>Ga0302347_1002929_pt1 | contig 16178 bp, 20 predicted proteins | sample PhyWR1_FD_202178 | JGI IMG/M metagenome (GOLD analysis project Ga0302347, IMG submission 202178) | Leaf surface microbial communities from wheat plants in UC Gill Tract Community Farm, Albany, California, United States - DLSL W.R1 (v2)... | ecosystem: Host-associated > Plants > Phyllosphere >...
ACCGCGTGCAGAGTTGCGGCCTCAGCAGAACATGAACGCAATGAGCGCGGCATCTTCGCCCAGATTGAGCAATGCATACGCCGCCGTTCGAAAACCCCAATAGACAGCACTGGCCAAAAGTGAAAAAGAACTCATGTGGTGATTGAGGCTAGCATCAAGATCATGCATGCCGCGCGAACGACGAAATTCCGTCAGGAATGAATGGTGCGGCTGGCGGGGATCGAACCCACGACCCTTGGCTTCGGAGGCCAATACTCTATCCACTGAGCTACAGCCGCAACGCTGAAAAAGAATCTGCACCAAGGTCCGGCACTGGGTCTTTGGTGCAATCCGAGCGGCAGGATAAGCTCCTGCTGCACGCATCCGGTGGATTCTATCAGCCCATGCGCGCCTTCCCTGGATTTTCAAGGCCCCCGCTATAATGCGCCGATGCTGGAGCAGCCTGCAAAAGCCCCCCGATTTACAGTTTTTTGAGAACGTAATGAGCGCAAACAACCACACCGGCCCAATCAAAACCCCAAAACAACTGCTGGCGACGGTTTTCTTCTCCTTCTTCATTCCGGTTTTTGCCATCATCGGACTGGTTTATTACGTCGCTTCGGCCTACAAACCCATGGCCGGCGCCAACGATTCCGAGCGTGCCGTGGCCGAGCGCATTCAAAAAGTCGGCATGGTCGAGATTCGCGACGCCAACCGTCCCTTGAGGACGGGCGAGGAAGTCTATAAAGGCCAGTGCATCGCCTGCCATGGCACCGGTGCGGCGGGCTCGCCCAAGTTCGGTGATGCCAGTGCCTGGGCACCCCGCATTGCCACTGGCTACGATGCGCTGCTGCACTCGGCGCTCAAGGGCAAGGGCGCCATGGCACCGCAGGGTGGTGGCGATTTCCAGGATGTTGAAATCGGCCGCGCCGTGGTGTACATGACCACTGCTGCCGGTGGCAAATTCCCCGAGCCGGCCGTTCCTGCCGGTGCTGCTGGTGATGCGCCCGCAGCCGGTGCAGCAGCCCCTGCCGCTCCAGCTGCCCCGGTGGCCGCAGCCGTCCCTGCTACAGCACCAGCCCCTGCTGCAGCGCCTGCCGCTCCAGCCGCAGCCACCGTTGCCGCAGCAGACGCCGGCGCTGGCGAAGCCCTGTATAAGCAAGCCTGCTTCGCCTGCCATGCCAGCGGCGCGGCGGGTGCGCCCAAGTTTGGCGACAAGGCTGCCTGGGCGCCACGCATCCAGACCGGCATTGACGCACTGACCGCCAGCGCCATCAAGGGCAAGGGCGCCATGCCGCCCAAGGGAGGTTCGGCCGCTTCTGACGCAGACATTCGCTCGGCCGTAACCTACATGGTCAGCGCCGCCAAGTAAACCGCAGCCGCAGTTCACGCTCAAAAAGCCGGTCATTGACCGGCTTTTTTCATGGGAAATTCAATCAAAAACGGCTGCAGCGAAAGCTGCACCTACGTATTTTGCTATATTTTTTGTAGCATCTGCGGGCTGATCACATAGCCGAAGCGGGCCGGCAGTTCAGCGGCCGGCAGCTCCTCGGGCACCCACAGTCCCTGCTCGACGGCATCGGCGGCATGCATCATGTCCTGCGTGTGGACCAGGCCAAAGCCAAGATCGGTCTGCAGGTACAGCCGGCCCTGCTCGTCCAGCACGCAGCGCCGCACGCGTGCCGGCTGGCCGGTATGCGATGCCACGGTGAAACCGGGCGCGCCATCGACGCGCCAGACGAAAGGCGTGGCCTCCAGCTCGACATAGACGCGCTGCGGTCCGTTCTGAAAAAACCAGCGGCCGTCGGCATCGCCTTCGTAGTTGCGGCCGATGAAATCGATCAGCTTGCCATGCATCAGCAGCGAGCCCTTGCTCACCGCATGGCCTGGGCCGGACGCTGCAAACGGACCGGCGGCCTGCGCTTGGTCGTCGCGCATGAACCAGTTGCCGCGCGCGTCCAGCCCGAGCCAGCCGTAGCAGGCTGGAACATTGGGCCACTTGGCAATCGCTTGTTTAACCATGTCATCCATGGCGCTATTTTGCGCCAGCGGCGGCAGGAATGCGCCGAACGGCTTAAAGCCGTGCTGCCAGGAAACCCGCCACGGCTTCGGGCATCGCGCGCACATGTCCCGGAAAGCCTGGAGCCGGAAAGCCGACGTGGCCGCCTTGCGCTGGCTGCCACAAGGTGACGCAGGCGCTGACATCGGCAGGCCGCGGCAGGCTGTGCGTAGGAATGAATGGGTCATTCAGCGCGTTCAGGACCAGCGCGGGCACGGCAATGCAGCCCAGGTGCGGCTTGGCCGAGGCCCGTGCCCAATAGTCATCGACGCCCCTGAAGCCGTGCACCGGCCCGGTAAATACATTGTCGAACGCATACAGATCGCGCGCGGCCAGCAGGGCGCCTTGGTCGAACAGGCCAGGATGCTGCGCCAGCTTGTGCAACGCCTTGGGCACCATGGAACGAAGGAACATGCGCGTGTACACCTGCCGGTTAAAGCCTCGGCCAATAGCCCGGCCGCTGGCCGCCAGGTCAAGCGGCGCGCAGACCGAAGCGACCGCAAGCACCGCTTTTGCAGCCTGCGCGCCCACCTCGCCGGCCCAGCGCATGAGTGCATTGCCGCCCAGGGAAATGCCGACCGCCAGGACGGGGCCATGGCTGCGGGCGGCAAATCGTTGGATCATCCAGTCGATTTCAGCGAAGTCTCCAGAATGGTAGGCGCGCGGCGCCAGGTTGGGCTCGCCCGAGCAGCCGCGGAAATGCGGCACCGCGCAGGCCCAGCCCCGGCGCCGGGCCACATCGGCAAAGGCCTGGGCATAGTGGCTGGAGGACGAGCCTTCCAGGCCGTGAAAGATCACCAGCAGCGGCTGGGCCGGCTGCCCCGTGCGCAAAGTGCCGCCATGCAGGCAATTCGTGTCCGCTGGCGCCTGGGGGGCTGGGCCGGCCAGCCAGTCCACATCGACGAAATCACCATCGGGGGTGGTCCAGCGTTCACGGTGAAACACCGGTGCAGGCCCCACGAAACGGCGCGCGCGCAGGGCTGCCCAGATGGTCTGCGTGTTGCCGTCGGGCAGCCACCAGGGCGCGGCGTAATCCATGGGGCCAGACTGCCTTGCTAGTGAATGGTGACGGGTGCCTCGGATGCGTCCTGAGGTTCGCGAAACATGCCGGGACTGGCATGGTGCGCCACCATGCGCCAGCCCTGCGCCGTCAGGTGGTACACATTGGTGGTGACGACATACGCATGGCGTGGCCCGTCCTCGGTCATCACCTCGATGCGTTCGAGCAGGCTGTGCACGCTGGCGCCCAGCGACTGCAGCCTACGCACCTTGAGCGGCTGCGCGCGAATGGCGCCGTTGGCAAACATCGCTTCAAAGGCGCCACGTATGGCGGCCGGGCCGATCAGCCGGGCGCCACCGGGATGTATGCACCAGATCTCGTCCTCATCGCTCCAGCAGGCCATGAGTTTGTCGATGTCGCCGCTTTGCAGTGCATCGTAAAAAGACGCTTCGGTGGCATCGGCATTTTCGGGGCCGGCCGGAATCGCGGGAGGTTTTCGCATGAGGCCCTTCGGGTGCGTTCGGTATCAGAATGCAAGAAATACAGCCGGAATTGCATATGCATCAGGCAGTGTCCGGATCGAGAGCCGACTATGGTAGGGTTGTGGCCCGGATTCTGGAGACGCTGCATGACTTTTCGCTTATTGAGTTTAACGATTACCGCCCTGCTGGGCTTGCTGCTTTCGGGCTGCGGCTACAACCAGTTCCAGAGCCTGGACGAGCAGACCAAGTCGGCCTGGTCCGAAGTGCTCAACCAGTACCAGCGCCGCGCCGATCTGGTGCCCAACATTGTCGCCACCGTCAAGGGCGAAGCAGCGTTCGAGCAGGACACGCTGACCAAGGTGATCGAGGCGCGCGCCAAGGCCACCTCCATCCAGGTCACGCCCGAAACCCTGAACGATCCCGCCGCCTTTGCCAAGTTCCAGGCGGCGCAGGGCGAGCTCGGCAGCGCCCTGAGCCGCCTGATGGTGGTCAGCGAACGCTACCCCGACCTCAAGGCCAACCAGGGTTTCCGTGACCTGCGGGTGCAGCTTGAAGGCACCGAAAACCGCATCACCGTGGCTCGCAACCGCTACATCCAGACCGTGCAGGAATACAACGTGCTGGCGCGCAGCTTTCCGAACAACCTGACGGCGATGGTCTTTGGCTACAAGGTCAAGCCCAACTTTTCTGTGGCCAACGAGGCGCAGATTTCAACCCCGCCGGTCGTCGATTTCAACAAGAAATAACCTCAGAGCGCCGCCGATGAGGCTCCGTTTCTCTTTGCAAGCCCTGTTGCTGGCGCTGTGGCTACCCTTTGCCGCCGTACTGGCATGGGCGCAGGGCGTGCTGCCCGTGCCGGCGCTGACCGCGCATGTCATGGACAGCACCGGCACGCTAACAGCCCCGCAGCAGGCCGCGCTGGAGGCCAAGCTGACTGCGTTCGAGCAGTCGCGCGGCGCACAGGTGGTCGTGCTGATGGTGCCGACCACCCGGCCCGAGGACATTGCCGCGTACGCGCAGCGCATCGGCGACAGCTGGAAAATCGGCCGCAAGAGCATTGGCGACGGCCTGCTGCTGGTGGTGGCCAAAAACGACCGCACCGTGCGCATCGAGACCACCAAGGCGCTTGAAGGCGCCATTCCCGACCTGGCGGCCAGCCAGATCATCGAAACGGCGATCACGCCCCGGTTCAAGCAGGGCGACTTTGCCGGCGGGCTCGATGCAGGCACCGACCAGATCATGGCGCGCATCACCGGCGAAAACCTGCCCGCGCCGGCACCCGGCCAGTCCCGTCGGGCCGGCAACGAAGGCTTCGACTGGACCACGCTGGCCGTGTTCCTGTTTTTCGCCGTTCCGATGAGCGGGCGGGTGCTCTCCAGCATCCTGGGCCGCAAGCTGGGCTCGGTGGCGACCGGCGGCGCGGTCGGCGCACTGGCGTGGCTGTTCACCAGCAGCCTGCTGATCGGCGGCATCGCCGCGCTCGTGGGCATGGTGTTCGCCCTGGTTTCCAGCCTGGGTGGCGGCGGGCTGGGCGGCATGGGCCGCTCGGGCTGGGGCGGCCCCGGCGGGTTCGGGGGCGGTGGGTTTGGCGGGGGCGGCTTTGGCGGCGGTCGCGGCGGCAGCGGCGGCTTCAGCAGTGGCGGCGGTGGGAACTTTGGCGGCGGCGGCGCGTCGGGCAACTGGTAAGGCATACGATGAACAAGCTGACGCGCCTCCTCAAGCACCTCTGGCTGGACGTGTCGGACACGCAGCGCGCCATCCCGGCCGACATGCTGGACAGACTCGCCCAGCGCGTCGCGGCCAGTGAGCAGCGCCACAGCGGCCAGATCCGCATCTGTGTCGAGGCGTCATTGCCCGCGAGCTACCTCTGGCGTCTGGGCCGGCCCGACAGCCTGGCCGAGCTGGTCCGGCAGCGGGCGGTGATGATGTTCGGCAAATTGCGCGTCTGGGACACCGAGCACAACAACGGCGTGCTCATCTACCTGCTGCTGGCCGAGCACGCCATCGAGATCGTCGCGGACAGGGCACTGCGGCGCCATGCGGACGCTGCGCAGTGGCAGGCCATGGTGGCACACATGGCCGGGGCTTTTCGCGCGCAGCGCTACGAGGACGGCCTGACGCAGGCGCTGGAGGAAATCTCGGCGCTGCTGGTGGCGCATTTCGAACGTGCGTCCATGGCGCCGGAACACCCTAACGAATTACCCGACATGCCTCTGCTGCAGTAAGCGCCCGCCCTGCAAGCCATGACTGCTATTATTTCAATAGCTTCAGATCCAGGCACAGCTTGGGCAAAAGGCCTTTTTCACTTGAAAGCGGCCAAACAATCTTGCCAATTGCCATGCCGTACAGTCGTTTTGGCATAAAAGGCAGCCGCAACGCATGTGTAAAAAGGCAAACGGCTGTGGTGGCGAATCCCCTGGCCTGTGCCGCGCCTTCAACCGTCCGGAGTCGGCCATAAAAAAGCCCCTGGCTTGCGGCAGGGGCCGGATGCAGCCGGTCGTTGCCAACCGCTGAAGTTGCAGGCCGAAGCCTGCGTGAAGCCATGTTATTTTTTCTGGCGGTATTTGCGCAGCGCCGCAATCTGGGCAGCCATGACGGCCAGTTCGGACTGGGCCATCGCGATATCGATATCGGTCTTGGCATTTTTCAGCGCTTCCTCGGCCAGCGCCTTGGCCGATGTGGCCTTGGCCTCGTCCAGATCCTTGCCGCGAATGGCGGTATCGCTCAGGACAGTCACGCAGTTCGGCTGGACTTCCAACAAGCCGCCGGCAACAAACACGAACTCCTCGGAGCCATCCGTTTTTTCAATGCGCACGGTTCCCGGCCGAATGCGGGTGATCAGCGGCGTGTGGCGCGGATAGATGCCCAACTCGCCTGCCTCGCCTGGCAAAGCCACAAACCGGGCTTCGCCGGAGAAGATGGACTCTTCTGCACTGACGACATCGACGTGGATGGTATTCATACTTACTCCAATTTAAAAGAGGTGAAGAAAGTTGGCGCCTGCAATCGAGCCGCATGCAGCTCGTCCAAACGCCGGCCTTGCTTACATCTTCTTAGCTTTTTCGAAGGCTTCGTCAATGGTGCCGACCATGTAGAAAGCCTGTTCGGGCAGATGGTCGCACTCGCCAGCCACGATCATCTTGAAGCCGCGAATGGTTTCGGCCAAGCTGACGTATTTTCCGGGCGAGCCGGTGAACACTTCAGCAACGTGGAACGGCTGCGACAGAAAACGCTGGATCTTGCGCGCGCGGGCCACGGCCAGCTTGTCTTCAGGCGCGAGTTCGTCCATGCCCAGAATCGCGATGATGTCGCGCAGTTCCTTGTAGCGCTGCAGCGTGCCCTGCACCGCGCGGGCGGTGGCATAGTGATCCTGTCCGACCACATTGGGGTCAAGCTGGCGGCTGGTCGAGTCCAGCGGGTCCACCGCAGGGTAGATGCCGAGCGAGGCGATGTCACGCGAGAGCACCACGGTGGAGTCCAAGTGGGCGAAGGTCGTGGCAGGCGATGGGTCGGTCAAGTCATCGGCAGGCACGTAAACGGCCTGGATGGAGGTGATCGAGCCGACCTTGGTCGAAGTGATGCGCTCTTGCAGGCGGCCCATTTCTTCAGCCAGGGTTGGCTGGTAGCCCACGGCCGAAGGCATGCGGCCCAGCAGCGCGGACACTTCGGTGCCGGCCAGCGTGTAGCGGTAGATGTTGTCCACGAAGAACAGCACGTCGCGGCCTTCGTCGCGGAACGACTCAGCAATCGTCAGGCCGGTCAGCGCCACGCGCAGGCGGTTGCCTGGGGGCTCGTTCATCTGGCCATAGACCATGGCCACTTTGGACTCGCCCAGGTTTTCCAGGTTCACCACGCCGGAGTCGGCCATCTCGTGGTAAAAGTCATTGCCTTCGCGGGTGCGCTCACCCACGCCGGCAAACACGGACAGGCCCGAATGCGCCTTGGCAATGTTGTTGATCAACTCCATCATGTTCACGGTCTTGCCGACGCCGGCGCCGCCGAACAGGCCCACCTTGCCGCCCTTGGCGAACGGGCAGACCAGGTCGATCACCTTGATGCCAGTTTCCAGCAGTTCCTGCGAGGGGCTCAGCTCGTCATAGGCCGGGGCCTTGCGGTGGATGGGTGCGGTGAGTTCCTGGCTGACGGGGCCACGCTCGTCAATCGGCGCACCCAGCACGTCCATGATGCGGCCCAGCGTCGCCTTGCCGACCGGCACAGTGATGTTGGCGCCGGTGTTGTAGACCACGTTGCCACGGCGCAGGCCGTCGGACGTGCCCAGTGCGATGGTGCGCACCACACCGTCGCCCAACTGCTGCTGCACTTCCAGCGTCAGCGCGGAGCCTTCCATCTTGAGCGCGTCATAAATCTTTGGCATCTGGTTACGGGCAAACTCCACGTCTACCACCGCGCCGATACACTGAACAATCTTGCCCTGGATACTGGTATCCACGAGAGTTTCTTGAGCCATGACCGAATCCTTTTGGTTCTTTAAATCTTGGAAATCGCGGCTTAAACCGCTGCGGCACCGGCAACGATTTCCGAAAGTTCTTTCGTGATCGCCGCTTGACGCGTTTTGTTGTAAATCAGCTTGAGCTCGCCAATCACGCTGCCGGCATTGTCGGTGGCGGATTTCATGGCAACCATGCGGGCAGACTGCTCGGACGCCATGTTCTCGGCCACGGCCTGGAACACCAGCGCCTCGACATAGCGCACCAACAGCTCATCGATGACGGTCTGCGCGTCGGGCTCGTAGATGTAGTCCCAGCCATGCTCGTTCTTGTCGGCCTGCATGCGGTCGGCGGTCAGGGGCAACAGCTGCTCCACCACCGCCTCTTGCTTCATCGTGTTGATGAAACGCGTGTAGCAGAGGTGAACCGACTTGACCTTGCCTTCGGTGTACGCATCGAGCAGAACCTTGACCGGGCCGATCAGCTTGTCCAGGTGCGGCTTGTCGCCCAGTTGCGTGGCATGCGCAGCAACTTTGACACCCACGCGGTTCAGGAACCCCAGACCCTTGTTGCCAATGGCCACGGCCTGGGCGTCGGCACCGGCAGCCTGCAACTCCTTGAGCTTGCCTGTCAGGATGCGCAACACGTTAGTGTTCATGCCACCGCACAGGCCTTTGTCCGTGGTCACCACGATGAACCCGGCCGTCTTGGCGTCGTTGGACTCCATGAACGGATGGGTGTATTCGGGGTTGGCCTCGCTCAGGTGCGCTGCAACATTGCGGATCTTGTCGCTGTAAGGACGGGCTGCGCGCATCCGGTCCTGCGCCTTGCGCATTTTGGAGGCGGCCACCATTTCCATGGCCTTGGTGATCTTCTTGGTGTTTTCCACCGACTTGATCTTGCCGCGTATTTCCTTGCCTGCTGCCATATGGGCTCCTACTGGGTTCTAGACACTTGCCAAACTTCGATCAAGTCGGGCCAAGCTTAGGCAAACGTTTTCTTGAACGCAGTCACCGCCGTCGTCAATTCGGCCTCGGCATCCTTGTCCATGGCTTTGTTGGCTTCGAGCTTGGCCATCAAGGCAGCATTCTTGTCCTTGAGCCAGGCATGCAGACCGCTTTCAAACGCCAGCACCTTCTTGACTTCGATGTCGTCCATGAAGCCCTTGTTCACGGCAAACAGCGTGGCGCCCATGGTGGAGATCGACAGCGGCGAGTACTGGGCCTGCTTGAGCAGTTCGGTCACGCGGGCACCGCGGTCGAGTTGCTTGCGGGTGGCTTCGTCCAGGTCGGAAGCGAACTGCGCGAACGCAGCCAGTTCACGGTACTGGGCCAGGTCGGTACGGATACCGCCGGACAGGTTCTTGATCAGCTTGGTCTGGGCAGCGCCACCGACGCGCGACACCGAGATACCGGCGTTGATGGCGGGGCGGATACCGGCGTTGAACAGGCTGGTTTCCAGGAAGATCTGGCCGTCGGTGATCGAGATCACGTTGGTTGGCACGAAAGCGGACACGTCGCCAGCCTGCGTTTCGATGATCGGCAGCGCGGTCAATGAACCGGTCTTGCCCTTCACGGCACCTTTGGTGAATGCTTCGACATAGTCGGCATTGACGCGCGCTGCACGCTCCAGCAGGCGGCTGTGCAGATAGAACACGTCGCCGGGGTAGGCTTCGCGGCCTGGCGGACGGCGCAGCAACAGCGACACCTGACGGTAAGCGACAGCCTGCTTGGACAGGTCGTCATACACGATCAACGCGTCTTCGCCGCGGTCGCGGAAGTACTCGCCCATGGTGCAGCCCGAATAGGCGCTGACGTACTGCATGGCGGCTGACTCGGAAGCCGATGCGGCCACAACGATGGTGTATTCGAGGGCGCCAGCCTGCTCCAGGGAGCGCACGACGTTCTTGATCGAGGATGCCTTCTGGCCGATGGCGACGTAGACGCAAGAAACGCCTTTGCCCTTCTGGTTGATGATGGCATCGATGGCCACAGCTGACTTGCCGGTCTGGCGGTCACCAATGATCAGTTCGCGCTGGCCACGGCCAATAGGCACCATGGAATCGATGGACTTCAAGCCAGTCTGCAGCGGCTGATCAACCGATTTACGGGCGATCACGCCGGGCGCCACCTTTTCAATCACATCGCTCAGCTTGGCGTTGATTGGTCCCTTGCCGTCAATGGGCTGGCCCAACGCATTGACCACACGGCCCAACAGTTCAGGGCCGATCGGGACTTCCAGAATGCGGCCCGTGCACTTGACGGTATCGCCTTCGGCAATGTGTTCGTATTCGCCCAGAATCACGGAGCCGACCGAGTCGCGCTCCAGGTTCAGCGCCAGACCAAAGGTGGGCGTTCCATCTGGAGTAGGAGGAAATTCAAGCATTTCACCCTGCATCACATCGGACAGGCCGTGGATGCGGACGATGCCATCGGCCACCGACACCACGACGCCCTGATTACGGATGTCGCTGCTTGCAGCAAGGCCTTCGATCCGGCTCTTGATCAGTTCAGAAATTTCTGCGGGATTGAGTTGCATGACTCTTTCCTTCTTTCTATGTTATTGGCTAAAAACCTGGAAGACGCCCGAGCGTCAGCTCAAGAGATCAGCGCCACTTTCATTTGCTCTAAACGGGCTTTTACCGAAGTATCCAGCACCTCGTCACCCACAACCGCCCGAATACCGCCAATCAGCGAAGGATCAAGTTCGACCTTCACGCCGAGCTTGCGCCCAAAGCGTTTTTGCAGCACATCTGCAACGTCGGCCACAGCCTGATCGTCCATTGGAAACGCGCTGAAGACGATGGCGTCGGTGGTGCCGCCGGCCGCGTTCTTGAGCGAACGGAACTGGCTGGCAATCTCAGGCAGTGCTGGCAAGCGGCCATTCTCAATCACAAGACGCAGGAAATTCCTCGCAGCCTCGGGCAAAGGGGCGTTTGCATTGCTGGCCACACCGGCCACCACGTCAAACACCTGGTCCACGCTGGTCTTCGGGCTGTCAGCGAACTGAAGCAGCTGGGCATTTTCAGCCACAGCCGCCAGCCTTTCAAGCCAGAGAGCCGTTGCAGTCAGATCGGAGCCCTGCGCCTTGAACAGCGCATCTGCATAAGGGCGGGCAATGGTTGCAAGTTCAGCCATAGTTTTTCTGCTCTGCCTTGCTTAAAGCTCGGTTTTCAGACGGTTCAGCAAATCGGCATGAACCCCAGCATTGACTTCCTTGCGGAGAATCTGTTCAGCACCCTTGACAGCCAGCAGGGCAACCTGCTCGCGCAAGGCCTCACGAGCCTTGACCGTTTGCTGCGCAGCTTCAGCCTGGGCTGCAGCAATGATCTTGTTGGCTTCTTCGACGGCACGAGCCTTGGCTTCTTCAATCATGCCTTGGCCCCGACGGTCTGCATCGGCCAGACGGGCGGCGGTCTCGGTGCGCGACGTTGCCAATTCGGCTTCCACGCGCTTGTTGGCGCTGGAAAGCTCGGATCTGGCCTTGTCGGCGGCAGCAAGGCCGTCAGAGATTTTCTGAGCCCGCTCGTCCAGCGCTTTTGTGATCGGTGGCCACACGAACTTCATCGTGAACCAGACCAGGATCGCAAAAACGACAGCCTGCAGGAACAGGGTGGAGTTAATGTTCACGGCTTATTCCTTATCGAACAGTACCAGGATTGGCCGAAAAATTAACGCAGGACAAACGGATTGGCAAATGCGAACAGCAGGGCAATAGCGACACCGATCAGAAAAGCAGCGTCGATCAGACCGGCCAAGATGAACATCTTGGTTTGCAGGTCGTTCATGAGTTCGGGCTGACGGGCGGATGCTTCGAGGAATTTGCCACCCATGAGGGCGATGCCGATAGAGGCGCCGATAGCACCGAGACCAACGATCAAACCACAAGCCAAAGCGACGAGTCCGAGAATGTTTTCCATGATTGCTCCAAAAGATGAGAGGAAAGGTAAAAAGAAAGGGAAAGAAAAAGCGAACTACCCGAGGGCGGAAAGCTTAGTGTGAATCGTGGGCCTGTCCCACGTAAATCAACGTCAACATCATGAAGATGAAGGCTTGCAGCGTGATCACCAGGATGTGGAAGATACTCCACACGGTTCCGGCGACAACATGCCCAAATCCCAGCCAGAAACCGCCCGTCAGGGGGTTGAACTGCCAGGCCCACACGCCGCCCATCAGGGCGATCAGCATGAAGACGAGTTCGCCGGCAAACATGTTGCCGAACAACCGCATGCCGTGCGAGACGGTCTTGGCGGTAAATTCAATCATCTGCATCAGGAAGTTGACCGGATACAGGAACCATTTGTCACCAAAAGGTGCGGCAACGAGCTCGTGCGCCCAGCCACCGATGCCTTTGATCTTGACGTTGTACACCAGGCACACCAGCAGCACGCTGGTGGACAGGCCGAGGGTGGTGGACAGGTCGGCCGTTGGCACGACGCGCATGAAGTCGTTGTGACCTAGTGCGGGACCGACGCCATGCCACAGGGCTGGAATGGCGTCGACCGGCAGCATGTCCATCGCATTCATCAGAAAAATCCAGATGAAAACGGTCAGCGCCAGCGGCGAAACCAGCTTGCGGCTCTTGGCATTGTGGATCACGCCCTTGGCTTGGCTCTCGACCATTTCAGAGAGGATTTCAACGGCTGCCTGAAAGCGGCCGGGCACGCCCGACGTCGCCTTACTGGCGGCACGCCACAACAGGAAGCAGCCGATGGCGCCCAGAAGAACCGAGTACACCAAGGAATCGAAATTAAAAAGACTGAAGTCAACAATGCCATGTTGCGTGGCATTTTGAAAGGAGAAATCCTTCTGCAGATGATGCAGGTGATGCTGGATGTACTCTCCAGACGTCGGGGCGTGTGTTCCAGCGTGTTCTGCAGCAGCCATAAGTCACCAGGTTATCAATTCTTAAAATTTCTGATCGATTCTTTGCGTCTTGGGGACAACCACATCGCCACCCAGTACACCTTCATCGTCACCACGAAGCCGGCCACCAAAGCCAGCCAGCTCAACTCTCCAACCAACCGCGGCGCAGCCAGCAGCATTGCCACCGTCAACGCAATCTTGACCATTTCCCAGACAAAGAATCCGGCCAGCGCCGCATTTCCATGCGTTACTGATTTCTGCCTTGAAAGTCCCCGTGCAAACAACGCGGCAGGAACCACCACTGCCAGGGCACCATAGCCCGCCGACCAGCCTATGCGAAGCTGCCCCGTCAGCAGCCAAGCCAGCACTGCCACCAGGATGCCTACGCCCACTTGACCTGCCAGCACGAGCCACAAGGAAGCTGGCGGATTCAACTGTCGAACTTTTTGTGCTTCTTCGCGCGTCAGGGGCTTGAACCCTTCGTCTTGAGCCTCATCTACCCATTCTTCACTGCTTAGACCAGCAACCGGTGCAGCATTTTTGCGGACACTGCCTTTGGAACTGCCAAGGCATTTTTCCGCTCCATCTGCCATTGTGTGCCTCGCAAATTACATGAAGGTTACGAAAGCTAGTCTTCGCAAAGCCTTTGATTATACGTAGAAACCCCATCTGTCTGGCAAGCTTGTGATGCCCGTTTAAAGTGTGCCTGGTTGCCGGGCGTCTTATCGGCCCTTTTCCAGCCTGATGCATAAACGTATTTGTGCGCATCCGGCAACTCTGCCTATTGCCATCACGAGAGGTGATTTCGCACCTCGCGACAGTAAAACCGCGCCCATTCTAATGAAAGCATTGCCAATGCCCGTCTTGATGAAATTTTTGCATTTGTTGGCGGCAGTGGCATGGCTGGGCGGCATCGGGTTCATGCTGCTGGCACTGCGGCCGGCCGCAGCGCAAATACTGGCGCCGCCGCAGCGGCTGGCGCTGACGGCGCGGGCGCTGCAGCGTTTTTTTGCGCTGGTCTGGCTTTGCATCGCCATCCTGCTAACCACTGGCCTGGCAATGCTGCTGTCTGTTGGAATGAAAAATGCGCCCACTGGCTGGCATGCCATGCTGGGCCTGGGCCTTCTGATGTCTGCCGTGTTCGGGCATATTTATTTTGGCCCCTTCCGCCGGCTGCAGGGCGCGGTCAGTGCGGCCGACTGGCCCGAAGGCGGCCGGCACGCCGGACGGATTGCCGCGTTGGCGCGGCTTGTCCTGGGGCTGGGCGTCCTGGCCATTGCCGCCGTATTTTTCATGATTTAAGCCCGCAGCGCTGACCGGGCCAGCGCAAGCAGCTACAGTTCCGATAGCAACCAACCCCTCTAGCCATGCCATGAACCTGCCGCTCGACAATGCCCTTCCCGACACGCCCTGCTACCTCAACGGCGAATTCAGCACGCTCAAGGAGGCCAAGATCAGCGTGCTGGACCGGGGCTTCATTTTCGGCGACGGCGTTTATGAAGTCGTGCCAGCCTATGCAGGCAAGCTCTTTCGCTTCGAGCAGCACATGGCGCGCCTGGAGCGCAATCTGGCCGCGTTGCGCATCGACAATCCGCTGACGCACGTCCAATGGCGCGAGGTTGCTCATCAATTAATAGCACCCTGCGCTGATGCGGACTGCGCGCAAGGCACAAATGAGCCAAATTTTGTTTCTGGAAACCAGCTGATCTACATCCAGGTCACGCGCGGCGTGGCGTTGCGCGAGCATGCGATGTTGCTCGGCCTGCGTCCCACGGTGTTCGTCATGGTCAGTCCGCTGACGCTGCCCACGGCCGAGCAGCGCGCGCTGGGCGTGGCCTGTGTCACGGCCGAGGACTTTCGCTGGGAAAAGGCGCACATCAAGAGCATCAGCCTGCTGGGCGCGGTGTTCTCGCGCCAGATCAGCGTGGACGCCGGCGCGGCGGAAACGGTGATGTTTCGCGGCGGCTTTCTCAGCGAAGCGGCCGCCAGCAACGTCTGGGCCGTCAAGAATGGCACCGTGCTCGGTCCGCCCACGGACAACCTGGTGCTCGAAGGCATCCGCTACGGCCTCATCGAGGACATCTGCCGCGCCTGCGGCATCGGCTTCGACTTGCGCCCCATCTCCCGCGCCGAAGTGCTGGCCGCCGACGAGCTGCTGCTGTCATCGGCCACCAAGGAAATCCTGCCCGTGACCGCGCTGGACGGCCGGCCGGTGGGCAACGGCCGGCCCGGCCCCGTCTATGCGCGGCTGCATGCCGCCTACCAGCAAGCCAAGAAGGAATCATCGACATGAGCGCCGACAGCGACAACCACAACACGCCCGCAAATCCATCGTCCACGCCGCCCGAAACCGCGCCCCGCCAGGACTCGCTGATCGAGTATCCATCGCTGTTCCCGATCAAAGTCATGGGCGTGAAGGCCGAGGGTTTTGTGCATGCGGTCAGCCACATTGCCCACCAGTTCGACCCGACGTTTGATGCCGCCACCATCGAGCTGCGCGAAAGCAAGGGTGGCAAGTACCTGGGCGTGACCATCACCGTGACGGCCACCAGCCGCGAGCAGCTTGACGAGCTGTACCGCACGCTGAGCACGCACCCGATGGTCAAGGTGGTGCTGTAAGGCGCAGGGCGAAAGCTGTTTTCATGCCACTTGCGCAACACCAGCTGAACCGGGTGGACTACCTGCCCACCTACCAGGCCATGCAGGACTTCACCGCCGCACGCGACGCCGCCACGCCCGACGCGCTATGGATTTGCGAGCATCCGGCGGTTTACACGCAAGGGCTGGCGGGCAAAACCGAGCACATCCTGAACCCCGGCGGCATTCCCGTGGTGCAGACCAACCGGGGCGGCCAGGTGACCTTCCACGGTCCCGGCCAGGTGGTGGTCTATCCGCTGATCGACCTCAAGCGGGCGGGCTACTTCGTCAAGGAATACGTCTACCGCATCGAGGAAGCGGTCCTGCGCACGCTGGCGCATTTCGGCGTCACCGGCCACCGCGTCGCCGGCTCGCCGGGCATCTACGTGCGGCTGGACGATCCGTTCTCGCATGCGGCGCTCACCGGGCCGGCGCATCCGTGCGACCCGTTTCGCGGCCTGGGCAAGATTGCCGCGCTGGGGATCAAAATCAGCCGGCAGTGCACCTACCACGGCGTGGCGCTGAACGTGGCGATGGACCTGGAGCCCTTTTCCCGCATCAACCCTTGCGGTTACGCAGGCTTGGTGACGACGGACCTTTCTACAATCGGCGTATCGGTCAGCTGGCAGGAAGCAGCCAGCGTGCTGGGCCACAAGCTCGCCACCCACCTTGCACCCTGAGCTGACGCGCCGCCTCAACCCCATCCAA
>Ga0302347_1002933_pt1 | contig 16147 bp, 16 predicted proteins | sample PhyWR1_FD_202178 | JGI IMG/M metagenome (GOLD analysis project Ga0302347, IMG submission 202178) | Leaf surface microbial communities from wheat plants in UC Gill Tract Community Farm, Albany, California, United States - DLSL W.R1 (v2)... | ecosystem: Host-associated > Plants > Phyllosphere >...
TTGACATCCAGTTTCACCTCTTTGTTTTTCATAATATCATTAATCTCATCGCCTTTTTTAGCGGTATTAATGACTTCTACTTCGTAAGGGATTGTTTTGAGGATCTTATCTCCGACTTTTACTTCAATGACAGGAATTGTGAACTTGCCTTCCTGAAAAACAGCAAATTTCACCGATCGCAGATAGATATCCTTTTGGCTGGCAATACTGTCATTCACCATTTCAAAATGAAAAGGCAGAAGCTCATTTCTGGCTGCAATCTGCACGTTCTCACCATTGACGTCTATGATCTGAATTTTAAAAACTGCCACTTCGCCCAAGGCCAAAGTCGTCTTGTCAAGATTGGAGGACAAAGTTTGTCCCGATCCAAACGAAGAAATAAGTATGAAAAACGAAATAAATATTTTGAAAATTTTATAAGGCATTTATATGGTTGATAGTGGTCTGTTGATAGTTAATTGATTCTTTTTAGTCACATCGAGCGGAGTCGAAACGTTTTGTTCCTTTTTATTTTTTAAAATGCTGGTACAAAAACCGGCTGTAATCATCCGATGTTTTGATGTCTATAAAATGGGCTGATGAATTTTCAAATTCTTCTTTTGTCTGGCGCATTTTACGTTTTTGCTGTTCTGCAAATTCATAGCGCCATCTTGCGCTGGAAGTATTGGCCCAAACCTGCTGACCGGTTTCTGAATCCCGAAAAAGTGCATACCCAATGTCCGGAATTTCCATATCTTTTTCGTCGTAGACACGAAGTCCCAACAATTGATGCTTTCTGGCGGTCACATTCAGGATTTTCTGATCAAATTCATCCTCAAAATCTGAAAACAGGAACACCAGAGATTTTCTTTTGAAAACACCCATCATATAGTTGAAAGCAGCATCCAGATTGGATTTTGCAGGCACATAATCTGCGGACAGAATATTGCTCACGATCGACAAAACGTGTTTTCTGCCTTTCTGAGGCGGCACCACTTTGACAACCTTATCTGCGTAAAGAATCAATCCGATTTTATCATTATTGCCTGCCGCAGAAAATCCAAGCGAGGCACAGATTTCTGCCACATATTCTCTTTTCAGTTGTGTTTTGGTTCCGTAATCCATCGATGCAGAAATATCCACAATCAGAATCATGGTAAGCTCGCGCTCCTCCTCCATTACTTTTACGAATGGCTCGCGGAAACGGGCAGTTTTGTTCCAGTCCATCCGCCGCGTATCGTCGCCAAACTGGTATTGGCGGACTTCCGAAAAGGTCATTCCCTGGCCTTTGAATGCGCTGTGATATTGCCCCATAAGCGATGCTTCGGTCTTCTTTCGAGTCCGTATTTCTATCTGCTTTACCTTCTTAACAATATCTTTTATTTGCACTTTTAATATTTTGATTTTGGGCAACAATTTCCGCCTTCCGCTCCCAAACCTAACGAAGTGGTTCGACGAAGTCAATCTTTTTTGCTCGAATTTGGTCTTCAATAGAAACTAGTCCCACGCAAAAAAGGATTTCCGCTCTAGTCGGGCTGCGAGTTCAACCTTTCAGGAGGTTTGGTTTCCTTGGCGGTCATCGGTTGATAGTTTTCAGACCTCTTAGTTTTTTCAAAAACAATACGACGACTGACCACTATCAACGGATTAACCAAATTTCAGAACATCTGTTCTCATTATTTTTCAAATTCTTCTGATGAAGGTTAGTCTTGCGATTGTTATGAACTTTACAGAAATGTTACCTACTACAAAACCTTCCAACCATCAATTCCTCAAACACTCCCACCAATCTAAGGCGCCTGTATTTTCGCCAGAATTTTATTTACAATATCATCCTGAGTCACTTCCTCGGCTTCTGCTTCGAAACTTAATCCAATTCTGTGTCTCAAAACATCTTTCGCAATTTCTTTTACATCTTCAGGGATTACGAAGGCTCTTCCTTTAATAAAAGCATAGGCTCTTGAAGCAATTGCCAGGTTGATACTCGCTCTGGGAGAAGCACCGAAACTGATGTAATTCTTGATTTCGGACAAGCCGTATTTTTCCGGATAACGGGTGGCGAAAACCATATCCAGAATATATTTTTCAATTTTTTCGTCAAGATAAATTTGGTTGATGAGTTTCTTTGCCTCAACAATCTGATTCAGATCCACCACTTTTCTGATCTGCGGAATATCCTGCGTAGAAATCATTTTCATAATTTTTCTCTCGTCCTCAAATTCAGGATAATCGATTTTACACTTCAGCATAAAACGGTCGGTCTGCGCTTCCGGTAAAAGATACGTTCCTTCCTGATCGATCGGGTTTTGAGTGGCTAATACGAGGAAAGGTTTTGGCAAAGGCATGGTTTCGTCGCCGATCGTGACTTGTTTTTCCTGCATCACCTCCAGCAACGCAGACTGTACTTTTGCCGGCGCCCTGTTGATCTCATCAGCCAAAACGAAATTGGCAAAAACAGGACCTCGCTTGATGGTAAAATCGTTGTCTTTAACATTGTAGATCATCGTCCCTACAACGTCTGCAGGCAAAAGATCCGGCGTAAACTGGATTCTTGAAAACTGACCGTCCACAGCTTCTGAAAGCGTTTTTATGGCTAAGGTTTTGGCCAATCCCGGAACACCTTCCAAAAGGACGTGTCCATTGCCGAGAAGCCCAATCAGCAATCGGTCTATCATATATTCCTGCCCGATAATGGCACGGTTGATTTCCTGTTTTAAAATAGAAAAAAAGTAATTCTGCTCTTTTACTTTTTCTGTAAGTTGTCTGATATCTTCTGCTTGATTCAATTCTGACATATTAATTAATAAAAATAATTGGTAAATTTCACATAAAATCCAGCAATAGCAAACATAAGAATTGCCAATCTTGCGTTAAATATTTGTTAAAAGAAATATCTGGATAATAAATTGATAAAAAGCGATCAAAAACACAGTGTTATACACATTTTTCATACATTTATAAATTAAAATCACATATTTAAAATGAATTATCATTTTGCCAACCACAGACAGGTGCGGAAAAACCTGCTGAATATCCTGCAAACGACTTCTGAAAAAGACCTTTTGACCATTCCTGACGGTTTCAACAACAATATATACTGGAATATTGCACATTGTGTGGCGCAGCAGCAACTGCTTTGCTATTATCTCAGTGGCAACCAGTTCCGAATCGATAAATATTGGGTAGAAACTTACAAAAAAGGAACTTTTGCCAACGTGGATGTGAAACAATCCGAAATGGAGGATTTAGCGTATCTTTTAATTGAAACTTCAAAAATTCTGATGAAGGATTTTGATGATGATTTTTTCTCGGACTACACGCCGTATTCCACCAGTTTTGATATTGATCTGAAGAATATTCAGGATGCGATCATTTTCAACAATATGCACGAAAGTATCCATTACGGCTATATACTTGCGCAGAAGAGAGCGCTGATTGCAGAAGGACTTAGTTTATAAATAATGACTGATAATTGATAAATGATCTGTTCAAAAAGCTTTTAACTGATGAATCTCAAACTTCTTTTTCCCATTGCCTTACTGATCGTTTTATCATTTTCAAAATCTGATAATGAGCGGTTTAAATATTACAGATCCAGCGGCAAAACTCAGGATATAGAAGTTCTTTATCTTACCTGGGAAGATACAACGCTTCCGAATTTCGTGACCGTTTCAGATTACAAAAAGTATGGTGACAAAGCCGAACTGATGGAGCATTGCTTCTACGTAGATTCCAAAGATCCGGAAAAAAGGAAGTTTAAAATCCCTGTGACAACCGATAAACTGATCAAGAAAATCCCTTTAAAAATCAAGGGAAAATTCTTTAAAACCAAGCAATTCGACGATACATTTCCGACGCCGCTTTTCGAAGATTACAGAAAAACGGGGGATTTGAAATTCAAAACTGAGAATGATGACTTTTTGGTTTTCGTCTTGGATTGAGAATTAAACAATAATTTTTTTTTAACCACATAGACACATAGATTTTTAAATTATTACTAAGATAAAATAGAGCTATACTTTATTTAAGCTTTTTAATATAAACTTTCAGTTTCCCTATGTGTCTATGTGGTTTTGGTGATTTTGCGTGTCGGATCTAGGATTTGTGAATCATACAAGAACTTTACAATTTTGTTAAGATAAAATTAATCTCAAAAAGACTACTTTTGCCAAACAAAATCTCATTAATGAATCCAGAGAAAAAAGACGATTTCATATTCGGTTTGCGACCAGTGATGGAAGCCCTAGAAGCGGGAAAAACCGTAGACAAAATATTTTTACAGAATGCTCTGACAGGCGAAATATACTTCGAACTAAAGCAGCTTTTAGCCAAGCATAACATCCGTCCGAACTATGTTCCCGTCGAGAAACTAAACCGTTTCACCAGAAAAAACCACCAAGGTGTAGTAGCCTTCATTTCAGACGTTCCTTTCCACAAAATTGAGGATGTTTTGCCTCAGCTTTTTGAAGAAGGAAAAACGCCGTTTATCCTAATTCTTGATAGATTGACCGATGTCAGAAACTTCGGAGCAATTTGCAGAACTGCAGAATGTGTAGGCGTAGACGCGATTCTGATTCCTGAAAAAGGTGGCGCACCAATTAATTCTGATGCCATAAAAACTTCCGCAGGAGCGATTTATAATATCAAAATCTGTAAAGAGAAAAATCTGGCTCATTCTGTAGATTTTCTTCAACAAAGCGGAATCAAAGTATTTTCTGCCACAGAAAAGGCTCAGAAATTGATCTACGACGTAGATTTTACAGAACCTTGCGCTATCGTGATGGGAAATGAGGAAACAGGAATCTCCAAAGAAGTCCTGCACCATTCCGATGAAAAAATTAAACTGCCGATAGAAGGTAAAACCCAATCCCTGAACGTCTCTGTAGCTTGCGGCGCTATTCTGTATGAAGCCGTGAGACAAAAGATAGTTGTTGCCGGTTAATCATTTTTGGTTGATAAAAATCAACTTTTCGATTATCAGAACAACAACTGTATTTAATTATTAAACAACATTTATGAAAAAAATAACAGCGCTCGCGCTTATCGCCATAACACTGGTTGCTTGTAAAAAGGAAACGAAAACCATTACAAGAGTTGACCCAAAAACAGGCAAAACCGAAACTGTAACCGTAGAAGTCTCCTCTGAGGAAGCTGCAAAACCAAAAGCAATATCAGACAACAGCGGCATCTACAAGCAGAAATTCATTCTGGAAAAAGGCGTGATTTATCCGTTGGTTTCTTACCAGAGAGAAATTCAGTCTCTAAACACACCTGACGGCAAAACAATGTCCGCAACTACCGAGACAACAGACGAAATGTCTGTAACCGTAAACGATTTCAAAGATAATGTATACGATCTTACGCTGAATATGACCGGAAAAAGAATGTCTAATTCTGCCAACGGGAAAACCCTCGTCATCGATACAAAACAGGCGGCTCCAAAAGAAGATGCTTTGAAAATGGATTATCTGGTGAGCAAAGGCCTGGCAGGCAACAAGCTGAATGTTAAAATGGATGCACAGGGGAATGTAAAATCGGTAACAGGATTTGATGCCGTCTACAATAATCTGAAAAAAGCCATTGCAGGTACTGTAAAAGATAAAAAGCAGCAGGATGCATTTATCCAGAGTTTCAAAGCTGGTTTTAATGAAGCCATGATGAAAGAGCAACTGAGCAAAAACCTGAAACTTCTTCCTGCAAAAGGCGCCAAGATAGGCGACAAATGGACAGATTCTGAGGATATCGTACCGGGAAAAGTGAAGCAGAACCTGACTTTTACTCTGGTAAAAGTTGAGGATGGCAAAGCGGAAATCAGCGTGACCGGAGTGATCCCTTCAAAAAATGACAAGCAGACGCAGAACGGAATGACGCACACAATGAGCCTTGGAGGTTCGCAGACAGGGAAAATCATCATCGATGAAAATACCGGATGGCTGCTGAATCAGAATCTGAGCATCAAAACAACGCAAAAAGAAAGCGTTTCTGATGGCAAACAGACGCAAAGTATGAGCAAAAACTCGACGACGTCTATCATCATCAATCCTTCTTATAAGTAGATTTTAGAATTAAATAAAAAAATAAGGAAATGAAGTACATTTTCGAATTTATCATCGCCACCATCATTATTTTCTTCGTTTGGAATATCCTGAAGCGAATTTTCTTCAGTGCGTTTTATAAAAACTTCCCGACTCTGAACCCCAAAAATCAGCAGAAGGAAGAAACGACTCATAAAAAAATGCCTGGCCAAAAGGTAAACTGGGACGCAGAAACGGTGGATTATGAGGAAATAAAAGAGGAGAAAAAACAATAGTTCAATTCTCACATAAAATAAAGATAAAACCTTTCAGATTATTAAGTCTGAAAGGTTTTTTAATATTAAATTTGGAATTTGAAATTTTAAAGCCATTTTACAGTTGATATTAATTGTAAAACATTGATTTCAAATCTGCTATCAAAGTCTAATATCTAACATCTATTTATGTTCAAAAATAAGAAGAATCTCATTTTCATCCTTGCAAGTTTTGTCGTTTTCATTTTGCTGGCCGTGGTTTATGCCAATCCTGTCATCTCTGGAAAACGTCTGATGCAGCACGATATTGTTTTCTACAAAGGCGGCGCAGAGGAGCTTCTGCAATACCGCGCCAACAATGAAAATGAAACCTACTGGAGCGATGCGATGTTTGGCGGAATGCCAACGTACCAAACCGGCGCACAGTTCCGCGGCGATGTCATCAAGAAAATCGACGATTTGTTTCTATTCCTTCCAAAGCCTGCCAATTATTTATTCTTACTATTTGCCGGGTTTTTCTTTTTGGGAATGGTGGCCGTCAGAAATTGGAGGTACGCATTGCTGGGCGCCACATTCTTCGGATTATCCACTTATTTTTACATCATTATCGGCGCAGGACACAATGGGAAAGTACATACGATTGCCTACTTTGCGCCATTGGTAGCAGGGATTTTATTGGTTTATTTCAGAAAAAAATACATTCTCGGATTCATCACCACTACCCTATTTATGGGACTTCAGATCTGTGCAAATCACCCACAGATGACGTACTATCTCTTCCTTGGACTGGCATTCCTTTTCGTTTCAGAACTAGTGCGTGCCATCAAAGGAAGGAGGGAATGGAAGCATTTCCTTATTTCAACAGGAATTCTTGCCGTTGCCGGAATCATCGGCGTCGGGATGAATTCACAGAGAATCATGGCCAATGCCGAATATGTGAAAGAAACCGTCCGTGGAAAGCAGATCCTGACCGACGGCACGCATACCGCAGGAAAATCCGGGATGGACAAAGAAAGCATCACCCTTTGGAGCTACGGAAAACTGGAAACCCTTAACCTGTTCATCCCCAGATTGATGGGTGGCGCCAGTCAGGAAGCGGGTTCCGACAAAATGATGGAAGAAATCCAGGTTTTGGCGCAGGACAACATCAAGTCTCAACAAGAGTACGATATGTTTATGAAAGGTTTTGGAAGCCCAACCTATTGGGGCGACCAGCCGAGTACTTCCGGTCCGGCTTACCAGGGCGCGGTCGTTTGTTTCCTGGCAGTTTTAGGATTTTTCTTTGCCGGCAGAAAATACAGATATTGGATTTTGGGCGCCTCTATTTTAACGATTTTCTTGGCTTGGGGAAGTAATTTCTCTGCGCTGACAGATTTCTTTATCGATTATGTGCCTTTGTACAACAAGTTTCGTGCGCCGTCTTCAATTTTAGTTGTTGTGGAATTTCTGTCTCCTCTGATCGCCATTCTTGGTTTATATAAATTCTTTACCGATGAAAATCTCACGGAAGAATACAAAAAGAAAATCCTGCTTTACGTTTCAGGAACCGTTCTCGGAATCACATTGATTTTGATGGTTTTCGGAAAAGGAATTTTAGGTTTCTACACCGCGAATGAGAAAACCTATCTTCCGCCCTACATTCTGGATTATCTCATCGGGGAAAGAGCTTCGATGTTCCAGACTGATGCTTTAAAGGCGATCGTTTACGTCTTGATTACAGCCGCCGTTTTATTTTTAGGATTGAAGAAAAAACTGAATGTTAATATCGTTTTATTAATTATCGGATTCGTAAGTTTATTTGATCTTTGGACGGTAAACAGACGTTATCTTAACGATGATAATTATGTGGACAAAACCTTCGCAGATTATCCTTTTCAAACGGAAAATTCGGAATATCTGATGAGCAAAGCGGGTGATAATTCTTTTGTTCAAAGCCTTTTGCAACAGACCGAAGTGAATAAAGCACTTCAAACCATTGCCGAAAAGGACAAAGACCATTACAGGATTTTCAATAATATTCTATCAACTTTTAGTGAGACTAATACTTCTTACTTCAAATCTTCGATTGGCGGTTATCACGCGGTTAAATTGAGACGTTATGATGATTTGATCAACAAATATTTCTCTACAACAGACCAGGTAAAAACGGTCAGAATCCTGAATATGCTGAATACCAAATATTTCCTGGTAGGCGACCAGCAAAAACCGGAAATCACACCGAATACTGAAGCCAACGGCAATGCGTGGTTTGTGTCTGACATCAAATTCGTAAATAATCCAAACGAAGAACTTAACGAAACAGGAAATCTTGACACCAAGAAAATAGCTGTGATTTCCAAAGATGACAAAGCTTATTTCAACGGGAAAAATCTAGTAAAAGATTCAACAGCGTTTTTGGCTTTGAAATCTTATCAGCCAAACGAATTATCTTTCGATTCATCTTCTAAAACGCCTCAGTTGGCGGTGTTTTCCGAGGTTTATTATCCACACGGCTGGAATGTTTATCTGGACGGAAACAAAGTGGATTATATCAAAGCGAACTACCTTCTGAGAGCACTTTACGTTCCGGCAGGAAAGCATAAGATTGAAATGAAATTTGAACCAGCTGTTATCGAAACCGGAAAATTATTCTCTTTGATAAGTTTTGGGTTGTTTGTTTTGTTGAGTTTAATTGGGGTTTATTTTCTTTTTAGGAATTCTCGGAAATCTGAGGTTGCGGTAAATTAAAAACATTGCTTAAAAGAACCAATGAACACTTACGATTATATAAAAGTTGGTGGCAAGATTACAGAAACTCTACACAAAAAAACAATGGACGATAATTTCACAATATTAGACGAAACGAGTAAGTTTGTTCTTGGACATATTTTTGAAGAAGTATATTTGTTTGACAAAGAAACCAATGGGAGATATGAATTAGGCAGTATCTATGGTGACCCAAATTGTGGGCTTATCGACCAAGACAATAAATGGTGTATAATTGGTGGTTCGACTTTAATTATTTGGACACCAAAGGAAACGAATGAAGTAAAAGTCGACGAATTGTATGGGGCTTGTAAACTTAGACGGATTAATCAAGATAAGGTTCAAGTCTTAATCGACCCGTGGTCAGACAATTCAGCCATTTGGGAGCTTAACATTATGGATAAATCATACTTTAAAATTTGTGAGTTCAAAAATTATCGTAACAAAGAATACACAGAACAAATAGAATGGTAAATATGGTTTCAACAATTGTAGGACAACTATTACAAGACGAAAATTTTGAGGAATGTTGGAATAGGGAATTAACTTCAAAAAATGAATCAAAATTTGATTATGAACCAAAAACTGAATTGAAAAAAATATTATAATAATATATATTTCTTAAACATAAAAAAAGCAACCCAAATTGAGTTGCTTTTCTTTTTTCTTTAAAAGCCTGAATTTAAATTCGATAAAGTTTAACTGAAAATACCTTATTCCGACAAAACTCATAGCCCCGATGGGAACGGCATCCTTTTTTGTCATTGCGCTGAAAAGTTTCAAATTGAGTACTTCACATCTTTCGCAATGACAAAAAAGAATACAGTGGACAGCGGGAATAGCTCCTAAAAAATTGTCTTATTATTCATCTTTGATTACAATTGAACACACAAAAAGCAACCCAAATTGAGTTGCTTTTGTTTTTTGCTTGAAAGCGGAAATTATTTTCTGATTCCCAATTCAGCGATGATAGCTCTGTATCTGGAGATTTCTTTCTTCTTCAAGTAATCAAGAAGAGATTTTCTCTTACCTACCAACATTACTAGAGATCTCTCTGTAGCAAAATCGTGACGGTTGGCTTTCAAATGCTGAGAAAGGTGGTTGATTCTAAAAGTGAATAGAGCAATCTGTCCTTCAGCGCTTCCTGTGTCATTTGCAGATTTTCCGTGCTTTGCGAAAATTTCTGACTTTTTTTCTGGTGTTAAATACATTCCAATATTATTTAATGATTATTATGTAATTCGGGTGCAAAGATAGGATTTTATTTGGTATTAGAAACTGAAAATCAAATATTTTATCGCAAAGGCGGAAGTTTTATTTTTGCAATGTTTAAGTCGCAAAGAATGCAGCATTCAACTTTGCGACTTTCAGCTTTTAGTATTTAACGAATTTTGCGCCTTTGCGATAAATTAATTCTCCTCCATTAAAAATCGTTTCACTAATTCAAAATCAGCTGGAAATTCTATAGATTTCTTTTCCTTTCGGTTGAAGACTTCAAGTTTTTCAGGGATTTCGATTTTCACTTTCAAGACTTCTTCTACCACTTCCACAAACTTAGCTGGATGAGCGGTTTCCAATAAAATACCGACGAAATCTTCCCTGTCTTTGTCAACCTGAGCGGAGTCGAAGGACTTCCTAAATGCTTCCAATCCCAAATAAGCAACCGCACCATGCGGATCCAAAGTATAATCAAAATCGTTTTTTACTTTGATCATTGTCTCTTTCGTTTCTTCATCCGAAAAAGAATACGACTCAATCTCTTCTTTGAATTCAGAAACGTCATCATTGAAAAGACTTTTCATCCTTTCAAAATTACTCGGATTCCCGACGTCCATTGCGTTGCTGATCGTTGGTTTTGATGGTTTCGATTCGTAATTCCCTGTTTCTAAAAACTTTGGAACTACATCGTTTGCATTGGTTGAAGCGATGAATTGATGAATCAGCAATCCCATCTTCCTGGCAAAAAGTCCGGCTGTTAAGTTTCCAAAATTCCCGCTCGGAACCGAAAAAACAATTGGTTTTCCTAATTTTTGAAGTTGAGCAAATGCCCAGAAATAATAAAATGATTGTGGAATCAATCTGGCGATATTGATGCTGTTTGCTGATGTCAATGTGAATTTCTGATTCAGTTCTTCGTCGGACAGAATTTGTTTTGCTAAGGTCTGACAATCGTCAAAAGTACCGTCTATTTCCAACGCTTTGATATTTCCGCCCCAAGTGGTCAGCTGCTTTTCCTGCAACGGACTCACTTTTCCTTTTGGGTAAAGAATATAAACTTCGATTCCGGGAACATTGAAAAATCCAGAAGCCACAGCACTTCCAGTGTCGCCGGAAGTTGCAGCAATGACTTTCATCGGTTTTCCTTCTGAGAAATAAGCCATCATTCTCGCCATAAATCGCGCACCAACATCCTTGAAAGCCATCGTTGGACCGTGGAATAATTCCAGGGAATAAATATTCTCCGTGATTTTCACAGCCGGAATTTCGAAGTTCAAAACTTCATCGATGATTTCTTTCAAATTTTCATCGGAAATGGATTCGCCGAGAAATTCTTTTGCTACTATGAAGCCAATTTCCTGAAGGCTAAGATTGGATAGATTTTCAAAAAACCCAGCATCAAGTTGCGGAATATATTCCGGCATAAAAAGTCCGCCATCATCTGCCAAACCTTTAAGGATGGCTGTTTTGATGTTGGTTTCTTCTTGTTTTCTTGTTGATATGTATTTCATTTTATAAATGATGATTGATGAATGATAATTGATTTATATTATTTGTTGATAAATTCAAAATTTTTAATTTCTTGCAGATTTAGCAAATTTTGCAGATTTATTTACCACAGTATTGTCATTCCGTAGGAATCTCAACAGTCTAGATTGACTTCTTCGACCCACTTCGTTAGGTTTCCAATGGAATGACAACATTTCGTTTTTAGGATAAATCTTGATTTAATGACGAATCTGCAGCCCGACTTGAGTGGATCCCGATGTAAAATCGGGAGGGAACGGAAGGCGGATTAAGCTGCCCAAATTTAAGTCACCTTTAATTACGAACATTCAAAGTTCGCAATGAAACTTCCGACATCCAACTTCCAGCTTCTGACTTTTAAATGACTCGTGCGCCTTCATCATTGATTTTTGTCACGAATGATTCGCTTTCTATATTTTTGTGATTGAGTAACTCCTTGATTTTCCGTGAAATTACTTCTGCAATTTCTTTCTTTTCGCACAAAGCAAAAACCGACGGGCCGGAACCGGAAATCCCAAAACCAATCGCGCCGTTGTCCAAAGCGAGCTGTTTCATCTCGTAAAAATACGGAATCAACATCGCGCGAACCGGCTCTATGATGACATCCTCGAGACTTCGGCTAACCAAACTAAGGTCGTTGGAGCAAAATCCGGCGACTAATCCGGCGATATTTCCCCATTGCTGAACGGCAGATTTCAGGCTGATCCTTTCCTTGATGATTTTTCTCGCTTCGCCTGTCGGAACGTCCACGTGCGGATGAACGGAAACCACCGACAAATCCTTTGGATAAGGCAGTTTGAGCGCATCTAACGGTTCGTAACTTCTGACCAAAACCAGACCGCCCAAAAGTGCCGGCGCAACATTATCGGCGTGTGCATTTCCGCAAGCGATGCGTTCGCCTTCCATTGCGAGAGGTAACAATTCCTGTCTTGAAAACGGTTTTCCCATCAGCTCATTAATCGCAACCAAAGCCGCGACGCTACTCGCTGCGCTGGAACCCATTCCGCTGTTGAGAGGCATTTTTTTGTACAGCTCGATATCTATTCCTTGGTTTGAATTTATTTTTTCGAGGAACAATCGGATGACGTGGGAAACGACATTTTTCTCTGGCTCCTTGGGGAGTTTCCCGCCGTCGCCTTCGATTTTTGTAATGGTGATTTTGTTGAAATCCTTTTTTGTTAATATGATTTCGTCGCCGGGTTCATCGATGGCGAAACCGAGAATGTCGTAGCCACAAACGACGTTGGCGACTGTAGCGGGAGCGAAAACTTTTATTGTATTCATTTTTATAATTGATAAATGATGAGTGATAAATGATACACAATAAACGATGAATTGACATCAACTATCGTTTATCTTTTATAATTATTGAGCCGTAACTCTTACCAAATCTGCGAAAACTCCTGCGGCTGTCACTTCTGCGCCAGCGCCAGGACCTTTGACAACCAAAGGCGTGTTTTTGTATCTCGAAGTCGTGAATGAAATAATATTGTCACTTCCTGATAATCCGTAAAATGCGTGGTTGGCATCTACCATTTTAACTTCGATATTGATTTTTCCATCTTCCAGAATTCCAATTAATCTGAGTTTTTTATCGGCACTTTCTGCTTCATTTTTGAATGCTGAAAAGTAAGGTTCATTCTTTTCCAGTTCTTCATAAAAACTTGGAATCGAATCTGCTTTGAGGCAAGCTTCTGGCAGAAAATCTTTGATATTGACATCGGACATTTCCAAAGGCAAGCCGATTTCTCTTCCAAGAATCAGCATCTTTCGGGAGAAATCCATTCCGTTCAAATCGTCTCTCGGATCGGGTTCTGTGTAACCGAGTTCCTGTGCCGTTTTTACAACTTCCGCGAAAGTTTTGTCGCCGATATAATTATTAAAAATGTAAGAAATCGTTCCTGAAAGAATGGCTTCGATTTTGAGAATTTCATCTCCTGAAATCCAAAGGTCATTCAGGGTTCTGAGGATTGGAAGTCCGGCGCCAACATTGGTTTCATACAGGAAGCTGACGTTATTTTTTTTCGCCAGTCTTTTGAATTTGCTGTATTGCTCATAACTGGACGAATTTCCTTTTTTGTTACAAGTCACGACGGAAATATTATTCTCGAAAAGTTGCGGATAATGGTTTACGACCTCTTCACTGGAAGTGTTGTCGACAAAAACAAGATTTGGTAGATTTTTATTGGAAATGAGATTAATAAATTCTTCTAAGTTTGCTTTTTGAGAATCAATGTTCAGACGGTTTATGTCAAAATCAGATTCCGGATTGTCGAATATTTTCATTGTTCTGCTGTTGGAAATTCCTACGACATTGATTTTGATCTGATGATTCTCCTCAAGGTTTTTACGTTCTCTTTCCAACTGACCGAACAGTTCTTTTCCTATATTTCCAGTTCCGGCAAACATCACATTGAATGTTTTCACCGGCGAAAGTAAGAGCGAATCGTGGACAACATTTAAGGATTTTGAAAGTTCATTTCTTTCGATAACAGCAGAAATATTTAGCTCAGAAGATCCTTGCGCAATGGCGATAATATTGATTCCGTTTTTGCCCAAAGCACTGAAAAATTTCCCGCTAATTCCTCTCGTTTTTTTCATATTCTCACCGACAACGGAAAGAATACTAAGTTCATTATCGAACTGCGGTTCATCGATTTTGTTGGCATCGATTTCAAATTCAAATTCTTCCCGGATGGCTTTTCCGGCTTTTTTCTCATCATCAAAATTGACCACAAAAGAAATGCTGTGTTCCGAACTTGCCTGGGTAATCAGGATGACATTCACATCATATTTGGCCAAAGCATTGAACAATCTTCCGCTGAAACCTTTCATCCCAATCATTCCGTTTCCGGTGATATTGACGAGACAAGTTTTCTCGATGGATACAATTCCTTTGATCAGACCTTTTGAAACTTCGGATTTTTGGTAGATCAAAGTTCCTGGATTTTCCGGGTTGAAAGTATTCTTGATATAAATCGGAATCTGACTTTCGATGGCCGGAATCATCGTTGGCGGATAGATGACTTTTGCGCCGAAATAGGACATTTCCATCGCTTCCTGATAACTGAGCTCCGGCTGAGAATAGGCATTTTTCACCAATCTCGGGTCGGCAGTCATAAAACCGTCAACGTCTGTCCAGATTTGGATTTCTTTAGCTTGTAAACCTGAAGCCAAAATCGCTGCTGTATAATCTGAACCACCTCTTCCGAGTGTTGTTGTATCTTGGTTTTTATCTTTTGCTATGAAACCTGTAACTACATAAATCTGATTTTCAAGGTTCCAATTCTTTAGATTTTCATTGGTTTGAATAAAATCTACTGACGCATTTCCGAAGTTTGAATCGGTAACAATCAATTCTCTTGCGTCTGTGTAATACGCTGGAAAATTTTCTGCCTGCAGATAAGTTACGATGATCTTACTTGACATTTGTTCGCCGTAAGCCAACAATCTATCCTTGATTCTTCCTGATAATTCGCCCAAGTTTTTGACGCTGAAAAGAATATCTTCAATCTCATTAAAACTCACTTTCACCATCATCAATAATGGATTTTGTGAAGTTCTGGGCAACAATCCTGCGATAATCTGATAATGTCTGTCTTCTGCAACTTTCAGGATTTCCGAGAAATCATTTTGAGCTAAGGCTTCTTCCGCAGCCAATAAAAGTGAGTTTGTAATCCCGTAAAAAGCGGAGCAAACTACAATTAACGGTTCGGTTTGCTTAAACTCCTTTTCAACAATTGATTTCACGGTCTTTAATGCGTCTAAACTTCCAACTGAAGTTCCTCCAAATTTTAAAATTTTCATTTTGTTTATCAGTTTTAAAAACAAAAAAGCCTTTCCGAAAGATCAGAAAGGCTTTTTTGCTTGGTTAATATTTTCAATTTCACACACGCACCTTTCTCCGACCTACTGTTGTAGTCGTTGTAGAAGTAGATGTTGTGGTTGTGAAAGTCATTGTTATTTTTAAATCTTTATCGAAAGTATGAAATATTTTATCATCTGCCAACTTTATACCTTTTTTTATGAAAAATCTTTAATAATTAAGGTTTTTTCGCATCAATTTAATTCGATCAAAAATAGAGGTGAAAATTTTAGCACTGATAATCAACACTTTAATAAACCAGTTTAAAAATATTTGGTACTTTGTATTGCACAATACCTTTTAGTTTATATATCTTTGCAATGTAATAATACTAAGAGAACTAAAGAACAGACGAAATAGCTTAGTTTTTCTGATTTAAAACAACCAAAATTATATCATTAATATGAATACCGAGAACACAAAAGCGCAAATGCGCAAAGGAATTCTGGAATTCTGTATTTTGAGTCTTATCCAACAACGTGAAATGTATGTTTCCGACCTGATAGAATCTCTCAAAAAAGGAA
>Ga0302347_1002934_pt1 | contig 16143 bp, 14 predicted proteins | sample PhyWR1_FD_202178 | JGI IMG/M metagenome (GOLD analysis project Ga0302347, IMG submission 202178) | Leaf surface microbial communities from wheat plants in UC Gill Tract Community Farm, Albany, California, United States - DLSL W.R1 (v2)... | ecosystem: Host-associated > Plants > Phyllosphere >...
TTGATGAATAGAAAAGGGCATTTAATTCTTAATCGGAATATGAATTTTATTCACAGGAATCTTTCAGTTTAATTAAATGCTCTGCTCTTTCTAATGTAGTAATTTTTTACAATACAAATCTAAAGGATAGAATCTGAACCAAGCCTTCTTAAATGCAGTTTTGTTTAAAATCTTTAATAGAAAAGAGGTAAAAAGCAATCTCTTCTTATTAGTGATTGATTTTGTGAGATTCTTCCTTCGTCAGAATGACAAATGAACTACAGATTATTCTGTTTCAAAATACATCAATTCCTCATCTTCATTGGGAAGTGTGACGTATTTCTGGAATTTCAGATCTAATTTTTCAATTAATTTTTGGGAAGAAAAATTATCTTTCGTGGTAATTGCGGATATTTTTTTGAGTCCGAAATCTTGCATACCAATCGATTTTACCTTTTGAGCAGCTTCATGCATATATCCTTTTCCTTCAAATCTTTCTAAAACAGAAAACCCAATATCCACAATATCCAGACCTTCTCTTTCAAAAATTCCGACACCGCCTATTTTTTGATTTCCTTCTTTTAAAACAATCAGATAATTGCCAAAACCACATTTTTCAAACTGTGGAAGAAATTTATTTTTAATATAATTTTCGGCATCAGCAAGAGATCTGATGCTTCTGTCACCAATAAATTTAATAAATTTTGGCATATTGTAAAGCTCAAAAATAAGATCTACATCCTCCAAAGACATCGGACGAAGGATTAATCTTTCGGTTTCGTAGCTTTTACTTTCTTGTTCGTGCTGGTTTTTTCTTGGGTTCATCTTTCGGTTCTTCTTTCTTTTCGATCTTTAAAAGACGCGGATTATTCGGGCATTTTTTGGTGTACAGCTCAATGTAAGTTCCATTTTCTTTTACCTGTGAAATTTTCGAAGTGGCTTTATTCACGGTAAGCGTATAATGCTTTTTCTCGTACGGACATTCTTTGGAAGTTACTTTTCCCAAATCTAAATAGTAATTGGTTTTATCTTCGTAATAATTTCCTGCAACGTTTACAAACTGTTCATCAATAAGATAACCTTCTAAAACCGCAGAAAGTGCCGCTTCTTCGGCATTATCTGTCTTTCCTATAAAATCCTTAAGACCAGCTATTTCTGTAATGTAATTTATTTTTCCGCCTTTTGAATAAACGATATAATAAAAACTGTCTTCTGTAGGAGTAATATTAAAACCTGAAACCTGCGGAATATAATCTTTCTTTGTACCTGAAGTTTTCAGTTCTTCATTTTTACCATAATTATTGTAAACCAGAACCCAGAAATCGATAGGGTCATTCGGGATCATTCTTGCTAAAACATTTTGAGTATTGAAGAATTTCTTTTTTTCCTGCGAGAAAGTCAAAACTCCGATTAAAAAGAATAAAGTAAAGCTAATCTTTGTCATACTTTTTATCATAAATCAAAATGCGGCAGAAAGTATGCCAGTTTTTTACATGAAGCTGTCCCCTTTTTTTAAACTTTTCAGGTCCAGAACATAGTCTTTAATCAGCTGATCGTGTTCTCTCGGGCAGATTAAAAGCACTTTTTCTGTATCTACCACGATATAATCTTTTAGCCCGTCTATCACAATCGCTTTGTTATTATTCTTCACATGAATAATATTTCCTTCAGACTCATAAGTGAGGACACTTTTTATGTTGATAGAATTTTGTTTCTCGTCTTTCTCACTGTTTTCAAAAACAGAAGTCCATGTACCAAGGTCGCTCCATCCAAGATCTGCAGGTATGACATAAACGTTTTTCGCTTTTTCAAGAATTCCGTTATCAATAGAGATCTTCTGAACTTTGGGATAGATAAGTTCTATGCAGCTTTTTTCGGTTTCGGAATTATAATCGCACGCAGTAAAATGCTGGGTCATCTCCGGAAGATGGACTTCGAACGCACGGCAGATCGATTTTACATTCCAGATAAAAATTCCGGCATTCCAAAGAAAATCTCCGCTTTCCAGAAAGCTTTTTGCCAGCTCAAGGATGGGCTTTTCCGTGAAGGTTTTCACTTTAAAATAATCTGAATCTTTCTCATCTACAAACTGAATGTATCCGTAACCTGTATCGGGTCTTGTAGGTGTAATTCCCAAGGTTACCAAATAATCATTGGCTGAAGCCTGCTCGAAAGCCAGTTCTAATTTCTCTAAAAAAACATCTTCTTTCAAAATTAAATGATCCGCAGGCAAAACAACCATGGTTGCATCCGGATCTATTTCCGCAATTTTATTGGCCATATACAGATTGCACGCCGCGGTATTTTTCATCATAGGTTCTCCTACAATGTTCTCCTGCGGTATTTCCGGTAATTGCTCGTGAGAAAGATCTGCATATTCTTTATTGGTAATGACAAATATATTTTCATCAGGAATCATTTTACTTATTCTGTCGTAAGTCTGCTGAATCATCGTTCTGCCTGTTCCTAAAATATCCTGAAACTGTTTTGGGAATTTTTGTGTGCTGAGAGGCCAGAATCTGCTTCCGATTCCGCCCGCCATAATCACACAGTATTTATCTGATTTTGACATGTTTAACTGAGTTTTTTTACTCTCGCCAAAGGTCTGAAAGAGTACTTTCTTCCTGAAGCTAAATTAAGACAAAGATAGTTTTTTTTAATAAGACCTTCCAATAAATACTTTTCGTTTCTGTACATGAAGCGATCTCCGGCATTGAGTTTCTCTATGAAAATCTCATCATCGTCATGGTTTTCAATATGAAAGTACTTGACCAGATCCGGAGATGCCATAAAATTGGCTTTCGGAGATCTTGAAAATTTAAGAATAATCGGTCTTAGATCTTCTTCGTATACTTCAAGACTTTCCAGAAGCATTTGTCTGAAAGTCTGTTTCCATTCGTTTCCGTGCGGAGAAATTCTGCGCCCGAATTTTTCGAAAGCAATCAAATGTGCCAACTCATGCGTAAGAACGAAGAAAAAAAGCTGAGGTTGTAATGTAGAATTTATGGTAATCTCATGAGAATGATCCCGAAGCTTTCTGTAATCTCCAAGTTTAGAATTTCGGTTTCTTGTAATTTTAATATGGATAGAATAATCTGAAAACCAGTTCTTTAAATGATTTAATGTATTTTTGGGTAAATATGTTTCTAAAGACTGAATAGACATTTTACAAACTTAGTGGAATTCCTGCATAGAAATTCAATAATTTTAAACTGAAAAGATAATTGTATTTCGCCTGTTCTACAGAACCCTGTGCATTAGCATAGTTGTTTCGGGCAATATTCAGATCATAAATTGTTCCTCTTCCTGCAGCATAGCTTTTGTCGGCAAATTCCATTGCCAGTTTTGTGCTTTTTTCGGCTTCTTTTGCAGCTAAATAAACTTCATAGTTGGCATCTACATCAAACTGTGCTTTCTGAACGTTTTGTCTTACTGCCTGTTTTTGTTGGTCTAGAGAATTTTTGGCAATGCTTTCATTGATTTTTGACTGCTCCACCTGAAGCTTTGTAATTCCTTTATTAAAAATGGGAATATTTAAAGAAATTCCACCTTGCTGACCAAAATTGTCTTTGTACTGATTGAAGATTGTTTTTTCGTTGACGTAAAACAATGGACTTCCGACATTGTTGGTATTCAATAAATTATTATAAAAACTTCCGATTCCTACACTCGCCGTTAAGGTTGGCCAAAAAGCTGTACGAGTAATTTCCGTTTGCGCTTCGGCAGACTTTATTCTGCTTTCTGCAGCTTTTATCTGTGGCTGATTTTCATAAGCTGTATTTAGAACTTCGTCAACAGAAATAAGTTGTGGACTCAGTTGATCTCCAATTTGTACATTTTCTACATCAAAATCTTTATAATCCTGCAATTGTAAAAGTTGTGCCAATGCAAAAAGGCTTCTTCCGACATTAATTTCGGCAGTTTTCAGATTTTGTTTTTCTCTTGCCCAAGCTGCTTCTGCTTCTGCAACAATTGTCTGAGCAGTTGTACCAACTTCCGTGGTTATTTTCGCTCTGTCAAATTGTTTTTTTGCATTTTCAGTCGCACTTTGAGAAATCTTTACGATCTCTTTGTTCAGTAAAGTGGTCAGATATTGCTGGGCAATTTGGAGAGAGATATCATTTTTAATGGTTTCAATGTCATATTGACTTGCTTCTACGTCAAACTGTGTTTTTCTGGTGGTTTTCTCCAGTCTTCCATTGTTGTACACCAAAATATCTGCAGAGATATTCGCATTATTTCTGAATACGTCATTTCTGATACTTCCTGTACCCAGAGAAGCCTGTCCGAAGCTTACATTGTTTCCGAAGTTTGCAGATACAGAAGGAAGATAGTTTTTCTGAGCAATTTTTAAATTAACATCCTGAATTTGTTTTGAATATTGATTTTGAATTACCTGAAGATTGTGCTCTACAGCATAATCTACACATTCTCGCAAAGACCACTTTTTCTGAGCACTCAAACCCAAACCGGATAGTCCTAAAATAATCATCAAAACTTTTTTCATATGTAGATTTTTATTGTTTTTAAAGGTCATATGTTATGGCTTCACATTCATCCATGCTGGTGTTTCACATCATGGCGATTTCATATGTAGCTTTTTCTCCATTAGACGAAGTAATTTGAATTTTGTTACATTATTGTAAAGAAATACTTTGTTTTTCCCACATAGATTTATTTTAAGGCGTTTGTAAAAGAATTTTAATAATTAAGTGCATAAAAAGATGCTGTCCTTTTGAGACAGCACCAAATTAACAGTTAATAGTCATTAAAGTTTCTTCTGAAACTGTATATTTAACTTTTTAGAACTGAGAGTAAACTTTTAAATATATCTTTAACAACTTGTAGATATACTTTTAAGCACATGCAATTCCGCATTCCGCAGAGCATAGTAAAACTCCTGTTGATGTAGGTTTATCATAGCATCCATTCGTTCGATGACATTTTGTGACACATTGAGTGGTTGTTTCCTCAATGGCTGATATCGCTTTGTCAGGCCCAAACACAACCCGCTTAAGATTTTCAACTGTTGATTTCGAAATCTGTTGATCACCTTCATTTGCATAATAAGTTGCGATAGGCTTTTCATTTTTATCCAATACTATTTTAAAATAAAAACCTTGACCTAATGAGTTTTCTTTGTAAATTACATAAAAATTTTCGCCAGCAACCTCAGATTTTTTATTAAGAATGGTAAATTTCTTATCCTTAGGTTCTTCATTTTTTTTGAAAGAACTGAAATATTCTTTATCATTTCTTACAGAGTAAATGGTGTTTGCCTTAAAGGTGGCGAAGCCTAACAATAAAAATGCTAATGCTATTAAAAAGTTGTTTTTCATGTTTTTTTGTTTTTAAAGTTCAATTTTGTTTTCTTTTTTGTATTCTTCAATCATTTTTCTTTGCGTTTCACTAAATACTTTTCTGATATCAATGATATTACCGTTCGCGTCTTTTTTTTCATAAACTTGAGTATTATCCATCAATTCAAACATTCTTCGCAGAGGCGTTTCAATATGATTTTTTCTCATTTCTGCAAATTTTGGTTTTGTGGTTGTAATATACTTTGTAGTGGCAATACGGCTATCAATAGAAATTTTCTTTTCATTTGAAATACCTGTTGCCAAAAAATGATGATCTTTTTTTTCATCAAATATCTCAAGAATTAAACCAGGTAATCCAAGAAACTTATAAGGTCCGTCTTGAACAGGAATTTGTGGAGCGAAATACGCTTCGTAGTTTCTGCCTGCATATTGTGTCGTAGCCAAATAAGTCTTATAACCCAATATTTCCTTGCTTTCTTTGCTTATTTTCCATAAGAATTTAGGCTCTTCATTATATCTGTATTCATGCTCGCCAAACTCATCAGAATAATAGGTTACTTCTTTTGATGAATATTTTTTTTGAATAAAGCAGCCAAGTAAGTCAATAGGTAAACCTTTAAAATTAATTTTCTTTCCTGTTTTTTGATCTGATGCGATAATAGAATCAGACAAATATTGCGCTTCACTAAAAAATGTAGAACGATCTTTTTCAATATTTAGAAAAGTGGTCTGTGAAATAATTTTCGTGCTGTCTTTCATAATATGTTTTGAATAATTATATTGTACAACAAATGACTGTGCTGTTGCAGGACATGAAAAACAAACGATAAGCAGAAAAATAATGATTGTGTTTCTCATCTTATGCACCGCTACATTCTAACACACAATCTAAAGCGCATAATAAAGCTCCTGTTTCTGTGGCCTTATCAGAACAATGCCATGTACCTGTACATGTAGAAATACAATTTCCTGTGGAAAATACAGGTCCTACAGCACCACCTCTCGCAGAATCTGAAAACGAAATAAAGTTTTTGATGTTTTCATTTAGCCTTTCCTTATCTGCTAACAGTACTTTTTCTAAGGCAGTATCATTACCTAAGACCTCAATAGAAAAAGAGGATATTTTACCTAAATAGCTTTCCCCCACAGAAACCTTCAAATCATAGATTTTATTATTAAATCTTTTTTTAATTACAACAGTGTTGATTTTAAGCTCTTTTAGATCATTTTTGTAGAAGAGATTATTATCATTACAATAATGAAAACTAAAAGTTAATAATGCTAAGAATAAAAAAAAATGCTTTTTCATAAATTTAATTGTTTATTGTTTTTAAAATGATTTTTGCCATACAATCCCTGACGTGGGCTTTTGCTGATCAGCGTTTCATATTTATACTTTTGTACTGTACACATACAAAAAATAAACATTTGTTTTTTGTTGAAGCAAAGATGCGGTGGCGTCATGAAAAAGACAAACATCAGATATCGAAATTGGTAAATTCGGGAAGAGAAGTATTCGAAATTGATAAAATGGCAGATCAATAAAATATGTAAGCATGTAATATACAATAACTTGAATTTTTTAAATCTAAAACTTACAAAACTCCAAAAAAAATGTAATTTTGCATTAGACAAATACCAATGTTACGATTTTATTCTTTTACTTTAACATTACTATTACAAAATTTATTTTTTTCACAAAGCATTAAAAACTTTACAGTACCTGATTCTCTGAAAAACAAAAATTTTGAGCAATTACAGAAAGCTTATGACAAGGTTTTTAGGATAGAGAATGAAAAAGCAGAATTATATGCTAACATTATATTATATAAAGGGAAAAAAGAAAAAAACAATACGTTCATCTACGATGGATATTATAAAATAGCCCATACAAAAGGGCTTAAGTCTGAAAACGGACATCCCTATGCAGACTCACTTATTCATATCACAAAAGGTATTGATACAAAAGAATATCCAGCGAAAGCGCATATAATAAAAGGGATCTTATACAATTATGATTGGAAATATGCAGAAGCTCTTGATCATTATATCGAAGCACAAAAATTATCCAAAAATAAAAACTCAGATCAATTTTTTTACATTAAAAAGCTTATCGGAATCCTAAAAACAGCTACTGATGAAAATAAGGAAGCCCTTCCTCTTTTCTTGGAATATTATAATTATCAAAAACAAAAAATCAATACAAAAGATCAGGATGTCAAAAGCTATATAGGCTCAATATTTTCCGTGGCAAATTGCTACAGTAAAGACAAGCAATACAAAAACGCTTTAAATTATATAGATATTGGACTTAAGGAATGTAATAAGTTTAAAGATTATACACATTACCCATATTTTGTATCAGGAACGGGGATTGCCAATTATTATTTAAAAAATTATAAAATAGCTTCTGAAAACCACCTGAAAGCTGAAAATAGTTTTCTGAAAAATAATGATTATGGAAATCTTGCTATAACGTACTATTTTTTAGGCAAAATTAATCATGATATTCATAAAGATAAGATTGCAGTAAAGTATTTTATCAAAGCAGACTCTGTATTAGCTTTTTCCAAAGAGTTCTATCCAATTACACGAGATGGTTATGAAGTTTTAATTGATTATTACAAAAAAACAGGAGATAAAGAGAAACAACTGAAATACATCGACAAATTGTTCTATGCAGACAGCATCATCAATAATAGTAAGCAGTATCTCTCAAAAGAAATTTACAGGAAATATGATACTCCTTTGTTACTTGAAAAAAAGGAGGAGTTAATTAATGATCTGAATAACAAGAATTATATGTTATACTGGTGTTTAGGTTGTGGTTTCGTGATCCTTTTGGTATTGCTTTTTATGTTCCTTAAAAATAAAAAGAAAGTACGGGAATATGAAAAACAAGCAGAACTGCTTTTGAGAGGCTCAGTAAAATCAACGGATAGTGTACAACAAATAACAGTTTCTAAAGTTGAGGAAACTAAGGAAGATGATCCCATTTTACAAAAAACCAAAGCTACAGTTCCCAATAATATATTAGTAGAAATAAAATCTCAATTAGAAATATTTGAAGCTAATAAAGAGTTTCTGCAAAAAAACATTACGGTTGACGGGTTAGCTAAAGACCTTGGAACAAATCGTGACTATCTTTCAAAAACGGTTAATGAATTAAAAGGAAAAAACTTCTCACAATATCTGAATGAGCTCCGTATCAATTATATTGTTGAGGAATTAAAAACGAATAAAGTTTTAAGAAAACACACAATATCCGCGATTGCAGAAGATACTGGATTTAACAATTCTGAATCATTTTCTAATGCTTTTAAGAAAATTACAGGAACTCTGCCTTCTTATTATATTAAATTGTTGCAAAGTCAACAGGCTGAAAATGAATGTTCTGTAAAATGACCCGAGTCGACTTTGATAAATTTCGACATCGATATTTTTGATTGCTTTGTAAAAGAAAGTTAATTTGCATTTCAATAAAAATTTAAATCAAGATGAAACAAAAAGAACAAACTGAAAAAAAATTATCTTTAAAAAAACTGCAAATTACTAAGTTGAGTATGATTAGAGGAGGTGATGCAAATGACAATTTAACAAATGGAGATACAACCACGAGTAAAAACTGTCCTGTAAGACCACCCAATCCAATTAATGGACAGCCACCGGTTGTTATTCTTGGAGGTGATTCAGAATAAACAATAAACTGTGATTCTGAGTAAATATTAAATTTTTAAAGCTATTATTACTTTCAGGTATGGATAAAAAAAAATTTTTGTTATTAATCCTTTTTTTTTCTACTACATTATTTTTTTCTCAAAATTTATACTTTAAGAAAATTGACTTAGAAAATCCGGAATTTGAAAACAAGCTCCTTTCTTTAAATAAGGAGCTTATTTCTATATATAAAGAGAAAGATCAAATCAAGTATAAAGATAATCTCTTACGATTTCAGATCAATGATAAAAATTATGCGGGTGCTTTAAAAACATTATATGAAATAAGAGAAAGCTTTAAAACATCATATCCATTTTATGCTAAAATGGCTGGTTTTCCATTTGAGATTTTTATTTTAAATGAACAATCGAAGAAGACTAAAAATATTGATTCTTATGAGTCTACTTTTAGGTATAAATATAGTCAACTTCCCTTATTATCAAAAAACCTTGTACCAGAATCATACAAATATAAAGAAGGATATAATATAGGTGAAGTAAAGAAGATATTAAAAGATAGCATTTCTGATGATAGTATTTCTGTAAAAAATGCTGTTCTTCTAAGTAGACATTATAACTATTACAAGCTAGTAAATCAAACTTTTTCGACTGCAAAATCTCTTTTAAAAGAATTGGATAAAGAAGAGTTTTTGGTAAAAGACAGTGTTATCATAAAAACAAAAAAAGGAAATGAAATAGCTCTCTACTATGTACTTGATAATAAAATAAAAGATCCAAAGCCTTCTATTTTACATTTTTCAACATATATAGGAGATAATAATTATTTTATTTCTGCCGCAAAAATAAATGCAGACAGAGGTTATAACATTATATATGCTTTCAGTAGAGGAATTTATTTAAGTAAAGACGAAATCGCACCCTTTGAATTTGAAGTTGAAGACGTGAATGAAGTAATAGAATGGATTTCTAAGCAAACCTGGAGCAATGGGAAAGTAGGAATGATTGGGGGAAGCTATGACGGTTTCAGTCAGTGGGCGGCAACAAAAAATCTGCACCCCGCTTTAAAAACTATTATTCCTTCTGCTTCCGTAGGATTTGGGATTGATTTCCCGATGTACAATAATTGTTTTAGTCCTTACATGCTACGTTGGTTAACTCATGTGAAGAAAGAAACTGACTTCGATACCTTTGGCAATGAGAAAAAATGGCTTTCAGTTTATAATACATATTATAAAACGGGTATAGCATTCAATAGATTAGACAATTTATATGGAGGAACAAATCAAATTTTTCAGAAATGGTTAAAACATCCAGCTTTTGATAGCTATTGGCAATCTAAACTTCCTTATAAAAAAGATTTCGCAAAGATAAATATTCCTATTCTTACAATTACTGGATATTACGATGCTGATCAACGAGGAGCTATGTATTATTATAACAATCACGTCAAATACAATAAAGACGCAAATCATTATTTGTTGATAGGTCCTTATGGCCATAGTGAAGCAGTTTCGGGAATAGCATCAGACCAATACAAAGGATATAAAATTGACTCTGTGGCAAACATTGATTTAAAAGAAATTTCTTTTCAGTGGTTTGATTATATTTTAAGAGGGCAAAAAAAACCTGAATTCTTAAAAGATAAAATTAATTATCAGGTAATGGGCACAAATCAATGGAAAAGCGCACCATCCCTCGATAAGATTAGTAATAAAAAACTTAAATTTTTTCTTAACAAGACGAAATTAGAAAGAATAAAACCTAACCGGGATTTTATGATTCAAAATATTGATTTTGCGCAAAGGAAAGATACTTTACAAAGTTTTAATGACGAAAAAATATTAGATAGTGTAATTTATAAAAGAGATTTGATTGAAAAACTGGTCTTTGAGAGTGAAGCTTTTACTGATTCTTTCGAAATAAATGGAAGCTTTACAGGGAATCTAAAAGCGTCTATAAATAAAAAAGACATGGATATTACCATAAATATTTATGAAAAACTTCCCAATGGTCAATTTTTTAAATTAACACACGAACATTTTGCAAGAGCAAGCTATTCTAAAGATAATACAACAAGAAATTTACTGATGCCGAATAAGATAGAGACAATTCCTGTTAAAAATACATTTTTCACAAGTAGAAAGATAGGAAAAGGCAGCAAATTAATCATATTATTGGGCGTTCGAAAAAGTCCTGATGTACAAATCAACTACGGCACAGGAAAAGACGTAAGCGAAGAAACAATAGCTGACGCAAAAGAACCTTTGGAGATAAAGTGGTATACCGACAGTTATATTGAAATTCCAATCTTAGAAAAATAAAATGTCCCAATTTCCGTATCACTTTTTTGAAGAGTATGTAGTTCGTACTCCTTTATTTTCACGCAGAAACTTTCAGGAAATGGCAGAGAAAGAGGCATTTTCTGATGCGGAATTACTGGAGATTTGCAGCAATGCAGTTTTTCAGGAGGCCATTTATCTGGCGTCTCCCGATTTATATAAAGAATTAAAAAGCTGGTTAGATTCAGAAAAAGAATTATCCTCAAGTCAGCACCAAAAACTTAAAAACACCATTCTAAAATACTATATTCGAATGAGTACGAGATGTACACCATTCGGACTTTTTTCAGGAGTTGGCTTGGGGAAATTTAGTAATGAAAATTTAAAGCAGTTTAATCAGGAAACTATTAACAAGCAAAAGACCGGCAACAAGCAACAATCAAATAACAATCAATTGCGTGATACAAAATTGGATATGCATTTGCTGGTTTCTCTTGCGAAAACTTTAGAGAAAAATTCGGACATCAGACATAAGCTTCAATATTTCTCCAACAACAGCATTTACAAAGTAGGAAAGAAAATCCGTTATGTTGAGTATGAATATAAAGAAGGAAAAAGGGAGTATATAATTTCTTCTGCTCCGCTTTCTGAGGAATTGCAGCAGGTTTTAGATTTTACAAAGAAAGGTAAAACCATTTCAGAAACTGCAAAAATTCTTATAAATGGAGAAATAAACCATGAAGATGCAGCAGAATTTCTGGAAGAATTGATTGATAATCAGGTTTTGGTAAGTGAGCTGGAACCCAATGTTTCGGGAGGCGATTATCTGGAAATTCTTATTTCTGTGCTTAATAAAATTGACGCTAAAAAAGAAGTCGGAATTCTTGCCAACATCAAAGAAAAACTTAATCAGGTAGATCTGCATTTTGGAAATCCGGTTTCTTTGTACTCAGAAATTGAAGAACTGATTGCCTCTTTCCAGACAGATTATCAGCAAAAATACCTCTTCCAGACAGATCTTTATTTTAAAAATGAATGGAATATCTCAAACCATTGGAAAAAAGAGATCAAAAAAGGTTTGAGTTTTCTCAATAAGATCAACATAGTAAGCAAAGACACCTCAATTGAGCATTTTAAAAAGGCATTCTACGAGCGATTTGAAAATCAGGAAATGCCGTTGTCTTATGTTTTGGATACAGAGATAGGAATTGGCTATCTTCAAAACAATAATGGTAAAGGAATTCATCCGTATCTGGAAGATTTGAAACTTCCTCACTCTCAGAATAGACAGGATCTTCAGATTCAGCTAACTCCATTTCAGAGAAGGCTTAATGAAAAATTGCAGGAAGCTTTATTAGAAAATCAATTTACAATTTCTTTAAATGAGGATGACATCGAAAGTTTTGAGGAGAAGTGGAATGATTTGCCAGAGACATTATCTGTAATGGCAGAAATTATTTCCGAAAACAACACAGAGAAATTATATATTGAAAATTTTGGCGGAAGCAGTGCTGCTGATCTTTTAGGGAGATTCTGTTCAGAAAAATCGGGTGTTCAGCATTTAACCAAAGCGATTACAAAAAAAGAAAACCAACACAATGATGATAAGGTTTTAGCGGAAATTATTCATTTACCCGAAGCCAGAATTGGGAATATCATCAGAAGACCTACGTTGCGTGCATATGAAATTCCTTATTTAGCCGCATCTGTATTACCCAAAGAAAACCAAATTATTGTAGAAGATTTATACATTTCTTTAAAGAACGACAGGATTATTTTACGCTCAAAAAAACTGAATAAGGAAGTGAAACCTTATCTGACCAATGCGCACAATTATCATCAAAATGCTTTGCCGGTTTATCATTTCTTGGGCGACTTACATTCTCAAAACATCCGGACCGGATTGTATTTCAATTGGGGAAGTCTTTCACAGATCTATAAATTTCTCCCGAGAGTTGAATATCAGAATATCATCTTATCAAAAGCCCAATGGAAGATCACAGAAAAAGAGATTGCATCATTGGAGTCAATCATCAATCATCAATCTGAGTTTCTTTTACAAATAGAAATATGGCGAAAGAAAAGACAAATCCCTCAATGGATTCAGTGGGTGAAATCTGACAATACCTTACCCATGAATTTAGAAAATTATGATCTGGCAAAACTTTTTATTCAAACCATAAAAATCGGAAAATCGATCATAATAGAAGAGTTTCTGTATAATGAGGGTGATGATTTTAAGAGAGAGTTCGTTTTTCCCATGTACAAAATCCATTAGAAAGTTAAAGAGTATTAAAGTGAAATAATAAATGATGATCCAAAGAGAATTTAAACCGGGAAGCGAATGGTTATATCTGAAAATCTATACTGGAGTAAAAACAGCAGACCTGATCTTGGAAGAAGCAATACAATCTGTAGCCGGATATTTGCAAAAGAACAATGAGATTTCAAAGTGGTTTTTTATTCGTTATCATGATCCGAAACCGCATTTGAGAGTGCGATTCTGCTTCAATGATGTTGGAAATCACAGAGCAGTTCTCAGTAAAATAAATCATGAACTTCAGGAATTTACAGACAGCGGAGAAATTTCAAATATCTCCATTGAAACCTACCACAGAGAAATTGAAAGATATGGAGAAAAGACGATAGAAGAAGCCGAAACATTATTTTACGAAAACAGCGAATTTACGTTGCAATGTCTTCATTATGATGATGAAGAAAAGATCATCATAAGTCTTTTTTATATTGATGAAATTCTAAATACACTCAAATTGACTATTGCTGAAAAACTTGTTTGGATTAAAAATTTTAATGAATCTTTTAAAGTGGAATTTAATGCGGATAAAAATTTGAATAGTCAGCTGGATAAAAAGTACAGATCATTCAAACCAAATTTTATCCACTTCATTCAATCAGATGAGTTTTCGGATGAAAGAAATTCGATTATTCACCATATCAAAAAGTGTGCTGCTACAATAGAAAATACTGTACATCATTGTGAAAATCAATCTCCTGAAATATTTTTACAAAGCTTTTTCCAAAGCATATTTCACATGAATATCAACAGACTTTTTGTTTCCAGCCAAAGATTATTCGAAATGATAATTTATGATTATTTGACGAGGTATTATAAGATGAAATTATATGGAAATCAGATAAATTTAGCCATTGAGAAAAGCGTTTCATAAAAACCAATCATCAATTCTTAATTTTAACTTCTACGATCTAAAATAGCTTTGTGGGCTTACATTAAAATTAACATTATGATTAAGAGCAGACCATCATAGAAGTATTTTATTCGTGATTTAATTTTATATTTGTATTAAGATTTTTGCAATGAAATTATCTTGATTTAAACCAGGATATTCAAGTAGATTATCAGGATCATAAGAGCTCGATAACACTATTATTGAAGTTCATGGATGGATGGTATTTTAATTATTATTAATTTAAAATTTAAATATCATTTTGAAAATTTTTATTGCACTTTGAGAATTTTGTATCATGACAAACCAAGAATATCAGGAAGCTGTAGAGTGGCTATTTGTTCAGGCTCCGAATTACCAGATTGATGGTGAAAAAGCGTATAAACCCGGATTAGAAAATATTACCAAGCTTTGCGATTTCTTTGGTAATCCGCAGGAAAAATTAAAATGCATACATATTGGCGGAACAAACGGAAAGGGTTCTACAAGCAATATGCTGGCTTCGGTTCTTCAGGATTCCGGATATCAAGTGGGTTTGTATAATTCACCTCATTTGATTGATTTTACCGAAAGAATCAAAATAAATGGCGAAAATTGCGATAAGGAATTTGTCTTTCAGTTTATTCAAAAGCTGAAAACATTGCCGGAAGATATTCTGCCTTCTTTTTTTGAATTTACCACCATTATGGCATTTGAATATTTTTACCGGAAAAAAGTTGATTTGGCCATTATAGAAGTCGGTTTGGGTGGGAGATTAGATTCTACGAATATCATCAAACCTCTACTTTCTGCCATTACCAATGTTCAGCTGGACCATCAGAATATTTTGGGAAATACCATTGAAGAAATCGCTTTTGAAAAGGCAGGTATTATTAAAAGTAATATCCCCGTCATTTCCGGGGATGACAATGATGTGGTTAAAAATATTATTAAAGCTAAAGCGGACAGAGAAGGAGCAAATTACATTGATGCAACGCAAAGAGTATCAGATCTGAAATCGGATTTACAAGGTAACTATCAGAAAAAGAACATTAAGGTGGTTCTGGCATTGGTTCATGAATTAAAAAGATTAGGAATCGTTATTTCTGAAGAAAATCTGAAAAAAGGACTTTTAAACGTCCACAACAATACGGGCTTCATCGGGCGATGGTTTGAGTTTTCGCAACACCCGCTGACCATTTGTGATACAGCACATAATCAAGTCGGTTTAGAACACGTTTTTTCGCAGTTAAACTCCATTAAAAAACGCAAACATGTAGTTTTAGGATTCGTCAATGACAAAAAAATTGATGAAGTAATGTCCCTGCTTCCGGAAAATTCTGCGTTCTATTTTGCAAAACCTGCCATTAACAGGGGACGTGATCCTCGGGAATATGAAGATTTATTAATTCAAGCGAAAATTTTTTATAAAATTTTCGATTCTGTACAGGAAGCCTATCTTTCTGCAAAACAACAAGCTACAGCGGAAGATTTGATTTTTATTGGCGGAAGTAACTTTGTTGTCGGAGAATTTTTAGAAAAAAACTTGACTCATAAAGAATAAGTGTGTATATTTGCACCACTCAAAACGAGAGATCGTCTAGGGCTCTTAGCTCAGTTGGTTCAGAGCATCTGGTTTACACCCAGAGGGTCGGGGGTTCGAATCCCTCAGGGCCCACAAAGGTTTACTGAAACCTTTCAA
>Ga0302347_1002935_pt1 | contig 16140 bp, 15 predicted proteins | sample PhyWR1_FD_202178 | JGI IMG/M metagenome (GOLD analysis project Ga0302347, IMG submission 202178) | Leaf surface microbial communities from wheat plants in UC Gill Tract Community Farm, Albany, California, United States - DLSL W.R1 (v2)... | ecosystem: Host-associated > Plants > Phyllosphere >...
GGGGAAGGGGAAGGGGAAGGGGAGCGGGGTAAGCTTGCCGGGCAGGCGAAGGGGAAAATGTGACCTGAGACGCTCCTGAGCAGGCCGGGCGCTGTTTTTTTCGACACTTAGCGTGGCGGAGACACGCTGCTGCTTGCATGGCGGCCATCGACAGGTATAATCCACAACGTTTCCGTATCCCTTCAGTGCCGAAGTGGCGAAATCGGTAGACGCAGTTGATTCAAAATCAACCGTAGAAATACGTGCCGGTTCGAGTCCGGCCTTCGGCACCATAAGTACTTCCAAGACCATCCGAGAAAGTCCAATTATCCCTTAAAAATCAATGCTTGCAGCGTTTTTTACGTCCTGCGTCGTCCGAGGTTGTCCGTTGAAATCCGGATGTCATTGGGGGCATCTTAACTTCGATTAGAAATGTGCCCCCAAATGAAGCTCAACGCCAGACAGGTCGAGACCGCAAAGCCCAAAGACAAAACCTACAAAATGGCCGATGGCGGCGGTTTGTATCTCGAGGTTTCGGCTAAGGGTTCTAAATACTGGCGCATGAAATACAGACGCCCCTCAGACAAAAAAGAGGATCGCCTCGCTTTTGGTGTTTGGCCTACTGTGACGCTTGCTCAGGCAAGAGCAAAGCGCGACGAAGCTAAAAAGCTGTTAGTGCAGGGCATTGACCCAAAAGCCGAACAGAAAGAAGCTCAGGCTGAGAGTTCGGGGACATACACTTTCGAAACCATTGCTCGCGAATGGCATGCCAGCAACAAGCGCTGGAGTGAAGACCATCGCTCGCGTGTTCTTCGCTATCTTGAGCTTTATATCTTCCCCCACATCGGCTCGTCCGACATTCGCCAGCTCAAAACCAGCCACCTGTTAGCCCCGATTAAAAAAGTTGATGCCAGTGGCAAACATGACGTCGCTCAGCGCCTGCAACAGCGTGTCACGGCTATTATGCGTTATGCAGTACAGAACGATTACATCGACTCAAATCCAGCCAGTGATATGGCCGGTGCTTTATCAACAACCAAAGCACGACACTATCCTGCTTTACCCTCTAGCCGATTCCCTGAGTTTCTTGCTCGTCTTGCTGCATATCGTGGCCGTGTAATGACTCGGATCGCGGTTGAGCTTTCTCTGCTAACTTTTGTACGTTCCAGCGAGTTACGCTTTGCGCGTTGGGATGAGTTCGACTTCGATAAATCTCTCTGGCGAGTACCTGCAAAACGAGAAGAAATTAAAGGTGTGCGTTACTCGTATTGTGGCATGAAGATGAAAGAGGAGCATATTGTTCCTCTCGGTCGACAGGCGATGATTTTGTTAGGATAACTTAAACAATTCAGTGGTGATAAAGAGCTGCTGTTCCCGGGGGATCACGACGCAACTAAGGTTATGAGTGAAAACACGGTAAACAGCGCATTGCGTGCGATGGGTTATGACACGAAAACCGAAGTCTGTGGGCATGGATTCAGGACGATGGCGCGTGGTGCGTTAGGGGAGTCGGGGTTATGGAGCGATGACGCGATAGAACGACAGTTGAGCCACTCAGAGCGTAACAATGTGCGTGCAGCTTATATCCATACGTCCGAGCATTTGGATGAGCGGAGACTGATGGTGCAGTGGTGGGCTGATTACCTTTATATAAATGCACAGGGCTATATAACGCCCTATGATTTTGGTAAAAGCCCTATTTAATTGATGTTACTTCAAACAGGGTCGTAAGACCCTGTATATCATTTTTTCCATATTTTACTGTATCCTGGAGAATCAGATTCAGGAGGATATATAGGCTTGTCTATTTGTATAGTCATGGGGATTGGGAAATCAACACCAACCAGAGCAACTTCTCCTTGCTTGAGGCTTGGTAAAAATGATGCTGCAGATTTATCAATTTCACCACAAGCTCGCTCAACAACATCTCTATCTCTATCATTCGTTAAACGATGGACTAACAAGGTTCCAATTTGACTAAGTACACCTTCTGTAATATCTCTAGGCCTTTGTGTTGTTAGGCAAATATTTAGGCCATACTTTCGACCTTCTTTTGCGATCATCTCGAAAGCATCAAGTTTAACCGCATGATCTTCTGATCCCACTCGCTTACCAAGAAAGTTATGGGCTTCGTCTACTATGACTAATAATGGATTAAGTCTGAATTTTTCTAGACGAGCTAGTGTTAAAAGCTTTCTTCCAATAACATTTGCAAGAATTTCTCTTGCATAGAATTCATAGCTTACATCACTAAGGCATAACCTGAGCACCCGTTTATTAGACAATAAAAAGGATTCTAATATTGTTCCTAATGTTTCAATTTCCTCGCCACTATTAAAAACAGATTTTAATGAGCTCGCATAAGTGACAGCTTGAATTCTTGTTAAAAGAGAAGAGCAATAGCTTAAGTCTTGAGTTGCAGCGTTTCCCCAAGAATTGTCACCATTGTCGTAACAACATTCCTGAACGATTTGCTTTATGAGTTTAGTTATATCAAAAGGTTGGGATGGATTATCAACAAGTTTTGAGTTATCTCCTGTATTCATCGCGCGGCGATAATCTGTTTTAGGTTGGTTTATTTTTTTCAAAATACCATCAGTTGCAATGGTTGGGTCTAATGATACTAATCTAAGGCTTTTTATGGCCTCTTTAAGTTTAGGTCCCTGAACCTTACCAGAGGGATCAAACATAGCAACAAAATCTGATTCAATGAAATCAGTAGGTGGTATTCTAAACTCTAAGGAGTTAATGTTTTTATTTATTGGTGAGCTTAAATGGTAATGTAAGCAGTGTTCTGATTGAAATGATCTATATTCGCTTGTTGCATCAATGATTATTGTCTTGGAATTTTCATAATTAGAGCATTCTTCTATCAGTTTAGCTGTTGTCCAGCTTTTTCCTCCTCCAGTAGCACCAAGAATGGCGCAATGTCTTCCAAAAAGTTTATCTGGCTCAACTGTGACTATACTTGTAGAACCTCCTGAAATATTTCCTAAAACAATTCCGACCCGTTCTTCCTCATCACTTACGAGACCTTTATTAATTAGTTCTGGGATTAAAGATATAAAGTCCAAAGGAGCAGAGTAAACTCTATCACCTAATCGAGGGTAGGATTTTATTCCTGAATCAATACGGAAATTCGATGGATCTATTGTACCAAGTAATTGAATTACCCCTACGGCATCAACTTTATAGTTCTTATGTAACTCACCAGATATCTCTCCTCTATCACGTTCGGGTAGTTTAACTTCTATTAATCGCCCTAATACTATGGATTGTTGACCTTCAATTAATAATATTTCCCCAACTTCGCCTTTACCATATCTAGAGCCATCTAAATATGTGCCGCTAATTTCACCGGCATAATTTAGGTTAACTCTGACGGTTTGAGCGAAAATTGATGAAATAACTCCCACCTTTAGATCATTTCTTAGAATTCCAAGTTGAAGTGTTATGTTTTTCATATTTAATCGTTAGCTCCAACTTGTTTTATGATTTTAGCTAATTGTTCGGCTGGTGTTAATGCTTTGAGATTAGGAACTAGTTTGACAAAATCAATAAATGAGGAGTTTATAAAATGTATATCATATCCTGATAATGCAAGTTCCATTAGCAATGGCCAATATTTGCTTGAGCCGTTTTCTCCATTGTTTTGTATATGGGTTGCACATTTATAATCCACAACAATTAATCGCATGCTCGGATTCGATTTAATTGCTGAATAAATTGGTTCAGAAAGGTGATCATCATTAAAACCAAACCCAGATATCACTAGACAATTATTCTTTTTTCTTAAGAAATCAAGAAGTCTTGAAAGTAACTCCAAGTGAGGTTGGATAAAAGCTTGTTGGTATTTACCTTTGGCAGGATAAATTAGACAAGCGTTTGTGGCTTCAGGTTTGTTAGATTCATAGATTTGCCCATCTTTTCTTATCCAACTAACTGAGCCGTGAAGTTTGAATAATTGGAATACACCTTCTATAAATTCGTGCTCGTTTTCATCTCTTTTCACGACATCATAGTTAAAGTACTTACCATCGAACCTACGAAGGCCTGTATAGGAAAGACCATCTACTACCATCATTCCTAATTCTGAAGCAGCTGTTTCAAAAGTTAAATCATAGTTAGTGGTAAAAACTTTAAGCCTAGGGTCTCTTACTCTTCTTCTTGCCATTTTTTGAAGTAAATTCACGTAGGCTGTAAGATCGCAATTTCCATCATCAATAAATGAACGACATTTGTCTAAAATAATCAATTTAACTTGGTTTAAAAAATTCAATACATTTTCATCATCATGGAAAGCTAAGTATGCTTCACAATTTGAAAGAAAGTGTTCAATGTTTGGGTAGTCTCGTTCTGAATATCTTACTTTATCACAAACAGTTATTGCATCTGGCTTCAATTGCCCATTTTCTAGCAATAAAGGGTTTTCCCACATTGCAAACTTCCAAAGATCCCACATGCTTGGTCCACCAACATCACCTAGTGACGTGCCGCTACCAGCGAAGAATGAGAGGTTCGGGAATTGTAATGATTTTAATAAAAATTCATTAATATATGCTTGGTTGTCTTTTAATTTTTTATTTTCTCCTTCGGATAGAGGTAATGGTTGCGGAATTGGTGTGCCTGCATCTTCTAATATTTGGTTCTGCCTGCGATCACGCCAATATATATATGATTTATAATCTAATGCTTTCCAGTCAGTACTGCCTGGTTTCAAATAAGAGAGGTATCCGTCAGGATTGGTAGCCATGATCATTATCCATTGATGTCGTCAGGAAGTTGTCCCTTCAATTTACTACACATGATGAAGAAGAAAAAGTAACCATAAATACAATATTAAAATATCTTGCGTTCAATACGTTACTGAGAAGCTTTATGAGGGAATATACTCGTTTTGGAGCAGGTTACATCAGGCTTGGAGCTGGAAAGGAGGGGGGAGAATGAGATGTTCTGCTCAAATCTATACTCTCAACACTAAAAGTGATTATACCCGAATGAGGGCGGTTGTAGCTTCCCCCCGTCTCAGAGCGTATCAGAAGCTCTCCAAACCCTTGAAAGCATCGTAGATACTCATGCAAACCCGCGCAGCGCAGCGACGCGCTCAGGGCGCGAAATTAAATATCATTAAATAAATACTTTACCGCTGGCGCGCAGTGCTCTCCCCGCCACGCCTGCCCGCTTCGTGGGTCGGTTTTCATGCAGGTGCATCGGGGGGATCAGACTGCGCCGGGACGGGTCTGCGAAGGGAATGACGGGACGGGAAAGCGCATGCAAAACCATGCCCCCTGTGGATGCATGGCTTAATTCAGGAAAAATAGCGGTATTTTCGGGGATTTTTTGCGGGGGCTACCTGCCGGCCAGTTCCGTGCGCCGGCGGGCATAAATCAGGCTCTGCGCGGGGGTGTATTTTTCCTGATTATCCACCCGCGAAGCCGCGTCAGGCCTGAATCCGATGGCCGTTAAAATATCGCTGTCTTCTGCGGCATAATGAATTTCTTCACCGGCACTCAGCCACACGGACAGCGCTTCGCGCAGGCAATGCGCCGAACGGTCGAGCGTATGGTTTTTTATCTTTGCAGGCTGCATTTTAATCCTCATCAGCTCAGGTGCCAGCGTGGCGGCGAGCTCTGCTCCGTGTGCCTGCATGAAGTCATTCAGCCGGTTGCGGGTACTGATGCGCTGCACCGCTTCATGGGAGCGGATATAGCGCCCGGCGGCCTGATTAATCTCCCATTTTTTGACGTCGATAATGTCGCGCAATGTCTGCATTCTGCCCGGTATACGGTCATCCCCGGCCAGCATCTGCTCGCGGTATTCCTGCTCTGCGGCCGCCAGTTCGGCTTTGCAGTTCAGCCAGGCGGTTTCGTTCTTCTGACAGGCTTCAAAGGCCTGCTGTAGCGTGAGGGTGGTCATGGTCAGTTCTCCCCTGATTAATGGCGATATGGCGAGCTGTAGCAGCCCTGCACTTTACGGGGGGGATGACCGGCTCCGCAACAGGCGGCGTTTTCTCCTGCTTCTGTCAGACCTTACGCTCGCCGGGCGTGCTGGTGGCGTCATTGTCTATGTGCGGGAGGGTGACGACCGGGAAGCCGGTCAGGGAGAGCACCGGCTCATCCGCTAGCGTGACGGAGAAGGCGTTCGCTTTTCCACTCAGAAAGGTGACCACCTGCTGCATGACTGCATGACTGCATGACTGCATGACTGCATGACTGCATGACTGCATGACTGCATGACTGCATGCTGCAACATCATCAAGAAAACGGTTGATTATGATGGGCCTGGATGGCTCGTCAGCTGATGCTCAATATTAAACGCAGCTCAAAGATAAGTGGTCGTCAGCCATACCTCCGACTACACACAATCTCCAGCAGACGGTGGCGTAATGTTTGATCCTTGGTGAATTTGCTCACTATAATACATGTATCCAAAATGCTACATGCTTAGTTATCCAGTCTCGAAATATTACATCACTAATGAATAGTGAGATCGTTTTTTTCTAAACAGAAGAGAAATGCACTGTAAGTTGATTTCAAACAACCCTCTTTCAATAAAATCAATTTATTAATGTGTAATGAAATTTTTAAATGCAAAGTGATGTTTAAACAAAGGTAGCCTTAATCAGGGAGGAGACTTGATGAGACTGGAGCAAGCATATAGTCTGGAATTAGGTAAGGACATCACAGCAGACGAGGCTGATAAATTTTTTTCTGAGGGAGCTTTAACTTCAAAGCATCTTTTTGAATGTCCTGAGCAGGGCTGCAATGCTCAGGTTACCTGTGCAAATTTGGATAGGCCAAAACGCCTTCGTAAGCGAGATCCTTACTTCAAATTTGTATCCGAACATAGCTCAACTTGCCGACTTGAAGCAGAGTCTGATGAAGAGATACGCTATGTGAAAACAACTCAAGAAGATCCTGAAGCACTCCCATTCATACTCGACGATGTAGTAGATATAGATTTATCCCCGCCAGGCAAACGTATTGTTCATGATTTACCCACATTAGAGGATGAAGACGCAATTGCAAAACGGCTGCGTAAACCAGTCGTCAATGATGACGAAGAAAGCCTGAAACACCGACATTCAAGGAAGCGACTTTCTGGCCTCGTTCATTCCTTTATTAGAAAAGAGAATTTTTTCCTCAATACGGCAGACGGGAAACTTCCCCTTAGAGATTTCTTCATAAAAGTTAACGATAGCAAAGATTTGAGTACATATTCAGATGAACCGCGCATTTTTTTCGGGAAGGCATGGCTTAACCGTAAGGATAATTACTATCTTGTACGTTTTGATAGTGAAATGCGGGCAGGAGAATTAAGGTGCAAACCAACTTTTTTCATCCCCGCCAGACTTGTTGATAGCTCAGAATACAAAAGAACGTCCAGGGAAACTTTAGATAAACTATTATTGGCATCAAGACCGCTTTATCTATTTATTTTCAGTGAGTTACCGCCTGTGAGAAGTAATGCTGGTGATTATATAAATTTCAAACTAGACGATTTGAATTACTTATATTACCTACCGTGGGGGAAAAACTATAACGGGTGAAGTTCTTTTGAGGGGCATAGTTGGTTTATGAATAGTATCTTGATTCACTTATGAGAACTTTATTTTTTCTTATCGATACTGAACAGTAATGTAACATTGCTCTATCCATTTTGGAAGGAGGGGATATAATCCCTAAAACAGGTATATTTGCCTTACTACCAACATAAAATAAGATTATTTTAAATAAAATCATACTCTTAAAATGGATTGTCTACTAAGCAATCTGTACCTTAAACCACAGTTCACAAAAGGGTATTGGGTGGTTTATGACTCTGCATGAAAAATTTGTAAGCGGCGATGCGCATTATTCTCCCTTAACGTTTCCTGGGGTAGGAACACTATATTCTGGCGTGCGATCAGAAGGCAGTATCACTCTGCCACATGATTCAGATTTTGCCATGTTGCGCAATGCATTACTGAGAACACAGCGGGTAGTTGTTCCTTGTATGAGTAAACTCAAGGCATACGGCACAATTGAGGCGCTCGCCAATGGCAAAACATGCTCTGAGCTTGTTTCTTAAAATAATGCTGTTTTCTGTGGTTATGCTGATTGTCGCGAAGGTGATTCCTTACGACGGTTTAGTCAGTTCAATCATCGGTCTTTTTGATTTCCACAGCGCCCGTCGTTTTACTCGTTTCATACTCGGTGAATCCGATTTAGAAGTGTGGGAATCGTTACATATTTACTTCGCTATTCTGATCAATACCCTGATCAGTGTTCCTGCTATGAGCATGATGATCACCGCTTACAACGGCATGACATGCAAAGTTAATCCAGCCAACCTCTTTGATGACTGGATTTTATCCACCCTGCGACGTCTTGTTAAGGTATTCGCTTTCACGTTCCTGTTCTGGGCACTGTTCCGCTTCCTGCCTTACTCGTCTGTTTTTACTGATGGAGAAACATATCCTGCTTTCATTATTGCGGCTACCGTGGCGTTCAATCTGCTGCTAACGACGGCTTGCTATTGGTTCATCATGAATAAAATCACCACCAAAAGGAGTTTGTAGAATGCCTGTTCCGGCTTACATGTTGCTTAAAGACGATGGCGGCGCAGGTATTAAGGGCGCTGTAGACGTTCAGTATTGTGTAAGGCGTATGATAAACCTATAAATCATTAAAGATTTGAAGGAGTGCTGATGGATACAGTCGAAGAACTAAACGGAACATACTTCTATGCGGGAAAATTGAATCTTACCGCCGCTGAACTGTTTTTTATGGTTTTTATTTTCAACACCGCTGATCAATTCGATATTAAAGACATTGCCGCAGCTTGTGCGCTGTATGCAGGTATAAACGATCAGAAGACGCGCACTAAACCCGGTACAGCGATTCAAGGGACTTCACGCCTTTCGAAAGGGATTAGAAAAGCATTCGGAAAACGGTTCTTTCCGTTCGGTATTAAACTTCCTACGTGGGTCGGTGGTTATACGCCGTGGACGGTAAAACGTAGAATGGTCAGAAGTATCGGAGCGTGGGTAGGTCGAACTATCCCGTTAGTTGGCGAGGTCGTTCTTTTGGTTGATGTTTCACAAATTACCTACAATTCGATCCGAGAATACAACACCATAGCGAGAGGCAACGATAAGTTATGGTAGACCCTATTGAACAACGAGTAATCGAAATGATCACTATTCGTAGTGGTTGTTACATATTCAGGAAAAAGAAATACGATACGTATACAGCAGAGTCAAGCATTCATTTTGATGTGCAGCTTGATCAGGATGATGTTGAAGAGTTGGTTGAAGAGTTTGCAAAGGAATTTGGCGTTGATATGTCTAATTTCCATCTTGAAGCCTACTACCCCGAAGTTAAGTTTTCATGGAATCTATTCAAAAAACCTGACCCTGTGGATGTTCCTGATTTCACGATTGACATGTTTATTCAATCGGCTAAGGCCGGGAAATGGTTGTTCGACTAATTGTGAGGAGCTTAATAAATGGCTGTACCTGTTCACCTAATTTTAAAAGATGATGGCGGATCGCAGATCGTGGGGTCGTGTGATGTTCACGGAAGAGATGGCAGCATAGAACTACGAAGTTTGCAGCACGGCGTAATTATCCCTACAGATCCCCTCACTGGTAAAGTCACGGGTTCCCGTCAACACTGTTCTTTTAACTTCACCAAAGAGATTGACAGTTCATCGCCGTATCTGTTTAAGTCTGTTGCGACAGGCCAGACGCTGAAAAGTGCTGAATTTAATTTCTACAGAATTAACTACAGTGGACAAGAGGAAATCTACTACATCATCACGTTAGAAAATGTGAGAGTGGTTCACTATAGCCCTGTTATGCACGACACGAGATCGGTGACCGGGACGGGTCACATGGAAGATATTTCCCTGAGTTATGAGAAAATCACGCACCTTTATAAAGACGGTAACATTCTTCACTCTGATTCCTGGAACGAGAAGTATGGCTGTCATTAACGATGTCGGGCAAGAGGTGGAATACTGTACTATACGGATGCTGCCCTATGGCCTGATTATCATCAGGTCTACTGGCTAAAAGAGACCCCTCGTGCTGGATAAGAGAAACCCGGCCGTCGGCGTTTTATCGGTTCAGCGTACGGAATAACAGAGTATGGGTGGATGGAATATAGCGGCGAGCGATTACCAACAAAAACCTACGTTATCGTTAAGATAACGTAGGTTCATTATTATTTAATTAAAACGTGATTCGCTGGCTTGCCAGCTATACGTACCATCGGCCATTAACGCATCGCCCAGCTCCTGATAATGGAAATCGTAAAACTCTGCGCTGGCGTCATAACCTGAGTAGTCTACAGCCGCAAGGCCAACGAACGCCCCGGTAAAGAATCCGCCATAGCTTTGCAGCACGTAATCGTCGGAAAGAATGGCGGCATCTAATTTAACGGGGATTTCCGTGAAATTGACCCCATCAAAACTGTATTCATAGCTATACGTTTGTTTGCGAACTTTGCTGCGGAACCAGACGAACTCGGTTCCTTCGGGGATCTTGATGGCATCATCTTTCAAATATGACGTGTATTTCCCACGATTATTTTCACCGATCTCAATGACTGAGCCATTAATCTCATTCCAGGTGATGAACACAAAGCTCCAGTGGCGATCGTTGTAATAATTCGTTAATCCTGCCATCTGTTGATAATTGAACGGATTAAATTTCACTTTAACCTGGGCATCAAAATAGAAGGCTTGCCAGCGTCGGGCAATAAGCGACAGGTTATGCGTATTGGCTAATGAACCCTGGCCGATTAACGTCAGCTTGCCATCGCCGGTGGTCCCCATTTTTTCTGTGAACGGAACCCGCAGCGTATTCCAGTTAGGATCGAGCGTTGCTGTTTTAAACGCATCGTACTGGCTATGGTCTTTGGCACTTTCGGTGTAAATGGCATCGGTTGGCCCTTCGACAAAGGTTTTTCCGCCGTGGCCCCCTTCGATACGCGGCCAGCCGTCCGCATCCCAATACACTTTCTGGATCGCGGTTTCTCTGCCCAGAGTTGACCAGCCACGAGGATCATAGGCCGACTCACCTGGACGATTCCACGGACGGGCGCAGAGCGAGGCATAATACCACTCACCTTTCGGGGTGGAGACCAAAGCGCCATGCCCTTGTTTCTGGATATAGCTGTCCGGGGTATCGACGTTCGTTAAGAAGACTTCCCCTGGCTCGGTTTCAAAGCTGTTGGCCTCTAAGGTTTTGGAGCGCGCAACAACCTCCTGGTGGGTAAAGACGGTCCCCCCCTGCGCGGCGAAAAGATAATAATAGCCGTTCAGTTTGTAGAGGTGTGGCCCCTCGACGAGTGCAACGGCGGTGCCCCGATAGATGGTCCGCGCGGTTGCCGGTTTTAATTTCAGTGTCCTGGTATCAAGCTCAGTTAACGTGATGCCATCGAAGGGGTGATGGTACTCTCGATGGTCCCAGGTTTGCTGCACGATATATTTACGCCCGTCATCGTCATGGAAAAGCGAGGCATCAAAACCGACGCCATTCAGTTTGACAGGATCTGTCCACGGACCACGGATATCGGTCGCGGTGGTCAGATAGTTGGTCATGTCTTTAAAGGCGCCTTCGGTGATTTTCACATCGGTATACACTAACCAGAATTGGCCATCGGCATACGAGAGCGCCGGCGCCCAAATCCCACCTGATGAAGGATTGCCTTTCATATCTAAAAGGGTCGTCGTCGACAAGGGACTGGGGAGCAGATTCCAGTGTTGCAGGTCCTTTGACTCATGCAAACGAACGCCAGGGAACCACTCAAATGTCGAGTTGGCGATATAGTAGGTGTCCCCAACACGGATAATACTGGGGTCTGCATTAAATCCGGGTAATACAGGGTTTTGGATAAGTGACATATCATTCTACCTTTTTAAAATTTCCAAATTTATATTTCTGAATTTTTATTAATTTTTAACTATACCCGGATCTCATCCAGCTGACGGTTGATCTCGGTGACATTTTTGTCTGAGATAGGATAGAGTTGAATAATGATCATCGAAATAGCGGCTAACACAATGGGCATCCACACCGCGGTCATAATGATTCCGTCGATCGCATTGGCACTTTGTTGCGCGCCGGTTTCGCTAAAGCCATAGGCGGCCAGTAACCAAAGTGGAATCGCGCCGCCAATCGTGAAACCAATCTTGAAGAACAGTCCCATAATCGCATTAATGATTGCGGCATTGCGTTTGCCTGATTTTAATTCGCCATAGGCAATCACTTCTGGAACAAGCGCCCACATGAAGCCAGTCGCCGAGGTTAAGCCCCATTGTTTAATGAAGGTTGCGACGTAAGCAAGCCACAGGGCATCGTGCATGCCTTCGCGTGACCACACGTAGGTCAGTAATTCACCCACAATAAACATGCCAAGGAAAAGATGGAAGAAGCCTTTTTTACCGAAGATTTTCTTCAGTCTGGACCAGAAAATAGGGAAGATGATGCCGGGAATTGAGGCGACAAGACCAATCGCTCCCATCCATTCAGAATGACCGACAACAAACTGATTGAAAAAGCCATTTACCGTGTTCATGAAAAACATGAAGGTAAAAGCTAACATGAAAAAGAATCCGAGAATGACAAGCGGCCGGTTATTTTTGAGTTCAAGGAATAAATCTGTCGCTTTTACGTTAGCCGTCTGTTCTGCTGTCGCAACCACACGCTCTTTGGTGAATTTATAGCAGAAGAAAAGCGCCGCTGCGCCGATTAACATATAAATTGAGTAAACGCCAAACCACGCATAGTTAGCCGACGGGTCGGTATAGTTACCCATATTCAGCTGAAGGCCAAAAAAACCCGTATCCTTGAGGCTGCGATCTTTGGGGGAGGCCATCTGCACAAACATCGGGAACAGGGTATAAACAAGCAGGTTGGCGCTGTTTGCCAGCATCATGCGGGTACTGGTCAGTTTATCAATCGATTCAGGATCTCTCGTCAATGATGCATTAAGCGAACCATAAGGAATATTCACCAATGAATAAACTAAATCCAGCGCCAGATAAATGATAAACGCAAATGGAACCGAACCTCTTATTCCGGGAATAGGCGCAAAAAGCAACGCGGAAAGAATCACGAGGGGAATGCCCGCTCTTAAAAGCCAGGGGCGATATTTACCCGCACTTGAACTTCTTTTGTCAACATAGGTGCCGACCATCGGATCCCAGAAAACATTAACGATGCGCACAAACAGAAATATAAACCCCGCCGTCGCGGTGCTGATGGTATTTACCGTCAACATGTGAAGAGCAAGAAAACCGCCTATCGTACCAAAAACAAGGTTTTGCGCAAAATCACCCATCCCATAACCAATGCGTTCCCCACGAGTTAATTTATGATATTCATCATGCCGACTTTGCATTATGTTTTTGCTCATTCTAATCAAGTCTCCGGTTTCTTTTGAGAATGTGAAACACTTTCTGACACAGATGGCCTCCGGGAATCCATTACGATTTTACATTAAGTAATTATGTTTTTTTACTTCTGTGATCATCGAAACTCAGGCTCTCTCGAGGCCGCGTATCCCGCCTGTTGACGCGCCGCTGACAGGCAATATCTGCGGCAGGTAAATGTCCCCCGGCAACAGCTGATTTTTATTTTAGTGATTGTCACCTGAAACCCTCGGGAAGGGAAGGGGAAGTATGGTTATCAATGTATTTAATATATGACGTTATTATTTGCGAGATGGTTCACATTTGCGCATTTTCTTAATTGCCGAATGAAATAACGTAATTGAGCCACCTGTCAGGAAAATACAGGATAGGTCAAAATTATTTATTTCTCGCTTCCTGAATGACGGAGTTCATTATGCCAGTTTATTTCGAACAGCTTGACCGCATACGTTTTGAAGGTCCAAAAACAGCAAACCCGCTGGCTTTTCGCCACTACAACCCGGATGAAATCGTGCTGGGAAAAAGGATGGCAGACCACCTGCGCTTTGCTGCCTGCTACTGGCACAACTTCTGCTGGAATGGCGCCGATATGTTTGGCAGCGGTTCTTTTGAACGACCCTGGCAACAAGCGGGGGACGCGCTGAGCCAGGCAAAATGTAAAGCTGACGTCGCTTTCGAATTCTTCCATAAGCTCAACGTGCCGTATTACTGCTTCCACGATGTGGACGTCTCGCCAGAAGGCGCATCGTTAAAAGAATATCTGAATAACTTCGCCAGAATGACCGAAGTGCTGGCGCAAAAACAGCAGGAAAGCGGGGTGAAATTGCTGTGGGGGACTGCTAACTGTTTTACCAACCCGCGCTACGCCGCCGGAGCGGCAACCAACCCCGATCCGGACGTCTTTGCCCGGGCGGCAGCCCAGGTCGTTGCCGCCATGAATGCCACCCACCAGTTGGGCGGCGAAAACTATGTGCTATGGGGCGGTCGCGAAGGCTACGAATCCCTGCTGAATACGGATTTGCGCCAGGAGCGTGAGCAAATTGGCCGCTTCCTGCAGATGGTGGTTGAGCACAAACACAAAACGGGTTTCCGTGGCACGCTGCTTATCGAACCTAAACCGCAGGAACCCACGAAGCATCAATATGATTACGATGTCGCGACGGTCTATGGCTTCCTCAAGCAATTTGGCCTGGAAAAAGAGATCAAGGTGAACATTGAGGCTAACCACGCAACGCTTGCCGGGCACTCGTTCCACCATGAAATCGCCAGCGCCATTGCCCTGGATATTTTCGGCTCCGTTGATGCCAACCGCGGTGATGCCCAGCTCGGCTGGGATACGGATCAGTTCCCGAACAGCGTAGAAGAAAACACGCTGGTCATGTACGAGATCCTTAAAGCCGGCGGCTTTACCACCGGTGGCCTGAACTTTGATGCCAAAGTCCGTCGCCAAAGCACCGATAAATATGACCTGTTCCATGGCCATATTGGCGCGATGGATGTGATGGCGCTGGCACTCAAAAAGGCCGCTCGCATGATTGAAGACGGCCAGCTGGAGCAACGTGTTGCAAAACGCTATGCCGGCTGGAGCGATGAAGTGGGTCAGCAAATTCTGCAAGGGAAAATGTCGCTGGCGCAAACTGCTCGCTACGCTGAACAGCATAACCTTAATCCTCAGCATCAAAGCGGACATCAGGAATTACTCGAAAACCTGGTTAACGCGTATCTCTTCGACTGAATCCTGCTTGCATGCCCCTGCGGGGGCATTTATTGCCGGTGTTATTTATCATGACTGGAATTTATTTCGGCGCATTCGCTGTGAACCCGATGCGGTACTGATATATAGACGACTTCTGCGTACTGATAAATACACTCTCAGCACTACCGAAGAGCAAAAAAATACAGAGAATCCTCGGGCTACAGAAATTGCGGGGAATAAAGTTAAAGAGAACCATTGATGAAACCTGCCTTTGCCGACAACCTCTGCTGGGGCAGCACCTGTTGTCTACGACAAACCGAGAAGGAGGGCCAAAGACCGCTGTAATGGCAATCATCGATAATGCTGGTTGGTGAATTATCCGAAGATATGATTCATCTGCATCAGCGCGCATCAGCAAATATCACTCATGGAGACATTATCACGATAATAGCGTAAAGCCTCTGCGACCGTAAAAATAACAATGATATTGTTCTTATGATAGCGACATATTCTGTCACCCAGAATGGGATTGTTATTATCTGAATACAATTAAACTATATTGAGATAGACATGAACATGATAAAAAAACTTCCATTAACGATGGCGGTTATCGCCGCGCTTTGCCCTTTTTCCTCTGTTATGGCCCAAGAATTTACTCAGGAACAAATTGACGCCATTGTGGCGAAAGCCGTCGATAAGGCGCTGGCCGACCGCCAGGCGAAAATGGACGCCGCCGCCGCCAGGAAGGTGGATCTGGAAACCAACCCGCAAACCACCGCCGCTTCGCCGGATATGGCGATTCCGTTTGGTCTGAAGTTTAGCGGCTACGCCCGCTACGGCGCCCATTTCCAGACCGGCGATCAGAAGTACATCGGCGTCGATGGCTCCTATAACGGCGCCTCGGCGATTGGTCGTCTGGGTAACGAAGGCAACGGCGGCGAGTTCCAGATTACCAAAGCCTTTAAGAGCAGCCAGGGCGCCATCTGGGATATCAACGTGATGTTCGACCACTGGAGCGACGAAGTTAACCTCAAGAAGGCCTA
>Ga0302347_1002938_pt1 | contig 16131 bp, 12 predicted proteins | sample PhyWR1_FD_202178 | JGI IMG/M metagenome (GOLD analysis project Ga0302347, IMG submission 202178) | Leaf surface microbial communities from wheat plants in UC Gill Tract Community Farm, Albany, California, United States - DLSL W.R1 (v2)... | ecosystem: Host-associated > Plants > Phyllosphere >...
AGCCTGCTCGGCTTGAACCTGATCCTGTTGATGAGCTGGGCGCTGGGCCTTTTGTTTGCCGGCGAACACAGCGCCAGCCTGGGGCGCCTGTGGCTGTGGCTCAGCGAAAAACTCGCCCGCGACGCCAAGGCCACCCAACTGGCGCCGGCCCTGTTGCTGCTGTTGCAACGCCGTAAACTCAATCGCTGGGCGGTCGGCGTACTGGTCAACAGCCTGTGGCTGCTGGCCCTGCTCAGCGCCCTGGTGATTGTGCTGACCCTGCTTGCCACCCGCCGCTACGGCTTTGTGTGGGAAACCACCATTCTCGGTGCCGACAGCTTCGTCGCCGTGACCCAGGCCCTCGGCGCCCTGCCCGCCGCGCTCGGTTTCAACGTGCCGAACGTCGAAATGATCCGCGCCAGCGGTGACGCCGCACTGACGATCGAAAGCGCCCGTCAGGCCTGGGCCGCCTGGCTGGTGGGCGTATTGCTGGTCTACGGCGTGCTGCCAAGGCTGGTGCTCGCCGTGCTGTGCCTGTGGCGCTGGAAACGCGGACGCGCGGCCCTGAGCCTGGACCTCAACCTGCCCGGCTACAGCACACTGCGTGAGCGCCTGATGCCGAGCAGCGAACGACTGGGCATCAACGATGCTGCACCGCCACAGCTGCATCACGTCACCGGCGGCATCAGCGACCTGGCGAGCGACGGCGCCCTGCTGGTGGCCATCGAACTGGACGATCAGCGCAGTTGGCCGCCGAAACTGCCTGCCAACGTGAAGCACGCTGGCGTCCTCGACAGTCGCGAATCGCGCAACACCCTGTTGGAGCAACTCACCCGCTTCCCGCCCAAGCGCCTGGTCATCGCCTGCGACCCCCGCCGCTCACCGGATCGCGGCAGCCTGGCGCTGATCGCCGAACTGGCGCGCAGTGCCACCGCCACCCGCGTGTGGCTGCTGCAAGCGCCGCTCGGCCAGGCGCTGGATGCCGAGCGCCTGGGCGATTGGCACAGCGCGCTGCAACAGCTGGAACTGCCCTTCGCCGATAGCGCGCCACTGAACTGGCTGGAGACCGGTCATGACTAAACCGCTGACACTCGCCGTGGTCGGCCACACCAACGTGGGCAAGACCTCGCTGCTGCGCACCCTCACCCGTGACGTGGGGTTCGGCGAAGTCTCCCACCGCCCCAGCACCACGCGGCATGTGGAGGGCGCGCGCCTGTCGGTGGACGGCCAAGCCTTGCTGGAGCTGTACGACACGCCCGGCCTGGAAGATGCCATCGCGCTGCTCGACTACCTGGAACGCCTGGACCGCCCCGGCGAACGACTCGACGGCCCGGCGCGCCTGGCCCGCTTCCTCGACGGCAGCGAGGCCCGCCAGCGTTTCGAACAGGAGGCCAAGGTGCTGCGCCAATTGCTGGCCTCGGACGCCGGCCTGTATGTGATCGACGCCCGCGAGCCGGTGCTGGCCAAGTACCGCGACGAGTTGCAGGTGCTGGCCAGCTGCGGCAAACCGTTGCTGCCAGTGCTCAATTTTGTCAGCAGCAGCGAGCACCGCGAACCGGACTGGCGAGAAGCCCTGGCGCGCCTCGGCTTGCATGCACTGGTGCGTTTCGACAGCGTGGCGCCGCCGGAAGACGGCGAGCGGCGTCTGTATGAAAGCCTGGCGCTGCTGCTGGAAAACGCACGGCCACAGTTGGAACGCTTGATCCTCGATCAGGAAGCCCAACGTCAGGCTCGCCAGCAAAGCGCGGCGCGCTTGATCGCCGAGTTGCTGATCGACTGCGCGGCGTGCCGGCGCAGCGTGGTCACTGAAGATGAGCAACGGGCCATCGGCGATTTGCGCAAGGCCGTGCGCCAGCGCGAACAAAAATGCGTGGAGGCGTTGCTCAAGCTGTTTGGCTTTCGCCCCCAGGACGCCGCCGCCAGTGACCTGCCGCTGCTCGACGGGCGTTGGGGCGATGACCTGTTCAACCCGGAAACCCTCAAGCAGCTCGGCGTGCGCGTGGGGGGCGGGATTGCCGCTGGCGCGGCGGCCGGGGCCGGGGTGGACCTGCTGGTCGGCGGCCTGACCCTGGGCGCCGCCGCCTTGGCGGGCGCCATCGCCGGCGGCGCGCTGCAAACCGCGCGCAGCTACGGCAGCCGCCTGCTGGGCAAGATCAAGGGCCAGCGCGAGCTGACCGTCGATGACAGCGTGCTGCGCCTGCTCGCCCTGCGCCAGCGCCAGTTGCTCAAGGCCCTGAACCTGCGCGGCCATGCGGCGCTGCACAGCATCAAGGTGGACACGCCCCAGGACAAGACCTGGCGCGAAGGCAAGCTGCCAGACGCGCTGCACAAGGCCCGTGCCCATCCGCAATGGTCGTCGCTCAACCCCGGCGCCAAAGTCAGCCAGGCCGAGCGTCAGGAGCAGGTCGAAGCGCTGGCCAGGCGGCTGGACGAAACCTGAGTCGCCAACACTTGCCGGGCCTTGACCTTGAGCAGGCCGAGATCGAGCACCGGTACGTGCATCACTTTGGCCTGCTCGTCCCAATGACGCAGGCGCAGGCTGATGTGGCACAGCGGGTCCTGCTCAAAAGCATGGGCCTCTTCGGCGCTCATCACGCCGCCCTGATACGCCAGGGTGCGCCGGCTGGCTTCGCTTAGCCGCGCGTAATAATCCGGCTGGCTGAAGGTGAGGTAACGCTTGGCCTGCACGTGGTATTCCACCAGCCGGGCCAGGCGTTCGCCGAAGCCGGCACGGCGCAGGTAGTCCGCCCCCAGCCGCTCATGGCTGACCACGCCATAACCGCCCATGTTCTCGCGGCCCTGCCCGCACAGATGGCCGATATCGTGGAAGAACGCCGCCAGCACCACTTCATCGTCAAAACCCTCGGCCATCGCCCGTTGCGCGGTCTGGGACATGTGTTCGAGCTGCGACACCGGCTCGCCGATGTAATCCGCCGTGCCGTGTTGCTCGTAGAGGCCGAATACGTCGGCTATCGCCTGCTCCGGGTTCATCACGCCTCCCCCCACAACGTGGCGATATTGCGCTCGCCAAGTGCCGGCCCCACGCTCATGCCCACGCCGGTGTGCATCAACGCCGCGCTCACGCCCGGCGCCGCACGCAGAAATGAAAACGGCCCCGGCCCCCGCGAGCCATAGACGCCCTGCCAGCGCTCCACCACCCGGACCTTGCAGCCCAGGGTCTGCTCGGCCAGTTCGATCAGCCAGTCGTCGACCTGTTCGGCGTTGAACGGCGAGGCATCGCTGCCGTAGTCGTGGGAGTCGCCGATGATCAGCTCGCCGTGGGGCGTGGGACTGATCAGCAGGTGAATGCCGTGTTCGTGCAGGTGCGGCGCGTCGCGCAGGATCTGCGCCTGCACCGGCGCGGCCTCGGGCAAGTCGGCAAACGCACCGTAATGCACGCAACTGAGGCCCGTGAGCAAGGCGTGTTGCAGGTTGAGGTTGTGCGCAGGCCGAGCGCGCAGCATTTGCAGGCGGCAGATATGCGGGTTGAACTGGGCCAGCGGCTCGGCCAGCAGGGTCTGATAGTCGTGGCCGGAGCAGACAATGATCTGCTCACCGCGAAAACTCCCCGCCGTGCTGTGCAACTGGCCGGGTTCGACGTCGCGCACCAGTGTGGAAAAATAGAACTCCACGTTCAGTGTTTGGCTGAGGTAGTGGATCAGCGCCGGGATCGCTTCGCGCGAATACAACTGCTGATCGTCCTTGCCATGCAGCGCGGCGCGGTGGTGGCGGAACTGGCCGTCGTACAGGCCGCGCATCGCGGCGCCCTGCAACAGCTCGACGTTGTAGCCGTGCTCACGGGCACGCCCGGCACAGAAGGCTTCGAGCAGGTGCTCTTCGGCCTCGGTGCGGGCGAACAGGTAAGCGCCATTGCGCTTGAGTTGCAGGCCGGCGACCTCAGCCCAGTGGCCCCAGATGACGCGGCTGTCGCGCGCCAGGTCGAGCATCGTACCCGGCGGCTGGCCGGTGACCAGGGCCTGGCCGAAGTTGCGCACCGAGGCGCCCGAGGGCGTGGCGCTGCGCTCGAACACCTTGACCTTGAGGCCGCGCCTGGCGGCGGCGTAGGCGTGGGACAGGCCGAGGATGCCGGCGCCGACGATTAACAGATCACTGTGTTGTGTCATGGAGTGATGTCCTGAATTGAAGGCCGCCATCGCAGGCAAGCCAGCTCCCACAGGGGGAATGCATTCCAACGGTGGAAGATCACTGTGCAGTGTCATGGAACGATGTGCTGAATGTGAGAGCGCTATCGGGAGCAGCCTTAAAAAAACCTTACTGGCCCGCCAACTTCTCCGACTTGCCGTCATAGCGCTTGCGCCATTCGGTCAGGATGCTGTCGCGGTTCTTCGAGGCCCATGCAAAGTCATTCTTGATCAAGCGCTGCTCGTAGTCCGCTGGCAATTCGGTCTGCGGTTTGGCGATACCCGGCTGGGCGAGCACGGCAAAGTTGTCCTTGTAGAGGTCCATCGCTGCCGGGCTGGCGGAGAAGTCGGCGAGTTTTTTGGCCGCGTCGGCGTGGGCGGTGCCCTTCATCACAGCGGTGGCTTCAATGTCCCAGCCCAAGCCTTCCTTGGGCAGGATGATGTCCAGCGGCGCGCCCTGGCGTTTCAACTGCACGGCCGGGTATTCAAACGAGATACCAATCGGGAATTCCCCGGAAGCGGCCAGCTTGCACGGCTTGGAGCCGGAGTGAACGTACTGACCGATGTTCTGGTGCAGGTCGTCCATGTACTGCCAGCCCTGCTTCTCGCCGAAGGTTTGCAGCCAGGCGCTGACGTCGAGGAAACCGGTGCCGGAGGACGCCGGGTTGGGCATCACGATCTTGCCCTTGTACTCGGGTTTGGTCAGGTCCTGCCAGCTCACCGGTTTGGTCAGGCCCTGCTTCTCGGCCTCGACGGTGTTGAAGCAAATGGTCGCGGCCCACACATCCATGCCGACCCAGGCCGGCGGGTTGGCGGCGTCGCGGTAGTGTTTGCCGATCTTGTCCAGATCCTTCGGCGCGTAGTTTTCAAGCATGCCCTGCTGATCGAGGATCGCCAGGCTCGATGCCGCCAGGCCCCACACCACGTCAGCCTGCGGGCGAGCTTTTTCGGCCAGCAGCTTGGCGGTGATGATGCCGGTGGAGTCGCGCACCCATTTGATCTCGACGTCAGGGTTGGCCTTCTCGAAGGCTTGCTTGTAGCTCTTCAATTGCTCGGCTTCAAGGGCCGTGTACACGGTGAGTTCGGTCTTGGCGAAGGCATTCAGGCTGAATGCGGTGAGGACGGCAGCGACCAGCGTCAGGGGCTTGAACATGGAACACCTCCTTCAAGGGTTATTGGCCGGGCGCGCTTTGGCGCCAGGCTTGGGAGCGGCGCAATGCGCCACGTGAGGCCCACGCCAGCAACAGCGAGACGCTGCCTGATGTGAACAGAATCAGGGTCGACATGGCCGCCGCGCCGCCTACATTGCCGGCGTCGTCCATGTTCAAGACGGCGACGGCGGCGAGGATGGTGTCGGGGCTGTAAAGGAAGATGGCGGCGGACACGGTGGTCATCGCCGACACAAACAGGTAGCGCACGATGTCCAGCAGCGCTGGCAGACAGATCGGCACGGTCACGCGCAAATAATGGCGGTACAGCGGCGCCTTGAGGGACAGCGCAGCGGCTTCGAACTCGGCGTCCAACTGACGCAGCGCAGTGGTGGCGGTCATCTGGGCAGTGGTCAAATAATGAGCAATGGTGCACACCACCAGCAGGGTCATGGTCCCGTAGAACACGTGCAGCGGATTGCCGTTGAGGTTGAAAAAGAACACGTAGCCCAGGCCCAGCACCAGGCCCGGCACCGCCATCGGCACGAAGCTGAGCAGGCGCAGGGCCAGGTTCAGGCCCTTCTGACCCTTGGTTTTTTCCATCAGATAAGCACCAGTGAAGATCAGCATGCTGCCGATCAATGCGCTGCACAGCGCCAGGGTCAGGCTGTTGCGATAGGCCAGCCAGCCACCGCCGGCGGTGTCTTCGAACTGGTAGTGACTGAGCGACAACGACAGGTTGTACGGCCAGAATTTCACCAGCGAGGAGTACACCGCCATGCCGAAGACCAGCAACAGCGCGGCGCAGATCAGCACCACAATGGCCAGGTAGCAGACGTCCCGTGCCCGCGATGGCGCCGGCCGGAAGACCTGGGCGCGGCCGCTCATGGCGTCGCCGTGGCGACGGCGCAACCAGGCATCCACGCCAAAGCTGAACAGCGCCGGCAGCAGCAATACCATGCCGATCAACGCGCCGCGCCCGAACTGTTGCTGGCCGACCACGGCTTTGTAGGCTTCCAGCGCCAGCACCTGGTAATCACCGCCCACCACCACAGGCACGCCGAAGTCGGTGATGGTGAGGGTAAACACCAGGCAGAACGCGGCGAACACGGCCTGGCGCGTGGCCGGCCAGGTGATGCTGCGAAACGCCCGGGCGGGACTGGCGCCCATGCTTGATGCGGCATCGAACAGCCGCGCATCCGCCAACGAAAGCGCCGACAGCAGAATCATCAAAGCGTGTGGGAACGTGTAGATCACCTCCCCCAGCACGATCCCCCAGAAACCGTAAATATTGTCTGCGAGCACGCCGCGCAGCAGGCCCTGGTTGCCGAACAGGTAGACCAGCGCAATGCCCGGCAGCATCGACGGTGCCATCAGCGGCAGCAGCGACAGGCCACGCCAGATCGGTTTGGCGGGAATCAACGTGCGTTGCAGCGCGTAGGCAAACAGGTAGGCCAGCGGTACGACAATCGCCGCGACGCTGAGGGAGACTTTCAGACTATTGCCCAGCAGCCAGTGGAAGGTGTCGCTGGTGAGCAGTTCGCGCGCCGCCACCAGCCCGCCGCCCTGCCCGGCCTCGCTGCTGAAGCCGCGCCAGAAAATCGCCAGCAACGGCAGCAGGACCGCGACGCCCAGCAGCAGCAACCACACCAGCTTGCCGCCGAGCACGAACAGGCGATCGCCGGTTTCAGTACGGGACACCTGGCGCGGCAACGTCATGACCGCCGCCATCTCAGGCGAACACCTGCAGGCTGCGCGGCGGCAAGGCCACCCAGATGTGCTGGGCGCCCAGGCGCGGCATGGCTTCCGGGGCCAGTTCGGCCAGCAGCGGGTGGCCGGGCAGGTGTTCCAGCTCGAAGCTCATACGGCAGCGGTTGCCGAGAAACGTGATCTCGCGCACCTTGGCCGGGAACAGGTTTTCTTCATGCATGGGCGGGTTGACGCTGATGGCTTCCGGTCGGCAGAACAACCGCCCGGAGGTGGCCACACCCGCGTCCTCGGCCAGGCGCATGTTCAGCCCGCCGACCTGGGCGTGGCTGGCGCTGTTGCGGCTGAACGGCAGCCAGTTGCCCTGACCGACAAACTCCGCCACAAACGGCGTGGCCGGGCGGTCGTAGATCGCCTGGGGTGTGGCGTATTGCTCGACCTTGCCGTTGTTCATCACGGCAATGCGGTCGGCCATCAACATGGCTTCGTCCTGGTTATGGGTGACCATCAGGGTGGTGACGCCCAGGCGTCGTTGCAGTTGGCGCAGCTCGGTGCACAGATGCTCACGCACACGGGCGTCGAGGGCCGACATCGGTTCGTCCAGCAACAGCAACGACGGCGCCGGGGCCAGGGCGCGCGCCAGGGCCACGCGCTGCTGCTGGCCGCCGGAGAGTTGGCCGGGGTATTTCTTTTCGCTGCCGATCAGGTCCACGAGTTCGAGCATCTGACCGACGCGCTGACGCACTTCATCGCGGCCGCTGCCGGTAAGGCCGTAGCCGATGTTCGCTTCGACGGTAAGGTTGGGAAACAGCGCGTAGGACTGGAACAGAATGCCGTAGTCCCGCGCCTGGGGCGGCAGCAGCGACACATCGCGCTCGCCCAGATAAAGCTCACCGCTGTCCTGACGCTCAAGGCCAGCGATGCAGCGCAGCAAGGTGGTCTTGCCGCAACCGGAGGGGCCCAGCAGGCACACCAGCTCGCCGGCGGCGACGTCCAGGGACACGTTGTCCAGCGCGGTGAAGGCACCGAAGCGTTTCTGGATACCGCGCACCCGCATCGGCGCGCCGGGGTTGTTCAGGGCTGTGGTCATGGGGCACCTCATCAAACGGATGAAGGCCATGCTAGGGGGGCAATGCGTCGCGGGTGTGGCAGGAAGGCAAAACCCGGTGATAGTGGTATTGGTGGGTTTGGGTAGGCCTAAAGAAACGAGTTGTCTGGGCCGCCGTCATCGCAGGCAAGCCAGCTCCCCTGTTGAAATGCATTCCCCTGTGGGAGCTGGCTTGCCTGCGAAAACAATTCAAAGGCCACCACCAGACCTCAGAGCGGCGACATCTCCTGCGCCAGCCCGAGAAACGCCGCGGGCAAGCGCGCGCCTTTTCTCTCCTTGAGGCAGTACAGGTACTCCGGAATCTGCGGCGCATTCTCGATGGTCAGCACACGCAACTGCGGGTCATGGGGTACTTCCTGTCGCGCAATGATGCTGATACCGATATTGCGCAGCACCGCCTCGCGGATCGATTCGCGGCTGCCGATTTCCAGCAGCGGGCCGTAACTCACGCCGGCGTCCTGCAACATCGCTTCGGTCAGCCGGCGCGTGGTGGAGCCCGCTTCGCGCATCAGCAAGGTGTGCCCGGCCAGCGCCGTGAGCGGCACATGATCGAGCGCGGCCAGCGGATGATTGCGATGCACCGCCAGCACCAGCGGGTCGCTGCCCAATACGCGGCGAATCAGCCGAGGGTCTTCCAGCAGTTGCGAGGACGCGGCGACGTCGACACGGTAGTCATCCAGCGCTTCCAGCACGTGCTGCGAGTTGCCGATTTCCACCGACACGTCCACCAGCGGCAGGCGCTCGCGGAAGGCTTTGACCAGATCGAGGATGTAGTACGGCGCCGTGGCGGCAATTCTCAGCGCGCCCTGCACCTGGCCGTTGTTGCGCAGGAAAAACTCGATGTCCGCTTCCTGCTGCAACAGCGCCTTGACCATTGGCAGCAAGCGCGCGCCGTCGTCGCTGACCGTCAGGCGGCGCCCGCCACGGTAGAACAGCTCAACGCCGTACTGGCTTTCCAGATGACGAATCTGGGTGGTGACCGTGGGCTGGCTCAGGCCGAGCTTTTTCGCCGCCTGGGTGATGCTGCCCAGGCGGGCGACCATGAAAAACGCTTTCAGCTCGGCACTCAGCACACCCGTCCCTCGTCGTTTATTTGCGCAACAGGCGCAGGCCATTGAACACCACCAGCAGGCTCACGCCCATGTCGGCGAACACCGCCATCCACATGGTGGCCATACCAAGAAAGGTGACGGCCAGGAAGATCGCCTTGATCACCAGCGCCAGCGCAATGTTCTGCTTGAGGATACTCGAGGTTTGTCGCGACAAACGAATGAAGGCCGGGATCTTGCGCAAGTCATCATCCATCAGCGCGACGTCGGCGGTTTCGATGGCGGTGTCGGTGCCCGCAGCCGCCATGGCAAAGCCGATTTCGGCGCGGGCCAGGGCCGGTGCGTCGTTGATGCCGTCGCCGACCATGCCGACTCGATGGCCCTGCTGGTAGAGGGTTTCGATGGCTTGCAGCTTGTCGGTGGGCAACAGGTCGCCCTGGGCCTGGTCGATCCCCACCTGGGCGGCAATCGCCTGCGCTGTGTGGGTGTTGTCGCCGGTGAGCATCAGGGTCTTGATGCCCAGCTCGTGCAATTGCCGGATGGCTTCGCGGCTGCTGTCTTTCACCGTGTCGGCCACGGCGAACAACGCCAGCGGGCCGGACGCGTCGAGCAGCAGCACCACGGACTTGCCTTGTTTCTCCAGAGCGAACAGTTTTTCTTCCAATGCGGGCGAGCACAGGCCCAGGTCTTCCACCAAGCGGTGGTTGCCCAGGTGGTAGGTCTGGCCGTTGATATCGCCGCGCACCCCGCGACCGGCCAGGGCTGCAAAGTTATCCACAGCGTGTACCGGTAGCTTTTTATCCACAGCCGCGCTGGCGATTGCCTGCGACACCGGGTGGTCGGAACGCCCGGCCAGGCTGGCGGCAAGCGCGGGGGCGCTGTTTTCGACGGTGGGGAACAGCGCAAGGTAATCGGTTTGCACCGGCTTGCCGTGGGTGAGGGTGCCGGTCTTGTCCAGCGCCAGGTAGTCGAGCTTGTAGCCGCCCTCCAGGTACACGCCGCCCTTGATCAGAATGCCTTTGCGCGCTGCCGCCGCCAGGCCGCTGACGATGGTCACCGGGGTGGAGATCACCAGCGCGCAGGGGCAGGCCACCACCAGCAGCACCAGGGCGCGGTAGATCCAGTCGAACCAGGCGCCGGCCATGAACAGCGGCGGGATGATTGCCACACCCAGGGCAAACAGGAACACCACGGGGGTGTAGATCTTCGAAAAGCTGTCGACAAAGCGTTGGGTCGGCGCGCGGGCGCCCTGGGCCTGCTCCACGGCGTGGATGATCCGCGCCAGCGTGGAATTATTGGCTGCAGCCGTCACCTTGTACTCCAGGGAACCGGCCTGATTGATGGTGCCGGCGAAGACTTTGTCGCCCACGGTCTTTTCAATGGGCAGGCTCTCACCGGTGATCGGCGCCTGGTCGATGGTGGACTGGCCGGCGGTGACTTCACCGTCCAGGCCGATGCGCTCGCCGGGTTTAACCCGCACGATGGCGCCTAGATCAATACCTTTGACGTCTTTTTCGACCCAGCTGCCGTCCGCCTGCTGCACCGTCGCCTGCTCTGGCGTCATCTGCATCAAGCCGCTGATGGCATTGCGCGCGCGGTCCAGGGATTTGGCTTCGATCAGCTCGGCCACGGTGAACAGGAACATCACCATCGCCGCCTCCGGCCACTGGCCGATCAACACGGCGCCGGTTACCGCGATGCTCATTAGCGCGTTGATGTTGAGGTTGAGGTTCTTCAGGGCAATCCAGCCCTTTTTGTAGGTGGTAAGGCCGCCGCTGAGGATCGAGACCAGGGCCACCAGCGCAATCAGCCAGGTCGGCGCCACGCCGGAAAAATGCAGCACCTCGGCGCCCAGCGCACCGACGCCGGACAACGCCAGCGGCCACCAGTGTTTCTTCGCTGGCGGCTCGGCAACCGGCGCGCCCTCTTCAATCGGCTCGGCCTGCATGCCCAGGGATTTGATCGCTTCGACGATTGGCGCGGTGCTCGGCAGGTCGTGGGTGACGCCAAGGATGCGGTTGATCAGGTTGAATTCCAGCTGCTGCACGCCGGCCAGCTTGCCCAGTTTGTTCTGGATCAGCGTCTGCTCGGTGGGGCAGTCCATCGCTTCGATACGAAAGGTGCTCAGGCGCGAGCCTGCGGTGGGTGCCTCGCTCAGTTGCACCCGCGCCGGCGCCGGCGTGCCGGAACAGCAGGCGCCGCCGTGGTTGTGCACGGGCGTGAGTTTTTGGGGTGCGTGATCGTGGGTGTGCAGGGAGTCGCTCATTCTGTCGCGTCCATAAAGGTGCCTGTTGCCAAGTAAAGACCCTGTAGCCACTATAGGGTCAAGCACCCATTTGGAGATTGCTGCCATGAAGATCGGCGAACTGGCCAAACACACCGACTGCGCGGTGGAAACTATCCGCTACTACGAGAAAGAAGGCCTGCTGCCGCCCCCGGCGCGCACCGAAGCCAACTACCGCGTGTACACCCAGGCGCACACCGAGCGGCTGGTCTTCATCCGCAACTGCCGCAGCCTGGACATGACCCTCGAAGAAATCCGCAGCCTGCTCGGCCTGCGCGACAGCCCGAAGGACCAGTGCGAGAACGTGAATGCGTTGATCGATGAGCATATCCACCATGTAAAAGCGCGGATCGACGGGCTGCTGGCGTTGCAGGAACAGTTGCTCGACCTGCGCCAGCGCTGTGGCGGCGGGCCGGAATGCGGGATTCTGCAGCGGCTGGAGGTAAGCGGAAGTGTGCAGGCCAGCGAAGCGGAGCATTCCCACGTGGGCCGCAGCCACGGGCACTGATCCAGAGCTGCACATTCCTTACCAATACACCGCGTTTAAATAGCGACGTCAGCCTTGATGCTCGGATCGGCGTCGTAGCCCACGATCTCGAAATCCTCAAACCTGTAATCGTAGATCGATGCAGGTTTGCGCTTGATCACCAGCTCCGGCAGCTTCTTCGGCGTGCGTGCCAGCTGGGTGCGGATCTGCTCCATGTGGTTGCTGTAGGCGTGAGTGTCGCCGGTGGTGACGATGATCTCGTGGGGGATCAGGTCGCACTGCTGAGCCAGCATGTGAGTGAGCAACGCCAGCGCGGCGGTGTTATACGGCAGGCCGAGGAACACGTCGGAGCTGCGGATATACAACTGCATCGACAGGTGGCCGTCATGCACGAACGCCTGATACAGCAGGTGGCACGGCGGCAGGGCCTGCTTGCCGTTGCGCGCGTTTTCCTGGGGGCTTTTGGTTTCGTCGGGCAGGTACTCGACGTTCCAGCCGTGGAACAGGATGCGGCGGCTGTTGGGGTTGGTCTTGAGCGTGTGCACCATGTAGTCGATCTGGTTGATGGTGCCGCCGTCCTTGGTCGGCCAGGCGGTCCACTGCTCGCCGTACACCGGGCCGAGGTCGCCCTCTTCGGTGGCCCATTCGTCCCAGATCTTTACGCCGTTCTCGTTCAGCCACTGGATGTTGGTGTTGCCGCTCAACATCCAGATCAGTTCGTTGGCGATGCTTTTGAAGTGCAGCTTCTTGGTGGTCAGCAGCGGGAAGCCGTCGGCCAGGTTATGTCGATACTGACGGGCGAACACGGCTTTGGTGCCGGTGCCGGTACGGTCGCCCTTGGTCAGGCCATTGGTCACGACGTCGTTCAGCAGTTCGAGATATTGCTTCATGTGCTTACCTGTATCGTTGAAGCCGAGGCGCGCCTCGGCATTCGTGTTTAAAGCGCGGCGTTCTTGATGCCTTGCGGGCGATTGTAGGCCCACCACAACATGCCCAGGCCGGCAATGATCATCGGCAGGCTCAGCACTTGCCCCATGGTCAACCAGCCCCACGCCAGGTAGCCCAACTGGGCGTCCGGCACCCGCACGAACTCGACGATGAAGCGGAAGATCCCGTAGAACAACGCGAACATCCCCGAAACGGCCATGGTCGGGCGTGGCTTGCGCGAGAAGATATAAAGGATAAGGAACAGTGCCACACCTTCCAACGCGAACTGGTACAGCTGCGACGGATGGCGCGGCAGTTGCGCCGGGTCGCTGAAAGGCGGGAACACCATGGCCCACGGCACGTCGGTCGGCTTGCCCCACAATTCGGCGTTGATGAAGTTACCGATGCGCCCGGCGCCCAGGCCGATCGGCACCATCGGCGCGACGAAGTCCATCAGTTGGAAAAACGACTTGCCGTTGCGCCGCCCAAACCACCAGGCGGCGATCATCACGCCGATAAAGCCGCCATGGAACGCCATGCCGCCCTTCCACACCTCGAAAATCAGCGTCGGGTTGGCGACGTACGCCGGCAGATCGTAGAACAGCACATAGCCCAGTCGCCCGCCGACGATCACGCCCATCGACAACCAGAAGATCAGGTCGGAGAGCTTTTCCTTGGTCCAGGTCGGGTCGAAACGGTTCAGGCGACGGGACGCCAGGAACCAGGCACCGCCGATGCCGACCAGGTACATCAACCCGTACCAGTGGATTTTCAGCGGACCAATGGCCAGGGCCACCGGGTCGATCTGCGGGTAAGGCAGCATTGCGACTCCTCGTTAAACAGTTAGTCATGACGCACCGGACCATGCCGATGCGCGATTAAGCCTGCGTTACAGCGGCCAGATCAAATCAGGAAGTTCACATACACGCCCAACAGCCCGGCATGTTAACGGATGGAAGGTGCGCGGCCCAACTGCGTTGTCATGGAACGGCTGCGGTTGTGTGGGTAGAGTGGCAAAAAACACAAAAGAGAATCGCCCGATGTGCCTGATTGTCTTTGCCTGGCGGCCCGGCCATGCCCAGCCGCTGATCGTCGCGGCCAACCGTGATGAGTTTTACGCCCGCCCCACGCTACCGCTGGCCCAATGGCCGGACGCGTCCCACGTTTACGCCGGCCGTGACCAGGAAGCCGGCGGCACCTGGCTGGGTGTGAGTGCCGACGGGCGCTTTGCCGCCCTGACCAACATCCGCGAGCCGCACCAGCCACCGGCACGTACGTCGCGCGGAGAACTGGTGGCGCGGTTTCTCAGCGGTTCGCTGCCCATTGACCAGTATTTGGCCGAGGTTAACGGCCGTTCGATTGAATACGCCGGGTTCAACCTGCTGCTGGGTACGCGAGACGAGATGTGGCACTACAACGCCCATGAGAGCCAGCCGACCCGCTTGAAGCCTGGGATTTACGGCTTGTCCAATGCCACGCTGAACACCCCCTGGCCGAAGTTGCTCAAGGCCCGGGCAGCGCTGGGCGAGGTGCTGGAAGATCCCCAGCCGCAAGCCTTGCTGGCGATCATGAGCGACCCGCAGACCGCACCGTTTGCGCAGTTGCCGGATACCGGCGTGGGGTTGGCCACCGAGAGTCTGTTATCCAGCGTGTTTATCGCCAGCGCCAGTTATGGAACGCGAGTGAGTACGGCGCTGATTGTGAATGCCGACGGTACGCGGCGCATAGTTGAGCGCAGTTTCGGCCCGCAGGGTGGGCGGTTGGGTGAGGTGGAGCTGAATATTTGAGGGTGTCTGGACTGGCGCCATCGCAGGCAAGCCAGCTCCCACAGTCGGAGTGCATCCACCTGCAAAAGCTGACTTTTCCCCCCTTTGGAATGCATTCACCTGTGGGAGCTGGCTTGCCTGCGATAAAGGCGCCTCGGTTCAGAGCGTCTTGGCAGAACCCGGGTTGATCATCCGCGTCAGCCCCAGGTTTTTCAGCGCCAGTTGCAACGAGCTGTGGATAACTTGCGGATTATCGATGGTCATCAGCTCGGCCAGCAGCTCCCTGGCCATGCCCAACTCAACCTGACGCAGCATCCACTTCACCTTCGGCAAGTTGGTGGCGTTCATCGACAGGCTGTCAAAGCCCATCGCCATCAACAGCACCGCCGCCGCCGGGTCGCCGGCCATTTCGCCGCAGATGCTCACCGGCTTGCCTTCGGCATGGGCGTCGCGCACCACATGTTGCAGGGCTTGCAGCACCGCCGGATGCAGGTAGTCGTAGAGGTCGGCCACGCGCGGATTGTTGCGGTCCACGGCCAGCAGGTATTGGGTGAGGTCGTTGGAGCCGACCGACAGGAAGTCCACCTGCCGCGCCAGCTCCTTGGCCTGGTAAACCGCCGCCGGGATTTCGATCATCACGCCGATCGGCGGCATCGGCACGTCCGAACCTTCGTCGCGCACTTCGCCCCAGGCGCGGTGGATCAGGTGCAGCGCCTCTTCCAGCTCATGGGTGCCGGAAATCATCGGCAGCAGGATGCGCAGGTTGTTCAGGCCTTCGCTGGCCTTGAGCATGGCGCGGGTCTGCACCAGAAAGATTTCCGGGTGGTCGAGGGTCACGCGGATACCGCGCCAACCGAGGAAGGGGTTGTCTTCCTTGATCGGGAAATACGACAGGGATTTATCGCCGCCGATATCGAGGCTGCGCATGGTCACCGGCAACGGGTGGAACGCTTGCAATTGCTCGCGGTAGATCGCCAGCTGTTCCTTCTCGCTCGGGAATCGCTGGTTGATCATGAACGGCACTTCGGTGCGGTACAGCCCAACGCCTTCGGCACCGCGCTGTTGCGCGCGGGCAACGTCGGCCAGCAGGCCGGTGTTCACCAGCAGCGGCACGCGGTGGCCGTCGAGGGTCACGCACGGCAGTTCGCGCAGCGAATCGAGGCCCAGGGCCAGCTGTTTCTCTTCCTCCACCACTTCGGCGTACTGCTTGCGCAGCAGCTCGCTGGGGTTGGTGAAGACTTCACCACGATGGCCATCGACGATCATGTCGATGCCGTCGACTTTGGAGTACGGCAGTTCCACCAGGCCCATCACCGTCGGGATACCCATGGCCCGGGCCAGGATCGCGACGTGGGAGTTGCCCGACCCCAATACCGAAACCAGGCCGACCAACTTGCCCTCCGGCACTTCGCCAAGCATGGTGGCGGTCAGTTCTTCACTGATCAGGATGGTGTTGTCGGGATAGACCAGGTTGGTGGTGCGGTCTTCCTGCAGATAGGCCAGCAGACGGCGACCAAGGTCGCGCACATCCGAG
>Ga0302347_1002940_pt1 | contig 16116 bp, 13 predicted proteins | sample PhyWR1_FD_202178 | JGI IMG/M metagenome (GOLD analysis project Ga0302347, IMG submission 202178) | Leaf surface microbial communities from wheat plants in UC Gill Tract Community Farm, Albany, California, United States - DLSL W.R1 (v2)... | ecosystem: Host-associated > Plants > Phyllosphere >...
CAGACGCGTCAACGCGTCATTTCGGTTCTGCTCCTGAGTGCGGTACTGCTGAGCCTTGATGATCAAGACGCCGTCGCTGGTGATCCGGCTGTCTCGTAATGCCAGCAGTCGGCCTTTGTAGAACTCAGGCAATGAAGATGCGGGAATGTCGAATCGCAAGTGCACAGCGCTCGACACCTTGTTGACGTTCTGCCCACCCGCGCCCTGGGCGCGTACGTAGGTCAGTTCGATTTCAGCGTCCGGCAGTTGTACGGAATTGGAAATGGTCAGCATGAGGAGGCCCTTATGATTGAGCGCATTATCACAGCGACGGCCACGCACCGAAATAACGCTACTTGAATATCCGATGCTTGGCCCTTGGGAAAGGTCAGTCGGAAACTGTCTCCAGGGACACGCGCCCTGCCCCCAGCGCTCACGCTCTTTGAGCGCCATCATTGTTAGGGACAAACCGAGGCGAGCACCTGAGATCACACACGCCTCTAGCGCATTCTCCAGTAACTCTAGACCCCGAGCCACGCTTACCTCCGTGTACGGCTAAGCGCTTTACAAAGCGGCGCCGCGCTGGATCCCGGCGACAGGACGATTCGTGAACAAAAGAAAGCCCAACGCTGGCACAATGCCGTGTTCGCACATTTGGGGTAAGCAGAGAAATGGAAGTCTTTGAAGAGTTGCGCGCCTTTTTTAGCAGCGGCGCCTCTTGGTTGATTGCAGTTGCGCCGATACTTTATCAAGGCGCCAAGTGGGTTAATCGGCTCACCAAAGTTTGGGATTGGCATGACAAGCATTTTGTTCGCAAGCGCATGGCTCGGCTCAAGACCGCGAGGTCTGCGGCCTGTGATGACGAGCTCACTCGATATCTGGATGAAGCGCTCGATATTGAAATGTTCCGATTGGCCTCTGGGATTAGCGCCAGCCGCTCGCTGATGCAGTACATGCTCAGACTGGACAGCACTGGACGCTGGAGTCACGCGCAGCTGCGTAGCCTATCGAAGTTTGTAGTATGGGACCCTGCAGATGACAATTACAAAGTCGCAGTTGGTCATTTTGAGGGTGTCATCGCCTGGGTTGGAGCGATCGTGGCCGTCAGCTTGTGGATCACAGCTATGCTTTGTTTCTTGTCGCCTTTACTTATAGGCGAATTTTGGGCCGGGCTGATTAGCATTGGGATCGGTGGAGGCTTGCTGCTACTCGCTTATTTTCCTGCGAAAGATCTGGCTGAATACCTGCTTGCTAAGCGCGTTAGCCGTTATCTGGATAAACCCAACCCATCCGGTTGATAGACCGCAGCGGGTTAGACCAAGCGGCAGCAACCATCTTACTGCCGCCTAGCCCCCTTCAAAAAAGCAAATATGGCTAGCCACCGCGAGCACTCATACCGCCCAGGTCTCATGCAAATGACGCCATTTCACCCGCCCCGCCTCCAGCACCAACAGTGCCGTCGATACCCGTACCGTATCGTCCTTACCCTCGGCGCTATGTATCTCCCGATACCTGACCAGCGCCCCGTCGGCCCATTGATGCAGGGTTTCCAAGTCCGTTAGCTCAATGTTCAGCCCCGGCTGACTGCCCGTGTTCCGCTCAAAAAGCTGCTCCACATCCTGCAGCCCGAATTGCAGCCCTGCGGGTGAAACCATCGAGAAACTTGGTACGAAGTGCTCCATCATCGCTTCCAACGACCCCTCGCCCCGAGCAAACCGTGCTTCGATCAGTTGGTGCAAGTCCACGACTTCTTGCAGATAGCTATTCATGAGGTTTTCCAAAACAAAGATGCGCAGTGATCGGTCGGTGAATGCCGCCTCACCGCAACCCAAACCCCATCCGCTTCAGCTCATCGAGCAACGCTTCCCGCCCATGCAAGCTGGCAACGCTTCGCAGCCGGCTGACGACCTGCTCCGACCACCCCGACGCCTTCATGCCTTCACGGTGGTAGAACGCCCCCAGGCGCTCGTCGTAACGGGCCAGCAAGCTTTGCTCCTGAGCGGTCGAGTACGTCTCATGATGCAGGACGGCCTCCTGCGGTAGCCGCGGCTTGACCTTGGCGGGCCGGTCGGCAGAGGGATAGCCGACACACAATCCAAACACGGGATAGACATGCGCGGGCAAGTCCAACTCCGCGGCCACCCCTTCGATGTCGTTACGAATACCGCCGATGTAAACGCTCCCAAGTCCCAGAGACTCCAAGGCGACGACCGCATTCTGCGCTGCGAGGGCTGCATCGATGGTGCCTAGCAACAAGCTTTCCAGGTAAGGCAGTGCTTCGAGCGCCACGTCATGCTGCTCGCCAATGCGCGACACCCGTGACAAGTCGGCAAGCCAGACGAGAAACAGCGGCGCTTGGTGGATGTAAGCCTGATTGCCCGCCAGAGCCGACAACCGCTGCTTGCGGCCGGGATCCTGAACGGCCACCACGCTCCAGACCTGAAGGTTGGAGGACGTAGACGCAGATTGAGCAGCGGCGATCAAGGCGTCCAATGTCCCCTCAGGCAGCGGTCGGTCCGCAAATGCACGGACGCTGCGATGGTCGAGCAACTGCTCGATCACGGCATTGCATTGGCTAAGCGGCGATACCTCTTCGGTACCATAGCGAGCGACCAGTTTTGCTCGGCTATCGGCTGTCATACAATTCCTCCAAAAAGATAGGAGGCTATCAAAAAAAGGCGTCCTGCACATAGCAGGTGTCATAGTCTCCAAGCCTACCGTCTGGATCAGGTACCCTGTGCCGACTGACTTTCAACTTAATCGATAATGGACAATCAGCGTGGCGACACCTTCGCTTGCACCTCGAGAGGTCTACCAGATACTGCGTGATATCGCCCTCGGGATTCGGGATTTACAGCGTGAGAGCGAGCCACGCTGGGCAGACATCGCGTGTGGGTCCATGACTGTGCAGGCGGACGGGTGGATGCTTACCTTGTGCAATGAGGAGGGTGCGCTGGATCACTGCATCCGCTGCTCCAGCCCCGATGGCCGTGCTTACCAGTTCGATACTCACCACCCTTACGGCACCAACCCGGTGGCGTTGATGAGCACTTGGGAGCATGCGCAACTGCTGCGGTTACTTGGGGCGGCCTAGCCCCTGAACGCGGAGTCTCGCCAGCGCCCGTTCCCAGCACCGGGCGATCTCATCACCCACCGCCCCGCTGCGCGGAACTGCCGGCTCGAACGACCGCACCCTGACGTGTTCGATCAAGAACTCGTCCGTCCAGCCTGCCCACTCGCCGGCCATGGACCTGAGATTCCACTGCAAGGCCGGATACAGTTCATGCCACAAGATGCTGTGCAGTTGATCGAGTGTATAGGGGCTCTGGGTCATGACACTTGCCACCCACGCCAGGCTCGCCTCGGTCAGTTCGGTGTCCAGGAAGAACTGCGACAGGGCTTGCCAAGCGTGCAGGCGGCTCTCGTCTACCCTTTGCATCGGGTGGTACTACCACTGCTCTGCTAGCGTCACGGGCACGCGCAGCGGCGCCAGCGGGCCATCGCGCTGACCGCACATCTCGTCATGCACCACATGCTGCACCAGCATGCACGGCACAGGCGGTACATCGGCCAGCAGCTCGCGCACCTCCGTCATTGACCGCAGTCGCACTGCCTGCCCTTGGGCATCGCTGAACGTCTGCGGCCCGTCGGCCGTCAACGCACGCAGGACGTAAAAGCCGCCTTCGAGCGACAGCAATTCGAGTTCATTGACAGTGCCGGCAGTGGCCAGTTGCTTCAGTTGCTCTAGGTTCATGGCAGGTACTCCATCCGGCAGGCGCGGCCTGCATCGGGCTTGATGGAAAATGTCGAGCGCGTGCACTTATACAAATCCAGCGCCTTGTATAAGGATGCCGCAGCGCCGCGGTCGTTCCGTATCGATTGCAAAACTGAACCAAGGGTCGCGAAACTATCTGCACGGACTTGGACTCAATCGTGGCGATGCCGCAGCGCTCCAGCTGCATACGGCCTATCTGTTGAGGAAGAATAACCACCATGATCGCTCGCTGGCGTTGGGCACTTGCGCAAACGACGAAAAGGCTGTGGTTTCGCGCCAGCCTGTTTTCCCTGATCGGCGTACTCACCGCGCTGCTGGCCATCGCCTTGCGCGACATGGTGCCAGCGTCGTTGCCGGCGAAAGTCGGGGCCGACTCGGTCGACAAGATCCTGGGCATCATCGCCTCCAGCATGCTGGCCGTAACCACGTTTTCGCTCAGCACCATGGTGTCGGCCTACAGCGCCGCCAGCAGCGGCGTCACGCCTCGTGCGACTAGCCTGGTGATGGAGGACGCCACGACTCAGAATGCCCTGGCGACGTTCATCGGCTCTTTCCTGTTCAGCTTGGTGGGCATCATTGCCCTGAGTACGGGCATTTACGGCGCTCAGGGCCGTGTGGTGCTGTTTGCAGTCACCTTGGTGATGATCGTACTGATCGTGTACACCCTGCTGCGCTGGATCGACCACTTGTCCAAGCTTGGCCGCGTTGGGGAAACCATCGACCGGGTTGAAGATGCGGCCATTGCAGCGCTCAAGCGCCGTGCGCAGTGGCCTTACCTGGGTGCGCAGCCCTACACCACTGCTACGCAGGTCGATCCCGAGGCTGTCCTAGTTCTCTGCGAGGACATCGGCTATGTACAACACGTCGATGTCAGTGCCCTCGCCCACGCAGCCGACAAGCACAATGCCGTGATTTACCTGGAGGTGCTGCCGGGCAGCTTCGTGCACCACGGTACGGTGCTGGCGCGCGCCGTCCGTGCAGGCCAGGCCGCCGAAACCACAGATCTTGTAGATGAGGTGCTGGCTGCAGTAACGCTCGGTGCACGGCGTACCTATGGTCAGGACCCGCGCTTCGGGCTCTCGGTGCTGGCAGAGATCGCCTCACGCGCATTGTCTCCCGCGACCAACGACTCTGGCACGGTCATCGACGTCATAGGCCGTGGGGTACGCTGCTTTTCCACCTGGGCACGGCAAGCGGCCGATACCACGACCGACGGCCAGTGGCAGAACGTGCATGTGCGCGGTTTGACAGTCGACGACATGTTCGATGACTTCTTCACCCTGATTGCACGGGACGGTGCTGGCTTGCTGGAAGTGGACATCCGCCTGGTGAAGGCCTTGGCGAGCCTGGCGCAGATCGCGCCCGATCGGTTTGGCCAAGCTTGCATCACGCATGTGGACCTGTTGCTCAAGCGGGCCGAACAGGCATTACCGTTGGAGGAGGACAAGCAGCGCTTGCGGGCGCTGGTCCGAAGTTTGGAATGGCCCCGGGCACGGCTGTCCTGAAATTACCTGAGGATCTGACCGTTCATCGCCTGTGCCGCATAAATGAGCACTCCACACAATGGGGACTTTTATTTCACCGAATTTTCACGTTGCCGAGTGGATTATCAACTCATCCCCATGAGAAAGACTTAAGCCCGACTAGCAGCGGGCTTTCTTTTGCCCGCTCGACAAGCCCCCTTCCTGAAATCCCCCCTTCCTTGCCTGGCCCATGGCGAAGGCCAGGCTGAACCGTAGTTAATGAACTCAGGTCAATTGATCACAAGGTGGCGACGGAGGGCGCTCGATGGAGTCATTCGATCTGCAAAGGACGCTGCTGGGTGACTTGCCCGTCACGTTTCTGATGGAAGTGATGATGCGCGTGGTTGCGGCCTTTCTCGCCGTGTTTCTGTTTCTGAAGTTCAGCGGCAGGCGTGGCATCAAGCAGCTCTCGCGCTTCGAACTCGTCGTCATCCTGACCCTGGGTTCTGCTGCAGGCGATGTGACCTTCTACGAAGATGTGCCATTGTTACCAGTGGCCCTGGTGTTCGTCACGCTACTGCTCCTGTATCGCGGCACGATCTATCTGATGCGTCGCAGCAAGATGTGCGAAGCCTGGATTGACGGGCTCCCGATCACCGTCGTCAAGGACGGCCAATATGAAATTCACTCGTTGCGCAACCTGAACATCTCCTCCAACGAGTTGTTTATGGAACTGCGTCAACAAGGGGTTGAGCACCTTGGCCAGGTGCGATTGGGTTTGCTGGAGACGGACGGCGAACTGAGCCTGTATTTTTACGAGGCCAAAGACACTCGACCGGGCCTGTCCGTGCTGCCGCCCGAGCACCGTCCAGAATACGACTCTCCACCGTCTCCAGGCCTGTATTGCTGCGTTAGCTGTGGCCTGCCAGTGCAGCATCAGCTGCATGACGTGATTGCCTGCATGCGCTGCGGTCATCGCAGTTGGTCACCTGCCCTGCAGACAACGCGCAACCGTTAACCGTCCGGACCCTCAAGGTTGTTGAGCAAGCGCCAGGTTACAACTTGGGCTGGAGCTGCAAACAAAAGCTTAGCGATAACGATTCCCACTCGCTATAATTCTGCGCTTTGTAGCACGCCAATTCCCTGTCGTCCCAATTCCTTGATCAGGTTCTCACATGCCCTTCCCGAATTTTGCCCGCAAGCCTGCGCTGCACACCGTTGTCTGGTTGCCCCTGGGGTTGGTCGCAAGCGTGGCCTCACCGCTCGCACTTGCTCAGAACGCGCTGGAAATCCCGGTGCCGGTTGCACAACCTGTGAATACGGCCGGTACCACTGGCGCGGTCCTGGAGCTTGAAGAAACCGCAGTGTCGGCCAGCGCAGACGCCTCCAAGGATGGCTTGGTTCCTGAGTATGAAGGGGGGCAAGTGGCCCGGGGCGGGCGCGTGGGTATCCTGGGCAACAAGGACTACATGGAAACGCCCTTCACATCCACGTCCTATACCAACCAGCTGATCCAGGACCAGCAGGCGCACAGCGTGGCGGACATACTGCAGAACGACCCCTCCGTGCGGGTCGCCCGTGGTTTCGGCAACTTCCAGGAACTGTATGTCATGCGGGGCTTCCCGCTGTATTCCGACGACATCGCCTATAACGGCCTGTATGGCCTGCTTCCGCGTCAATACGTTGCAGCGGAGTTCATCGAACGGGTCGAGGTATTCCGCGGGGCCAACGCCTTCCTTAATGGCGCCGCCCCCGGCGGTACCGGCATTGGCGGCGCCATCAACATCCTGCCCAAGCGCGCCCCGAACGAACCCCTTACCCGCTTGACCGCTGGGGTTGAAAATCGCGGCTTCGGTACCGTTTCGGCTGACGTGGCGCGCCGCTTCGGGGAGCAGGATCGTTTTGGCGTTCGCATGAACGTGGCCAAGCGCGACGGGGAAACGTCGGTACAGGACCAGGACCGCTCCCTGGACATGTTCGCCCTGGGCCTGGACTACCAGGGCGAACGCCTGCGGCTTTCGGCCGACATTGGCCACCAGTACCATTTCATCGATAACCCGCTGCCCAGCGTCACCCCTACGGGCCGCGTACCTAGCCCGCCGGATGCCGACAAGAACTACGGCCAGCCCTGGACGTACTCCAAGGAAAAGCAAACATTCGGTACCTTCCGTGCCGAGTATGACCTCTCCGATGCGCTCACCACCTGGGCTGCCATCGGCATGCGCAAAGGTGAAGAGAAGAACGTACTGGCCAACCCCTCCTCCGACGCCAACGGCGTGACCCGCTCTACGCGCTTTGACAACTACCGGGAAGAGACCGTGGCTACCGGTGAGGTGGGCATGCGCTACACCCTGCAGACAGGCCCGGTGTCGCATCAGTGGGTGCTGTCCGGCTCGATGTTCGACAACAAGGACCGTAATGCCTGGGCGGGTAATTTCAGTGGTTTTGCCAACGATCTCTATGACCCTGTCTACGTTCCCAAACCCGACAACACCAGTTTCAGTGGCGACATGTCCGACCCGCATGTGACCGCCAGGACCCGTACCCAGAGCCTGGCTATCGCCGACACCCTGGGGTTCTTCAACGATCAGCTGCAGATCACCCTGGGGGCCCGTCGACAAGGGCTCGACGTGACAGGTTACGATTACAACTCCGGCGACAAGACATCCAAGTACAACCGCTATGAAACTACGCCCGTTGCCGGCGCGGTGTACCAGATCAACGAGCAGTTCTCGGTTTACGCAAACTACATCGAAGGCTTGACCAAAGGCGACACAGCCGGCGCCACCACTACCCTGCCTGACGGTTCCACAGCCCCGGTGCTCAATGCCGGTGCCTCACTGGCGCCCTACGTGGCCAAACAGACCGAAGTGGGTGTGAAGTACGACGGCGGTGGCCTGGGTGGCAGCCTGGCGGTGTTCGAGACGCGCAAGCCGGTCGGCATCGTCGAGGATCAGGTGTTCAAAGATGGCGGTGAACAACGCAACCGCGGGATCGAGTTGTCGGTATTCGGTGAGCCGACGCCCGGCGTGCGTCTGCTCGGTGGCGTCACCCTGCTCGATGCCGAACTCAGCAAGACCCAGAACGGTCAGGACGACGGCAACCAGGCCATCGGCGTGCCTAAAACCCAGGCCAACATCGGCGGCGAATGGGACGTGCCGGGTGTGAACGGCCTGACCCTGACCAGCCGCGTGGTCTACACCGGCCGTCAATACATCAACAACGCCAACAACCTCGAGATTCCTTCGTGGACGCGATTGGACCTGGGGGCCCGCTACGGCTTCAAGGTAGACGAGAAGGACGTCACCCTGCGTGCGCGTCTGGACAACGTGGCCGGTCGTGACTATTGGGCCTCCGCTGGCGGGTATCCAGGCTCGAACTACCTGGTACTCGGTGCACCACGTACGCTGTCTCTGAGTGCCTCGGTCGATTTCTGATCGCGCCAAGGTCGTACAACCTGGGGGTTCCCCGACGGCGAGCGTTGCGGCATGCACCTTTCAGGGCTGCCCCGCAGACCATCGCCGTTGAGCCGGGCGCTTCACGACTTCAAATTGTTGCAGGCCTCTGGTTTGAATGCTCACGGATCGAGCACCAACGCGTTTTCACTCCTGAAAAGAAAGTATTAATTCTTCAAGCCTGTTTTTCTGCGCAATCGATAGTAATAGCCTAGGCAGGTACCTTTTCAACCAAGGCCCTCCCCCATGAAATCTGTCGTTTACTCGCAGCCTGGCTTGCCCCTGCAAGACCCTCAATCTCTCTATGATGCAGACCTGCCCGTACCGTCCCCCGGTGCGCGAGACCTGCTGGTCGAAGTCAAGGCCATCGCAGTCAACCCGGTCGACACCAAGATTCGCGCCAGCCGTGGCGGTGACCAGCCGCAAGTGCTGGGTTGGGACGCGGCCGGCATCGTCCGTGAAGTGGGCGAGCAGGTGACCCTGTTCCAACCAGGGGATGAGGTGTTCTACGCCGGCGCCATCGACCGCCCCGGCTGCTACAGCGAATTCCATCGGGTGGACGAGCGCCTCGTTGGGCGCAAGCCATCTAGCCTGGATGCTGCCAGCGCCGCTGCGCTGCCATTGACGTCCATCACTGCGTGGGAGCTGCTGTTCGACCGCCTGCGCCTCGAAGAAAACGGCGGTCAGGGTCAGCACCTGCTCATCATCGGCGCTGCCGGTGGAGTGGGTTCAATCCTGGTGCAATTGGCCCGCCAGTTGACTGGGCTGACCGTGATCGCTACGGCTTCCAGGGCCCAGACGCAAGCCTGGGTGAAGGACTTGGGCGCGCACCTAGTGATCGACCACTCGGCCCCACTGGCCGCCCAGCTCAGCGCACACGGTGTTGAAGCGGTCGATCACGTGATCAGCCTGACCCATACCGACATTTACCTTGAGCAACTGATCGAGGTGCTGCGCCCGCAAGGGCAGCTTGCCTTGATCGATGACCCTGCGCAGCTGGATGTGGTCCCACTCAAGCGCAAATCCTTGTCGCTGCACTGGGAGCTGATGTTTACCCGTTCGCTCTATCAGACGCACGACATGATCAAGCAGCACCAGCTGCTCAACCGCATCAGCGAAATGGTCGACACCGGTGTGCTCAAGACGACGGTGGGCGAACATTTCGGGACGATCAATGCGAGCAACCTGAAACGGGCGCACGCGGTCATCGAGAGCGGCAAGGCCAGGGGCAAGATCGTGTTGGAAGGCTTCTGAACCCAGTGGCCTGAACGATGGGTTCAGGCGTGCAGCAGCGGCGTGACGGCCTCCACCAACTGATCGACGGCGTCCGCCACGGTGCCTTCATTTTGACAAAGCAGCCAGCCGTGCTCGTGTGCAGCGTGGTTGAACGCCTGGGTACTCGCCATCTGCTCCTCCAAGGTATGGATGACCGTGCTGCCCAGGCCCCGACGGCGGGACGCAGCCCTCGTCCAGGACGTTTGCGCCGTGGTGAGCACCGCGATGTGCAGGTCAGGCACCTGCACGCCGCGTTCGATGTTCAAACGCAACACTTGGTCGAATGGCACGTTTCGGCGAAACGCCGCGTCCGATGGGTACCAACGGTCAATCAGGACAATGCTGTCGCCAGGTTGACGCGGCAGTACGTGGCGGGTGATCCAGGCGCGGCTTTCGGCCAATCGCTCGCAGACCTGCCACTCAACCGTTGGCGAAGGCTGCCTGGCCAGCTGATTGACCAACGCCATGGTCTGCGCGCGCTGTGGATCATTGTTGCGCTCGCACAGCCTGACCACCTTGTTGCCTCGGGCCCGTAACGCCTGGGTGAGTGCTTCGAGCAGCGTGGTCTTACCAGTACCCTTCGGCCCGTCCATGGCGATGAAAAGCGGGCGACTCATGTGCGTGTACCTCCAAAATCAAGGGCCGCATGAAACCACCGAGGCCAGTCACACACAAGCGCTGGCACCGCGTGCAGACGACTGACACCCACAAAACTGCTATCCGGGGCACTCACTGGCTATGCCGTACGCGGGTGTGCTGATAGGCTGACGGCGGCAGCCGCGCAGGCAGCCTTTACATCATCTACAGGCATGGCTAATGACCCTCGACCCACAGGTAAACCTGAGTAATTGCGACCGCGAACCCATTCAGATTCCCGGCAGCATCCAGCCCCATGGCTGCTTGCTGGCCTGCGACGCCACCGCAACCGTGGTCCTGCGTCACTCGGTCAATGCGCCGAAATTACTGGGGGTCACGCTGCCGCTCAATGGCAGTAAACTCGATGACGTGATTGGCGTGGAACTCGCCCATACCTTGCGCAATGCCCTGGCCCGTATCCGCGAAGGATCGCGCCCGGCGTTGAGCTTTGCAGTCGCCCTGCCCGATGGCCGGCGTGTAGATGTGGCGGCGCACCGCTTCAAGGGCAGCACTCTCCTGGAGTTCGAGCCTGCGGGCCAAAACGTTGCAGAACCCATCGAGCTTGCGCGCACTTTGATCGCGCAGCTGCGCGAAATCGACCAGACCGACCGCCTGTTCCGCGATGCCGCGCGTTTTGTGCGTGCAGTACTGGGCTACGATCGGGTAATGATCTACCAACTGGGAAGCGATGGCGCCGGCAAAGTGATTGCCGAGGCCAAGCGCAGCACGCTCGAGAGCTTCCTGGGGCAGTATTTTCCCGCATCGGACATCCCGCAGCAGGCACGCGCCTTGTACCTGCGCAACCCGATCAGGGTCATCCCTGACGTGCAGTTCGAGGCGGTGGCCCTGGAGCCTGTGCTGGACCCTTCGGGCGAGCCGTTGGACCTGTCCTATGCCCACCTGCGCAGCGTGTCTCCCATCCACTGCGAATACCTGCAGAACATGGGCGTTGGCGCCACCATGTCCATCTCGATCATCGTCAATGGCGCGCTGTGGGGGTTGATCGCCTGCCATCACTACTCACCACGCAACCTGACCATGGGGCGACGCGTGGCGGCCGAGATGTTTGGCGAGTTCTTCGCCCTGCACATCGAAACAGTGCGCAGCCGGCAACAACTCGAAGCGGCCGTGCAGGTGCACGACACGCTCGACCTGATGCTGCGCGATGCCAACCATGCCGCCGACATGCACAGCTTCTTCGAAGACCGGCTGCCAAGGCTGATGTCGCTGATTCCGTGCGATGGCATCGGCATCTCCCTGCAAGGGCGTTGGTCGAGTGCCGGTACCGTTCCGCCTAGAGCCTGCGTGCCTGAACTGCTGCGCTTCGCCGAAAGCGTGGCCGAAGCCAGGACGTGGGCATCGAACAGCCTTTCACTGGCCCATCCGGCGGCCCAGGCCTACTTCAGCGACGTGTCGGGCGTGCTGCTCATCCCCATTTCGCAGCGCCCGCAAGACTACATCATGTTCTTTCGCAAGGAGGTGGTGCAGACCCTCGACTGGGCGGGCGACCCCAACAAGACCTATACCAGTGGCGCGATGGGCGACCGGCTGACGCCGCGCACGAGTTTTTCCATCTGGAAACAGACTGTGCACCAGCAGTCTGCGCCATGGACGGAGCAGGATCGACAGTTCGGGGACGCCATTCGTACGGCCATCGTCGAGGTGTTGCTGCACAACAGCGAACTGCTGGCCAGCGAACGCTCCAAGGCCGAGGTGCGCCAGCGGGTGCTCAACGAAGAGCTCAACCACAGGGTCAAGAATATCCTGTCGCTGATTGGCGCACTGGTTGCCCATCCCACGGCCGAGGGCCAGACGCTCAAGGGTTACGTGAACACCTTGCAAGGCCGCATCCAGGCCCTGTCGCTGGCCCACGACCAGGTCGTGCGGGGTGATGGCGGTGGGCGCCTGGCGATGTTGCTCGATGCCGAATTGTCGCCTTACCGCATGGCTATTGCCGACATCGTCATGCAAGGACCCAACGTGATTCTCGATGCCAGGGCCTATTCGGTGATGGCTCTGGTGCTGCACGAGCTGGCGACCAACGCGGCCAAGTACGGTGCGCTGTCGAGTCCAGGGGGGCGGCTGTCTGTGAGCTGGGCGATCGATGCTGTAGGCGCCTGCGCCATCATCTGGCAGGAAAGCGGCGGCCCGCAGGTGCAGGTACCCCGGCGCCGCGGCTTCGGCTCGGTACTCATCGAGCGCAGCATCCCGTTCGATCTGGGCGGTACCAGTAGCGTGGAGTACTACCCTGATGGGGTGCAGGGCTTGTTCACGCTGCCAGCCAGGCACCTGGCGGTTGCCGAGTCCGAGCCTGCGCCTGCTGCTGCCGCGCCCATGATCGATTCCTCTGACCCATTCGCCGCACGACCTGGCCTGAGCGTGATGATCCTGGAGGATCAGTTGGTCATTGCCATCGGCCTCGAGCAAATTCTCAACGACGCCCACATCGAGCATGTCATCACGGCCAGTTCCGAGCAGGAAGCTTTGCAGGTTTTGGAGCAGCACTCACCCGACGCCGCCATTCTCGATGTGAACCTGGGGCGCGGTACGTCCATTGCCGTGGCCGAGGCATTGATGCGTCGGCGCATCCCTTTCCTGTTCGCAACCGGTTATGGCGATGGCATCAGTATTCCCGCGCACCTGAAGCACATTCCGGTCACACGCAAACCTTATGACATGAGTACCATCGTGATGAGCCTTCGTGGCCTGCTCGAACCGCAGGACTGAAGACGCTCAAGACGGCGGCCATTGCGGCCGCCGTACACAGCCTGAGATCACATCCACGCATCCTGCTGCAGCTGGTCAATGCAGCAGGATGATCGACTCGGCGATCAGACGCAGCGTGTGGGCACGCTTCAGATCGCCAGCGCCCGCTCGCGCAGCTCGCTGTTGAGAATGCGGTCGTTCTCGCTGTAGTCGACCGGGCAGTCGATCACATGAACGCCTGGGGTGGTGATGCAGTGCTCCAGCAAGGGCAGCAGGCCCTCGGCGCTTTCGACACGGTGGCCGGTGGCGCCGTAGGCTTCGGCGTACTTGACGAAGTCCGGGTTGCCATAGTCCAGGCCGAAGTCGGTGAAGCCCATGTTGGCCTGCTTCCAGCGGATCATGCCGTAGCCGTCGTCACGCAGAATGACCACGGTGATGTGCATCCCTAAGCGCACTGCGGTTTCCAGTTCCTGGCTGTTCATCATGAAGCCGCCGTCGCCGCATACCGAGATCACCGGGCGGTCCGGGTAGACCAGATGCGAGGCCATGGCCGATGGCAAGCCGGCACCCATGGTCGCCAGGGCGTTGTCCAGCAGCACCGTGTTGGGCTTGTGAGCCTTGTAGTTACGAGCGAACCAGATCTTGTAGATGCCATTGTCCAGGGCCACGATGCCCTCGGAAGGCAGTACGCGGCGGATGTCGGCCACCAGGCGTTGTGGGTAGACCGGGAAGCGGTCGTCGTCGCCGCCTTCGGCGATCTGCGCCTCGTTGGCTTCACGAATCGCCATCAGGCGGGTGAAGTCCCAGTGCGCGGTGTCGGTCAGTTGCTCGCTGATCTGCCACACGGCGTTGGCGATGTCACCGATCACTTCGACCTGAGGGAAGTACACGGCATCGACTTCGGCGGAGCGGAAGCTGATGTGGATGACTTCGGTGCCGCCACGGACCATGAAGAACGGTGGCTTCTCGATCACGTCGTGACCGATGTTGATGATCAGGTCGGCCGCCTCGATCGCACGGTGCACGAAATCGCCGGACGACAACGCCGCGTTGCCCAGGAAGCGTGGGTGACGCTCATCGACCACGCCCTTACCCATCTGGGTGGTGATGAACGGGATGCCGGTCTTGTCGATCAGCTGCTTGAGCACCTTGGCGGTCATCTTGCGGTTGGCGCCGGCACCGATCACCAGAATCGGGCTGCGCGCTTTATGCAATTTTTCCACGGCTGCGTCGATGGCCACGTGCTCGGCCAGCGGGCGACGGTGCAGGCTGCGCGGGATAGGCAGGGCATCGGTCTGCTCGGCGGCGATGTCTTCAGGCAGTTCCAGGTGCACAGCACCCGGCTTTTCTTCCTCGGCCAGGCGGAAGGCTTCGCGCATGCGGGCCGGGATGTTGTCGGCCGAGGCGAACTGGTGGGTGTACTTGGTGATGGGGTCCATCATGCCGCACACGTCGATGATCTGGAAACGGCCCTGCTTGGACTTCTTGATCGGCTTCTGCCCGGTGATCATCATCATCGGCATGCCGCCGAGATACGCATAGGCGCTGGCGGTGACCAGGTTGGTAGCGCCGGGGCCCAGGGTGGACAGGCTGACGCCGGTCTTGCCGGTCAGCCGACCGTAGGTGGCGGCCATGAAGCCTGCAGACTGTTCATGGCGGGTCAGTACCAGCTTGATCTTCGACTTGCGCAGGGATTCGAGCAGGTCGAGGTTTTCTTCACCGGGAATGCCGAACACATACTCGACACCTTCGTTTTCCAGGCATTGCACAACGACATCGGCGGCCTTGGCCATTTAATGTACTACCTCAAGATCCAGGGAGGATGCAGCCGGCTGGCTGCGTGACTGAGATGTTGCAGGATGTCTCAGTGCCGCGCATCGTAGGCCTTGGCGTTAATAATAGTAAATATATTGTTATGATGCTGAGCATCACAAAACGTTATCAATTCCGGAATACCTCAAATGAATCTCAAGGCGCTGCGTTGTTGCGTTGAAATCGTCCGCCAGGGCAGCTTCACCAAGGCCGCTCTGCACCTGCACATCGCCCAGCCGGCGCTGAGCATGGCTGTGACGCGTCTTGAAGAAGAACTGGGCGTCAGTCTGTTCAACCGCACCACACGCAAGGTGGTGCTGACGGTAGAAGGCGAGCAGTTTCTGCCCCGCATCGCATCAGCGTTGCGGGAGATGGACGTGGCCCGCCAGGCGTTGCGCGACATGGCCGACCTCAAGCGTGGCGAAGTGAGGCTGGGGATCCCGCCCATGTTCGGCCTGCACTATGTGCCCGGGCTGATGAACGCCTTTCGCCGGCTTTATCCCGGCATCGCCATGACGGTTTTCGAGGGCAGCGCCGAAGACATTGGCCAACGCCTTGAACAACGGGAAATCGACTTGGCGCTGCTCGAGTCTCGCCGCGTGCCCTCGGACAAGGAGTCGATCCTGTTGGGTAGCGATGAGATGCTGGCCTGCATGCACCCGGATCACCCCTACGCCAGCAAGGCAAGTCTGACCGCCGAAGATCTGCGCAACACTGACATGGTGGTGTTCGACCGCACATTCGTACAGCGTCAGCTGCTTGACGCCTTCTTTGCCGAACACGGCATCACTTACCAAGTGGCATTGCAGAGCAATTTCGTCTCGTTGGTGGTCCAGGCCGCCCTGGACAACATGGGCGTGGCCACATTGCTGCGCTCAGTGCAATTGAGAACACCAGGGATCATTGGCGTGCCGTTCGAGCCTGCCCAGCAGATGAGTTTTCGGCTGTGCTGGCGCTCGGGTGAGTACTTGTCGCTGGCCAGCCAGCGCTTCATCGATTTTGCCGGACAGAGTCA
>Ga0302347_1002942_pt1 | contig 16106 bp, 14 predicted proteins | sample PhyWR1_FD_202178 | JGI IMG/M metagenome (GOLD analysis project Ga0302347, IMG submission 202178) | Leaf surface microbial communities from wheat plants in UC Gill Tract Community Farm, Albany, California, United States - DLSL W.R1 (v2)... | ecosystem: Host-associated > Plants > Phyllosphere >...
CTCGGGCGACTCTCGGGGCCGCCCTCCATCCCTATGTGTGGAAGATCCTGCCGATATGTTTGCGCCTTTGTTAAAGAAACTTTTTGGAAGCAAGAACGAGCGCGAAGTTAAACGCATGCTCAAGACGGTACAGGTCGTTAATGCCTTCGAAGAGCAAATGGTTGCTCTGAGTGATGAGCAATTGCGCGCCAAGACCGAAGAGTTCAAGGCCCGCATAGCTAAAGGTGAGACCCTCGATCAATTGTTGCCTGAAGCGTTCGCGGTCTGCCGTGAAGCCGGTAAGCGCATCATGGGCATGCGTCACTTTGACGTACAGCTGATCGGTGGCATGACCTTGCACGAAGGCAAGATCGCAGAAATGCGTACCGGTGAAGGTAAAACCCTGGTAGCTACCTTGGGCGTTTACCTCAATGCATTGTCCGGCAAGGGCGTGCACGTGGTTACCGTGAACGACTACCTGGCACGTCGAGATGCCAACTGGATGCGCCCGCTCTATGAGTTCCTGGGGCTTTCGGTCGGTGTGGTCACACCTTTCCAGCCACCACAAGAAAAGCGTGAAGCCTACGCCGCCGACATCACCTACGGGACCAACAACGAGTTTGGCTTCGATTACCTGCGCGACAACATGGCTTTCAGCATGGAAGAAAAATTCCAGCGCGAGCTTAATTTCGCTGTCATCGACGAAGTCGACTCCATCCTGATCGACGAAGCGCGTACGCCGCTGATCATCTCGGGTCAGGCCGAAGACAGCTCCAAGCTGTACACCGAAATCAACAAGCTGATCCCGCGTCTTGAACAGCACATCGAAGAAGTGGAAGGCGAGGTCACCAAGCCTGGTCACTACACCATCGATGAGAAGACCCGCCAGGTCGAGTTGAACGAATCCGGCCACCAGTTTGTAGAAGACATGCTGACCCAGATCGGTCTGCTGGCCGAAGGCGAAAGCCTGTACTCGGCGCACAACCTGGGCCTGTTGACCCACGTGTACGCTGCTCTGCGCGCTCACAAGCTGTTCCATCGCAACATCGAATACATCGTTGAAGACGGTCAGGTATTGCTGGTCGACGAACACACCGGCCGTACCATGCCGGGTCGTCGTTTGTCCGAAGGCCTGCACCAGGCGATTGAAGCGAAGGAAGGCCTGAACATTCAGGCAGAGAGCCAGACCCTGGCATCGACAACCTTCCAGAACTACTTCCGTCTCTATAACAAGCTGTCCGGCATGACCGGTACGGCAGACACCGAAGCGTTCGAATTCCACCAGATCTACGGTCTGTCGGTGATGGTTATCCCGCCGAACAAGCCGCTGGCGCGTAAAGACTACAACGACCTGGTGTTCCTGACCGCAGACGAGAAGTACGCCGCCATCGTGGCTGACATCAAGGACTGCATGGAAAAAGGCCGCCCGGTACTGGTCGGTACTGCCACCATTGAAACCTCTGAGCACATGTCCAACCTGCTGAAGCAGGAAGGCATCGAGCACAAGGTACTGAACGCCAAGTTCCACGAAAAAGAAGCTGAAATCATTGCACAGGCCGGTCGTCCGGGCGCACTGACCATCGCCACCAACATGGCCGGTCGTGGTACCGACATCCTGTTGGGCGGTAACTGGGAAGTCGAAGTGGCTTCGCTCGAGAACCCGACGCCAGAGCAAATTGCCCAGATCAAAGCCGATTGGCAAAAACGTCACCAGCAAGTGCTGGAGTCGGGCGGTCTGCATGTCATCGCTTCCGAGCGCCATGAATCGCGCCGTATCGACAACCAGTTGCGTGGTCGTGCCGGTCGTCAGGGCGATACCGGTTCCAGCCGCTTCTACCTGTCGCTGGAAGACAGCCTGATGCGTATCTTCGCTTCTGATCGAGTGAAGAACTTCATGAAGGCCCTGGGCATGCAGTCTGGCGAAGCGATTGAGCACCGCATGGTGACCAACGCAATCGAAAAGGCTCAGCGCAAGGTTGAAGGTCGCAACTTCGATATCCGTAAGCAATTGCTGGAGTTCGATGACGTTAACAACGAACAGCGTAAAGTGATTTATCACATGCGTAACACGTTGCTGGCGGCTGAAAACATCGGCGAAACCATTGCCGACTTCCGCAAGGACGTGCTCGACAGCACGGTCAGCGCGCACATCCCGCCGCAATCGTTGCCGGAGCAGTGGGACATTGCCGGTCTGGAAGCCGCCATCGAAAGCGGCTTTGGGGTGAAACTGCCGATCCAGCAATGGCTCGACGAAGACGATCACCTGTACGAAGAAACCCTGCGCGAGAAGCTGCTGAACGAGTTGCTGGCGTCGTACAACGAGAAAGAAGAACAGGCCAGCGCGCAAGCCCTGCGCACGTTCGAGAAGCAAATTGTGCTGCGTGTTCTGGACGACCTGTGGAAAGACCACCTGTCGACCATGGACCACTTGCGTCACGGTATCCACTTGCGCGGCTATGCGCAGAAGAACCCGAAGCAAGAGTACAAGCGCGAGTCGTACAACCTGTTCTCCGAGCTGCTTGATTCGATCAAGCGTGATTCGATTCGTGTACTGTCCCATGTACAGGTTCGTCGCGAAGACCCGGTTGAAGAAGAAGCCCGTCTGCGTCAAGAAGCTGAAGAGCTGGCTTCGCGCATGCAGTTCCAGCACGCCGAAGCGCCAGGCCTTGATCAGCCTGATGCCATGGCCCAAGTGCTTGAAGGTGCAGATATCGCTGACGTCGACACGTCGTCCGAGCCGGTGCGCAATGACCAGAAGCTGGGCCGCAACGAGCTGTGCTACTGCGGCTCGGGCAAGAAATACAAGCACTGTCACGGGCAAATCAACTAAAGCCCGCTTCATTTGCTGAAACACCTGCGCCGCGACCGGCTTTAGCCGTCGCGGCGTTTTACCATTGAATTCCCGCCCATTGGCGGAACTGTCATCTCTATGTAGGAGCGCGTCATGGCTGTTGGTCTTGGTCCTTTGCCTGTTTTGCACCCGGTGGCCGGTTTTGAGCTGGGTATTTCTAGCGCCGGTATCAAGCGTCCCGGGCGTAAGGATGTCGTGGTCATGCGCTGCGCTGAAGGCTCGAACGTCGCTGGCGTGTTCACCTTGAATGCTTTTTGTGCCGCGCCGGTGATTTTGGCCAAGCAACGTGTTCAGGGGCCAGTGCGCTACCTGCTGACCAACACTGGCAATGCCAACGCCGGTACCGGTGAGCCGGGCCTGATCGCGGCCACACGCACCTGCGCCAAGCTGGCTGAACTGACGGGTGTGGATGCCAGCGCTGTGCTGCCGTATTCCACCGGTGTGATCGGCGAGCCGCTACCGGTTGAGAAAATCGAAGGTGCTTTGCAAGCCGCGCTGGACGACCTGTCGGAGAACCATTGGGCCGAAGCGGCCACCGGCATCATGACCACAGACACCTTGCCTAAAGGGGCGAGCCGTCAGTTTGAGCATGAAGGCGTGACCATCACCGTCACCGGCATCAGCAAAGGTGCGGGCATGATTCGTCCGAACATGGCCACCATGCTGGGTTACATTGCGACCGACGCCAAAGTGTCCCGCGACGTCCTGCAAAACCTGTTGCTTGACGGTGCCAACAAGTCGTTCAACCGCATCACCATCGATGGCGACACCTCGACCAACGATTGCTGCATGCTGATTGCCACCGGCAAAGCCAACCTGCCAGAAATCACCGAAGCCAGCGGCCCGCTGTTCGCAGCCTTGAAGCAGGCGGTGTTTGAAGTGTGCATGGACGTGGCCCAGGCCATCGTGCGTGACGGCGAAGGCGCGACCAAGTTCGTGACCGTTGAAGTGAATGGCGGCGGCAACCACCAGGAATGCCTGGACGTCGGTTACACCGTGGCTCACTCGCCGTTGATCAAGACTGCGCTGTTTGCCTCTGACCCGAACTGGGGCCGTATTTTGGCGGCCGTTGGGCGTGCCGGTGTGCCGGACCTGGACGTGAGCAAAATCGACGTGTTCCTCGGCGAAGTGTGCATTGCCAGCGGCGGCGCACGTGCGGCCACTTACACCGAAGAGCAGGGCTCGGCGGTGATGGCTCGCGAAGAAATCACCATTCGCATCGAATTGGGTCGCGGCACCGCCAGCGAAACCATCTGGACCACAGACTTGTCCCACGAGTACGTGAAAATCAACGCTGAATACCGTACCTGATCACTGCTCTACGCGAGCATGCAGGCCATGCTCGCGTAGAACGTTGGTGCGGGTAGATACCAAGGTTTGGCGTTTAAAGCCTGGCAACAGGCCGGATTAGAGGAAGCACAAGGGTGAAACGAATTCATGTGGCTGCGGCCGTTATCCGTGGCGAGGGCGGCAAGGTACTGATTGCCCGTCGCGCTGATACTCAGCATCAAGGCGGGCTCTGGGAGTTCCCTGGTGGCAAGGTCGAGGCAGGGGAGTCGGTCGAGGCTGCGTTGAATCGTGAGCTGCAAGAAGAACTGGGGATTACGGTGAGCGCTGCGCGACCGTTGATCAAGGTTCAGCATGATTACCCGGACAAGCAGGTTCTGCTTGATGTTTGGGAAGTTTCGCAATTCACGGGCGAGCCTCATGGTGCAGAAGGTCAGCCATTGGCGTGGGCTTCGGCGCGAGACTTGGCCAGTTATGAGTTCCCGGCGGCGAATCAGCCGATAGTGGCGGCTGCGCGTTTGCCGGATCAATACCTGATCACCCCGGACGGGCTGGAAACGCCGGAGTTGTTGCGCGGTTTGCAGAAGGCCATTGCAGGCGGTATCAAGCTGGTTTCATTGCGTGCGCCCAATGGTTACGACCCCAAGTACCGCGATTTGGCGGTGGATGCGGCCGGGTTGTGTGCCGGCAAGGCGCAACTGATGCTTAAAGGTCCGCTGGAATGGTTGGGGGATTTTCCTTCGGCGGGTTGGCATTTAACCGCGGCGCAATTGCGCAAATACGCCGCCAAGGGCCGGCCGTTGGCAAAAGAGCGCTGGTTGGCAGCTTCGTGCCATAACGCAGAAGAACTGGCGTTGGCTGAGCAGATGGACGTGGATTTTGTGACCCTGTCGCCGGTATTGCCAACCCAGACCCACCCGGATACACAGCCTTTGGGCTGGGAGCAGGCGCAGGCGTTGATCGCCAACTTCAACAAGCCGGTGTTTTTGCTGGGCGGGTTGGGGCCGGACGATCGCCAGCAGGCGTGGCATATCGGCGCACTGGGCGTTGCTGGAATCCGCGCGTTCTGGCCGCAGGAATAGACCTCAGTACGGTGTTTAAGCGACGGGGGGCGTGATCTCTGTAGTCGCTGCCGAGGTACGAAGGCTGCGATCGGGTGCGAAGCGGTCGTGAAAAGATCGCAGCCTTCGTACCTCGTCAGCTCCTACCCGATGAGTGTTGAAGGTCAAAAGATCGCGAGACAAGCTCGCTCCTACAGGGGGCGAGCGACTACACCATGAGGGGAATACGATTTATTCGGCGGGCTTAGCCGCCGCCTGCCACAAGATCTCGGCTATCCCCTGGCGTTTGGCAATCAAACGCGCGGCCACGAACAGCAGGTCTGACAGCCGGTTGATGTACGCCAGACCCACCCCGGCCAATGGCTCCAGAGCATTGAGTTGCTGGCAGCGGCGTTCGGCGCTGCGGGCCAGGCTGCGGCAGATGTGGGCTTGGGCGATCAAGGTGGAGCCGCCGGGTAAAATGAAGTTTTCCAGCGGGCCCAACTCTTCATTCCAGCGGTCAATCGCCGCCTCTAAACGCTCGACTTCAGCGTTGTTGAGCGCCTGATACACCGGCATGGCCAGTTCGCCACCCAGGTCGAACAGTCGATGCTGGCAAGGTTCAAGCACTTCAATCACCTCATTTAGCCCCGAACACTCGACGCTGTGGGCGCTGAGCCCGGCCAGCAGCAGGCCCAATTGGCTGTTGAGCGTGTCGACTTCGCCGATGGCTTCTACCCGCGGGTGATCCTTGGGCACACGCCGGCCGTCGCCAAGGCCTGTTTCACCTTTGTCGCCGGTGCGGGTGTAGATCTTTGATAAGCGAAAACCCATGTTTACAGTTCCATGGTGGTTGATTCGTGAGAAGGCAGCAGGTTGCCCGCCAGTGGCAGGCGCAGGGTGAAGCAGGTGCCTTGGCCTAATGTGGAGTGCACTTCCATCTGCCCTTTGTGGTTGTTGGTGACAATAAAGTACGACACAGACAGGCCAAGCCCGGTGCCTTGGCCGACTTCCTTGGTGGTGAAAAACGGCTCGAAGATGCGTTTGCGCACCTGTTCGGGCATGCCGACGCCGTTGTCTTCCACCTGGATCTCCGCCCAGGGCGGGTTGAGTTTGGTGCGCAAAATGATGCGCCCAGGTTCGGTATTGGCGGGCCGCTGATGAATGGCCTGGGCCGCGTTTTTCAGCAGGTTGAGCAGCACTTGCTCCAGTTCGTTGGGGATGCCGGGCACGGGGCCGAGCTCAGGGTCGAACTGGCGAACAATGTCGTGGCCCCTGAAGTCAAAACCCAGGGCCAGGTCAAAGTCATTGCTGGCAATGTCTATAGCCTGATCAATCAACGCCGATAAATCGCACGGGCTCATTTGTCGGTTGCTGCGGCGGCTGAAGCTGAGCATGTGGGTGACGATTTTTGCAGCACGGGCGCCAGCCTGCTGTATGCCGTCGAGCAACTGCGGCACTTCGCGGGCCTGCAAGTAGTGGCTGATTGCATCCAGGGTAATGCCGGTCTGCTCGGCGACTTCCAGGTTTTTAGGCAGGTCACTGGACAGGCGTCGTCGAATGTTTTGCACGTTGTGCAAAATCGCCCCCAAGGGGTTGTTGATTTCGTGGGCCATGCCGGCCGCGAGTCCGCCCACCGAAAGCATTTTTTCCGACTGCACCATCATGTCTTCCAGTGACAGGCGCTGGGTAATGTCGTCGATCCGGATTACCACGCCGCGTCCGCTGCTGCCGGTCAGCGGGTAAAAGGTCAGGGCATAGTGGCGGACTTCGTCGTTTTGGGTCCAGGTCACCCGTTCGATCTTGGCCACGCGATGGGTTTCGATGGTGTCTTTAAGCTGCGGCAAAAAGGGTTTGAGCGGTTCGAAGGCCAGGTAGATCGGCTGGTTCATGGCCTCATCGAGTTTCGTCCCGGACAGGGCGCTGGCTTCCTGGTTCCACTGGGTGACGTAGAGCTGGTCGTCCAGCGCAATCAGGGCGGAGGGCATTGAGTCGATGATGTTGTTGAGGTAGTTCTGGAACCCCGTCAGTTTTTTCTCGATTTTGCTGCGAACTTGTACTTCAAGCTCCAGCTTGCGGTTGGTGTGGCGGGTTTCTTCGGCCAGGGTCTGGGCTTGGTCGTAAGCTGCCTGCGCCTCATCACGGGCGCGTTTGAGCTCTTGTTCGCGTGCTTCGATACGCGACAGCATGGTGTTGAATGCTTCCGCCAGGCTGCCGATTTCATCGTGATTACCCGGTGCTGCGCGCAAGGCGTAGTTTTCTTCGCGGGTGACCTGGCGCGAGAGTTCTTCAAGGCGATGGATGGGGTGGGTAATCAGCCGTTTGATCTGCCGTGAAACCACCAGCCACAGCAAAATGCTGAAGATCAAAATCCCCAGGCTCGCGGTGAGTGTGCCGGTGTAAAACGCGGCGGGTAATTCGCTGCTGGCGATCAGTAGCAAGTGCCCTGAAGGTTTATCGCCGTTGTGCAAGCGCGTGATCAGGTGGCTGCGCAGCTCGGTCAGGCTCCAGGCTTCAAGCTGGCGGTAGTGCTCGGGCAGTGGCAGGTGCTCGCCATGTTGCAGTTGAGCCAGCAAATGCCCTGAGCCGTCGTAAATGGCCGCCGCGCGCAGAGGTGCGTAGCTGCCTATTTCGTCGAGCAACGCTTCAGCCTGTGACGCAGAGTCCAGCGACTCAACAATCAGTTTAGGGTTGGACGCCAGCCGCCCCAGGGTTTGCAAGGCTTGCGGGGCGGTGCTTTCGTGTGAAATCCAGTACGCGGCGGTGATGAAGGTTAAGTTGGCCACCACCAGCACAGTCGCCAGCAGGACGAGGAGGGCGGCCAGCAACTTCTGGCCGACCGGAAGGTTTTCGAGGCGCTGGCGCAAGGGCATCGCAATGACCGCATAAAGAAGAACGAAGTCGCAGGGTAGCGCGGGCCTCAGTTGCAGGGCAATCCGCGCTGCTTCAGGTGGTCGATCAGTCGCTGATGCAGGGCGTGTAAATGCGGCGCGGCGAACTGCCGCTGGCGTGCCGCTTCGCAGGCGTAACCCAGCAAGTAGCTGATTTCGGTGCGCCGGCCTTGGGCGACATCCTGATGCATTGAAGAATAGTTGTTGGCCGTGGCCTGGATCACCCGATGCACTTCGGTATTCAAGTTGTCTGCCGCCTCGGCTTGGTCGCAGCGCTCAAGCAAGGCAGCCAACTCGTCACACAGGGTGTCGACCTCGGCGCGGTGCGCCTGCAAGCCGCCATTTCGGCAGTTGTACAGTACCGTCAGCGGATTGATCGCACAGTTCAGCGCCAGCTTTCGCCACAAGCGGCTGAGAATCGTCGGGCTCCATTCGTGGGCGATGTGGCTGCGTTGCAGGTCTTCGAGCCAGTGCGGTGCTTCGCCCTGACGGGTATCGCCCAGCCAGGTGTGGCCCGCTCCAGCAAAGACTACGCGCCAGTCGCTCTCACGAAATGCGCCTTCTGTGCTGGAGGCAAAAATGCAGCGTACCTGGGGCACCCTGGCCGCCACCGCCTGTTGGCTGCCAAGGCCATTTTGCAACAGCACCACATCGGCACCGGGTTGAAGCCGGTGGGCAATCTGCGCGATGGCGTGTTCGGCGTCATACGCCTTGCAGGTGACCAGCAAACGCTCGATCGGCTCGTCAGCCTCAGGCAACTGAGCGGTGACGGGCAGCAGGTGGGTTTGCTCGCCTTCAACTAGAGTTAAGCCGTGGGCAGCCTTATAGGCGTGCAGGCGCGCTGCGTTGCGCACGATCAATGTAACCGGCAACCCCGCTCTCGCCAGCCGGGCGGCCCACAGTGTGCCCATGCTGCCGGCGCCCAGAATGTGCCAGCGAGTAGGGGCAGATCTGCAGTTAAAAGGTGGCATGTGTGCTCGCAAGTGAATGACGTGGAAGAACCGCTATAATGCCCGCGCATTTTAACTGTCAGGTCAGGCGCGCTCCATCTGTGTTGTGCGCGCCCTTTAAAGAGTGGAGAAATTACATGCCGTCGTTCGACGTGGTATCCGAACTGGACAAACACGAAGTCACCAACGCAGTCGAGAACGCCGTCAAGGAGCTGGACCGTCGTTATGACCTCAAAGGCAAAGGCAGCTTTGAGTTCAAAGAAAAAGACCTTACGGTGAATCTGACCGCCGAGGCGGATTTTCAGCTCGAAGCCATGATTGAGATCCTCAAGCTGGCATTGGTCAAGCGCAAAATCGACGTGCAGTGCCTTGAAGTCAAGGATGCTTACGCATCGGGCAAGCTGATGAAGCAAGAGGCGGTGCTTAAGGAAGGCATTGATAAAGAGCTGGCGAAAAAGATCGTTGCTCACGTCAAAGACGCCAAGTTGAAGGTGCAGGCAGCCATTCAGGGTGAGCAGGTTCGTATCACCGGCAAGAAGCGTGATGACCTGCAAGAAGCCATTGCAGCCCTGCGTGCCAAGACGTTTGACATGCCGCTGCAGTTCAATAACTTCCGCGACTGATCACGGCCAGGGAACCTGTGGCGATCATCGACGTCCGATTTTCCTGGGCGCGGCTTAAACGATTGAGCGTGAGCGTTCAATCGTTTGGGTCTGTACGACATGTCTTCGAGTGAAGCTTAGGTGCGGCGACGGCCTGAAGCATCACTGAGCATGGACATATCGGGTACAGAGCCTGAACAACGTCACCGGATATCGGTATTAGGAGAGATAAATGGATCTGAACGCGGAAATTGATCACCTGGTCAAGACCTCGCAGGCCTGGCTTCCAATGATTATGGAATACGGTAGTCGTGTGTTGCTGGCGCTTATCACGCTGGGTGTTGGCTGGTGGTTGGTTAATCGGCTAACTGGCAAGTTGAGGCAGTTGCTGGCAGTGCGCAAGGCTGATCTGGCGCTGCAAGGCTTTATCAGTACCCTGGTTAATATCATTCTCAAGGTGTTGCTGGTGGTCAGCGTCGCCTCGATGATTGGCATCCAGACAACCTCATTTGTGGCTGCAATCGGTGCTGCTAGCTTGGCCGTTGGCCTGGCGTTGAAGGGCAGTCTTGCCAACTTTGCGGGTGGGGTGCTGATTTTGCTGTTCCGCCCGTTCAAAATCGGTGACTGGATCGAAGCGCAAAGCGTGAGCGGGACCGTCGACAGCATTCAAATTTTCCACACGGTGCTGCGCACCAGTGACAACAAAACCGTTATCGTGCCCAACGGCAACCTGTCCAACGGCGTCATCACCAATTACAGCCGGCAGCCGACGCGCAAGGTGGTGTTTGATGTGGGTGTCGATTACGAGGCAGATTTGCAGAAGGTGCGTGAGGTCTTGCTGGCCCTGGCTGACGACCCTCGGGTGCTGAAAGAGCCAGCGCCAGCCGTGGTTGTGACCGCCTTGGGCGACAGTGCAATCACCATGTCGCTGCGTGTGTGGGTTGATACGCCCAACTACTGGGATGTCTTGTTCATGTTTAACGAACATGCCCGCGACCGCTTAAAAGCGCAGGGTGTTGATATTCCGTTTCCGCAACGGGTCGTTCGCGTTGTGCAGGAAGTGTCTGCGGGCTAATTGTTAATTCGATAGTCAGCTATTTAATAGGCACAAAAACAATTAAAGGGACTTCGGTCCCTTTAATTGTTTCTGGGGTGTGTAAGACATATCTGAAGATGGACTCGGAAGTCAGCTTTGAGTGAGTGATAATTGCTTGAATTTATGCTTGTTAGTTAGCTTCCTATATATAAGCGTAATCCGCAGGCAATAAAAAACCCCGCACCTGAATAGATGCGGGGTTTTACTGAACAATGCGGGTAATGACTGCCCGAAGGCGGTTATTACAAGATGTTCAGTGGGTATTCAACGATGATACGAACATCGTTGTTGTCAGTGTTGCCGCTGTCTGCGTGGTAGTTACCGTTGTTGCGGTAAACAGCGCTACGCAGGCGGAAGGACAGGTCTTTGGCCGGGCCTTCTTGCATCACGTATTTGCTCTCGAAGTTGAACTCGTGTTCTTTACCTTCGCCCGTGTCGGTGTTGATGTTGTCGCCTTTAACGTAGCGAGCCATGAAGCTCAGGCCTGGCACGCCATAGGTGGCCATGTTCAGGTCGTAGCGAGCCTGCCATGAACGCTCGTCTCTGCCGTTAAAGTCGGAGTATTGCACGGAGTTGGCGAGGAAAATGGTGCCGCCGCCGTCTACGCCGTAGTAGTAACCGCTGTCACCGGTAGAGCGCTGGTGAGCCAGGGTGAACTTGTGAGCGCCGATGCTGTAGGCCGCTGCCAAGCTCCAGATTTTGTTGTCAACGTTGCCTGCCAGTTCCTGGCCTTGGCTCGAGGTTCTGTAGCCGTTGAAGTCGAAGTTCAGGGCTTGAGAATCGTCGATCGGGAAGGTGTAGTTCAGGTTGATGTACTGCTTCTTGAAGTAGTCATCAACGTCCGACGCTGCCAGGCCGCCGACGAAGTTGTCGGTGAACTGATAGGTCGCGCCGGCGATGTTGGCTGCTGGCAGGTGCAGGCTGTCATGGTACATGCCGGTCTGCGAGCTGATGGCGGTGAAGCGACCTGCGCTCAGTTCCAGGCCTTTGATTTCGTGGGAAGTAATCAAAGTACCGGTCGCCACTTCAGGCAGCAAACGGCTGTCATCGGTAGAGAAAACCGGGCTTGCAACGAACTGGTTGCCGTACTTCAGGACGGTGTCGGACAGGCGGAATTTGATAGCGCCGCCGGCCTTGGATTGAGTGTCTTCTGGCGAACCATCGCTCTTGGAAGCGAACAGGCCGTTGCCTTGACGACCGGCACCGCCGTCCAGGCGCAGGGTGCCCATGGCGAATGCATCAACACCGACACCGATGGTGCCTTGGGTGAAGCCCGAAGAGTAGTTGAGCAGTTCGCTCAGACCCCAATCTTCACGGTAACCGCTTTTGTAGCCGCCACCTGGCTTGGCAATGTTGCCAGCGCCGTTTTTGAAGTCACGGTTCATGTACAACATGCGAGTTTTGGAAGTCAGCGTGCTGTCTTCAATAAAACCTTTGGAATCGTCCTGGGACGAAGCCATTGCGAACTGTGTAGTTCCGGCTGAAACAGCCAGGGCGATCATGCTCCACTTCATCACGCGCATCGTGATTTGCTCCTTTGGTTTTAGGAAGAGTACTGCCGTCCCACCTGAATTATTATCTGGGCGGCTCTTTCTTTTTGTGTCGGCGCAAACTTATATCACGCCGACCCTATTGGCTATAGTTGCCTTCAAAAGCTTTCAGCTTCTTTACAGCTAAGTCACGAAATACACTCTACATGTCGCTCTTTGGCAGCTATGTGTCGTGCCTCGCATGTTGCTCAAGCTGTTTTTCTGAACGAGACAGCCAAATAGCCTGCTGACCCCTTATTAAAGCTCCCCTTTTTGACGGCTCAACTTTTTTGTTATTTATCGTCGGGTCGCAGCTCCCCTGCCGCGCCCCAGTCGACCTGTACCGTGTATATGCAACAAGCATGCTCAAGTCAGGTTTTGAGCATGAAAAAAAATTATCTGGCTTTTGGCGGGCTGACAGGCCCGGTTTAGCGAGGTTGAGGTGATCGCTGGCCTGCTTTGAAGGGCGCGTTGCATGCACCCGGAGGCGGCGTTGCAGCCCCAAAGATGTGCAAAATGTTACCGCTTCACCCCGGTGTGGGTAGCAGGTGACGTTTAGGTGCACTAAAACCACTCGGTCTGTGCCGTTTTGGTGCAGGAGTGTCTGGCGAATACTTGGAGCAGGTACGGCGCCCGTTGGCCATCGGCTTGCGTCCAGGGGCGAGCGCGGTGTGATGCTGAAGGCAATCAAGGGTATCCTGCACATCTGACGCTCGCAGGGCAGGCGGGTCTGGCCCGGCCTTGAGTCGAGCTTAAATTATTTGTTAAACAGGAGAGCACCCCGTGTTCATTTTGGATACACGCCTTCAAGAGGATACCTGGCTGATTGGGGATTTCCCTTTGTGCCGCTTGTTGCTTTCCAACGACTCGAATTACCCCTGGTTCATTTTGGTGCCGCGCCGCGAGGGTATCAGTGAGCTGTTTCAATTGGATGACGCTGATCAGCAATTGATGTGGGCTGAAACCACAGCGCTGGCTGGCGTGCTTAAAGAGCTTTTCACGGCTGACAAAATGAACGTGGCCACATTGGGTAACGTGGTCAGCCAGTTACACATGCATGTGATTGCCCGGTACGCGTCGGATGCGGCCTGGCCAGGTCCGGTATGGGGTAAGCATCCTGCCAAACCTTACAGTGAGGCTGATGTGCAAGTGATCCGGGACAAGCTTAAAGCGGGCCTGGGCGCTGGTTTCACGTTTGTGGAGGGTAAGCAGTGAGCCTTGAAGAGCGAGTGATGGATCTGGAGAGCCGCCTGGCGTTTCAGGACGACACCATTCAGGCATTGAACGATGTGCTGGTGTCGCAGCAAAACGCAGTTGATCGACTGCAACTGCAGATAGCGGCCTTGCTCAAGCGCCAGGAAGAAATGGGCGGGCAATTCGAGTCGTTTGAGGACGAGGCGCCGCCACCGCACTACTGAGTTTTCAGCAGGCATAAAAAAAACCGCGAAACAGCCAGGCTGCTCGCGGTTTTTTTCAGGCTGAAATCAGCGGCGCGGTAACGCTGTGATCACATCTTCAGCTTGCAGGCCTTTGTCACGGTTCATCACCGAGAACTCAACACGTTGTCCCTCCACCAATACACGGTGGCCTTCGCCACGGATGGCGCGGAAGTGGACAAAAATATCATCGCCGGAATCTCGGGAAATAAAGCCGAAACCTTTGGAGGTGTTGAACCACTTTACAGTGCCTGTATCGCGGTTGGTCATGTCGTAGGTTTGTGCGGTGGACGAAGGTGACGACTTGTAGAAACTCACGATCAAGTGCAGGGCTACAGCAATCACGGCAGGTACCAGGCTGATCAGGATCGCTGGTTGGTCGCCGATCGGCAGCAGCAGGCCGAACAGGGTGAGGGTTTGCAGGACAACAGAGAGCACCAGCAAGGCGCTGACCAGGTTTTGCAGTTGATGGCGTGGGCCTTTATTCCAGTAAGGAATGACTGGCGCCAGTGCCAGGTTAAGCAGGCCAAGAAAAGCCAGGTAAAGAGCATCAGCGTGTTGGAGGTAAGGGACAGCGTCGGATTGCAGGCTGGGAATGAAGGACAGCAGCAAAGCAGCTGCGCCCGTTAGTAGGTGAACGATTTTCAACATTTCAATTAACTCACGTTTAGACGGATCGCAAGGAAGAGCTGATAGCGCGCGGTTCGCTTCTGAAAAAAATGGAGGCGCTGGACACGCACGTGGTATCAGCCTATGCACCGTCGCCAGAGACTTGGCGAAGGCGACACGCTGCCTATTTAACAGCAAAGCTTGGGCCTTCTCAAATTAAGCGTATTGAGATGTCGAGCGCAGTGTTTGCGCGAGAAGGCCCGGAAAATGCGTACTTATGGCGAAGGCCTTGCTCTAGAGCCCTGTAGTCCACTTCTTTGTGTCGTATTGGAACGTGTCCAAATTAAAATGGGAGGCAAATATCCGAGAGCCAACGACCGTTGGTCGATTTTTTTTGTTGAGCGATAAGTATTGAGTGTGGCTTATAACGTGTAGGTTATCTGTAATAAGGGTGTGCGCAGTTAATGGGTTGTTATTAAGGGGCGGGTTAAGTTCCTATAAAGGATTACGTATAGGTATCTGGTTGTAGTGTTTAAATATCGCTGAGTAGAAGTGGTAGTTGGTATGAGTCGTTGTTGTTCAGTCTTTTTTTTGTCGTGAAGGCAAGGTGTCTCTTAATGTGTGGGATGCAGGATTTCAATGGTTCTGGCTGTGTGCGTGCGGCTGGGTCCGGCAGTGCAGGGGCTTGATATCAGTGCCGTGCAGGAAGGGAGGGGCGGATTCAGGATGGTTGCCGAGAGTGCTCCTACAGAGATGCGGGTTAAGTCTGCTGGATAAGAAGTTTTGCATAATGTTTTATGAGGGTGTGTTCATGTTGAATCGCTATTAATTATATCTTAGGCGTTGTGATGGAGACTTTTATATATGGGGCGTTTAATACGGCAAGCAGGTGGTGGTGGGCGCTTATTGCAGAGGGCTAGAATTGATCCGGTGATTCTGGACTTTGGTATGGGGTCGGCTCAGCCACTGTCGAAGTCTGTCAGGTTAAATGGTTTTGCGACCTGCTTGCGGCTAGAAGAGATTTATTGGGAGGTGCTGTCAGATATTTCCCAGTGTAACCATTGCTCAATTAATGCATTACTGTCGTATATCGATAGAGAGATTCATTTGCGTCACGGTGGTGTGAAGAATTTCAGCGGTCTGATTCGAGTGGTCTGTGTGATGCACCTGATGAAGGGCGGTCGCTCTGCCCGGGGCGTGCTGCCAGAACAGATGTGGGTAGGGTGATGTGCGGTGTTGGGCGTCATTAAGTGTTCAGTGGCTTGCAATCTTTCAATATTCAGGCTTTCTTTGAGGTGTTAAGGCTGCTCATGCGGCTGCATTGGCTCGATTTACCAGATATAATCTCGCGCTTTGCTGTGTGGCCCCTGACGGGTTGCCGCTAACGGATTGTCGAGACACGCCAATGCCCATGTACGATTACCAATGTGCTTCCTGTGGTCATCAGCTGGAAGCCATCCAAAAGATCAGTGACTCGCCACTGGTTGATTGTCCTGCCTGCCAGGCGCCTGAGCTGAAGAAACTGCTGTCCATGCCAGGCTTTCGCCTAAGCGGAACAGGCTGGTATGAAACAGACTTCAAGACGGGCGCGAAAAAGAATCTGGCAGGCGGCGACAAGTCCGACTGAGGTTGAGCGAAAGCCCTCTGAACACAAGCGGGATCTTGCAGTCACACCAGCACCGACGGTGCGCAAGACCTCCACCGAATTACGAATTACGAGAAGTGAAACCACTACCATGATGCGCAGCCATTATTGCGGCCAACTGAACGAAAGCCTGGAAGGCCAGGAAATTACCCTTTGCGGATGGGTTCATCGTCGCCGTGACCACGGTGGGG
>Ga0302347_1002945_pt1 | contig 16093 bp, 17 predicted proteins | sample PhyWR1_FD_202178 | JGI IMG/M metagenome (GOLD analysis project Ga0302347, IMG submission 202178) | Leaf surface microbial communities from wheat plants in UC Gill Tract Community Farm, Albany, California, United States - DLSL W.R1 (v2)... | ecosystem: Host-associated > Plants > Phyllosphere >...
CTTAAAAATGCATAAACCGTGGTAGGTGAACGCAGGGCGATCTTACCCTATCGTAACAATCAGTAACAAGTGATTCTGCACATTTTATTTCAAGGCAATACTGACCTAAGTCATTAAATAGCCACAGGTTTTAGGATTTTTTTGATTTTAAAGTGCCATCACTTCACGGAAGCTGGGTAGTTTCAACCCACTTTTGCGCTTGCATTTAATGTGCAAGCGAGCTTGCCTGCGATGGCATCGACGCGATTCAACTGAAATACCGCGCCGCTTGCATCGCGAGCAAGCCCGCTCCCACAGAGTAAATATTCGGGGCTCACAGACCTCCCCGCCAAACAGGTCGGCCGCCTCGGGGCCGCAGTGCTTTTGATCTGCCTGCCCTCCCGGGAGGCCGAGAGGAGGTTCTGTGGAGTGGGTCGACCGGCATGGATGCCGGATATGTACCCGGTATTGCAGTTAAAAGCACCGAGTACAAATCAGCCGGCGAAATTGCCGCTCAGCGCCGCCAGCCCACCCTGATAGACCCCGGCAAACAGCTCTTCGGCAGCTTCAGTGCTCACACCTGCAGGGGTGAAACGGCCCGACCAAGTCACACGGGCGCCGTCGCCCAGGGCTTCAACGCGCAAGGTCGCCAGGTAGTCGGTCACCGGGAACGGCGCCTCGACAATGGAATAGCTATAGGTCTTGCCAGCATTGTCGAACGTTTGCAGGCGCTCAACGATCACCGTGCCATCCACGGTCTGCAGATGGCGCAAGCGCCCGCCTTCACCAGACTCGCTGGTAGCAACCAGGGGCAGCCAGTCCGGCAGCGAGTTGAAGCCTCCAATCAATTGCCAGACCTGATCGGCTGTGGCGGGAATATCAATAAATGCGGATGCAGTTGCCATGGGGGCAAGCCTCTTGGAAGAAGTGGGGGGGTTATTCGAAAACAGGCCTGAAAAAGCTGCGCTCGTAACTCAGGATACAGCGATTATCTTCAGCCAGTTTAAACGCGGCAATGCACTCGGCATCGGTTTTTGAGCGCTCGCGGTAGTCTTCATAGGCTGCGAGGCTGGGGAAGGTAAACATGGCCAGGGCGATATTGTTGGCACCTTCCGAGGGCAGAAAGTAGCCATGATGCTGGCCGCCGAACTTCTCTACCAGCGGGATCCAGACTTTGGCATAGGCCTCGAATTCGGCCAGTTGGTAAGGGTCAATCACGTAACGCAGGTAGCAAGTGATCATCGATGCATTCCACGGGGCGAAAGGAGATCGAGACTAATCTCCAGCCGCCCCGCGGGTCAATTCACTCAAAGTCGATGCAGGCAGTCGTCCTCGGCATAAATGGCCGTGTGCAGGCCGCCGTCAGCATCCAGCCAGGCGCGGTACATGCCCGGCGTATTGAAGCTCAGCACGGTCTCGCCAGCCGGTGTCACGGCGACCACGCCGCCGTTGCCACCCAGCTCCTTGAGCTCGCCCTGCACAACTTGCTCGCAGGCGTCTGCCAGGCTCGAACCCACCAGGCGAATGCGCGATGCGATGTTGTGAGCTACCACGGTGCGCATAAAGAACTCGCCGTGCCCGGTCGCCGAAATCGCCGCACTGCGGTCATCCGCCCAGGTGCCGGAGCCGATCAGCGGCGAGTCGCCCACCCGGCCATAGCGCTTGTTGGTAATGCCACCCGTGGAGGTGGCCGCAGCGACATGGCCGTGGCTATCCAGGGCGACAGCGCCCACGGTACCAAATTTTTTCTCCACGCCTCCCGGCTCCAGCAACACCGTCTCCGGTTGCTGCTGTTGCGCAGCCCACTGGCGACGACGCAAGGGCGTGTCGTACCAGTCATTGCTGACGTGTTCGAGACCCGCCTGTTCGGACAGGAACAAGTCTGCCCCGGCACCGGCCAGCAGCACATGCTCACTGTGCTCCAGAACTGCACGGGCTCCGCAGATCGGGTTGCGCACATGGTGCACACCGGCCACGGCACCGGCTTGCAGGTCAGCCCCGTTCATGATGGCGGCATCCAGCTCGTGATCACCGCTGTGGGTAAATACCGCGCCTTTGCCGGCGTTGAACCAGGGGCACTCTTCGAGTTCAACCACGCTTGCCTGCACGGCGTCCAGGCTGCTGCCGCCTTTTTTCAGGACATCGACACCCGCCTTGAGCGCCTGCAGCAGTGCGGCGTGGATCGCCTGTTCGTCTTCGCGGGTCAAGACACCGGGCATCAGCACACCGGCACCGCCATGCAAGGCCATCGCAATGGATTGGGTCATTGGGCATGCACTCCGTGATTGATTATCTGGCTCAAAAAACGTTGGGTACGGGGAGACTCGGGGGCCGAGAAAAACCGCTCGGGGGGCGCTTCTTCAACGATCTCGCCCTGGTCCATAAATACGATCCGGTCAGCCACCTTGCGGGCAAAACCCATTTCATGGGTCACGCAGATCATGGTCATGCCTTCCAGGGCCAGGCCGGTCATAACGTCCAGCACTTCAGCGATCATTTCCGGGTCCAGGGCCGAGGTCGGTTCATCGAACAACATGACCTTGGGTTGCATGCACAATGCCCGGGCAATGGCGATACGTTGCTGCTGGCCACCGGACAACTGCGACGGAAACTTGTTGGCGTGGTCGCGCATTTTGACCTTGTCCAGCAAGCCCAGCGCACGCTCGATGGCTTCAGCCTCGGGCACGCCCAGATTAGACGTCTGGGGCAAGGTGCAGTTTTTCAGTACCGTGAGGTGCGGGAACAGGTTGAAGTGCTGAAAACACATGCCCACCTGACGGCGGATACGCTCCAGCCCCCTGAGGTTGCCGTTGAGCTCCTCGCCCAGCACTTCGACCAGACCCTGCTGGTGTTGCTCAAGTTGATTGATGCAGCGGATCAGGGTCGATTTGCCGGAACCCGAAGGCCCGCAGATCACCACTTTTTCCCCGGCATGCACATTCAGCGAGATGTTCTTCAGCACATGGGCATTGCCGAACCACTTGTTCAATTGTTCGATGCGCACCATCGCGGCGGCATCAGCCTTGGGTTTGCTGATCATGAGCGGCTTTGCTCCATACGTTGTTCAAGGTGTCGGGCATAGCGCGACAGTGCAAAACAGATGACGAAGAAGTAGATCGCCAGGAAGACGTAGATTTCGTGGCCGTACTCAACCCACTCAGGCGCGACGGCGGTGCTCATGGCGATGCCGACGATGTCCAGCACACCCACGATCATCACCAGCGTGGTCTCTTTGAACAGGCCGATAAACTGGGTGAGCAACGGTGCTATGGACTGCTTGAGCACTTGCGGCAGGATGATCTGGCCCATGGTTTTCCAGTAGCCAAAACCCAGCGCCATTGCCGCTTCATACTGCCCCTTGGGCAGGTTCTGCAGACCGCCGCGCAGGGTCTCGGCCATATAGGCGGCGGTAAACAGGATCAGCACCAGTTGCACCCGCAGCAGGATGTCGAAGGCCGAGTCTGGCGGCAGGAACAACTGGATCATCAGCGAGGCCATAAACAGCAGCGAGATCACCGGCACCGAGCGCACCAGCTCGATGTACAGCACGCAGAGCATGCGCACCACGGGCAGTTTCGAGCGCCGGCCCAGAGCCAGCAAAATCCCCAGCGGCAAGGCAAAGATCATCCCTGCGGTGCCCAGGAACACCGTGACCAGCATCCCGGCGAATTTGGTCGAGGAGACCTCGGGCAAACCGGCACCGCCCTTGAGCAGCCACCACATCACGATCGGCAGCAAGGCCAGGTACCCCAGCAGCAGGCGACGGTCCAGGCGCTTGAAAAACAGCAAGACAAACGCTGCCCCTGCCAACACCAGTGCCAGGCTTACCCGCCACTGTTCAGCCTGCGGGTAGAAGCCATATACGAACAGGTTCCAGCGCTGGGTAATCGGCAGCCAGCAAGCGCCGCCGGGGTTGCAGTCTTTGGCGCTGCTGCCGACGAAGGTGGCATCCAATACCAGCCAGTTCAGCGCCGCGGGCACACACCAGCACAGCAGCGCCAGTACGCTCAGGGTCAGCAGCCCATGGCCCACGCTGGGAAACAACTGGCTGCGGCTCCAGGCCAGGGCCCGCTGTAGCCGGGGCAAACGCGGCGGTGCCAGCGGCACTGCCAGTGCCTGATTCATTGCGGTCATGTTCAGTGCCCCCTCTGGCCAATGCGGTGGTTATAGATATTCATCGCCAACGAGATCACCAGACTGATTGCACAGTAGGTACCCATCACCAGCGCGATACATTCGATGGCCTGGCCGGTCTGGTTCAGGGTGGTGCCGCCGGTTGACGAGACCAGTTCCATAAAGCCGATGACCACCCCCAGCGAGGAGTTCTTGACGATGTTCAGATAGGTGTTGGTGATCTGCGGAATCATCGGATAGATGGCCTGCGGCACGATCAACTGGCGCAGGGTGGTACCGGGTGTAAAGCCGAGCGCCCTGGCCGCTTCGTACTGGCCGCGCTGCACCGATTCAATCGCGCCACGCACGATCTCGGCGATATAACTGGCGCTGTAGAAAGACAGGGCCAGGCACAAGGCAAGCATTTCCGGTACCAGAGTGATCCCGCCCTTGAACCCGAAACCGCGCTGCACCGGCACTTCCCATTGCACATGGGCATCACTCAGGGCGTACACCAGCAAAGGCAGCAGCACCGCCCCGGCCAGCAGCGCGGGCCAGCGCCTGGAGGCAAAACCGCGCCAGGGCCCGCGGGCTTCTTTCAAGCGGCAGAACATATAAGCCAGCAAGGTGCCCAGCAGCATCAGGAAGAGCCCCCAGCCGACCACACTGCCCTGCTCGAGCCACGGCAGGTTGAGGCCGTTGTTGTTCAAAAACACCACACCAAACAGCGAAGCCGAATGCTTGACCCCGGGCAGCGCCAGCACCAGCCCGTACCACCAGACCAGATGCACCACCAGCGGCACGTTGCGCAAAAATTCGATGCAGGTGCCGCTCAGGCGCTTGATCAGCCAGTTGTCGGAGACGCGCGCCATGCCCAGCGCACCTCCCAGCAGGGTCGCCAGCACAATGCTCAGCACCGACACCAGCAGGGTGTTGAGCAAGCCCACCAGATAGGCGCGGGCATAGGTTGCATCCGGGGTGTAATCAATCAGCGAGAAGCTGATGTCATAGCCGGCGCGCTGGGACAAAAAACCGAACCCCGAGGCGATATTGAGGTTCTTCAGGTTCAGTGCGGCGTTGCTGGAGAGCAGATAAAACACTGCCGCAACCAGAGCCAGTACCAGCCCCTGCTGCAGCACGCTGGACAGGCGCAGGTTGGGCGAACGATGGGTCGACATGACAGTAATCCCCTCAGCGAATCGGCGGTGCGTACATCAGGCCATGGTCTTTCCAGCTGCGGTTGAGACCGCGCGGGATGTTCAATGCCGTCTGCTGGCCGAGATTGCGGTCGTAGATTTGCGCGTAGTTGCCGACCTGCTTGAGGGCGCGATAAGCCCAGTCACTGTCCAGGCCAAAGGACTTGCCGATGCTGCCTTCGGTGCCCAGCAAGCGGGCGATATCGGTGGATGCGCTCTTGTTGCCACGCAACTCGTCGACGTTGTCCGAGGTTACGCCCAGCTCTTCGCCGGTCATCAGCGCGTAAGCGGTCCAGGTCACAATATTGCGCCACACCGTGTCACCCTGAGCGACAAAGGCCCCCAGCGGCTCCTTGGAAATCACCTCGGGCAACAGCGCATAGTCCTTGGGGTTGTTCATCAACGCCAAACGCGCCGCCAGCCCCGAAGAGTCATTGGAAATGGCGTTACAGCGGCCGCGCTGGAAAGCGGCGTAAAGCTCGGGGCTTTTTTCGATGACCACGGTTTTGTAAGTCAGGCCACGGCGGCCGAAATAGTCTTCCAGGTTTTGCTCGGAGGTGGTGCCCGGTGACAGGCAGAAAGTGGCGCCGTCCAGGTCGGTGAGTTTCTGGATGCCGTCGGCGGCGTGGGTCATAAAGCCCTGGCCGTCATAGAACCACACGGTGGTGAAGTCCACCCCCAGGTTGGCAATGCGTTCAGCGGTCCAGGAGGCAGCCCGCGACAGGATATCGATCTCCCCGGAGGCCAGGGCGGTAAAGCGGTTTTTCGCGGTGGTGGTCAGGTACTCGACCTTGTCCGCATCCCCCAGCACCGCCGCGGCCACGGCGCGGCACAGGTCCACGTCCATGCCGGTCCAGCGGCCCTTGTCATCAATCAGCGAAAAGCCCGGCTTGTCGCCCGCGACCCCACAGCGCACGCTGCCGTGGGCCTTGACCTTGTCCAGCACACCTGCCTGGGCGGCCTGGGCACCCGTCAACAGCAAGGCCAACAGCGGAGCCCCAAGTAAAAGCTTGGCCCTATTCAATTTGTGCATATCATTGCCCCTTCAAAATTCTTCTTGTTATGCCTGTCAACCACAGTTCAACGGCAGGTGGCGGTTCAGCGCACAATAAAGACCCAGGCTTGGGCCGGATAGCGGCAATTGATCCACTATGCTGCACGGGCTATCGAATATTGGAATAAGTCCATGAACATTGACTGGTACGAAGATTTTCTCGCCCTGGCCGACACCGGTAAATTCACGGCAGCAGCCAGCATGCGCGGCTCATCGCAATCGGCCCTGAGCCGGCGTATTCAACTGCTTGAAGCTCACCTGGGCGCGACCCTGATCGACCGCGAACGCAACCCGGTGCGCCTGACTGCGGCGGGCGAAGCGCTGCTGCCCAATGCCGTGGAACTGGTACGCATGGCCCGCGATTGCGAACAGAGCGTCAAGGTGCTCAACCGGCCACTGACCTTTGCTTCGCTGCACACCCTGGCGTGCAACTTCTTCCCGGGCTGGATCAGCCAGTTGAACAGCCCGCAGGCGCCGCTGTTCACCCGTATCGACACGGGCTATCGCAGCACCGATGACTACTACATGGCGCTGATGTCCGGGCGTTGTGATTTCATCCTGTTCTACCGTGACACCAAGACGGCGCCCTACTCGCGCCAGAGCGAGTTCGAGGTCAAGTCCCTGGGCCATGACGAGCTGTACTGGGTCGCCACGCCCGTACTGGCGGCGCATTGCGCGCACACCGACGAGCCGATCCCGCTGCTCAGCTATTCGCGCAGTGCGCAATTGCATGAACTGTCGCGCACCCAGATCAACCGTCACCCCCAGCCGCAGCGTTTGCTGCAAGTGTTCGAAGCCACCGTCTCGGAGGCGCTCAAGCCGATGGTCGCCAGCGGCCAGGGCGTGGCGTGCATGCCCCACAGCATGGTGGCGCCACTGATCGAACGCGGTGAGCTGGTGCGCTTGTACCCGGACATGGAGTCCGATCATCTGGAAGTGATCCTGGTGCGCTGGCGCGACAACCGCAACCCCCAGGCCGACGCGCTCTGGCAGCGGCTTTAGCCACTTGCCCCCTTTTGTGGGAGCGGGCTTGCTCGCGATGGCAGCGCCTCGCTAGTGCGGATACACCGCGCCGCCCATATCGCGAGCAAGCCTGCTCCCACAAGGTGTGATACCTATTTACGACATCAAATGTCACATGGGCTGGCTGTCAAGGCAGGAGTTTCGCTAAGCTCTGCGGTTTCCCATAGTCCTCAAGCGGTAAGCCCATGATCGAAGTCACCGAGGTGTCCATAGCCCAACTGCGCGGCGCGCTCGAAACCGGCCAAACCACGGCAGTCGAACTGGTGCAGGCCTATCTCGCGCGGATCGACGCCTACGACACTCCTGACACGGCCACCGCGCTCAATGCCGTGGTGGTGCGCAACCCCCAGGCACTGGCCGAAGCACAGGCCTCGGACGCCCGCAGGGCCAAGGGCCAGACCCTCGGCCCGCTGGATGGCATCCCCTATACCGCCAAGGACAGTTACCTGGTCAAGGGCCTGACCGCCGCCTCGGGCAGCCCGGCCTTCAAGGACCTGATCGCCTATCGTGATGCCTTCACCATTGAGCGCCTGCGCGGTGCGGGGGCCATCTGCCTGGGCAAGACCAATATGCCGCCCATGGCCAACGGCGGCATGCAACGCGGTGTGTATGGCCGCGCCGAAAGCCCGTACAACGCCAACTACCTGACGGCGCCTTTCGCCTCCGGCTCGTCCAACGGTGCAGGCACGGCCACGGCGGCCAGTTTTTCGGCTTTCGGCCTGGCCGAGGAAACCTGGTCCAGCGGGCGCGGCCCGGCGTCCAACAACGGCCTGTGCGCCTACACGCCGTCGCGCGGGGTGATTTCAGTGCGCGGTAACTGGCCGCTGACACCGACCATGGACGTGGTCGTGCCCTTTGCCCGCACGATGGCCGACCTGCTCGAAGTGCTCGATGTTGTCGTCGCCGAAGACCCGGATACCCGTGGCGACCTGTGGCGCCTGCAACCCTGGGTGCCTTTGCCGAGCGTGGCCTCGGTGCGTCCGGCCTCCTATGCACAACTCAATGCCGGCAGCGAAGCGCTGGCCGGCAAACGCTTTGGCGTACCGCGCATGTATATCAATGCCGACCCCGAGGCCGGCACGGCTGAATGCCCCGGCATTGGCGGCCCCACCGGGCAGCGCATCATCACCCGCGCCTCGGTGATTGACCTGTGGCAAGCCGCACGCCAGGCCATCGAAGCCCAGGGCGGCGAAGTGCTGGAAGTAGACTTCCCGCTGGTGTCCAACTGCGAAGGCGATCGCCCCGGCGCGCCCACCGTGTTTACCCGCGGGCTGGTGTCCAAAGAGTTCTTGCATGACGAGCTATGGGAGCTGTCGGCCTGGGCATTCGATGATTTCCTGCGCGCCAACGGTGACCCGCAACTCAACCGCCTGGCCGACGTCGACGGCCCACTGATCTTCCCGCACGACCCGGGCACCCTGCCCAACCGTGAGGACGAACTGGCGGCCGGCATGGACGAGTATGTGCGCATGGCCCAGCGTGGCATTACCCCGTGGGACCAGATCAGTACCGTGCCCGACGGCCTGCGCGGCCTTGAAAAAACCCGGCGCATCGACCTGGAAGACTGGATGGACCACTTGGGCCTGGATGCTGTGCTGTTCCCGACCGTCGCTGATGTTGGCCCGGCAGATGCGGATGTGAACCCGGTGTCAGCGGATATCGCCTGGAGCAACGGCGTGTGGGTGGCCAACGGCAATCTCGCCATTCGCCATCTGGGTGTGCCGACCGTAACCGTGCCTATGGGCGTGATGGCGGATATCGGCATGCCGGTGGGGCTGACGTTTGCCGGTCGCGCCTATGACGATTCGGCGTTGCTGCGCTTTGCGTCGGCATTTGAGGCAATGGGCAGCAAGCGCATGATCCCGCCGCGCACGCCGCCGTTGAAGTAATAAGCGCCACGATCGTGGAAGCGGGCTTGCTCGCGATGCAGGCGCCGCGGTGTTTCAGTCACACCGCGGCGATCCAGTCGCGAGCAAGCCCGCTCCCACATCCGTGTGTTGTTCTCAGCCCTTGGCCGCCATCGCCGTCACTTCCACCCGCATCCCCGCCACCGCCAATTCGGCCACGCCCACCGCAGCGCGCACCGGCCACGGTTGGGCAAAGTAACGCTTGTAAACTTCATTGAACGCCGCCCGATCAGCCATGTCAGTCAGGTAAATGGTCAGGTGCAGTACCCGGCTCATCGAACTGCCCGCCTTCTCCAGCGCCAGCTTGAGCGCCTGCAACGTACACTCGCTCTGCTCGACAATCCCGCCCAGCTCCAGGCTGCCATCGGCACGGGTCGGAATCTGCGTCGATACCAGCAGGCCGGCAAAGCCGGCAACATCCGAGGAGATGGAATCCGCATCGGGATCAGGGATAAAAGTGATGTCGTGGTGAGACATAAGTGATCGCTCGCTTGAAGTGAAAACACCCATTGTCCAACGTCTGCCAACGCCTTGCGCGTTTTTTTGCACCGTCGCACATGGCCGTGCTTGGCTAAAACCTTCTGCGATCCATTACCATGCGCTTCGCCATGACGTCGTTGCATAGCCTGGAGTGCCCTGTGGAAATCAAACACCTGCGATCATTTGTGACCCTGGCCGAAGAGCTGCACTTCGGCCGGGCCGCGCAACGGCTGTCCATCGTGCAACCGGCCCTGAGCATGCAGATCAAGATGCTCGAAGAGGAGCTGGGGGTGCGCCTGTTCGAGCGCAACCGCCACTCGGTCGCACTCACCGAGGTGGGCACCCTCTTCCTGCCTGAAGCCCGGGCCACGCTCCACCAGTCGGCCCATGCCGCCGACGTGGCCAGGGCGTGTGGTCGCGGGGAGATCGGCCGGGTGCGCTTTGGCTTTGTCTCCTCGGTACTGCCCGAATTGCTGCCCATGCTGGTCCGCTCGCTGCATGCCCGTTTCCCGCGGATCGAACTGGAACTCAAGGACATGCCCGGCCCGGACCAGGCCGTGGCGCTGAAAAACGGCCAGCTCGACTTCGGCCTGATGCGCCTGCCGGCCGCCATCCCGGGGATCCACACCCGCGAGGTACTGCAGGAAAACTTTATTGTCGCCCTGCCCGGCGACCACCCGCTGCTGGCCTGCGACGTCCTGCACCCCACTGAGCTGAGCCAGTTGCCGGTTTTTACCCTGGCCCGGCGTTACGCCCCCGGCTTTTACGATGAATTGATGCAAGCGCTTGCCCGCCAGGGCGCGCATCTGCCACACGCAACCGAGTTGGGCGAGTTCACCACCATGCTTGCCCTGGTATCTGCCGGGCTAGGGGTTGGCCTGCTGCCAGCCAACGCCGGGCGCGCCTTGCCCGCCAATGTCATCTCCAGGCCGCTGGATCTGGGGGAATACCGGGCAACCACGGGGCTAGCATGGACAGCGCTGAACAGTGCTGTCAAAGCCACGGTGTTCAGCTTGATGGAGGAGTTGTTGGCGCTGGACACACCACCGCTTGAGGGCTGAGCAACCTGTCGGGTACGCCGTGAAGGGGGACGGGCAGGCGCTATGGCACCCGCCCGTTAAGCGGGAGGTTACGGCCGGGCTGCCGTGACCTCGATCTCTACCAGATAATTCGGGTTGGCCAGACCGGCCACCTGGAACGCCGAGCGGGTTGGCAGCTTGGGCTGGGCCTGGGTGCCGAAAAACTGGGTGTAACCCTTCATAAAGCCGGCGAAATCCATCTTGCCGGTTTCCGGCGTACCCACCAGATACACCTGCATCTTGATCACATCACCCATGCTCAGGCCCAGGCTTTTGAGGGTGGCCTCGATATTTTTCAGCACATTGACCGTCTGCACTTCGGTGTCGCCATAAGCGGCGAGGGTCTTGGGGTCGGCCTTGCTGTCGGCAATGGGCGGCACCACACCACTGAGGTTGACCACGGTGACACCCGGCGGGATTTCCACGGCCAGGGAAATCGGAAAGTCGGAATTGGGCAGCTTGTGGCGGATCACTTCTGCCGCACTCACCTGGGTTGCCATCAGGCCGGCCAGCACCGAGGTCAAAACAAAAGCGGGGATCATTTTTTTAGTCATCGTTACATTCCTTTAGGGGTATGAAAAAACGCGCAGTCCATGATTGCTTGTCAGCGCCGGGTGACCGCGCGTACATCCTCGACGGTCACGGTGTCGGCATAGTGGTTGCCAAAGTGGGTTCGCACATAGTTGACCACCTCTGCAATCTGCTGGTCATCCATGTATTTCTTGAAGCCCGGCATGCCGCCCTGCCCTGATGTCACCATATACACCGGGTACACCTTGGCCCCCAGTTTCTGGTTGGCAGCCAGCGCCGGATACGCGCCCGCCCCGTGGGAGCCCTGGCCATCAGCCATATGGCAACCCTGGCAGACCTGATTGAACAGGGCCTCGCCACTGGGCTGATCGAACTTGCCAGAGGTGGACAGTATCGGCGCATCTTCGGCAAACGCAGGCACACTGGCCAGCACGCCGGCCAGGATAGCGGTGGTTAAAGTCATTCGCATGGCTGTCTCCGGGCTCAGGCCGCTTTCGCGCTGGCGATGATATGGGTGTGCAGGCGTTTGATCGCATCCTGGGAAGACAGGATGGCGCCCTCCATCCAGGCCGGAATGTAAGAAGCATGTTCACCGGCCAGGACAATGCGCCCGTCAATCTGGCACAGGTTCTTGTAATGCTGCTCGCGGGTTTCGGGGGTCCACAGGCCGTAGCAGCCGTTGGTCCAGGGCACCCGGTGCCAGCCCACGGCGATGCCGTTTTCGAACTCTGCCGGGTATTGCGGGTGGATCTGGGCACCGTATTCAACGGCTTTCTGCACACGCATTTGCGGGCTCATGGCGGTGAACTCGTAAGCATTCGGCCCCCAGATATAGGCACCGAGCAACACGCCCTTGCCCTGCTTGCCGTAATCGGTGCTCGGATAGCTGATCTTGCTGATGGGCGTATCGGTATAGCTGATGCCGCCATAGATATGCTCGTCCTGCTCCCAGAAACGGCGTTTGAATTGCAGCCCGACCTTTATCGAAGACTCGTAGGGCACGGCGCGGATCGCGCTCATCATCGGCGCGCTGACATCGATGGGCAGCTGTCCGAGGATCGACAACGGCAAGGTACACACGCACCAGTCGGCCTGCTCTTGCCGAGCCCCGCCACTGCCATCGCTGTTCTGGTAGGTAACGGTCACACCGTTGCCGTTTTGCTGGATACGCGTGACCTTGGCGTTGTACTGGATCAGGTCGTTGACCTGTTTCTGGAACGCCTGGGCAATCATGTCCATGCCGCCAACCGGCTGGAAGATGCTGCTCTGAAATTCGTACTCCTGGCCGCTGGCGATGCTTTGCCACAGATTGGAATCCAGCAGCGCCTTGCAGTCGATAGGCTCGGACGCCACCGCTGCGGGCATCAGGCCGCCGCCATCGTCCACGGCAAAACCGCGACGCATGCTGGTCTCCAGGGATTTCTTATAGGCATTGCTGCTATCGAGCGCGCCCCATTTGCGCATCACCTCCAGCAGGCGCTCGCGGTCTTCGCGAGTCAGAGCCTGATCCAGGCCGTGCTGGTTGACGGCCTTGCTCAGCAGTTCGGCCACATGCCCCTGAAAGTCGGCCTGCACAGCACGGTAACGTTGCGGCTTGCCCTCAAACGCCTGGGTGGAATGCACCATCGCGTTGTAGTTGACCTGGATAAAGGGCTCCAGCGCGACGCCGAATTTGTGGCAGTAGTCGAGCACGGCATGATGGTGATACGGGATGCGCCACGGGCCGGGATTGAGGTACAGGCCCTTGTCGAATTCGCAATGCTGGGTAGCGCCGCCCAGCTCGGTGAAACGGTCACCGCCACGCAGCGTCCAGCAGCGCCCGCCCGGCTTGGCATTGAACTCCAGCACCTTGACCTGATAGCCGGCCTTGCGCAGCTCATAGGCGGCGGTCATGCCCGCCAGCCCCGCCCCAAGGATCAGTACACGGGTGCCCTTTGGCGCACCGCTCAAGGCAAAATTCCGCTCATAGTTCGATTCAGCGGCAAAACTCAAGGCAGTCATTGCCTGATACATCGCGGCGGCGCCCGCTGTCACGCCGATCCAGTTGAGTACTTTGCGTCGGCTCACAACCATTGCTTTCTCTTGCATGACCAGTCCTTTGAATCGAAGGGAAATACGCAGGCAATGACAGACGAGCAACCACGCTTGCTGCGTTGCCCGACCACAGAGTTGTCTGCGCCCGGTCATCCTCCAGAGCAAGTGGTGTGCCATAAAACTGTAATGGGCGGAAAACTGAAGATGTAGGAAGTTTCATAAAACTTAGACAGCCAGAATGCTTCACCATGAATCAGCCAAGTCTGTTTTTGGTGCAAGACACTTGCGCCAGGATTGTGCAGTTTTTAAGTGGGTGTGCCGCATGAGCGCATCGTACCCGGCGACGAAAAACCCTCAAGATCTGATCTAGACGGTGATGCAATAAAACATGCCGAAACACCCCCCCATATAGCAACTTTCACATCATGCAAAACCCAATGCCGCAGGACAGCTTCAACCTACAAATCATATAAATAATATAAACAACTGCACACACTCTTTCAGCCCGAAAACTTTAAGGCCAGTATTTCGCTGCCTGATTGCAGTGCTAATGTTGATATAAGCGAGCCTGACGCTCGCCTTATAAATCGTTACTTTATAAAGGCAGATCAAATGACAAAACACTACTTCTTATTTACATATTCGATTTCTCCGACAGGAGATACGGATATTGCAGCCAAAGCAGCCGACAAGGTCAGAAAAAGCATCGCCAATATACAAACCCCCGACTGGAGCAAACTGTCTACGGTTGAAACCACCTTTGCCGGCCAGGTGACCTTGACGGCTGAAACAGCCTGCGAAAAACGAGAAGAAGCCAGAAACATCATCGACCGTGAACTCAGAAGCGCCATCGACCTGTGTAAAGCCCGTTGCGAAGTACAGGCCCATATATCCGTGCTGGTCGACGGGCTCGGCCCGCGCATGGATATCATCATCTGACCGGGCCAGCACGCTCTTGCATGCACAGGGCCTGACAACTCGCCTATAACTCTTCCAGCCAACAGCGGGCGCTCTATTGCGGGCGCCCCATCGATGGCACTGATAATTACTATCGAAGTGCCCGCGTGTTTGATCGGCAAAACTGCCCCCTATAATCCCCTCCAGCTTCCCCCGCCCCCAGCCTGGCTTCAGGCGACATCTCCCCTTCTGGAACTCACCACCATGCCAAGCGCCAGCCTGCCGCCTCGCGGCCGCCCCGAACATCCTCAACAGAGCGTCAAACAGCAGTGGCTGGCGATTCTCTCGGTCGCCGTGGGCGCCTTTGCCCTCGTGACCAGCGAGTTTCTCCCGGTGGGCGTACTCAACGACGTTGCCAGTGACCTTGGCATCAGTGCCGGCCACGCCGGGCTTATGGTCACCCTGCCCGGCATAATGGCCGCGCTCGCGGCGCCCTTGCTGTCCATCGGCATTGGTACGATGGACCGTCGCTACCTGCTGGTCGGCCTGACGCTGGTCATGATCATTGCCAACTCAGTCGTGGCCTTCGCCAGTGATTTCAACCTGCTGCTGGTGGGTCGTGTGCTGCTGGGTATCAGCATCGGCGGTTTCTGGGCGACCGCCATCGCCCTGAGTGGCCGCCTGGCCCCCAAGGGCGTGGGCGTCGCCCAGGCCACCTCGATCATCATGGTCGGCGTAACCCTGGCCACCGTCCTGGGCGTGCCCGTAGGCACATGGCTAAGTGGCTTGCTGGGCTGGCGCATGACCTTCCTGGTGACGGCGCTGGTGGGCGTGCCGGTGCTACTGGCGCAGATCTTCCTGCTGCCGCGGCTCACCCCCGAGAAGGCCATTCGCGTCAGTGACCTGCCGGCCTTGTTTATCAACCCGCAATCGCGGGTGGGGTTGATTGCGGTATTGCTCATTGGCCTGGCGCACTTTGCCGCCTACACCTATGTCGCCCCCTTCTTCAAGCACAGTGCCGGTTTCGACGGGCCGACCATTGGTTCATTGCTGTTGCTCTATGGTGTTGCTGGGGTAATGGGTAATCTATTCGCCGGCTTTGCCGCCAATCGCAGTGTGCGTCACACCCTGTTGCTGGTGGCCCTGATGATTGGCACCAGCACCGCCCTGTTCCCCTACTTCGCCACCGGCATGACTGGCGCTGCGATGCTCATCGCCCTCTGGGGCTTCGCTTTCGGCGCCTTCCCGGCCTGCGCCAGTATCTGGATGTTTGTGGTAGCGCCCAAGGATGTGGAGCGCGGCATGCCGCTGTTCGTAGCCCTGTTTCAGGTGATTATTGCCCTGGGCTCGTTCTTCGGCGGGCAAATCGTCGACCAGTTGGGCAGCTCGGTGCTGCTGAGCCTGGCCACGGCCCTGGTGGGATGCGGTTTTGTAACGGTGCTGGTGTTAGGGCGTAACGTCAGCAATAACCTGGTGGCCCAGCCCGCCTGAGCAGCGCGCTGCCTGCCGGGCGAGTACACGGGGGGATTGCGTACTATCGCGATCTGAAAACGGGCAAGCAGGCTCTGATGCTTGCTGGCAAAGCCTCGACACTCTTCAAAACGCTGGATATCCAGGATCTCTGGGCCAGATGTGCGTTACATCATCTGTAACGCACATCCCGCGGGTCAGAAGCGATAGGTGATCGAAGTACCAAAACCGCTCGCGCTGTTTTTGTAGGTAGAGCTGTACGCGCCCTTGGAAGCCGAGCTGTCGTTGACCTTGGTACTGTCTTCCCACAGGTAGGAGTACGCCAGGTCG
>Ga0302347_1002946_pt1 | contig 16086 bp, 14 predicted proteins | sample PhyWR1_FD_202178 | JGI IMG/M metagenome (GOLD analysis project Ga0302347, IMG submission 202178) | Leaf surface microbial communities from wheat plants in UC Gill Tract Community Farm, Albany, California, United States - DLSL W.R1 (v2)... | ecosystem: Host-associated > Plants > Phyllosphere >...
AAGTTCCTGCATGAGCGAGGCATGCGCCTGCCGGAAAGTGTGTTGCTGCAAACGGTAACCGGGGACTTTGTCGACGACGATATCTACTACGACCTGCTCGACCCGGCCGACATCGACATGATCTGCCGCCCGGTGTCCAACGCCACCTATGTGGTGCCGTGGGCCATCGAGCCCACCGCCATCGTGATCCACGACACCTTCGACAAGCACGGCAACCCCATCGAACTGTCGCCGCGCAACGTGTTGAAAAAAGTCTTGCAGCTGTACACCGACAAGGGCTGGCAGCCGATTGTCGCACCGGAAATGGAGTTCTACCTGACCCAGCGCTGCGAAGACCCGGACTTGCCGTTGAAGACCCCGGTAGGCCGCTCCGGTCGTGCCGAAACCGGGCGCCAGTCGTTTTCCATCGACGCCGCCAACGAGTTCGACCCGCTGTTCGAAGACGTCTACGACTGGTGCGAACTGCAGGGCCTGGACCTCGACACGCTGATCCACGAAGACGGCCCGGCGCAGATGGAAATCAACTTCCGCCACGGCGACGCCCTCGACCTGGCCGACCAGATCACCGTGTTCAAACGCACCCTGCGCGAAGCGGCGCTCAAGCACAACGTGGCCGCCACCTTCATGGCCAAACCGGTGGCCGACGAGCCGGGCAGCGCCATGCACCTGCACCAGAGCGTGGTGGACATCGCCACTGGCAAACCGGTGTTTGTCGATGCCGACGGCAACATGAGCCAGCTGTTCCTGCACCATATCGGCGGCCTGCAAACCTACATCCCCAAGCTGCTGCCGATGTTTGCCCCAAACGTGAACTCGTTCCGGCGCTTTTTGCCGGACACCTCGGCGCCGGTCAACGTCGAGTGGGGCGAAGAGAATCGCACCGTCGGCCTGCGCGTGCCTACCTCCAGCCCGGATGCCATGCGCGTGGAAAACCGCTTGCCGGGCGCGGATGCCAATCCCTATCTGGCAATTGCCGCTAGTCTGCTGTGTGGCTACCTGGGCATGGTCGAGCACATCGAACCCAGCGCCGCCGTCGAAGGCCGCGCCTACGAGCGGCGCAACCTGCGCCTGCCGCTGACCCTCGAAGACGCCCTGGCGCGCATGGAGGATTGCGACACGGTCAAGCACTACCTGGGCGACAAGTTTGTGCGCGGCTACGTGGCGGTCAAGCGCGCCGAGCACGAGAATTTCAAGCGGGTGATCAGTTCCTGGGAGCGTGAGTTCCTGCTGTTGAGCGTCTAAAAAAACTCAAAGGGGTGTCGATATGCGTCTTGTGAACAAGCTTCTCCCGCTGGCCCTGGTGGCCGCATTCAGCAGTGCCAGCCAGGCCGCGCCGACGGTCAGCGTCTACAACTGGACCGACTACATCGGCGAGACCACCTTGGCCGACTTCCAGGCCAAGACCGGCATCAAAGTGATCTACGACGTGTTCGACTCCAACGAAACCCTGGAGGGCAAGCTGCTGGCGGGCCGCACCGGGTATGACGTGGTGGTGCCGTCCAACCACTTTCTGGCGCGGCAGGTGAAGGCCGGCGCTTTCCTCAAGCTCGACCGCGCGCAGTTGCCCAACTTCAAGAACCTCGACCCCAAGCTGCTCAAACTGCTGGAGAAAAACGACCCCGGCAATGCGCACTCGGTGCCGTACCTGTGGGGCACCAATGGCATTGGTTATAACGTCGACAAGGTCAAGCAGGTGCTGGGCATCGACCATATCGATTCGTGGGCGGTGCTGTTCGAGCCGGAGAACATCAAGAAGCTCAACCAGTGCGGCGTGGCCTTCCTCGATTCGGCGGATGAGCTGTTCCCGGCGATCCTCAACTACATGGGCAAGGACCCACGCAGCGAGAACCCCGAGGACTACAAACAGGCCGAAGCCAAGCTGCTGACCCTGCGCCCGTATATCACCTACTTCCATTCGTCCAAGTACATTTCGGACCTGGCCAACGGCGATATCTGCGTGGCCTTCGGGTATTCCGGCGACGTGTTCCAGGCCGCCAACCGCGCCAAGGAAGCCAAGAACGGCGTGAACATCGCCTATTCGATTCCCAAGGAAGGCTCCAACCTGTGGTTCGACCTGCTGGCGATCCCCGCCGACGCCGGCAACCCGAAAGAAGCCCACGCGTTCATCAACTACCTGCTCGACCCCGAGGTGATCGCCAAGGTCAGTGCCTCCGTGGGCTACGCCAACGCCAACCCGGCGGCCAAGGCCTTTATGGACCCGGAGCTGGTCAACAACCCTGAGGTGTACCCGCCTCAGGAAGTGCTCGACAAACTGTATATTTCCACCACGCCGACCCCGGCGACCATGCGCCTGATGACCCGCGCGTGGAGCAAAGTGAAGACCAATAAATGAGCCTCGAGCACGCCCAGTCCTACTACCGGGCCACGGCCAATACCCTGGCGCAGCGGCCGCCACTGGACGCCGACCTGAGCGCCGATGTGTGCGTGATTGGCGGCGGGTTCACCGGCGTCAACACCGCCATTGAGCTGGCCCAGCGCGGGCTCTCGGTGATCCTGCTGGAGGCCCGGCGCATCGGCTGGGGCGCTAGCGGGCGCAACGGAGGGCAGTTGATCCGCGGCATCGGCCATGACGTCTCGGGGTTTGCCAAGTATGTGGGCGAGGAGGGCGTGACCTACCTGGAGCGCGCCGGCATCGACTCGGTGGCGCTGGTGGGCGAACGTATTTGTGAGCACGCCATCGACTGTGACCTGCGCTGGGGTTTTGCCGAACTGGCCAACACCCCGGCGCAGTTCGCCGCGTTCAAGGGCGAGCAGGAAAGCCTGACGCGCCTGGGCTATGCCCATGAAACCCGCTTGGTGGGCCCCCAGGACATACAGCAGGTGGTCGGCTCCACGGCGTATGCCGGGGCGCTGGTGGACATGGGCTCCGGGCACTTGCACCCGCTGAACCTGGTGCTGGGCGAGGCGCAGGTGGCCGAGTCTTTGGGCGTGCGAATCTTTGAACACACCGAGGTGCTGGAGCTGATCCACGGCGACAGCGTGCAGGTGCGCTGCGCCACCGGCAGCGTGCGCGCGGCCAGCCTGGTACTGGCCTGCAATGCGCACCTGGAAGAACTCGAACCGCGCTTGAGCGGCAAGGTGCTGCCGGCGGGCAGCTACATCATCGCCACCGAGCCGTTGGCGGTTGAAGTGGCCAACCAGTTGATCCCGCAGAACCTGGCGCTGTGCGACCAGAAAGTCGGACTGGATTACTACCGGCTGTCCGCCGACCGCCGCCTGCTGTTCGGCGGCGCCTGCCATTACTCGGGGCGCGATCCGAAGGACATCGCGGCGTATATGCAGCCGAAAATGCTCAAGGTGTTCCCGCAGCTGGCCGACACCGCCATTGAGTTCCAGTGGGGCGGCAAGATCGGCATCACCGCCAACCGTTTTCCCCAGGTCGGGCGATTGCAGCAGTACCCGAACGTGTTCTATGCCCAGGGCTATTCCGGCCACGGGCTCAATGTGACCCATTGGTGCGCAAGGCTGTTGGCCGAAGGCATTCACGCAGGCCACAGCAGCGGCCTGGAGATCTTCAGCCAGGTGCCACACATGACTTTTCCCGGCGGCAAGGCGTTGCGTTCACCGCTGCTGGCGCTGGGGATGTTGTGGTACCGCTTGCGCGAGCTGGTTTAATCGGGCGGTTTAATCAACGCCCGGCGCAATGGGAAAGGGTTAAGGGCTTTTGTATAAACACTTTTGCGCGGGCGATTCAACTGTCCGTACGGTCAGTTACCGGCACTGAAACGTTTTAGTAAATTCCGCTCCCGTTATAACAGGCGCCGGTTTGGCGCCTGCTTGTTTACAGGGAGTGCGCAAATGTTCGACATCAACAAACACCGGCATGACTTCTTTTATAACCTCGCGACCGTGATCGACGGCATCGTGCCTGATGACCTGTGTGACGCCCTGGCGGAACGGGTCAACATCATTATCGACGAGCAGGGGGTTGATCTGGTCAACCACCAAAGCCTCGGTACCGACGCGGTTTCCGATCTGGGCGGCGCCTACAACCACCATATCTTCAAGGGCGACGACATCCGCTGGTACCTGCCGGAATTGCCGGCGATTTATCACAGCCTGGTGCCGCTGGTGAGCCTGGTCACCCACACCGACACCGTGGTGTCGCCGTACCCGCTATCGGATATCAATATCAAGGCCTACCCCCCGGGCGGCGGCACCCTTGGGCTGCACTACGACACCAATGGCATCACGGTGCTGCTGTTCCTGACCTCCAACCAGGAAGCGCCGCTGCGCATGCAGATCGAACGCAGCCACCCGAGTCAGAAAGAACCCTGGATCGAACACCGCAGAATCTACGCGAAAAAAGGCTCGCTGCTAATCATGCAGGGGCGCAAGACCTTGCACGACAGCGAGCCGACCGTCACTGAGCAAAAACTCTCGGTGGTCTACAACTACTACGAGCGCCACGACACCTATCGTCATGAGGACTTCGACAACTTCGTCTACTACGGCATTGCGCCCAAGACATTGGCATAAGGGGCGCGTCATGCAATTAAGCAAGACAGATCTATTCGCCGGCCTGGTCGTGACGACCATCTGGGGCGCCAACTTTTCGGTGATCGGGCTGGGGTTGCAAACCCTCGACCCGTTTGTGTTGACGCTGCTGCGGTTCACCTTCTGCGCGGTGCCGCTGGTGTTGTTTATCAAGCGCCCGCCAGAGGTGTCTTACGCCACCTTGATCGCCTACGGTGTGCTGTTCGGCGCCGGGCTCTGGGGCGTGGTGAACGTGGCCATGTACCACGGACTGTCGGCAGGGATGTCCTCGGTGTTCCTGCAGTTCAGTGCGTTTTTCACCATCCTGATGAGCCGCTGGTTCCTGGCCGAGCCGATCAACCGGATACAGGGCGCGGGCATGACGTTTTGCGCGGTAGGGTTGGTGATCATTCTGCAGCTGTCGGATGAAGTCTCGACCACCGTGGGCATCGTGCTGGTGCTGCTGGCGGCGTTTTCGTGGTCGCTGTGCAACCTGATCGTCAAGGTGCGCAAGCCTGAGGACATGGTGGCGTTTATCGTGTGGTCGAGCCTGTTCTCCATCCCGGTGCTGCTGCTGATGACCCTGTGGTTCGAGGGCGCCGAACCCTTGTACAACCTGATCACCGACTTCACCTGGGGCGCGGGCTTCTCGATTGTGTTCCAGTGCTATGTCACCACCATCGTCGGGTACCGGATCTGGAACAACCTGATGAAGAAATACCCGGCCTCGGTGGTTGCGCCCTTGTCGTTGATGGTGCCGGTGTCCGGGTTGCTGACCTCGTACCTGTTTTTTGACGAACAGTTGCGCAACGAGCAGGGGATTGCCATCAGCCTGGTGTTTATCGGGATTGCGCTGTTCGTCAATTCCACCCGTATCCACCAACGGCTGGTCAAGGCGCAGGATCGGTCAGCACCTTCCTGAAGGTTTCCACCAGTGGGCGCAGGTTGACCCGATGCCACGCCGCCCACAGCGGCGTGGTGTAGGTCAGCCACGGCAGTTCACGCAGCACCACGCCGGGCGGCGCATTGCGGCTCAGGCCTTTTTGCACCATGGCCACGCCCAGTCCGGAGGCCACCAGGCCCAGCGCGGTAAACGGCTCGCCGGCTTCCATGGGGATCTGCGGGGTGAACCCGGCGCGAATGCACGCGGCGACAAAATCATCGGCGGGGTTGGCGCCGGGTTTGCGTTGCACGCCGATCCACTGCTGCTCGGCGAGGTGCTCAGGCAGTAGTTGTGTTTGCTGGGCCAGCGGGTGGTGTTGCGGCAGCGCCAGCAGCATCGGGTCGTCCAGCACTTGCTGCGCGATCAGGTCCGGGTCATCGGCGGCCGGTGGTTCACTCACCAGGGCGATGTCCAGGCTGCGTTGGCGCAGGCCTTCGAGTTGTTCGAGGGAGGGCAGGTTGTACAGCTTGATATGCACGCCAGGCCGGTCATCGCGCAGTACGCGCAAGGCATTCGGTAATACCCCGGCGTGCATGGCGTTCTCGATGTAACCGATGCACAGCCCGCCTTCTTCGCCCCGGCCCAGGCGCTTGCCCAACGATTCCAGGCGATTGGCGTGGGTCAGCAGCGCCTTGGTTTCGGCCAGGAAGGTCTGGCCGTCGCGGGTCAGGCGAATGCGCTGTTGGCTGCGCTCGAACAGGGTCAGGCCCAGGCGTTCCTCAAGCTGGGCGATCTGCCGACTCAGGGGCGATTGGGAAATGTGCAAACGCTCGGCGGCGCGGCCGACGTGTTCTTCTTCGGCGACGACTTCGAAGTAGCGCAGCTGGCGAAGGTCAATCATGGTAAGACCTGTAGAGACTCAAGTTGGTCGCAGTATGTCTTGGACGGTCTGATCTTCGCAATCTAGGATCTGCTCAACGGTCATCGAGACCCACCAACCGATTGAGGATCCACCATGAGCTTGAAAGACAAACTGCCCGGCCAGCTGGGCTTTGGCACCGCACCGCTGGGCAATATGTTCCGCGCCATCCCTGAAGCGCAAGCCCAGGCCACCGTCGAGGCCGCCTGGAACCACGGCGTGCGCTACTTCGACACCGCGCCGTTCTACGGCTCGGGCCTGTCGGAAATCCGCCTTGGCCAGGCCCTGTCGAACTACAACCGCGATGACTACGTGCTCAGCACCAAGGTCGGCCGGGTGATTCTCGATGAAGTCGAAGACAGCGCCCGCGACCTCGGCGAAAAAAGCGGCGTGTTCGAACACGGCCGCCCCAACAAGATGCTCAATGACTACAGCGCCGACGCCACCTTGCGCTCCATCGAAGACAGCCTTGAGCGCCTGCAAACCGATCGCCTGGACATCGTGTGGATTCACGACATCGCCCAGGACTTCTATGGCGACCAGTGGCTGGAGTACTTCAACCAGGCCCGCACCGGCGCCTTCAACGTGCTGACCCGCCTGCGTGAAGAAGGCGTGATCAAGGCCTGGGGCCTGGGCGTGAACCGCGTGGAGCCCTGCGAGCTGACCCTGGACCTGAGCGAAGCCCAGCCCGACGGCTTCCTGCTCGCCGGCCGCTACACCCTGCTGGACCACGAGCGTGCGTTGCAGCGTTTGATGGATGCAGCGCTGGCGCAGAATGTCGAAATTGTGGTCGGCGGCCCCTATAGCTCGGGCATCCTGGCCGGCGGAGCACACTTTGAATACCAACAGGCCAGCCCGGCGATCATCAGCAAGGTCGAGCAGATCAAGGCGATTGCCCAGGCGTTCGGCGTGAGCGTAAAAGCTGCGGCGTTGCAATTTTCCCTGGCGCATCCGGCGGTGGCTGCTGTAATTCCCGGTGCCAGTCGTCCGGGGCGGATTGCCGAAGACGTCGCGGCGATGTCAGAACAGATTCCGGCGGCCTTCTGGCAGGCCCTGCGTGACGCCCGCTTGATTTCGGACCGCGCACCTCTGCCGCGTTAATTTCAGGAGTTGTACCTATGAAAATCGATGTAAGCGGCAAAGTGGCGATTGTCAGTGGCAGCACGGCCGGGATCGGCCTGGGCATCAGCCAGGCCCTGGCCCAGTCCGGCGCCACGGTGGTGGTGATCGGGCGTGAAGCGGGCAAGGTCGATGACGCGCTGGCGAGCATTCGCCAGGCGGTACCGGGCGCCGACCTGCGTGGGCTGGTGGCGGACCTTGGCACTGCTGAGGGCGCCGAGAAACTGTTCGCCGCCGAACCGCGCGCCGATATCCTGGTCAACAACCTGGGCATCTTCAACGATGTGGATTTCTTCGAAGCGCCCGACAGCGAATGGACGCGCTTCTACGAGGTCAATGTAATCTCCGGTGTGCGCCTGGCGCGGTTCTACACGCCGGGCATGGTGGAGCAGGGCTGGGGACGGGTGATTTTCCTGTCGTCGGAATCCGGGGTGGCGACGCCGGCGGACATGATCAACTACGGCGTGACCAAAAGCGCCAACCTGGCGGTGTCCCACGGCCTGGCCAAGCGCTTGGCGGGCACGGGCGTGACGGTCAATGCGATCCTGCCGGGGCCGACCTTTACCGATGGCCTGGAGCAAATGCTCAAAGACGCCACCGCCAAGTCCGGGCGCAGTGCGCGGGATGAGGCCGATGTGTTTGTGCGCAATGCGCGGCCCACCTCGATCATCCAGCGCGCGGCGAATGTGGATGAAGTGGCGAACCTGGTGGCGTACATTGCTTCACCCCTGTCGTCTGCCACCACCGGTGCGGCGTTGCGGGTCGACGGCGGCGTTGTCGACAGCATGGCGATCTGAATTCTTTTTAATGTTCTGGAGTATGTATCGTGGCAACAGCGTCTTCTGTGATTGAAATTCCGGTGTCGGCCGATCAGGTCTGGCAATTGGTTGGCGGCTTCAACAGCCTGCCGGATTGGCTGCCGTTTATCGTCAAGAGCGAGGCCAGCGACGGCGGCCGCGTGCGTCACCTGCAAACGGCGGATGGCGGTGTGGTGGTGGAGCGTCTGCAGAGCTTTGATAACGTGGGCCGCAGTTATAGCTACACCATTGAGCAGTCGCCGTTTCCGGTGAGTGCTTACCTGGCGACGTTGCAGGTTGAGGCTTTGAGCGAGTCGTCGGCCAAGGTGACCTGGTCTGGGGTGTTCACCCCGGCGGCGGGGACTACGGAGCAGGCGGTGGAAGAGCTGTTTGCCGGCGTCTACAGCGGCGGCCTCGAGGCACTGCGGGCCAACTACCCGGCCTGATCTGCCCGCCAATGCAAAACCAAGTGTAGGAGGGGGCTTGCTCCCGATGGCGGTGGGTCAGCTATAGATTTCTCAGCTGACACACCCTCATCGGGAGCAAGCCCCCTCCCACAGTTGTTATGTGGTGTTTGGGCTATTCGGGCATTAGCTGCTGGCGGCATTCGAGGATCAGGCTGGCGCCGCCTTGCTCGCTGCTGCCGACTTCCAGTTTGAAGCCGTGCAAGTTGATGATCGCCGCCACAATCGACAAGCCCAAACCGAACCCGCCTTGCTGGTCGCCTTCGTCCACGCGATAGAAGCGCTGGAACACTGCGTCGCGTTCCGCCGCCGGGATGCCCGGCCCGGAGTCATGGACTTCGATGCGCGTGCTGCCGGCATCGTTGAGCCCGCGCAAAATCACTTCGCCGCCCTGCGGGGAGAACTTGATCGAGTTGCTCAGCAGGTTGGCCAGGGCTTCAAACAACAGCGCGCGGTCGCCGGTGATCCACGGCAGCGATTCGGGTACTTCCAGGCGCAGCTGCAGTTCACCTTCTTCGGCCAGGGGCAGGTAGAAGTCATGCAGCTCGCGCAGCAGCGGCAGCGGGTCCATCACCAGGAAGCCGGAACGGCGTTGGTGGTCTTCCAGCTCGGAGATGCGCAACAGCCCGCGAAAACGCGCCATCAGGGTGTCGGTCTCGGCGATCGCGTCGTCGAGTTTCACCGCGTAGCCCGAATCTTCCTCGGCTTCCTGGCGGATGCGGTACAGCTGCGCGCGCAGGCGGGTCAGCGGGGTGCGCAGGTCGTGGGCGATGTTGTCGCACACGCCCTTGACCTCGTTCATCAGCTTCTCGATGCGGTCGAGCATGGCGTTGACGATAGCCGCGAGCATGTCCAGTTCATCCCGCCGGTTGGATAGCGGCAAACGGTGGGTGAGGTCGCCGGCGACGATGGCTTCGGCGCTGGCCTGGATCCCGCGAATCCGCCGCAACGGGCGTCGGCGCAACAAATGCCAACCGGCCGCACCGGGGATGATGGTCAGCGACAGCGCCCACAGCAGCGCATGCCAGATGATCCGCGTCACGCCAAACAGCGAACCGTTGGCGCGCACCAGCACCAGCCAGCGGCCGTCTTCGGTGTGGGTGGCCACGGCGTCGCAGCTGTCTTTGGGCAGTTTGGGGTCGTCGGAGTCGACGCAATTGACCAGGGCGTGGATCTTGCCGTCCAGCGGCAGGTCCGGTGGGATCGCGCGGATCGGGCCGCTCAAGGGGCGAAACTGCTCATCGAACAGGCCGTAGGCGTCCACGCCCTTCATGTCGAAGGTCATGCTGGTGGTCAATGCTTCCACCAGTTCTTCGCCGTCAAAATGCTGGAACAGGTGCTGGCGCTGCATCAGCGAATGGCGCGACAGGTCGCTCAGGTAACCGGACACTTCGTAATAAAGCACCCCCATGAGGATGCAGCTCCAGGCCACGAACAACGAACTGTACAGCGCCAGCAAGCGGCTGCTGGAGGAGCGCCAGCCTTTAGAGGGGTTCAGCAATGACATAACCGGAACCTCGTACCGTGCGGATCAGCGGCGTGAGGCCCGGCGGGTCGATTTTCTTGCGCAGACGGCCGATGTGCACGTCGATCAGGTTAGTGCCAGGGTCGAAGTGATAACCCCAGACTTCCTCGAAGATCATCATCCGCGAGAGGATCTGCCCGGTGTTGCGCATCAGGAATTCGAGCAATTTGTATTCGGTGGGCAACAGGCTCAGGGGCTGTTCGGCGCGGCTGGCTTCGCGGCTGATCAGGTTCAGCTCCAGGTCGGCCACGCGCAGCGCGGTTTCGAATTCCTTGACCGTGCTTTTGCGCCGCAGCAGCACCTCGACGCGCGCCGCCATTTCATCCGAGGCGAACGGCTTGGTCAGGTAGTCATCACCGCCGGCACGCAGGCCGCGCACGCGCTCGTCCACATCGGAGAGGGCGCTGATCATCAGGATCGGCGTCGACACGCCGATGGTGCGCAGGGTGGTGACGATGGCCAGGCCATCGAGTTCCGGCAGCATGCGGTCGAGGGTGATCAGGTCGTAGTCACCACTCACGGCACGCACCAGGCCTTCGCGGCCGTTGTCCACCCAATCTACATCCAGTCCATGGCTACTCAGCTCGGCGACGATCTCGCGCGCTGTTACGGCGTCATCCTCGATGGTCAAAATACGGGTCATAGGATTACCTGGTGAGCGATTCAGACTAGAAGTAGGCACATTTTGCCAAGGTTTGCCTGAACGCTTCCTAAATAAAACTTCATGTTGGCGAATCTGACACAAGTTTCATGGCTGGCAGTGGCTAGTGTGGCCTGTGGGGGCCTTTGTGGGAGGGGGAGTGCATAACGCCCGCCCTTTACGGTCATTTCTTGCAACTTGCATGGTTCAAGTAAGTTCAATTTAGTTAAGGCGTTGAAATATAAGGAATTTAAGTTTTAGCCCGGCTGGCACGCTGCCTGCACTGTCCCTTTTGAGAGTTGTAACACTATTTTTCCTGCCGGGAGCACAACAACAATGATCACATCCTCATCCACGCTACAAGAATCGAGCGCCCTCTCCGGGGTTTCCTGGGGGGCGATCTTTGCCGGGGCTGCCGCTGCGGCAGCATTGTCGTTGATTCTGGTGTTGCTGGGCTTCGGCCTGGGCTTTTCGGCGGTGTCGCCGTGGGCCAACAGCGGCATCAGCGCCAAAGGGCTTGGCATTTCCACGATTATCTGGCTGGCCTTTACCCAGATTGTCGCTTCCGGGCTGGGCGGTTATATCGCCGGCCGCTTGCGGGTGAAGTGGGCCAACATGCATGGCGATGAGGTGTACTTTCGCGACACCGCCCACGGCTTCCTGGCCTGGGCTGTGGCGACTCTGATTACCGCGACGCTGGTGGTCGGTTCGGTCAGCAGTGTGGTCGGTGGCGGCGTGCAAGCCGGTGCCAGCGTAGCCTCGGGCGTGGCCCAGGCGGCCGGTACTGCCGCGCAGGGCGTGAAGGGTGATGACTTTGGCTATTACGTCGACAGCCTGTTCCGCGACGACCGCCCGGCGGCGGTCAGCGATGACGCGGCCCATGCGGTAGTGGCGCGCATTTTTGCCCGCACCGTGAGCAACGACGGCCAACTCGCTGCTGAAGACCGGACCTACCTGGCCCAGTTGATCAGCCAGCGCACCAACCTCAGCCAGGCGGATGCCGAGGCGCGTATCGACAAGGTCTACGGTGATGCCCGTAAAGCTATTGAAGACGCCAAGCTCAAAGCCAAGCAAGCGGCTGACACGGCTGCGAAAGTCGCCGCGTACGCGTCGCTGTGGACCTTTGTTGCGCTGTTGATCGGTGCCTTCTTTGCCAGCTTCGCTGCAACCTTTGGCGGTCGTCGCCGGGATGCGGTGGTGTATGTCGAAACTGAACACTTTGTCCGTTAATTCAAGGAGAACGCTATGCGCTCATTACTGCTGTGGTTCCTCGGTGTACCTATCCCGGTCATCATTCTGATCGCAATCTTCATGCACTGATCCTGAGTCAAGCCAGGATCCACTGTGGGAGGGGGCAAGCCCCCTCCCACATTTTGTTTGGCGCAGTGTCAGCCAGGTTGCGACGAGCAAAAGACTGGCCACTGAGGTCATGATTACCAAGGGTTGTGACGTTCCGTCAGACAGCAGCCCGGTCGCCCAACTGCTCACCGCCGTGAGGAACATCTGGGTGAAAAAGAACAACCCCGAGGCCGTCCCGGCAATCGCACCATAGGGCTGCAACACCGACAGCTGGCACGCCGGAATCACCATCCCCACCGACACCATGATCACCACCATCGGCAGCACAATCGCCAGCCATTGCTGCGGCAACGCCGTGGTCGCAGCGGCGAGGAGGAGGCTGCTGAGCACATTGAGGGCGATGGCGGCGCTGATCAACTGGTCCGGCTCGACGCGCAGCACCAGGCGACGGAACAGGTTGGCGCCGAGCATGTAGCCGCTGATCGTCGCCGCGAACACCAGCGCATAAGCCGTGGCAGACAGGTGAAAACCCCGCTGCAGCAGCGCCGAGGACTCGCTGATAAACGGGAAATAGGTGCTGTACACACAGCCGATGGCCAGGGAATAGCGCAGGAAATGCCGGTCGCGCAGCAGTTGGCCGTAAATGCGCAGCAGGTTGCTCGGCGGCGCGGAGGCGACGTGCGGCGGGCGGGTTTCCGGCAGGCGGCGGTACACCACCAGGTACAGCACCGCGCCGATCACGCCCAGCAGCACAAACAAGCCGCGCCAGTGGATAAACGGCAGCATCAGGCTGCCCAGCACCGGCGCTGCCATGGGCGAGATGGCCATGGCCATGGAGATCAGGCCCAGCAGGCGCGCCTGTTCGTCGCGGTCGAAGTAGTCGCGCACGATCACCCGGCCGATCACCGTGGTGCAGCAACCGCCCAAGGCCTGGAACAGGCGGGCGACGATCAGCACCGCAAGGCTGTCGGCCAAGGCGCAGGCCACGGTGGCCAGCACATACAGCAACAGCCCGGCCAGCAATACCGGGCGCCGGCCGAAACGGTCGGTCAATGGGCCGCTCACCAGCAGCGAAATCGCCGAGCCGAGGGTGTACAGCGTGAGGGTCAGTTGCAGTTGGCTGTCACTGCTCTGGAAGTAGTCAGCCATGGCGGGCAGGGCTGGCAGGTGCAGGTCCAGGGTGATGCGCGGCAGGCCGATCAGCACGGTCAGCAGCACCAGCCAGAACCAGGAGGAGAGGGCGCGTTGAGTCATGGGACGCTTCTTGGCAAGGAGTAGAGCCCGAACTCTAGCGGTAGTGTGGTTTAATCCTGAGAGCCACTTATTGCGCGAAGGACTGGACCACTATGAGCCGAGGAAAAGCCGCATCGATGCTCGACCTGCCGCGCCCTGACGCGCTGGATGCAGGCAAGCAGCAAGGTGCCTACGAGGCGTTACGCGCCGCCATTCTGAATCGGCAGCTGCCGGCGGGCAGTCGCTTGCCGTCGACCCGCAGCCTGGCCGTGCGTTGGCTGGTGTCGCGCGGCACCCTCGAGGCGGCGTTCGAACGGCTGCACAGCGAAGGTTATGTGCAGCGGGTGGCAGGTTCCGGCACGCGGGTGTGCGCGGTGATCCCCGAGCAATTCATTGCGGCGCAAAAGCCTCAGCTCAAGCCGCGCCGCGCGCTGGAAGTGGACCGCCCGCCAAGCGGCGTGCAGAGCCACGTGCCCTTTGTGGCGCGCCGCCCCGACGCCGGCCTGTTCGACCTGAAAACCTGGGCCCGCTGCATCTCCCGTGGCCTGCTCGCGGCAGGCCCGGGCGTGCTCGAAGCGGCGCACCCCGCCGGCCTGCCTGACCTGCGCGGGCAGATTGCCGAGTACCTGCGCAGTTATCGCGGCATGCATTGCGAGGCGGATGAGGTGATCGTCACCACCGGCATTCGCCACGCCCTCGACCTGATTGCGCGTACGCTGCTCACGGCCGGCGATATCGCCTGTGTGGAGGACCCCGGCTACCCACCGGCGCGGCGCTTGTTTGCCTTGGCGGGCGCGCAGGTGCAGGCGATCAACGTCACGTCCGAGGGGCTCGACACTGCGCAACTGCCCGGGCACGCGCGCCTGGCCTACGTCACCCCGGCGCACCAGGCGCCGTTGGGCATGACCTTGTCGGTGTCGCGCCGCCTGGCGCTGCTGGACTGGGCTGCGCGCGCCGAGGCGTGGGTGGTCGAAGACGACTACGACAGCGAATACAACTACAACAGCGCGCCGCTGGCGGCCCTTAAATCCCTGGATGGCGGCGACCGGGTGATCTACTGCGGCAGCTTCAACAAGAATCTGTTCCCCGGTTTGCGCGTGGGGTTCATGGTGGTACCCAAGGCACTGCGTCGGCCGCTGCTGCGTACCCTGCAACTGACCGGGCATTCAGTCGGCGCCACCGACCAGTCGGGCTTGACCGAGTTTCTGCGCAGCGGCGCCTTTGTGCGCCACCTGCGCGCCTCGCGCCAGGCTTACCAGGCCCGCCGCGACACGCTGCTCGACTGCCTGGGCGGGCACTGCACCGTCAGCGGCCAGCAAGCCGGGCTGCACTTTGTGTTGTGGTTGCCGGCGGGGGTGGCCGAAGACGATTTTTGCACGCGCGCCGCCGCCGTCGGGTTGACGCTACAGCCGTTGGGCAAGTTCTGCGTCGACACGCGCTTGCCGCCGGCGGTGATTATCGGCTACACGGCGCTGACCCTGGCGCAGATCCGTTTTCATGGCCGCGCTTTAACCGCGTTACTGGCGATCAGTCGTCAAAACCAACCTGCTCATGAATCTCATCCACCTTCAACTCCAACCGATACGCCACCGCGATAAACAACGCCTGGCACAGGCACAAGGTCGCGCTCAACGAGCGAAACGCAAACGACGACCCCTCATTCACCAACAGCACCGCGTTCGCCCGCTTGGCCAGCGGCGACAGGTTGCTGTCGGTGATGATCAAGGTCTTGGCCTGATGATGCTGGGCAATGCGCAGGCAATGCTGGGTCTCTTTGCCGTAGGGCGTGAAGCTGATCGCAATCACCAGGTCATTGGCGCGCACGCTGCGCATCTGCTCACGATAGCTGCCGCCCAGGCCCGAGATCAGGTGGATGCGCTTGTTGGTGTGCTGCAGGTTGTAGACCAGGTAATCGGCCACGGCAAACGAGCGGCGCACACCGACCACGTAGATATTGTCGGCGTTGACCACCAGGTCCACGGCTTTGTCGAACGCCACATCATCCAGCTCCAGCCCCAGGCGCTCGATGCCGGACAGGGTGGCATTCACGCATTCGCGCGCCAGGTCGCCGCCGCTGGCCTTCTGCGACTTGTTGGCGATCATGCTGCGAATGCGCTGCTGGTAGTTCTGCACCGGCGTGGTCTTGTGGGTGTAGGCCTCGCGGAACAATGCCTGCATCTCACTGAACCCGCTGAACCCGAAACGCTGGGAAAAACGCACGATGGCCGACGGGTGCACTTCGCACTCGCGGGCGATATCGCTGATGCGGTCGACCATGATCCGGTCGCTTTGCTGGCTCATATAACTGGCGATGCGTTTGAGCTGGCGCGGCAGGCTTTCGTATTCGTCGGTAATCAGCTGCAACAGACGTTCGGCATTCACCGGAGGGCTGGCGATAGTGTCTTCCAGGTTCGTCTCGGGATCGGTGCGGGACATGGGCAATCCTTCTGGCTTGTTCTTCTGATGCGCTGATGGGTGGCGCAAGTCTACAGGGTAGGCGCAAAAAAATACCCCGGCATCACGGCCCCCGTGGCCTGCTGAAACGATGCACGGCGGCTGGCATGCCATTATGCTGGCTTATTGGAAAAAATATTCCACTAAAAATAATTATGGAATAAATATTGATTGCCGCCGCCGGACGTTCTAGTCTGCTCCCACCAAGAGCGTTTGCCGTCGCCACGGCGGCACAACGCAGGCTGATAAAAATAAC
>Ga0302347_1002947_pt1 | contig 16085 bp, 13 predicted proteins | sample PhyWR1_FD_202178 | JGI IMG/M metagenome (GOLD analysis project Ga0302347, IMG submission 202178) | Leaf surface microbial communities from wheat plants in UC Gill Tract Community Farm, Albany, California, United States - DLSL W.R1 (v2)... | ecosystem: Host-associated > Plants > Phyllosphere >...
CGCTGCTTCGAAGACGAGAACGTGATTCACGTTTCCAACAGCGTCGACCCCAAGCGTGACATCGAGATCATCGACCTCGAGCTGATCTTCGCCGACCTCGACAGCTGCGAGAAGCAGCTGCAGAAGGTTGCGCGCAACGCCAAGGGCGGCGACAAGGAAGCCCTGGCGCAGAAGGCCATCCTCGAAAAGCTGATCCCGCACTTCACCGAAGGCAAGCCTGCGCGCAGCCTGATGAAGAACATGGCTGACGACGAAAAAGCCGTCATCCGTGGTTTCCACCTGCTGACCAGCAAGCCGGTGATGTACATCGCCAACGTCGCCGAAGACGGCTTCGACAATAACCCGCACCTGGACGTGGTCAAGGCCATTGCCGAGGAAGAAGGCGCGGTGGTGGTGCCGGTGTGCAACAAGATCGAAGCGGAAATCGCCGAGCTGGACGACGGTGAAGAGAAGGACATGTTCCTCGAGGCCCTGGGCCTGGAAGAGCCTGGCCTGAACCGCGTGATCCGCGCCGGTTACGAACTGCTGAACCTGCAGACCTACTTCACTGCCGGCGTGCAGGAAGTACGCGCCTGGACCGTTCGCATCGGTGCCACCGCACCGCAGGCGGCCGGTGTCATCCACACCGACTTCGAAAAAGGCTTCATCCGCGCCGAAGTAGTGGCCTATGACGACTTCATCCAGTTCAAGGGTGAAGCCGGTGCCAAGGAAGCCGGTAAATGGCGCCTGGAAGGCAAGGACTACATCGTTAAAGACGGCGATGTGATGCACTTCCGCTTCAACGTCTAAGCGGCAGCCTGCAGTCCCAACAGAACCCCTTGAGGCCCACGCCTCAAGGGGTTTTGTTTTTCTGGATCTGCGAGCGGCCCGGTCCTTGAGCATCTAGACTTCGATCGAGCACTCTCCCGCCAGAGCCCATATCATGCCCGAAACACCTCGTGTCGGCTGGCAACGCTGGTTACCCGGCCTGGCGACCCTGCTCCATTACAACCCTGCCTGGCTGCCCAGGGACATCGCCGCCGGCCTGGTCCTTACCACCATGCTGGTACCGGTGGGTATCGCCTACGCCGAAGCCTCTGGCGTCTCTGGTATCTATGGCCTGTACGCCACCATCATCCCGCTGCTGGCCTATGCCCTGTTCGGCCCCAGCCGCATCCTGGTGCTAGGCCCGGACTCGGCCCTGGCCGCGCCGATCCTGGCGGTAGTGGTGCAATACGCTGCCAGCGACCCGCAACGCGCCATTGCCGTCGCCAGCCTTATGGCCCTGGTGGCGGGAGCTTTCTGCGTGATCGCCGGGCTGTTGCGCCTGGGCTTCATCACCGAGTTGCTGTCCAAGCCTATCCGCTATGGCTACATGAATGGCATCGCACTTACGGTACTGATCAGCCAGTTACCCAAGCTGTTCGGCCTCAAAGTGAACAGCGAGGGCCCCCTGCGCGACCTTTTGCTCCTGGGCCAAGCGTTGCTCAACGGCCAAGGGCACTGGCCAAGCTTCATCGTTGGCGCCGGTAGCCTGATGCTGATCATATTGCTGAAGCCTTTCAAACGCCTGCCGGGCATCCTCATCGCGGTGGTGCTGGCGACGCTGGCGGTGAGCCTGTTCAACCTCGACCAACTGGGCGTCAAGGTACTGGGCCAGTTGCCTCAGGGCCTGCCTAGCCTCGTCTTCCCCTGGGTAACAGACATCGATCTGGTCGAAGTGGTTTTGGGCGGTATTGCCGTAGCGCTGGTGTCGTTCGCCGATACCAGTGTGCTGTCACGCTCCTACGCCGCACGTCTGAAAATGCCCGTGAACCCCAACCAGGAAATGTTCGGTCTGGGTGTAGCCAACCTGGCCTCGGGGCTGTTCCAGGGCATCCCGATCAGCAGCAGCTCGTCGCGTACCCCGGTAGCCGAGGCTGCCGGGGCGCAGACCCAGCTTACCGGTATCATTGGTGCACTGGCGGTCACCCTCCTGCTGCTGCTCGCGCCAGACCTGATGCAGCATCTGCCTAACAGCGCACTGGCGGCAGTGGTGATTGCCGCGGCACTGGGCTTGTTCGAGTTCACCGATCTCAAGCGCATCTTCCGCATGCAACAGTGGGAGTTCTGGCTGTCGTTCACCTGTTTCGTCGGTGTTGCCGTGTTCGGGGCGGTTCCTGGTATATGCATAGCCGTGGTGATTTCGGTTATCGAGTTCCTGTGGGATGGCTGGCGGCCGCACCACGCGGTGCTCGGCCGTGCCGAGGGGCTGCGTGGCTACCATGACGTGCAGCGTTATCCACAGGCCCGTCGGATCCCGGGGCTGGTGCTGCTGCGCTGGGACGCGCCGTTGTTCTTTGCCAATGCCGAGCAGTTCCAGAGCACCGTGATGGCGGCGCTGGAAGCATCGCCAACACCGGTGCAGCGACTGGTGATTGCCGCCGAGCCGGTGACCAGCATCGACATCACTTCGGCGGACATGCTGGGCGAGCTGGACCGGGCGCTAGAGGCGCGTGGGGTGGAGTTGCAGTTTGCCGAGATGAAAGACCCGGTGAAGGACAAGATGCGCCGATTCGAGTTGTTCGAGCATATGGGCGAGAAGGCTTTTCACCCCACAGTGGGTGCGGCAGTTGATGCTTACCTGAAGGACACCGGGGTTGACTGGCAGCCGTAGGTTATCCTGCGCAGGTCCGGCGCCGATCGATCCAGATCAGCATGGCACTGGCATACACCGATACCGCCAAAAACAAGGCCATGCGCACCGCAAACGCTTTATACACATCCTGCCCGCCGGCGCTGTCCTGCACCGACTGCCCCAGCAGGATCAGCAGGGTGGTGATGCAGCTGACCCAGAACGCCGGACTCTGCCGGTTCGGCACCGCCTGGTACAACCGTCGCGCCTGCCAGAGAGCAAACAGCAGCACCCACAGAAAGAACATCCACACGTGCACAAACAGGCTCAGCGCCCCCCACAGCAGCATCGCCAACAACCCCGCCAGCAAGGTCGAGCCGATCAGCTCGCGGCTGGCGTGGCGTGCGCGGGTCTCGCCGGCCTGTTGCCCCACGCTCACCGCTTTCATGATCAGGGGCATGTACTGGTCTGGGGCTATCAGCGCCAGCAGAAAGGCAGGCATCACAATCAGCGTGGCACGCAGCGCCACCCAGCTCACATGCTCGCTGCCCAGTAGCGCAGGCGCCGGCTGCGGTGGCGCATTGGCAGGCTCGGGGAACAACGCATGCGCCGCTGCAGAGCCCAACACCGCCAGAAGCATGCCTTTGGCCAGCGCTTCGACCACCGACAGCGCCAAGCTGAAGTCGCTGGTGCCGGCAGCGGCAATCATGGTCAAGCCGATTACCAGCAGGTTGGCCAACAGGCCGTTGCCGCCCTTCAGCGCGTAGCGCAGGGTCAGGAACACCCCCACCCCCACCAGCAACACACCGCTCGCCGGGGCATGACGTAACAGCGGAATCAGCAGCAGCCCGCTGCCACAACTGAGCAGTACCAGCACCGCCAGGGCCGGCGCCGCCTTGAGTGGCAGCGGCTGGCTGCGCGTGGCCAGCAGCAGCACCGCGAACACCGGCGCCAGGATCGGCACCGGCAAACCCATGCCAAAGCTTGCGGCCAAGCACAACGCCACGCCCCAGGCCAGGCGCATGGCACGCAGGTCGCGCAGCTCAATAGGCATAAGATAGCCAGCTCATCAGCCACATGAACATCCGGCCCAGCAGGTTCAACGGATTGCCTTCACCGGGCAGCGCCATGACCTCGGCCTGGCCGCCGACCCGCAGCGCGGTCTTGTCCTGCAGCTGGTCGCGCTCCAGTTCGACTATCACTGGAAAGCGCTGCGCCGAACGCAACCACTCGCGGCTGTTCTGCACAGTCGGCAGCGTGCCTGGCGGAGTGCTCTGGCCCACGCTCACGCCGTAGCCAATGCTGCGTATCCGCCCTTTCAGCACGGTGCCGGGCAATGCGTCGAGCACCACCAGCACCGGGGTGCCGGGGCGAAGGCGGCCGAGGTTGTTCTCGGTCATGTCGGCGCTGATCCACACGTCATGAATCGTGATCAAGGTCATCATCGGGCTGCCCGCCCCGACATAGTGGCCAACATCGGTGCGCAGGTCGGTGATCAAACCATTGGCATCGGCGCGCACCACGGTGCGAGCCAGGTCCAGACGGGTTTTTTCCACGTTGGCCGTCGCGCTGCGCAGTTGCGCGTTGTCGGCCTCGGCGCCGCCCTGCTGTTCACGGGCGCGCTCGACTTCGGCACGCGCCGCCGCTACCTGGCTTATGGCCTGGTCGCGCGTTGCCTGGGCGCCTTCCAGCCGACGCACCGATACCGTGCCGGGGTCTTCTTCGATCAACCGCTTGAGGCGCGCGGCGTCCTGCCGCGCCTTGCGCTCGTTGGCCTGGGCCGCCACCAGCGCGGCCTGGGCCGAATCAATGCCAGCGGTACTGGCGCCGATCTGCCGGCGCACGGTATCGAGATCGGCTTCGGCGCGGGCCAGGGCAATGCTGTACTGCTCTTGATCAAGCTCGAACAGTACATCACCCCGGCGCACTTCCTGGTTGTTGCCCACCGCCACGCGTTTGATCTGCCCGGCCACTTCAGCAGCGACCGGAACAACATAGGCCTGCAGCCGGGCCTGCTGGGTGTAGGGTGTAAAACGGTCGGCCAGCAGGTACCAGACCAGACTGACGATGATCAGAACAACTATCCAGCGCATGCCGCGGTCAGGGGCTGGCGGCGTTTGTGCGGCGTCGCTCATTTTGGCTCACCTTGTTCAGGGTTGGCAGCAGCCGGCTCGCTCAGCAGGTCGCCCCAATCGCTACGGTTCTCCATCTGCTGGCGGCTGGCAGGGTCGATCGGCTTGCGCGTGTTGTCCCAGCCGCCCCCCAACGCCTTGTACAGGCTCACCAGGCTACTTACCGCATTGCCTCGACTGACCAGGTAACCATCCTGTTGCTGCAGCAGCAGTTGCTGGGCGTCGAGCACGCGCTGGAAGTCGGCGAAGCCTTCCTGATACTGCGAACTGGCCAGGTTCAACGAACGCTGGGCAGCCTGAGAGGCTTCCTGGCGAATGCTGGCGCTTTGCAGCGAACGCACCAGGCCACTGGCGGCGTCGTCCGCCTCACGGGCGGCTTCGCGCACGCTCTGATGGTACAACTCGATCAATTGTTGCAGACGGGCATCCTCCACGCGGACGGCGTTCTTGCGCCGGCCGTAATCGAAGGGGTTCCAGATCAGGCTCGGGCCTGCGGCGAGCTCGAAGGTGTCGGGCAGGTGACTGGCCGACAACAAGGTCCAGCCGATACTGCCGAGAAGGCTCAGTTGTGGATAAAGGTCCGCCTCGGCCACGCCCACCAGCGCAGACTGCGCCGCCACGGCCTGTTCAGCGGCACGAATGTCCGGCCGCCGTTGCAACAGGCTGGCAGGTACGTCGTGAAGCACGGCGCGGTCCGGCAAAGGCAAAACGCCGTGTTGCGCATCCAGCTGGGGCAGCGGTCCTGGCGGACGACCCAGCAGCGAGCACAGCACGTTGCGCAAGGCATTGAGCTGGTTTTCGAACTCCGGAATGGTGGCCTGGGTGGCCAGATACTGGGTACGCGCCTGTTGCCAGTCCAGCTCGTCATTTTCACCGTGGCGGAACAGCCGTTCGGTGATCTCCAGGCTACGTGCCTGGCGCCGAGCGTTCTGTTGCGCAATATCCAGCCGCGCCTCGGCTGTACGCAGGGCGAAATAGGTGTCAGCCACCTGCGCTCGCAACAGCAGCATGGCGTCGGCGTAGTTGGCCTGGGAGGCGAAATAAACGGCATCAGCGCTTTCGATTGCCCGACTGAATCGGCCCCAGAAGTCGACTTCCCAAGCGATGTCGAAACCGACGCTGGCCTGCCAGAACACCGAGTCACGAGCGCTGGCAGTACCAGACTGGTTCTGCTTCAGGTACAAGCTCTGCGCACTCAACTGCTGCAATTGCGGATAGCGCCCGGACTGCACGATGGCCAGTTGGGCGCGGGCTTCAGCGATACGCAGGCCTGCCACGCGCAGGTTGGTGTTATTGGTATCGGCCTCGGAAATCAGCGCGTCCAGCGTCGGGTCGGTGAACACCGCCCACCACTGGCGCAAATCAGGCGCAGCAGCGCTACGCACCGCCTGCTCTAGCAACGGCGTACTCCAGCCACCCAGCCACGGGGTCTGAGGCGCTGCGAAATCCGGCCCGACCCGGGTACACCCCGCCAGCACAATCAGCAGCGCAAGGCCATGCCAGCGGTTGGCCATGGCAAGCTCAGGGCGCAGGTGGCGCCGGCTGCTCCGGCACCTGCAGCGCAACCCATTGCCAGAACAGTACGTAAGTCACGCCCAGGATCACCGGACCGATGAACAGGCCGATGATGCCTTTGACCACCATGCCGCCCAGAGCCCCGATAAGCACCACTGGCATCGGCACATCCACCCCTCGCCCCAGCAACAGCGGCTTGAGCACGTTGTCGGCCAGCCCGGCGACGAAGGTGTAGATGGCGAAAATCACAGTCGCCACGGTGAAGCCTTCGGCGTTGAACACATAGATGATGACCGGCAGCGTAATCAAGGTAGCCGGTGCCTGGGCAATGCCCAGCATGAGGATGACAATGGCCAGCATCCCGGCCCCGGGGACGCCCTTCACTACAAAACCGACACCGATCAGCAGCATCTGAATAAAGGCAATGCCGATCACGCCTTGCGCCACTGCGCGTATGGTAGCCGTGCACAGTCTGGCCAGCGGCTTGCCACGCTCTTCGCCCGATACCCGCATGGCGATGCGCTGCGCTGCAACTTCGCCACGCTCACCAAAAGCCATGAGTACCCCAGAAATGATTATTGCTCCGATAAACAGCAGGAAGGCCCCGCCAGCACTGGCTGCAGCCCCCAGCAGGGTAAGCCCGGCGCCCTTGAGCTGGGGCATCCATTGGTTCAGGACGCTGGCCATGTTCTGGGAGGCGGCCAGCCAGAGCGCATGCACCTTCGGCCCGATCAGCGGCCAGGCAGCCACCGACTCAGGGGGTGAAGGCACACTCCAGGCACCGCTCCTGAGCAGGCCCACCATGCTGTCCACCGACTCACCGATGGACATCACTACCAGGTAGATCGGCACCAACAACACCAACAGCAGCAGCACCACCACCAGTGTCGCTGCATAGCCGTGCTTGAGCCCGGTGCGGTGCTGAAGGCGACGATGCAGTGGGTACAAGGTAATCGCCAGAATCATCGCCCACAGCATCAACTCCAGGAATGGCTGGAACGTCTGGAAGGCGAACACCACCAGAGCAGCCACCAGGCCAGCCTTGATGAGTACATCGAGCAACCCCCGTGACAGATTGCTGTCCAGCTTGAAACTCGGCTGCATGGATCACCTCCGAACACTCAGTGCGCCGCATGGCGCGGTCAGTGGCCCGTTTCAGGGCTTGGCTGCGCAGGGTTGTCATCACGCAACTGCCGGGCCAGGGCCATCATCACCAAGGGCACCACGGCCATCGACAAGGTGATGGCCAGTACCAGCAGATCGTGCACCTGCTGCGTCAGCACCTGATGGTCAAGCGCCAGCTTGAACACCACGAACGCAAACTCCCCGCCAGACGCCAGCACCACCGCCAGGCACAAGGCCTGGGCCCTGTTGAGCCCGCCCGCCGTGCGTGCCAGCCCAAACAGCAGGGGTAACTTGACTGCCACCAGCAACAATGTCAGACCCAACACTATCAGCGGCATGCCAAACAGCAGCCGCAGGTCGGCACTCATGCCGACACCGACGAAAAACAGCCCGAGGAGCAGGCCTTTGAGCGGCTCGATCTGGGTTTCCAGCTCATGTCGAAACGGCGAATCTGCCATCAGCACGCCAGCCAGGAAGGCGCCCAGCGCCATCGACACCCCCACATGCTCCATAAGCCAGGCCGCCCCCAGCACCACCAGCAACGCGGTAGCCGTCGACAGCTCTGGCAAACCCGAGCCGACCGTCCATTTGAAGACCGGGGTGAACAGGTAGCGGCCGAACACGATCAGCACGCCAATACCGGCCAATACCGCGAGCACCGGCCAGCCACGTTCTTCGGCGGCACTGCTATCCCCCCCCAGCATTGGCACCACGGCAATCAGTGGAATGGCAGCAATGTCCTGGAACAACAGAATTGCCACGGCCAGGCGCCCGTGTGGCTTGCCCAGGTCCTTGCGCTCGGCCAGTACCTGCAGGCCAAAGGCCGTGGATGACAAGGCCAGGCCCAGCCCCAGCACGATTGCAGCCGCCTTTGATTGGTCAAACAGGAAATAGGCGCACAGCCCCAGTAGCAGTGCCGTCAGGCCCACCTGCAATGTGCCAACGCCAAACAACGCCCGGCGCATGGTCCACAAGCGCCTGGGGGAAAGCTCAAGGCCAATGACGAACAACAGCATGACCACACCCATCTCCGACAGGCGTGCAACGTTGTCCGGGTTGTTCAGCAGGCCAAGCACCGAGGGCCCGATCAGCATACCGGCCAACAGATAGCCGGGGACTGCGCCCATTTTCAACCGCTGCGCAAGCGGCACAAGAAGCACCACAGCCAACAGGAACACCACTGTCGCCTGCAGCAAGCTGCCGTCATGTGGCATAGCCTCGCACCCTCGCTATTGCCCGCAAGGGCGGGATCAGAAACGCTCTTCGACCGCTTTGAACGGGTAGGCCAAGGGCTGGTATTTGCCGATCTTGCCGCGTTTGGGCAGCTTCACGATCTGCTCGCGGGTGATGTCCTTGTAGGGAATGCGCGTCAGCATGTGGCTGATGATGTTCAGCCGGGCGCGGCGCTTGTCGTTGGAATGGGCTACGAACCACGGCGCCCATGACGAGTCGGAGGCGGCGAACATGTCGTCGCGGGCCTTGGTGTAGGCATCCCAGCGGGTATACGACTTGAGGTCCATCGGCGACAGCTTCCATAGCTTGCGGCCGTCGTTGATGCGGTCCTGCAGGCGGCGGGTCTGCTCTTCGGCGCTGACTTCAAGCCAGTATTTGACGAGAATGATGCCCGACTCGACCATCATCTTCTCGAACAGCGGCACCACACTGAGGAACTTGCTGGCCTGCTCATCGCTGCAAAAACCCATCACCCGCTCGACACCGGCGCGGTTGTACCAGCTGCGGTCGAAGATCACCACTTCGCCTGCTGCGGGCAGGTGGCCCAGGTAGCGTTGCACGTACATCTGGGTTTTTTCCCGCTCGGTCGGAGCCGGCAGCGCCACTACGCGAAACACCCGGGGGCTGACGCGCTCGGTGATGGCCTTGATGGTGCCGCCCTTGCCTGCACCGTCGCGGCCTTCGAAGACAATGCACACCTTCAAGCCCTTGGCCACCACCCACTCCTGCAGCTTGACCAGTTCGACATGCAGGGGCTTGAGCGCTTTTTCGTAAGCCTTGCCACCCAGTTTCTCGTGCTGGTCCTGGGTGGCTTTTTTCCTTGATGGCTTCGACATGTCCCTCTCCACAGGGCGAATGAAGAGTCAGTATGGTTGATCCATGGCAGTTTGCTGCTTCGCTTGCCGTGCCGGCATCAGGGGAGATGGCGGAAAGGTTGCTGAATATTGGTTGCAGCAGATGACAGGTGCTCTGCAAAAGCACCTGAAAGTCCTAATGCAATCCCTGTGGGAGCGGGTTTACCCGCTCCCACAGGGATCGCGCACGCTTTTTAAATTCTGCGCAAGACAGTTGCTCCCACAAGGATTGTTGTTGGGCTCAACAGCGGCTTCTGGTCGATGGCCGCCCCAGAGCAGTGGCCGTATTTGAGTTTTTCGCTAACGAGCCTACTTTGTAACGCGCCGATACCGCTGCTTGGGACTACGAGGAGAATCAGGGTCTGTCATCTCGATCAATCCAGCAGCGAGGGCCGGGTGCAAGTAACTCTTGCGGAATGTGGCCCGGTGCGAAAGACCCAGCTGTTGCATAAGCTCCCCGGCCTTCAAGGCGATACCCACAGGCATTACATTCAAGAGACTCGCTACTTGGTCGGTTACTTGGTCGGTTACTTGGTCGGTCGCTGGATTGCTTTGTTTGGCTTCGACAAGCGCCTGCAGCAAGGCTCCGAGCATGTATTCAACAACAGGGGTTGATTCCGCGGCTTGGTCAGCCGCCGCCAGGGCAGCGTAGTAAGCGTCCTGCTGCTCTCGAATAACCGTTTCCACCGGTAGGAACGCCAGCACCGGCCGCCACCGGCTGAGCAACAGGGTCTGCCAGAGCCGCCCCATTCGCCCATTGCCATCTGCAAACGGGTGAATGAATTCAAACTCGTAATGGAAAACACAGCTGGTGATCAGCGGGTGCCAATCGTTGCTTGCCAGCCAATCAAGTAAATCCTGTACCAGTGTCGCGACTCGACTGGCAGGTGGTGCCATATGCAGCAGGCGGGAGCCGCGGTAAATGCCTACGCCACCCCGACGATAGCGGCCAGCGTCATCAATCAGCCCATGCATCAGCAAACCGTGCGCAGCGAGCAGATCACTCTGGGCGTCGGCACGCCAACCTGGCATCGCGTCATACGCAGCGAATGCATTGCGCACCTCCTGGATTTCACGCGGCAAGCCCATCACGCGCTTGCCGTCGAGCAACGCTGTTACCTGCTCTACGCTCAAGGTGTTGTTTTCTATCGCCAGTGATGCCTGGATAGTGCGAATACGGTTACCACGGCGCAGCTGCGGTGTCAGCGCTGCATCGCAGTAGGTAGTCAAAAAACCCACTTGCTCACTGATTTCGGCTACCAGTGCCAGAATCCGAGGAGTCACAGTCAGCGGTGGTTGGTAGTTGCTCATTGCCTGCGGTCCATGGGAATCGAGAGCGTCGCGACACCGGTGCGTAACTGCCACAAAATGATTACCACGACCGCGCTCACCTTAATCCAGGGACATCACGGGGTAAAGGAAGCACGAACATCACTTCACAAATTCCTGAACTGATTATTTGCCGCCAGCGATTTTTCCCCTCGCCCATCGCCACCAGAATCGCTTCACCACAATCACAAAAACCGTGAGGCCACTCCCGTGGACCAGACACTCCAGGTACGGCAAGCCGCCGCTGCCCTCGTTGCCGCGTTTGCCAGCAACGACACCGCCCGCTATTTCGCCTGCTTCAGCGAAGACGCCACGTTCCTTTTCCACACCTTGCCGCAACCGCTGCTGTCGCGCCGTGCCTACGAGCAGCTCTGGGCCCAGTGGCAGGCAGAGGGCTTTGCAGTGCTGGCCTGCGAGTCGGGTAATGCCCATGTGAGCCTGCAAGGGGACGTGGCCATCTTCATGCACGATGTAGCCACGCATATCCGCATCGCCGGTGAAGACCACCAGTTGAGCGAGCGCGAGACCATCGTCTTCCGCCGCCAGGGTGAGCAGTGGCTCGCCTGCCACGAGCACCTGTCGGTCGCATCACCAGCCTGATCGTTGTTTCTAGCGGCCTTGCCGCCCTGCCATCGCACCCACAACAAGGCCCGCGCACTGCGCCGGCCCACAACAACCGCGCTGGAGCATCACCATGAGCCACTCGACCGGTATCGAGACCAATGGCGTCGAACAGATCCCCGACGATCAACGCGACGCCGCCCCGCTGGACCTGTTCCGCCTGATCTTCGGCGGCGCCAATACCTTTGCCACAGCCGTGCTGGGCAGCTTCCCGGTACTGTTCGGGCTGTCGTTCCAGGCGGGCGTGTGGGCGATCTTGCTCGGCGTCGCCGTGGGTGCGCTGATTCTCGCGCCAATGGGCCTGTTCGGGGCAATCAACGGCACCAACAACGCCGTGTCGTCTGGCGCACACTTTGGTGTGCACGGGCGTATCGTCGGCTCGTTCCTGTCGCTGCTCACTGCGGTGGCGTTCTTTTCGTTGTCGGTGTGGAGCTCGGGTGATGCCTTGGTCGGCGGTGCCAAGCGCCTGGCCGGCCTGCCGGAAACCGACCTGACCCTGGGCCTGGCCTATGGCTTGTTCGCCGTGCTGGTGCTGGTGGTGTGCATCTTCGGCTTCCGTTTCATGTTGTGGGTCAACAAGATTGCCGTCTGGGCCTCGAGCCTGCTGTTCCTGCTGGGCATTGTCGCCTTCGCCGGGCCGTTCGATGCCGGCTATGCGGGCAGCGTCAACCTAGGCCAGGCGGGCTTCTGGGCAGCCTTCGTCGGCGCGGCGATCCTGGCCATGAGCAACCCGGTTTCGTTCGGCGCTTTTCTTGGCGACTGGTCACGCTATATCCCGCGTGAAACGCCCAAGGCGCGCATCATGCTGGCAGTAGTTGCAGCGCAGGGTGCGACGCTGATCCCGTTTCTGTTCGGCCTGTGCACCGCCACCCTGGTAGCCACCCACGCACCGGACTACATCGCCGCCAACAACTATGTCGGCGGCCTGCTGGCGGTAGCACCGAGCTGGTTCTTCCTGCCGGTATGCCTGATTGCGGTGATCGGCGGCATGTCCACCGGCACCACCGCGCTGTATGGCACTGGCCTGGACATGTCGAGCGTGTTCCCGCGTTTGCTCAGCCGTGCCGGCGCCACATTGCTGATCGGCGTGCTGGCAATCGGCTTCATCTTCGTTGGCCGCTTCACCTTCAACCTGGTGCAGAGCGTGTCGACCTTCGCCGTGCTGATCATCACCTGCACCAGCCCGTGGATGGTGATCATGATTCTCGGGCTGATCACCCGCCGCGGTTTCTACCATGCCGATGACTTGCAGGTGTTTACCCGCGGCCAGCGCGGCGGCCACTACTGGTTCCTGCATGGCTGGAACTGGCGCGGCATGGGCGCATGGCTGCCCAGCGCAGCGGTCGGCCTGTGCTTCGTCAACCTGCCGGGGCAGTTCGTCGGCCCGCTGGGCGACCTGGCCGGCGGCATCGACGTGAGCCTGCCGGTAACCCTGGGGCTGGCCGGCGTGCTGTACCTGCTGCTGCTCAACCTTTTCCCTGAACCTGCTGGCGTGTATGGCCCCCTTGGGCCGCGTTGGGTGCGCTGCAAAAGCACTGCGCACACGCCGGTAACCACTGCCGAAATGGCCTGACTGGAAACCGACCATGACCACTTCCCACTACATTGCCGGCCGCTGGGTCGAAGGCCAGGGCAGCGACTGCATCAGCGTCAACGACCCTGCGCTCGGGCTGCCCTTTGCTGAATTCATGGCCGCGAGCGTGGCCCAGGTCGACCAGGCCGTGGCTGCCGCCCGTGGCGCCCTGCCCGCCTGGAAGAACACCAGCGCCAGCGAGCGCGCTGCCTGCTTGCGCGGGTTTGCCGAGCAGCTGGGGCAGCGTCGCGAAGCGTTGATTGCGTTGCAGATGCGCAACAACGGCAAGCCACGCCATGAGGCGGAAATTGACCTGGACGACGCCATCGCCACGTTCGCCTACTACGCCGAACTGGCCGAACAGCTACCGTCGAAAAACCGTGACGTGCCACTGGCTGCGGCGGGCTTCACGGCGCGCACACGCCTGGAGCCGGTAGGCGTGGTCGGGCTGATCGTGCCGTGGAACTTCCCGCTGGTGACCAGCGCCTGGAAGCTCGCTCCGGCCCTGGCCGCGGGTTGCACCGTGGTGCTCAAGCCCTCGGAAGTTACCCCACTGATCGAACTAGCCTACGGCCAGATCGCCGACGCGATTGGCCTGCCGGCAGGCGTGCTGAACATCGTCAACGGCAAGGCCGAAACCGGCGCTGCGCTAAGCAGCCACAACGGCCTGGACAAGCTGTCGTTCACCGGCAGCAACAGTGTCGGCAGCCAGGTGATGCGCAGCGCATCGGCGCAGTGCCGGCCAGTGACACTGGAGCTGGGCGGCAAGTCGGCGATCGTGGTGTTCGATGATTGTGATGTCGACCAGGCGGTGGCGTGGATCGTCGCCGGTATCAGCTGGAACGCCGGGCAGATGTGCTCGGCCACGTCGCGGCTGCTGGTGCAGGACGGCATTGCCGATGCATTGCTGCCGCGTTTGCAGGCCGCACTGGAACAGCTACGGGTGGGCAACCCGCTGACCGAGGAAGTCGACATGGGGCCGCTGACCAGCCAGGCGCAGTGGCTGAAAGTGGCCAGCTACTTTGCCACGGCGCGGGAAGAAGGCTTGCGCTGCCTGGCCGGTGGCAAGGCGCTGGACCGTGAGGGCTGGTTCGTCAGCCCGACGTTGTACACCGATGTGCCCAAGGGCAGCCGCCTGTGGAGCGAGGAAATCTTCGGCCCGGTGCTGTGCGCACGGCGCTTCGCTACCGAGGAGCAGGCGATTGCCGAAGCCAACGACAGCCGCTTCGGGCTGGTGGCTACCGTGTGCTCTGCCGACCTGGAACGCGCCGAGCGGGTGGCCGACGCGCTGGAAGTCGGCCATGTGTGGATCAACTCGGTGCAGGCGGTGTTCGTCGAGACCTCGTGGGGCGGCACCAAGGGCAGTGGAATCGGGCGGGAGCTCGGGCCTTGGGGCCTGGCGGCCTATCAGTCGGTCAAGCATGTGACGCGGTGCCTCGGCTGATTATTTCAGCGACATCATCATCGTCTTGGGTGACAGCTCGGGGCAGAGGCGGAAGCCAGCATTTTTGGCATAGAACTTCTCCAGCCGCTCGCTAAGGGGATGCACGATCATCGCGACGCAGCCCACGACCTCCGAGGCGGCCAGTGCTCGTTCGATCGCATCCTGCAGGAGGTCGGTTGCCACACCCTGCCCCGCAGCCTGGCGGGTTACACCCATGCGCCCCAATACGACCACCGGCAGGTGGTCAGGCGCATTGCGGCGCAGGCGAGCCGATACACCGTGGCCCCGTGCCACAGACCCATTCGACAACGTGTAAAAACCAGCGACGGCGTTGGTGCCTGCAAAACAGCTGACATAGACCACCGCGTGCTTGGCATGCTGGTCCTTCAGTGCCTTGTCCCACAAGTAGCTGTTGATGGAAGCTTCCCCACAATCGAACTGGCCAAGGTCATGGTCCGCGTTCAACACTTGTGGAGCACTCAGCGCCAGCGCTTCGGCCTTGCCAGCAGCTTCTTCACGCATTCGTTGCTCCTGATAGGGTTGTCTTCCAGTGCCTGGGTGAATGCGTCATAGGCTTGTTCATCAAGCAGGAACAAGCGTTGCTCCATGAGCACTTCCTCGGCCCGCTTGCAGGCAGCTTCAAGCACAAAGCTGGTGCGATCACCGCCAACAACTTCAACTGCAGCGTCGATCAGGTCGCGGCGATGCTCGGCAACCCTCATGTTCAATGGCACCGTTTTGCTGCGGTCCCGTGTATGCACTTCACCCATGGATGACTCCTCGCCCGTACCACGCGGGCCACCAGATCGACCCATTCTGTCGATTAGGCAAAGCCTACGAAAGCGTAACGCAAATGTATAGCTGTAAATCACTTTGCGTTACGAACGGTCATCCAGTTCCGGGGAGCGACGCCAGGTCTGTGCGAGCAGGTTCACCCGCGAAGAGCCAGACCAGGAAACACAAACCTCTGTCCCGCGTGACTTTCCCCTTCCCGCGCAAAGTCCCACTTCCTGGTACCCCCACAATCACAACACCAGGTCGGACCACCCATGCACCCTCATCGCACCGCCTTGCACAACGAACTGCACGCCCGCCCGTCGCTGTACTTCGACGGCCCGGCGCATGTCTTCCACCTGGCCCTGCTCGGCGGCGATGCTGCCTGTACGGCGCTGCTGCAACGTTGCTGCCCGGATGCCGTGGACACCGCAGCCGCCCAAGGCATCACCTGCCTCAATGGCCAGCCGTTCAAGTGGGAAAGGCACACCGAGTTCTTCACCCTGACGCTGGTGGTGCCCTGCACTGCCGCCGGCACTGAGTGGCAGGCCCTACCCCCGGTCCTGGTCGACGCTATCGCCCCGCAAGCTGCGCAGGTGATCAACGCCGTGCAGATACTGGTACGCGATGAACAGGACCTGGACCTGGCCCACTACGGTTTCAAGGACCCCTGCGGTTCATGCGTAGGCGGTGGTGACGCGGTGGTGTGGAGCGATTTCCGCCTGACCGAAGACGGCAGCAACCGCTTGCTGTTCATCAACCGCCGCCTCAATGCCTACCGCCAGGGCCGCATGATTCGCCGCCTGCTGGAAATCGAGACCTACCGCATGATGGCCTCGCTGACGCTGACCACGGCCAAGCAGTTGAGCCAGGAACTGGATGCCTTCGACAA
>Ga0302347_1002952_pt1 | contig 16076 bp, 16 predicted proteins | sample PhyWR1_FD_202178 | JGI IMG/M metagenome (GOLD analysis project Ga0302347, IMG submission 202178) | Leaf surface microbial communities from wheat plants in UC Gill Tract Community Farm, Albany, California, United States - DLSL W.R1 (v2)... | ecosystem: Host-associated > Plants > Phyllosphere >...
GAACCGCCGGCCGATGGCGCGCTGCTGCGCACCGCCATCGAGATCGACGGGCGCCGCGTGCAGCTGGGGCTGCCGGCCGTGCTGCTGGCCGGCCTGCACGCCGCCAGCCCCGCCGCTGCCGCGCCCGCCGCCGGCGATCCGGCCGCAGCCGAACCGGCGGCTGTGACGGCGCCGGTGGCCGGCACCATCGCCGCCTGGAAAGCCGAAGAAGGCGCGGACGTCGCCGAAGGCGAGCTGGTTGCCGTCATGGAGGCGATGAAAATGGAAACGCAGGTGTTTGCCCATCGCGCGGGCCGCCTCCGGCGGGAAGTCGAAATGGGCACGTATGTCCAGGCCGGCGCCGTGCTGGCACGCATCGCGTGAGGGCTGGTGTCACCGCCTGAAACAGGGCGCTTTGCTGTTTTGCCCCTTCCCCGCTGGGCAAAGGAGACATTCGGCAGGCGGGAGCAGACTTTTCAGCATCAAAAAGGCTTGTAGCGTAGGCTGCGCCTGCGCATGCAGCTATCAATTCAGGAGCAAACTCGGCTGAATTGCCCCATGCCGCCGCGTCAGCCCCGCAGCTCAGGCCAGCGAAGGCGTGGCGGCCAGGATTTCCTCGATGGTGCTCAAGCCTTCGGCCACCTTGAGCGCGCCGGCCAGCCGCAGCGGCCGCATGCCTTCGCTGACGGCCTGGCGGCGCAGCGCGTCCATGTTGGGCTCCTTGGAGACCTTTTCCTTGAACGCCTCAGTCACCGTCAACAATTCGTACAGCCCCATGCGTCCGCGAAAACCCGTCATGCGGCAATCGACGCAGCCCACCGGCTTGTAGGGCCGGTAGCTGCCCGTGACCTGCCAGGGCTTGACCATCTCGGCCAGCGTCTCGCGCCGGGCGCTGTCGTCGGGCTGGCGGCACTGCGGGCACAGCGTGCGCACCAGGCGCTGGGCCAGCACGCCCAGCAGCGTCGCGTTGATGAGGTAGGACGGCACGCCCAGCTCCATCAGGCGCGAGACCGCCGAGGGCGCGTCGTTGGTGTGCAGCGTGCTGAACACCAGGTGGCCGGTCAGCGCGGCCTGCACGGCCATCTCCGCCGTCTGCAGGTCGCGGATTTCGCCGACCATGATGATGTCCGGGTCCTGGCGCATCAGCGAGCGCAGGCCTTCGGGAAAGCCGAAATTGAGCTGCGGCTGGACCTGCGTCTGGTTGAAGGCCGGCTCGATCATCTCGATCGGGTCTTCAATCGTGTTGATGTTCACCTCCTCGGTCGCCAGCCTTTTAAGTGTCGAATACAGCGTCGTGGTCTTGCCCGAGCCGGTCGGGCCGGTCACCAGCACGATGCCGTGCGGGCGCTTGACGAGCTGCTCCCAGCGCTCGGCGTCGTGCGCCGAAAACCCCAGCGCGTCCAGGCTTTTCACGGTGGTGTCAGGGTCGAAGATGCGCATCACCATCTTTTCGCCAAAGGCCGTGGGCAGCGTGGACAGGCGCATCTCCACCTCGTCGCCGCGCGGGTTGCGCGTCTTGATGCGCCCGTCCTGCGGCCGGCGCCGCTCCACCACGTCCATGCGCCCGAGCAGCTTGATGCGCGCCGTCATGGCGTTGTGCACGCCCATGGGCAGCTGGTAGACCGGGTGCAGCACGCCGTCGATGCGAAAGCGGATCACGCCCTGCTCGCGCCGGGGCTCCAGGTGGATGTCGCTGGCGCGCTGGTCGAAGGCGTACTGCCAGAGCCAGTCCACCACCTGCACCACGCCCTGGTCGTTGGCGTCGAGCTGCTTGTTGCTCTTTCCCAGCTCGACCAGCTGCTCGAAGCTGGCCGAGCTGGCGCCGCCGCTGGACTTGAGCGCGGCCTTGACCGACTTGGCCAGCGCGAAGAACTCGGCCGTGAACTTGGTGATGTCCAGCGGATTGGCCACCACCAGGCGCACGCTGCGCTTGGACTGGCGCTCGACCTCGGAAATCCAGTCGGTGACGAACGGCTCGGACGTGGCAATCACCAGCTCGTGTGCCGTCACCTGCACCGGCAGCACCTTGTGGCGCTCGGCATACACCGCCGACATGCTGTCGGCCACCTTGCCCACATCGACCTTGAGCGGGTCGATGCGCAGGTAGGGCAGCCCGGCGCGCCCGGCCAGGTACTGGCTGATGGCTTCCACGTCCAGCGGCCGGCCGTCGGACAGGCGCGTCATGCCCATGTTGGCCAGCCGGGCGATGGGCTGCTGGGCGCTTTGCACCTGCGCGCAGCGCGCGATGGTGCGCTGGGCGTCGGCGGCGCTGATGATGCCGTCCTCGCCCAGCCACTCGACCAGCCGGCGCCAGTCGAGCGGGCCGGTGTGCGGTGTCGGGGCGGGCGGCTTGGGAAGTGATCGGTGGGGCATGGCGGCGCTGGTGAAAAAGGCACTGTAAAAACTGAAGAGGGGAAAAGTAACAACTTTTCCCCCGCCATTCCCGCGCAGGCGGGAATGGCGCGGGCCAAAGGATCACGCCACGGGCTTGAACAGCCGCAACCATTTCTTGGCCGGCAAATCCCAGCGCGACTCGATGCTGCCTGCGCGCGCCAGCAGTTCTTCACGCCCGGGCCGCGTCGGCTCGAACTGCGCCAGCACCACGGTGTTGCCTTCGCGCGTGGGGCGGAAGGCCCAGACCGACTCCGGGCCGAATGCCTCGGCAATTTTCGTCAGCGATGCTTCGAAACTCGAATCGCGGCCGAACAGGTTGACCGTCATCACGCCGTCCTCGGTCAGCAATTCGCGGCAGTTTGCATAAAAGTCGGCGTCGTCGAGCACCGGCGCGGCCGCCTCGTGGTCGTACAGGTCCACATGCAGCAGGTCCACCGTGCCCCGGTGCGCGGGCTGCAAGATTTCGGCGGCGGCATCGGCCTCGATGACGGTGAGCCGGGCGTCGTCGCGCGGCAGCTTGAACCACAGCCGGCAGGCGGTGACGACCTGCGGGTTGATCTCGATGGCGGTGGTCTTCATGCGCAGCTTCTTGTGGCAGAACTTGGTCAGCGCCGCCGAGCCGAGGCCGAGCTGCATGGCGTGCCGCTTGGCAACGGTTTCGGCGTCCATGAACAAGAGGCCGGCCATCATGCGCTGCACATACTCCAGCTCGATGTCGTAGGGCGCATCCTTGAGCATCGAGCCCTGCACCCACTCGGTGCCCAGGTGCAGGAAGCGCACGTCGCCGTAGTCCGAGAAATTGACCTCGGGCAGGTCCAGGGGCGGGATGGGATTGTCTTTTTTGGCCATGGGCGGGGAAATCCTGAATTTTTGACAGGCCTGGCGGCGCGCGGACCGCCATTCTCGCCTGCCCGCGCCGCTCAGGCGGCGCCGGCGGCCGGATCGGCGGCATGCACATGCTTGCGCAGGCGCAGCAGGGCCTGAGGCTCGCGCAGGCCGGCGCGCGCCAATATCTCGTCCTCGGGCACGCCGGCGTCCAGCCAGCGCACGATGCACGAGTTGCGCAGCGTCATCGGCCCGGCATGCGCCAGCACCGTGTCCGGATAGCGCGGCCCGAGCACCGTGCTGACATGGCGGTTGGCCAGGTGAAAGAGCGCCCGCGGCGTGAGCCGCCCGGCCTTCTTGCGCGAGACGAACAGCGGCGTGGCCGCGTCCTGCGGCAGCGCCAGCGTGTCGCGCGCCGTCAGCCAGGCGAGCACGGCCGCGCCCACGTCGCCGGGCAGCGTGATGCGCCGCTCCTGCGCCTTGCGCGCGCCGCTCAGCTCCAGCATGACGGGCGCGGCGGCCACGCCGGGCGCATCCGCTTCGGCCGGAAACAGCTCGCCCACACCCTGGCTCGAACCCAGCCGGGGATGGCGCACGTCGCCGATGTCCAGCCCGGCCAGCTCGGCCACGGTCAGCGCCGACTGCATCATCAGCCGCAGGATGGCCTGGTCGCGCACGTCCAGCCACGGCTGGTCGGGCGGCGGCGGGTCGATGGGCGGCGCGACGGCGTCCAGCAGCGCGTCCCAGTCGATGGCGTGAAACACCAGCGAATCCATCTGCTCGCTGGCCGAGACCGAGGCGCTGGCGTCCACCGGGTTGGCCTCGACCCAGCCCTGCGCCAGCGCGAAGGCGTAGATGCTCTTCAGCACCCGGTAGTAACGGCGCTGGGTGACGGTGCTCACATGCAGCATGCCGCGCGCCTGGCCGCGCGGGCTCAGCGCTTCAAGGTAGGCGCGCACGTCGGCCGAGCGCGCCTCGTGCCAGGGCAGCGGCCCGTGGCCCAGCAGGTGCTCGGTCCAGCCGGCCCACAGCGAATGGTAGGACGCCAGCGAGCGCGGCGACAGCGCGCCCTTGGGATGCGCGGCGCGCTCAAGCGCCCAGGCCTTGAAGACGGCTTCGGTGTTGGAAGGAAACGGCAAGGTGCTCATTGGTGCGGACCCATTCCTGTTGTGTGAAGACAAACCGCGCGCCAGACGCAGGTTTTGGCCAGCGCCTGAAGCGCCGGCGCCGGCCATCCGCTACCAATCTTATAGCAGGTTGCGCTGATGCAGCATGCGCCAGAGGGCTAAAAGGCTTGAAAATGCCGCAGGGCCGCCCGCCCTGCCGGTGCTGGCCCCCGCGCGCAGGCCGCGCCGGGCGCCTCAGCGCGCCAGCAGGCCCTGCAGCCGGCCAAAGGCCTGCAGCGCATTGGCCGTGGTGGCGGCCGCCAGCGCCTCGGGCGCCAGGCCGCGCAGCTGCGCCAGCACGCCGGCAATGCGCGGCAGCTCGCCGGGCTCGTTGCGGCCCTGCGGCTGGCCGCCAGCGCGCTGCTGCGCCGTGCGGTAGAGCCAGTGCGGAGGAATGTCGGGCGAATCGGTCTCCATCACCAGCGCCTGCAGCGGCAGAGCAGCGGCCAGGCGCCTGATTTGCAGCGCCGAGTCGAACGTGACGTTGCCGCCAAAGCCCAGCTTCAAGCCCAGCTTGATGAATTCATGCGCCTGCTGCTCGCTGCCATTGAACGCATGGGCAATGCCGCGCCAGCCGCCTTCGGGCGCCAGCTCGCGCAGGTGCTTGAGCAGCTTGTCGGCCGAGCGCCGCACGTGCAGCATCACCGGCAGGCCGTGCTTGCGTGCCAGCTTGAGCTGCGCACGGTAGAAGTATTCCTGGCGCTCGCGCTGCGGGCTTTGCGTCAGCGCCACAGCAAAGTAGTCCAGCCCGATCTCGCCCACGGCAACCAGGCGCGGATCGTCTTTCCTGAGCGCCAGCTCCTCGTCCAGCGCCTGCAGGTCGGCCTCCTGCGCCTGCGGTACGCACAGCGGGTGGATGCCCAACGCGTAGCTGTCCGAAAACCGGTGCGCCAGCAGCCGCACGGCGGCGAAATTGCCGACCGCCACGGCCGGCAGGACGCAATGGCGCACGCCAGCGGCCGCCGCGCGCGCGCGCATGGCCGCCACATCGGCGCCAAACTCGGCCGCGTCCAGGTGGCAATGGGTGTCGATCCAGAAGTTCATGCGAAAAAGATAGGGCCGGCCGGCCAGCCAGTTGAAACAAATGGAAAGCGATTGTTACCCAGCGCCGCCGGCCGGTTCCCCATGCCCTGCAAGGGCGCAAAAATCGTGCTACGGTGCATTTTTTGTTCCGTCAGTTTTCCCACCAACTGCACAGGTGAACGGATGCGAAAGCCTGCCCTTTACAGCCGCTCCAGCCGCGCTGGCGTTCAGCCTTCAGGCGAGCAACCGGACAGCGCGGCGCCTGCCGCTCCGCCAGCGGCATCGGGCGCGCCACCCTTGCAGGCTGCGCCTTCCTCGTCTTCCTTCACCTCTTCGCCCTCGCCTCCCGGCTCCCGCAGCGCGCGGCTGCTGCGGCAGCTGTCAGCGCACCAGCTGCAGCTGCTGTGGTCGGTGGTCGGGCTGCTGGCGCTGCTGCTGGCCGCCAGCCTGGCGCTGCAGCCGCCCACGGCGCGCAAGCTGACGCAAAAGGACATCAACGCGGCGGTGCTGAAAACGCTGCAGACCACCGTGCTGCCCTCGCCGGCGGTCCGCGCCTACGACGCGATCATTCCCTCGGTGGTGCGCGTCATCGGCCTGGGCAAGCCGAGCAAGGACAAGGACGGCGGCGAGACCGCCGAGCGCAGCGTGGGCACCGGCGTGGTCATCACCGACAAGGGCATCATCCTGACCAACCTGCATGTGGTGCAGGGCGCGCAGAACATCAAGGTGACGTTCGCGGACGGCCTGGAAGCCAGCGCCTCGGTCACCGGCACGCAGCCTGAAAACGACCTGGCGGTGCTGCAGGCCAGCAAGATTCCCGACGACCTGACCGCCGCCACGCTGCGCTCCACGGCCGGCCTGGCGCCGGGCGAGCAGGTGATGGCCGTGGGTTATCCCTTCGGCATCGGCCCTTCGGCGTCCAGCGGCGTCATTTCGGGGCTGGGGCGCACCTTCCGTTCGCCCGAGGGCAAGCAGCCCATCAGCAACCTGATCCAGTTCGACGCCGCCGCCAACCCCGGCAACTCGGGCGGCCCCTTGGTGACCATGGAGGGCGAGGTGATCGGCATCGTGACGGCGATTTACAACCCCAACCAGCAGCGCTCCTTTGTCGGCATCGGTTTTGCGGTGCCGATTGAAAACGCGGCCTCGGCCGTGGGCATGCACCCTTTCTAGAAAGGCGTTTCTTCATGGATTCCAGCAGCTTCGAGCATTCCCACGCCAGCCACGACGCCACGGCCCTGCAGATGGAGCAGATCCTCTACGAGGTCAAGCGCGTGGTGGTCGGGCAGGACCGCTTCCTGGAGCGCGTCATGGTCGCCATCCTGGCGCAGGGCCACCTGCTGGTCGAGGGCGTGCCGGGCCTGGCCAAGACGCTGACCATCAAGACGCTGGCCGACACCATCCAGGGCGACTTCAAGCGCATCCAGTTCACGCCCGACCTGGTGCCGGCCGACCTGGTGGGCACGCGCATCTACAACCAGAAGACCGGCGACTTCAGCACCTCGCTCGGGCCGGTGTTCACCAATTTGCTGCTGGCCGACGAGATCAACCGCGCGCCGGCCAAGGTGCAAAGCGCGCTACTCGAAGTGATGCAGGAGCGCCAAGTGACGATCGCCGGCGTCAGCCACAAGGTGCCCTCGCCTTTCCTGGTCATGGCGACGCAGAACCCGATCGAAACCGAAGGCACCTACCCGCTGCCCGAGGCGCAGGTGGACCGCTTCATGATGAAGGTGCTGGTCGATTACCCGAGCGACGAGGAGGAATTCGTCATCGTCCAGCGCGTGACCGGCCCGCGCGTGCAGGCCTCGCCCGTGGCCACCACGGCGCAGCTAGCCGCGCTGCAGGCCGAGTGCCGGCGCATCTACATCGACCCGTCGCTGGTGCAGTACGCGGTGCGCCTGGTCTCGGCCACGCGCACGCCCGGGCGCCACGGCCTGGACGAGATCGCGCGCTTTCTCACCTTCGGCGCCAGCCCGCGCGCCACCATCAACCTCACCGAGGGCGCCCGGGCGCTGGCGATGCTGCGCGGTCGCAGCTACGCGCTGCCCGAGGACATGACCGACCTGGTGCCCGACGTGCTGCGCCACCGCCTGGTGCTGTCCTACGAGGCGCTGTCCGAAGGCTTTTCACCCGACCAGATCGTGCAGCGCATCATGGCCAGAATCCCGCCGCCGGCCAAGCCGCTTGCCCATGAAAAACTTGCTGCCTGAAAGTGCCCACGCTCCGGCCGAAAGCGCCGAGCTGCTGCTGCGCCGGCTGGAGTGGACGGTGCTGCGCCGGCTCGACGGGCTCTTGCAGGGCGACTACCGCACGCTGCTGCGTGGGGCCGGCATGGACCTGGCCGACCTGCGCGCCTACCAGTACCACGACGACGTGCGCCACATCGACTGGAACGTGACGGCGCGCCAGCAGGAGCCGCATGTGCGCGTCTTCACCGAGGACCGGGAGATGAGCGCCTGGTTCCTGCTCGACCTGAGCCCGTCGATGGATTTCGGCTCCAGCGAGCAGCGCAAGCGCGGCGTGCTGACCGATTTCGTCGCCGTGCTGGCGCGCCTCCTGAGCCACCACGGCAACCGCGTGGGCGCGCTGCTCTACGGCGCCGGCGTCGATGCGGCGATTCCGGCGCGCGGCGGGCGCGCGCATGTGCTGCACCTGCTGCACACCCTGCGCGCGCGACCGCAGGCCGGCGACAGCACCGGCCCCACCCGGCTGCACGAGCTGCTGGCCTCGGGCGCCAACCTGCTGCGCCGGCGCTCGACCGTGTTCGTGGTGTCGGACTTCATCACCGAGGCCGGCTGGGAAAAGCCGCTGGGCCAGCTCGCGCAGCGCCACGAGGTCGTGGCCGTGCGCCTGCTGGACCCGCTCGAACTCGAATTGCCCGACCTGGGCCTGATTCCGATCACCGACGCCGAAACCGGCAAGCAGCTGCTGGTCGATACCCACGACGCGGGCTTTCGCCGGCGCTTTGCCCGCATCGCCGCGCAGCGCGAGGCCGAACTGCGCGAGTCGCTGGCGCGCGCCGGCGTGGACACGCTGGAGGTCTCGACCGATGACGACCTGGCCGACGCCATCGTGCGCTTTACCGACCTGCGCAAGCAGCGCAGCCGCCTCTCGGGCGCGCTGGCCACGGCGCGGCTGTCCGGCCACCTGGGCCGCGCCGCCTGAGCCGGCGCGAAGGAGCTTCGCCATGACCCTTCCCATGACATTTCTCTGGCCGCAGTTCCTCTGGCTGCTGCTGGCCCTGCCGCTGCTGGTGGCGCTGTACCTGTGGCTGCTGCGGCGCAAGAAGAAGACCGCGCTGCGCTACGCCAGCCTGTCCATCGTGCGCGAGGCCATGGGGCCGGGCCAGAGCGTTCGCCGGCACGTTCCGCCGCTGCTGTTCCTGCTGGCGATCGCCGCGATGCTGGTGGCCGCGTCGCGCCCGTTCGCCGTGGTCACGCTGCCCTCGCAGAACGAGACCATCATGCTGGCGATGGACGTCTCGGGCAGCATGCGCGCCACCGACGTCGAGCCCAACCGGCTGGTGGCCTCGCAAAACGCGGCCAAGGCATTTTTGGCCGACCTGCCGCGCAGCGTGCGCGTGGGCGTGGTCGCCTTTGCCGGCACCGCCGCCGTGGTGCAGCCGCCCACGCTCAGCCGCGAGGACCTGACGTCGGCGATCGACAAGTTCCAGCTGCAGCGCGGCACGGCGATTGGCAACGGCATCATCGTCTCGCTGGCCGAGCTGTTTCCCGAGGCCGGCATCGACCTGGAATCGCTGGAAAACGGCCACGACCGCCGGCGCGGCCTGTCGCTCGACCAGGCGGGCAAGGACGACGGGAGCGGCAAGAAACCCTTCACGCCGGTGGCGCCCGGCTCCTACGGCTCGGCCGCCATCATCCTGCTCACCGACGGGCAGCGCACCACCGGCGTCGATTCGCTGGACGCGGCCAAGCTGGCGGCTGACCGGGGCATCCGCGTTTACACCGTCGGCGTGGGCACCGTCGAGGGCGAAACCATCGGCTTTGAAGGCTGGTCGATGCGCGTGCGGCTCGACGAGGAAACGCTCAAGGGCATCGCCCGCGCGACGCAGGCCGAATACTTCTACGCCGGCACGGCGGGCGACCTGAAAAAGGTCTACCAGACACTGAGTTCGCGGCTGACGGTGGAAAAAAAGGAAACCGAGATTTCGGCCTTGCTGGCGCTGGCGGCCGCCCTGCTGTCGCTGCTGTCGGCCGGGCTGTCGCTGCTGTGGTTCAACCGGATCCTTTGACGGCTGCGGCGCGGCCTGGCAGCGGCGCAAGGAGCCGGTTCATGGCCAAATCAGGCTGCTGCGCAATGCCTTCCTGCACGGACAGCTATGTTTTTCATAGCAGACAGCATTTTTTGCCAGAGGTTCACGGCCCGTGCCCCCGGGCGCGCCGGCATGGGCGGCCTACTTGCGCGTGGTCTTGCGCTTGCGGCTCGCGGCGGCAAAGGGAAACATCGCGTCGGTCCAGGCCTTGGTGGCCTGGCGCGCATTCTTGGCGGACTCGCGCTTGACGGCGGCGGTCGCCTGGCCGCGCGCGGTGTTGGCGATCTTGTTGGCGCTGCTCAGGAACATGCTCATGAAGGGATTTTTCACCGGGGCACCTCTTTCAAAGGATGGAACCGCTCCATGCTAGCAAGCGCCCGCAGCGCGCCGGCGAAGGCAGCTGGCAGCGCCAGCCGTAGGACGGGAACGCCGATGCGGCATGCCGCGCGCCATGCGCCTGTCAGTAAAAAAGCTCGCCCAGGTCCACCGTGGAGCGCTTGCCGATCTGGGCATGGTTTTCCTGCAGCCACTCCTGCGCCCGGGCCCGCCCCAGGTCGCGCAGCATCTGAAAGAAGCGCATGTTGGCCGCCAGCTTGGTTTCGGTCTTCAGGCCGTGGATCTGCTCCTGCGCGTCGATCACGTGGAAATTGACCCGCGCCAAGCGCCGCTCGAAGCGCCCGAGCTTGAACACCGACTCCTGCGCGTACTCGCGCGCGTGGGCGAACATGCGCATCTCGCGCAGGAAGGTCGAGTTGAAGGCCAGCTCCAGGATGCGGTCCTTGATCTGCTGGGCGGTGTGCGGCGTGGCCTTGTGCTTGAGCGGCGTGAGCAGCACCATCAGGATGTCCGGGCTCTTGCATTCGTAGAACAGCGGAAACACCGCCGGATTGGCCGCGTAGCCGCCGTCCCAGTAAGGCTCGCCGTCGATCTGCACGGCCCGCGCCATGGTCGGCAGGCAGGCCGAGGCCAGGATGGCGTCGGCGCTGATTTCGGGCGTGCGGAACAGCTTGACCTTGCCCGAGTTGGCGTTGGTGGCGGCAATGAACAGCTTGACCGGGCTTTCGCTGCGCAGCCGCTCGAAATCGACCTGCGCGGACAGGATGTCGCGCAGCGGGTTGAGGTCCAGCGGATTGAGCTGGTGCGGCGAGAAGTAATGCGCCCACTGCAGCATCATCTTCACGCCGGGCACCAGGTTGACGTCCTGCCCGTTCATCGACGGCACGGCAATGTCGAACGGCAGGCTGCCGGCCACCTTGGCCCAGAAGTTGTGCAGCGCCTGGCGCGCGCCGTCGGCGCCGCCGGTCATCAGGCCGTGGGCCATCACGGCCGCGTTCATGGCGCCGGCGCTGGTGCCGCTCACGCCCTCGAAATCGGTCCGCCCGTCTTCGAGCAGATGGTCCAGCACGCCCCAGGTGAAGGCGCCGTGGGCGCCGCCGCCCTGCAGGGCCAGGTTGATGGTCTGGGTTCGTCTTCCAAAAAGCAAAGGCGCCTCCTGTCCTTGTTCAATGCGGCCAGGCCGATGGCCGGGCATGGGGCGCGCGGGGCCAGCGCATGCGCGCCCTGGCGCCCAGGGTTGCGGGGCGGCCCCGGCCAGTCCGCCAGCCCCGGGCAGCGGGCTGGCCAGGGTCGGTTGTTGCAGTGCAGCATAACACCGCATGCCGGGCGCGCAACGCGCTGCGGCAGCCCCTACGGCGAGACAAGCCGGCGTCCGACGAGGCGCTGCAACGCTGCTCAGCCCGCCACATGGCACTCGCGCCGCAGCAGCGCCAGCGCATCCTTGCGCGCGTAGGTCGAGTCGCTTTGCAGCGTCGCCTCGGCCTCCTGCACAAAGGCATCCCAGAGGTCCAGGTAGTCGCCCTGGGACTGCGCCGGCGCATGGTTCAGGATGTACTGTCGCGCCAGCTCGGCATCGAAGCCCGGCCTGGCGCCGGGCTTTTGCATCTTGCGCACCAGCGCGCCCGCGGCTTTTTCGGTGAGCAAGGTTGTGGGCGCGGCGCCCGCTGCCACGCAGACGAACAGCGTCAGCAGTGAGCCGTCATCGCAGTTGCCGCCGGTGGCCGCGTCCCAGGCCAGCGAGACGGCCTGCTCGTGGTGCGCGATTTCGCTGGCCATGTCCTCCAGCCAGAAGTAGCGCCCCAGCAGCGGCGCATGGTGGTCGCCATGGTCGTTGGCAAACAGCGCCCTGGGCGGCAGCGCGCTGTCCAGGATCTGCGGCAGGTCGGACTGGACCGAGCGCATGACGGACTGCACCACGCCCCTGAAGACCTCCGGCAGGCCTTCGGGCAGCGTCAGGGTCAGGGTCTGCGACCGCAGGCTGGACAGGCGGGGCTTGGCATCGGGCGCTGCGGCGCGGGCCTTGGCGGCGCGGTACTTCTTGCGCAGCGCGGCGACCATCTTTTCAAAATCGACCCAGTCGGGCATTTCGGTGCGCCGCATGGCAAGGGCCAGCAGCGCGCTGCGGATCACCGCCTCGGCATGGGTATGGGCCTCTTCAAGCGCCTCCTCGTCCAGGCCCAGGTGCGCCGCCAGCCAGACGGCCGCGTCCTTTTCCAGCTGGAAGGGCTGGCGCCGGGCCAGTTCGGCCTGGTAGTCGGCAAAGCTTTTCAGCGACCACTCGGCCATGCCCCTGGGCGGGCGGGCGGCCTCGGCGGCACCGTCCAGGCTGGCGTGAAAGCTGCTGTCCTCGGGCAACGCCAGCAGCGCCCTGAGCAGGTCCGAGCCGGCCTTGGAGCGCGAAAGGAAGGAGTGGTCGCGCAGCGCCTGGGCCGCCAGCCGCAGGTCGCCGCCGCTGGCCGCCTGCAGGCCCAGGCTGACCAGGTTGACGATGCGCTCGCGCGCCTTTTCCAGGTCAGGGCGCAGGTTTTCATTGCCGAAGTAGCGCGCGATCTGCACCATGCCCTTGGGCGCGTCGGCGCGGATGGCATCGAGCTTGTCACGCCCGATGAGGCCCTCCCGCACGCCGAACTGCAGCGCCTTCTCGAAAAACGGCCGCGCATCGTAGAGCGAGACCGAGGCGGGCGCGGCGGACGCATCGGGCGAAGGGGTCGGAGCAGGAGCGGAAGGCGGCATGGGCATCGTGAAATGAAAGGGTTGCGCGGGCGCGGCCAGGCGTGGAGGCGAAAAAGCGGGCAAGGACCTCAGATGGCCGATTCCTCGTCCGATTCGCGGGCCGCCGGCGTGGCGCGGCCCCGGTCGGTCTGGCCGGTCTCGACGCGGCCGTCGTCCTCCTCGTCCTCTTCCTCGCCGGCCTCTTCCAGGCCGGCGTCGTGGGCGCGCGCCTTGGCGCGCAGCACGGTCAGCATCTCGATGAAGAGGTCGGGGTTCTGGTAGCGCAGCAGCCAGGCCAGCTCCATCCAGTCGTGGTCGGCAATCTCGTCCTGCTCGACCTGCGGCCGCTCGTAGGCCCGGGCCTGCAACTCCGAGCGCGACAGCAGCTCGCCGGTGTCGCGCATCGCGTCAAAGCTGCCATTGAAGGCGAAGGCCTCGATGCGGTCCCATTTTTCGGTGAAATAGTCGGCCAGCGCCTCGCTGCCGCCTTCGAGGTCGCCGATGGCGTTGAGGAACTCCATCGGGTCGGCGTCCTCGCGAAAGATGATGGCATTCATCATGCCGCGCAGGTGGGTCCGCGTCAGATCCTTGTACTGCTTCTCGATCACCACGGCGCGGGCGAACTGCTCGGGCGTGACCAGCAGGTTGACCACCGATTCCTTGGAGTTGTCGTATTCGCGGATGACCGCCAGGATGTCCTTGGGCGGCAGTTGCGCCAGCACGACCATCAGCGCGCTGTCGCCTTCGGCGTCGGCCAGTTCGACCAGCGCCGACTCGGCGCCCACAATGTCGCCGGCGGCAATCAAGGTCTGGGTTTTTTCAATCAGGGCCAGGTGGTTCATAGGAGGCTTCGTGTTGCTTGTCGGTGTTGTCGAAGAAGGTAGCCGCTCAGTCCTTGCGGTCAAACCCCTGCCCTTCCAGCCAGTCGGCGCCCGCTTCGGCGCGGCTGCGGGCATCGCCGCGCACCTCGTCGTCCTCGTGGTCGTCGAATTCGTCCCGGTAGTCGTCGCCGTCTTCGGCGTCTTCGTCGTCGTCCTGATCGGCGTCATCGCCGGCGCCCTGCGCGCCCAGGCCGGCATCGGGCTTGTCCAGCAGGTAATGCAGGCCCGCCGCCAGCGTCATGAACCATTCGCCGCCCGGCTCCTTCAAAATGACCTGGGCCAGCTCGCGCGCCCATGGCGTGAGCTCAACGCCGCCGCACACGCCGGCCCACTCGGGCAATTCATCGGCCTCGTGGCTGAGCAGGTGCTCCATCAGCGCCGGCTCGCTAAAACGCAGGCCCTGGTGGAAGATAACCGCCACCATTTCGGGGCTGAGTTCCATCATCTTCACCAGAAAGCCGATTTCCTTGCGCTTGGCGGCCAGCCGCTGGCGCAGCACGTCGCGGCCGTCGGAGTCAAACGTCAGGTCATCGAGTTCAGCGCGGTAGGCCGAGCGCAGGTTGCGGAAAAACGGGGAAATGTTCATGTCGCGGATATTTTCAAAGCAGTGAGTCGAAATAGTGTTGCCAGATCTCGCGCGCCGTCTCCAGCGGGCTGTCCAGCAGGTTGCGTCGGCGGTTGTCGTCGTAGGCTTGGCGCTTGTCGGCATCCGACAGCACGTCGTAGGCCTCCTGGACGGCGCGAAAGCGCGCCGCTGCGTCTGGCGCGGCATTCCTGTCCGGATGCCAGAAGGAGGCTTTCTGGCGAAAGGCTTTCTTGATGTCAGCCAGCGTCGCCGCGCTGCTGAGCCCCAGGATGGTGTAGTGATCGGTCATGCGGGGGGATTTCGTCCTCGAACAGGGAAGCGGCGCACTGGCAGGGCCTGCTGCCACATCCTCCCGGCCAGAAGGTTCCACCGAAACGCGCAAAGCCGCTGATTATGCTTGAGGCACAGCGCGGCACCAGGAACGCGGCGGGACGCCAGCGGCGTCAGGAAGGTTAAGCCCGTGAGCAGGCGCCCACCAGGCACAGCACCGGGCTGCGCCTTGATTGCAAAGCAATGTAAAGCTGGTCAACTCCTTCAGGACGGGCTTCGTTAATAGAGCAGATGCAACAAAAATGCTGCGTCAATTAATTTTTACTAAAGCCCACCATGCACAAGTTACTCGCTGCCCTGATCGCCGGCCTGTTTGTTTCGGGCGCATTTGCCCAGACGCCTGCCGCCGTACCAGCCGCTACGCCAGCTGTTGTGAAAGCCGAAGCCAAGGTCGATGCCAAGGCAGACGCCAAGGTTGAAAAGGCCGACGCGGCCGCTAGCAAGGCCAAAACCAAGGCCCATGCCAAGGCCAGCCACACCAAGGCAAAAGCCCATGCCAAGGCCCTCAAGGCTGAAAAAGCCGAAGGCAAGGCCGACGTGAAAGCCGCCACCGTCAAGTAATCGACCGTTGCGCCCATGAAAAAAGACAGGCCAGGCCTGTCTTTTTTCATGGGCGCTCGGGTTTGCCGGTGTTGCCCGCGCTGTTAAAGCTCAGCGGCCCTCCGAGAGCTTGCCCTGTACCAGCCGCAGCTGGCGGCCGCAGCGCGCGGCCAGCGCTTCGTCGTGCGTGACCATGACGAACGCCGTGCCGTGCTCGCGCGCCAGCCTGAGCATCAGCTGGAACACGCCGTCGGCCGTGGCCCGGTCCAGGTTGCCGGTGGGCTCGTCGGCCAGCACGCAGGCCGGCTGCGTGACCAGCGCCCGGGCAATGGCCACGCGCTGGCGCTCGCCGCCCGAGAGTTCGGACGGGCGGTGGTGGATGCGCTCGGCCAGTCCGACATCGGCCAGCATCCGGGTGGCGATGCGCGCGCATTCGGCGCGCGGCAGGCGCCGTATCCACAGCGGCATGGCCACGTTGTCCAGCGCGCTGAACTCGGGCAGCAGGTGGTGGAACTGGTAGACGAAGCCCAGGTGGCGGTTGCGCAACTGGCCCTGGCTGGCGGGCGACAGGCTCGACAGAACCTGCCCCTTGAGCTCGACCTGGCCGCTCGTTGGCGCGTCCAGCCCGCCCATCAGGTGCAGCAGCGTGCTCTTGCCCGAGCCCGAGGTGCCGACGATGGCCAGCGTCTCGCCCCGGTGCACCTGCAGGTCCACGCCCTGCAGCACCGTCACGTCCAACCGGCCTTCGGTGAAGCGCTTGGTCAGGCCGCTGGCGCGCAGCACGACTTCGCCCTGGGAGGCCCGATGGCCTTGCAAGCTCTCGTCGAGGATCTGGCTTGGCCAGTCCGCAGGCGGGGCAACTCCCTGGAGGAGCGGCGAACCGCTTGAAGCGAGCGCACGCCCGGGGCCCGCTTCCTCGCCAGCAGGGGCTGTGGAACCGGCTTCGCCGGGCCGCAGGCGCAGCGCCCCCTCGGGGGGCAGCGAACCCAACGAAGTGGGGAGCGTGGGGGTGTTATTCATAGCGCAGGGCC
>Ga0302347_1002956_pt1 | contig 16044 bp, 16 predicted proteins | sample PhyWR1_FD_202178 | JGI IMG/M metagenome (GOLD analysis project Ga0302347, IMG submission 202178) | Leaf surface microbial communities from wheat plants in UC Gill Tract Community Farm, Albany, California, United States - DLSL W.R1 (v2)... | ecosystem: Host-associated > Plants > Phyllosphere >...
GCGGAGCCCGAAGAGCCCAAGGACGAAACCAGTTTCCATACCTTGCTGCTGGAGCTGGACGATATGGAGCAGGGCATCAAGACCGATTTCGATGACCTGTTGCGAGAGGGGGCCGTTGAGCCTGAATCCCCGCCGAGCACTGAGCCTCAAGCCCAGGCACAAGCCGAAGAAGACATTCTCGGCGTCGCCGCCGCTCGGGAGCAGCTTCTGGCCGCCGTTGCGGCGCTGGAACCCCCTCAATTGAGCGACGAAGAGGCCGAAGCTCAGGCCTTGGCTGAAGCGATTGAAAACGAGCGCCGTTCTTTCGAGCCCTGATTTTCCCGCCTTTTTACCTGTTAGTTCTGACAGTTGTTCCAGCCCGGTGCCCGGCGTTTACTTGGCAAATGCCATTGCGCTTGTGCCTTTTCATCTGCGGTGGTGGCAGTCCCTCCCTTTTGATAAGGATGATCCATTATGAAAAGCACTCGTCGATACTTCGTGGCGTCATTGGGCGCGATAGCGTTAATGGGCCTGGATGCATTGATTTCTGCTCAAGCGCTTGCGGCGACCTATAACCCGCTCGGTGGTGATGTCAGCGTCAAGATCATCGCTGGGGCCGCTCCCGCTGGCGCTGTTGGTTTGAGTGCCGGGCCAACCGGAGTGGAGCGCCCCGTGTATTTCCGCCCGGGTTCGTCTGATGCGTTATTCATTGGGGCCAGCAACACGCTGCCGGCTGGGTGCAAACCCACGGATTTCAAGGACGACGACGGCACGACTATCCCTGTCCTGGTCAAGCTCGACTGCAATGGAAAGCCCTGGCAAGCCAAACTCTCGAAGACCGGCAAACTATTCAGTGTCAAACCTCTGCCGTGATCTAGGGTAAGGTGCCTCCTGTGGTAGTCGCTGGCGCAAGAATGCCGCCAGCGCTCACGGAGGATTGCCCATGAGTTCAACCAAAGACCCCTGCATCAGTGTCTGCAAATTCAGCGACGACATCTGCGTCGGCTGTGGCCGCAGCAAGCGCGAAATCCGGGCCTGGAAGAAACTCGACAAGGTCGACAAGCGCACGGTGCTGGCCGAAGCCGAGCTGCGTCTGCTCGCGCTGGGCGCCACCGGTCGGCGGAAAAGCAAATGACCAGGTCCTTATCGACTACTCTGTGATGCGCAACGCTCGCCATACGCGTATGATTCGCGACCCTTTGCCGATGCAGTCGCGCAAAGCCCCGCTTTCAACACTCTTCAGGCCACGCCTGAATCGACCCACCGGGAGGTGCTTAAGATGAACGACAAAGACCAGAACGACAGCCAGGAAATCGGCCCAGCAGGCGAAAAGCTGCAAAAGGTGCTGGCGCGTATCGGCGTGGGCTCGCGCCGCGACGTCGAAGCCTGGATCACCCAGAAGCGCATCAAGGTCAATGGCGTGGAAGCCACCCTTGGCCAGCGCGTCGATCTGCATGATGCAATCACCATCGATGGCAAGGTCATCAAGCGCGAAGAGGCCGCCGAATCGGTGCGCCGCGTGATCATGTACAACAAGCCCGATGGCGAAATCTGCACCCGTGACGACCCGGAAGGCCGTCCGACCGTGTTCGACAAGATGCCTAAGCCGAAAGAAGGCCGCTGGATCAATATCGGTCGTCTCGACATCAACACCACCGGCCTGCTGATGTTCACCACTGACGGCGAGCTGGCCAACCGTCTGATGCACCCGTCCTACGAGATGGACCGCGAATACGCAGTGCGTGTACGTGGCGAAGTCGACGACGAGATGATCGAACGCCTCAAGGCCGGTGTGGTGCTGGAAGACGGCCCCGCCAAGTTCACCGACATCAAGCAGGCACCGGGTGGCGAAGGCTTCAACCACTGGTACCACTGCGTGGTGATGGAAGGCCGTAACCGCGAAGTGCGCCGTCTGTGGGAATCCCAGGGCCTGGTGGTCAGCCGCCTCAAGCGCGTGCGTTTCGGCCCGGTGTTCCTGAATTCCGACCTGCCGATGGGGCGCTGGCGCGAAATGAGCCAGTACGAAGTCGACATCCTCAGTGCCGAAGTAGGCCTGACCCCGGTGGCGATGCCGCAGATGAACGCCAAGAGCAAAGACAAGCTTGAGCGGATGCAGCGTAAATCGTCGCGCCCGGTAGCCCGTACCGAACGCGTTGCGCGCACCCTGCGCCCGGCCCTGAATGCACCGGCGACTGGCGGGCGCATCTCCCGCGAACCGCACATCGAAGGCGAGCGTCGCCCGACCGCGCCGTCGCGTCAGGAAGGCGAACGTGCGCCACGCGCTCCGCGACCTGCACCGACCGGTGGCCGCAGCAACCGCGGTGAAGCCGATCGCCCGGCCGACAGCGCCAGCACCAAGCGCCCAGCCAAGCCGGCGGCGAACAAACGCCCTGGCCCGAAACTGGTCGCGGACGAGCCATCGGGCAAGCGCCGTGGTGCTCCGGGCGGTTCCGGTCAGCGTCCAGGGTTTGGTCGCAAGAAGCCTTAAGAGCAGTGGTAAGTTTTTAGCTGCAAGCTGTAAGAAAAAGCGCTAGCCCTCACAGGCTGGCGCTTTTTTCTTGAGGCTTGCGACTTGTAGCTTGTAGCTTGTAGCTTGTAGCTTGTAGCTCGCGACTCGCGACTTGTAGCTTGCGCTAGAACGCAAACCTGCCATCGAACACCGGCTTGTCATCCAACGCCAACACCCCACTGGCAAAGATCAAGTCCAGGTGATGACTGCCTTTCTGCCCGCCACCCAAGCCTAGATGCAGACCGCAATGGCGCTCCTCGAAGCCAGCATTGCGTGCGTATAAATCCTTGACCCCTTCATTGGTGCCGATGCCGAGTTCCTCCACACGGCGGTTGGACGGGTTGGCGTTGAGGTATTTGTTGAAGTCATCGGCCAGCCCCGGCACGTCGCTGGCCACGCTGCAGATGGTCGAATTCTCGATCCACAGCTCCAGCGGTGATTGCAGCACGCCGTATTTACGCGCGAAGGGGATGGTGCTGAGGAAGGTGCCGACAAACCGCACCTGACCATTGATCGCTTCGCTGTGGGTGGCGATCTCGCCGGGAGCCAGGTCGTGGTTGCCGACGCCGTTGATATTCGTCCACTTCTTGATACTGCTCAGGGGCGCCTGGAGGCGTGAGCCGTGCTTGTCGGTGAAGCTCAGCACCGTGGCCTGGCCCATGCGTCGGATCAGCGTGGCGTTGAGGTCGGCGATGCGTTGCGGCTCGACGCTGAACGTATCGTAGAAATAGTCGCCGTAATCCTTGAACAGCAGGGACTTCTTCCAGTGTTCGGCCATCACCGCTTGCAGGGCGCGGATAAAGTCCGGGCCTTCGGCGCGTGGGTTGGGCAGCGTGGAGGAATCGTAGAGGAACAGGTACAGGTCGCAGGCTTCGATGGCCTGAGCCATGGCATCGCTGGCGGTCAGGTCCAGGCGCTGCACTTGGAAATTGAAGCGACCGGCGCTGCCTTGGGTAATGGCGCGGGCGATAGCGTCATAGCGCTCGGTATGGCCCAGTAGCACGGTCGGGCAGCTCAGGCCGTTGAGGGCCGGATGATGAGCCAGGTAGTAGAGGAAATGTTCGACGGCGCGGGCCTTGTCCATGACGGATGTCCTTGTGTGTCTTGGGTAAGGGAGCGGGTGCCGTGCACAGCACCCGCTGGATGCCTGTCGTGGGTTAGAAAGGCCACATCGCGGTGCCAAACGGCACTACAGCATCGGCTTGCATCATTTCTACGGCGGCCTCATGGGTCGGCGCTTCAAACCAATCGTCGAGTTGCAGTTCGGTTTCCAGGTCGTTTTCCAGTACTTGCATGGTGTATCTCCTAGAGGACGTTGTTTGAGAACGGCTTGCCAGCGGTCTCGCTGGGCAAGTGGGAAACCTAGGTGAGGGTGTTTCAGAATGCAAAATTTTTATTGACACGGTTTCATTTGGATTTTTTGTTCTGATTTTCCGCGCGAATTTTTTTCCGAGGAAATTCAAGACACTGGGGATGGCCATCATGAAGGAAATTTCTGAGCGTCAATTTTCCCGTGAGTTACAGCTGTAACGAGGATTTTCCGCGCTGTAACGATTAATTTACGACTTGTTCGCGGCATTATTGAGTTATTCGGCGCTGTAAGGAATGCCTGACAGATCGTCGCACGCCCGCTGCAATGGCCGCCCCAGGCTGTCGAGCGGTGTACAATGCGCGCGTTTTACTGTGACCCCCCTTTGCGTACCTGCGCAAAAGGCCAAAACCTGGGGTTAACCACCCCGATCACTCCGCCCGGCCACGAGCCGGACGGGTTCGATTTCGTCACAGATAAAAACAAACAGGTGACGCATGACCCTTAGAAAGACGCTGTATTCCTGGTGCCTGCGCTGGGGTTTGAGCGGCGCTGCTTGAGCAGAGATTCAAGACAGCAACGTGCATTCAACATCATCAAACCTTGCGTGAGACCCTTTCCATGAGTGGACCCGATTCCTCTTCAGGCGAACTGAAACGTGGCCTGAAAAACCGTCATATCCAGTTGATCGCCCTCGGTGGCGCCATCGGCACCGGCCTGTTCCTGGGCTCGGCCGGCGTGCTCAAGTCCGCCGGCCCGTCGATGATCCTGGGTTATGCCATCTGCGGCTTCATTGCCTTCATGATCATGCGCCAGCTTGGCGAAATGATCGTCGAAGAGCCGGTTGCCGGTTCCTTCAGTCATTTTGCCCACAAGTACTGGGGCGGTTTCGCCGGCTTCCTGTCGGGCTGGAACTGCTGGATTCTGTACATTCTGGTGGGCATGTCGGAGCTGACGGCTGTTGGCAAGTACGTGCACTACTGGTGGCCGGAGATCCCGACCTGGGTCTCTGCGGCGGCCTTCTTCGTGCTGATCAATGTGATCAACCTGGCCAACGTCAAAGTGTTCGGCGAAGCCGAGTTCTGGTTTGCCATCATCAAAGTGGTGGCGATTGTCGGCATGATTGCCCTGGGCAGCTACTTGTTGGTCAGCGGCAGCGGCGGCCCGCAGGCGTCGGTGAGCAACCTGTGGGACCACGGCGGCTTCTTCCCCCACGGTGTCGGCGGCTTGGTGATGGCCATGGCGATCATCATGTTCTCGTTTGGCGGCCTGGAAATGCTCGGTTTTACAGCTGCCGAAGCCGATCAGCCGCGCACCGTGATCCCCAAGGCGATCAATCAGGTGATCTACCGCATCCTGATTTTCTACATCGGCGCCCTGGTGGTGCTGTTGTCGCTGACGCCCTGGGACAGCCTATTGACGACCCTCAACGCGTCCGGCGATGCCTACAGCGGCAGCCCGTTCGTGCAGGTGTTCTCGATGCTGGGCAGCAACACCGCGGCACATATCCTCAACTTCGTGGTGTTGACGGCGGCGCTGTCGGTGTACAACAGCGGCACGTACTGCAACAGCCGCATGCTGCTGGGCATGGCCGAACAGGGCGATGCCCCGCGGGCGCTGGCCAAGATCGACAAGCGCGGCGTGCCGGTACGTTCGATCCTCGCCTCGGCGGCGATCACCCTGGTGGCGGTGCTGATGAACTACCTGATTCCGCAGCACGCGTTGGAACTGTTGATGTCGTTGGTGGTGGCTACGCTGGTAATCAACTGGGCGATGATCAGCTTTTCCCACTTCAAATTCCGCCAACACATGAACCGCACCGGCCAGGTGCCGTTGTTCAAGGCGCTGTGGTACCCGTACGGTAATTACATCTGCCTGGCGTTCGTGGTGTTTATCCTGGTGGTCATGCTGATGATTCCGGGCATCCAGGTGTCGGTGTATGCGATCCCGGTGTGGGTGGCATTTATGGCCGTATGTTATTGGATCAAGAACAAACGCAGTGCGCAGCAGCGTCTGGACTTGGTCGCGTCTGCGCTGAAGTAAGGATTTTTTGCAGTCGAGCAAACCCGGCCATGCGCCGGGTTTGTCGTTTTAGGGCATAGGCCGAGCGCGTTCGCGTATCCTTGGCCGCCCCCCAGAGGAACCCATTGCCCATGCTGGTGATTTCCAACAACGTCCACCTGCCCGATGCCGAAATCGAGTTGACTGCCATCCGCGCCCAGGGTGCTGGCGGGCAGAACGTCAATAAGGTGTCGAGCGCGGTGCACCTGCGATTCGATATCCCTGCGTCGTCGCTGCCAGAGTTCTACAAAGAGCGGCTGCTGGCGCTGCGTGACAGTCGCATCACCAGCGACGGTGTGCTGGTGCTCAAGGCTCAGTCGTATCGGACCCAAGAGCAGAATCGCGCCGATGCGCTGGAGCGGCTGGTGGAATTGATCCAGAGCGCCACCAAGGTGGAGAAGAAGCGTCGCCCGACCAAGCCGACCCTGGGTTCGAAGAAGCGTCGCCTGGAATCCAAGACCAAGCGCGGCAGCATCAAGGCCGGGCGCGGCAAGGTCGATTTCTAGGCGTCGCGTGCTTCGCGGGCTTTGGGCGCCTGACGATACAAGTACAGGCTTAGCAGCAAGCCACCGAGGGCGGCGAGGGCGGCGAACAGAAAGATTGAGGCAAAGCCGAAGCCTGCCGCCACGGCGCCGGCCAGCGGGCCGGTGACGCCCAGTGATAAGTCGATGAACAACGAATAAGCCCCCACCGCCGAACCACGGCTGGAGGCCGGCACCAGGTTGACCGCCTCCACCCCCAGCGCCGGAAACACCAGGGAAAACCCGAAGCCGCTCAACGCCGCGCCCGCCAGGGCCAGGTTGGCGTCCGGGGCCAGCCACAGCAACAGTAGACCGAGGATCTCCACCGACAGGCAGGCGATTGCTACGCGAAAGCCGCCGATGCGGTTGATCAGGTTGCCAAACAACAGGCGCGCCCCGATAAAGCTGGCACCGAATAGGCTCAAGGCCCACACCGCGTTATCCCAGTGCTGGGTGGTGTAATACAAGGTGATGAACGTGGCGATAGTGCCAAAGCCGATAGAGCCCAGGGCCAGCGCGCAGCCGTGAGGCAGCACGCGCCCCAACACATTCATAAATGGCAGGCGCACACCGCTCACAATCGGCGCCGCGACTTTGTTCCACGCCAGCAACAGCCCCACGGCGGCCAGCAGGATGATGCTCACCCCCATGCTCCACAGCCCCAGATGGCTGACCAGCAGCACCCCCAACGGCGCGCCGACGGCCAGCGCGCCATAGCTGGCGATACCGTTCCACGAGATGACTTTGGCGGTGTTGGCCGCGCCTACGCGGCCGATGCCCCAACCGATGGCGCCCGAACCCACCAGGCTCTCAGCGCTGCCCAGCACCAGACGGCCGATCAGCAGGCTGCCCAGGCTCAGCGCCGGCAGGCTGGAAAACCACGCCGCCAGCAGCATGAACACACCGCTCAGGCCGCAGCCCGTCAGGCCGATCAGCACGGCGCGCTTGCTGCCCAGGTTATCGATGATGCGCCCGGCGTACGGGCGGCTCAGCAATGTGGCCAGGTATTGCACGCTGATCACCAGCCCGGCGATCACCGCGCCAAACCCCAGTTCGCTGTGCACATAGCCTGGCAATACGGCCAGGGGAATGCCGATATTCAGGTAACCGATAAAGGTGAATAAGACGATGGAAACAACTTGCAGCGTGACCGCCATGGGGCGCTGGGTATCGGGCATGGGAAGGGTCCACATTCGCAGCAGGTAAAGATAGGCTGCTAATGATACCGGTGGTTTGGCCCGCGCAGGGCGGCAATCCACAAAAAGCTCAGTTCAAAAAGCTCAGGCTTGGGCAGGGCTCAGCAATTGCGTGGTCACCAGAGCGGCGAGGGCGTTTTCCTGGGTACCGAAACGCTTGAGCAGCATGGCTTGCTTATCGGCGCTCAGGCGATTCCACACCTCGACCATCTGCAAGGCGGCATCGAGGATGGCTGTGTCCGGGTTGTCGGGGAGGGTGTCGGTCATGGGGGAATCTCTTGGCTTCAGGCAGTGTGGAAAGCGCTCAATGGTGCGCTTTCCACACGGTCTGGTACGGCGTCAGTCCTGGCGTTCGCTGTCGACTGGTTTGGCTTCTTTGGCCTCAGGCTGCTTGTCGCTGGCCTGTTGCGGGGTTGGCTGCTCAGTTTCGTGCAGGCTTGGGAAGGGGAGATTAGGGATCTCGTGCATTGTCGTCGCTCCTCGCAAAGTCTGTTTTTTTCAATCGCAGGTGATTCCGCGCTTTCAAAAAGCTTTCGCAGGATACAGCACTGTAAATGACAAAAAGATTTTTATATCCACATGACCTAGAACGGCACCTTGCCCAGAATCATGTCGCGGTACATCACAAAATCCCCCAGCAGGCTGTAGAACGGGTGCTGAAACGTCGCCGGACGGTTCTTTTCGAAGAAGAAGTGGCCAACCCAGGCAAAGCCGTAGCCGGCGATCGGCACCGCCAGCAGCAAGCCAAGTGAACCTCGGCCAATGGCATACGCCAGGATAGCGATCACCAGCGTGGTGCCGATAAAGTGCAGGCGGCGACAGGTGCTGTTGCCATGTTCCTGTAGGTAATAGGGGTAGAACTCGGCGAAGCTGTTGAATCGCTTGAGATTTTCCACGATGGCCGGCCCTTTGATTGTTATGCCGCCCAACAGATGTTCGGCGGGGAGCTTATTTGAGTCTAGAGTGATCACTGGTAACAGCCAGTGACAATAGATGCCACTTTAGTATCCTTGCCTTCCTGGCTGGCTTTGAGCCTGCTTAATTAAGAAGACGCCATGAGCGAACGAACAACTTCTGCAAGCTGGGCGATGGGGATAGTCAAGGCATTGGAAATGGACGGCCTCGATTGCCAAGCCCTGTTCAAGCAACTGGGTTTGGACTACGCCGCCCTGAGCGATCCCGACGCGCGCTTCCCGCAGGACTCCATGACCCGGCTGTGGCAGCGCGCGGTTGAGCTGTCAGGCAACCCGGCGATTGGCTTGAACATGGGCAAAGTGGTGCGCCCGGCGTCGTTCCATGTGGCTGGTTATGCGCTGATGTCCAGCAACACCCTGGCCGAAGGCTTTATGCGGCTGGTGCGCTATCAGCGCATCATTGCCGAAAGTGCCGACTTGAGTTTCCGTCTGTTACCCGAAGGCTATGCGCTGATTCTGACGGTGCATGGCGACCATCTGCCTCCAACCCGACAAAGCGCCGAAGCCTCCCTGGCCTGTGCGCTGGCGCTATGCGGCTGGTTGACCGGGCGAACCCTGCATCCGCGCAAAGTCCTGTTACAAGGCGAACCACCGCTGGACCTGGCGCCCTACAAGCAAGCGTTCCATGCGCCGCTGGAATTCAATGCGCCCTATGACGCGTTGATCTTCGAGCGTGCCGATATGGACACACCGCTGCCCACGGCCAATGAAGCCATGGCGCTGCTGCATGATCGCTTTGCCGGCGAATACCTGGCGCGCTTCTCGGAAAGCCGTGTGACCCACAAGGCGCGTCAGGTGCTCTGCCGCTTGCTGCCGCAGGGCGAGCCCAAGCGCGAGGTCGTGGCCCGGACGCTGCACCTGTCCCAACGCACCTTGCAACGGCGTTTGCAGGAAGAGGGCACCAGTTTCCAAATTTTGCTCGACGACACGCGGCGCGAATTGGCTGAGCAGTACCTGGCGCAGCCGAGCATGACCTTGCTGGAAATTGCCTACCTGTTGGGGTTCGCCGACCCGAGTAATTTCTTTCGCGCGTTTCGCCGTTGGTTCGATGCCACGCCCGGCGAGTACCGGGCGCGGTTGCAGGACGCGTCGACGGTCAGTGACGCCAGAACGCCGGGATACACAGAACAAAGACTGTGATGATCTCCAGTCGGCCCAGCAGCATGCCCAGGGACAGGATCCACTTGGCCGCATCCGGCAGGCTGGCAAAGTTGCCGGCCGGGCCAATGGTCTCTCCCAGGCCTGGGCCGACGCCGGACACGGTGCTGGCGGCGCCGGTCAGGGCGGTCATCCAGTCCAGGCCCAGCAGCGACAGGGCCAGGGCGATGGCGCAGATGGTGATGGCGAAGAAAAACGAAAAGGTCAGGATCGAGCGCACGATCTCTTCGTCGAGGCGGTGGCCGTTGTACTTCTGCTTGATCACCGCGCGTGGGTGAATCAATTGGTTCAAGTTGGCCTTGAGCAGGATGTAAGCCACTTGAAAGCGGAAAATCTTGATGCCGCCCGCCGTGGAGCCCGAACAGCCGCCGATAAACCCCAGGTAGAAGAACAGCATCAGTGAGAAATTGCCCCACAAGCTGTAGTCCCCCAGCGCAAAACCGGTGGTGGTCACTACCGATGTGACGTTCAGCGCGACGTGGCGCAGCGCCTCCAGCCAGTGCAGATTGGTGGTCCACCAGTACCAGGTGCCGAGCACCAGCCAGGTCACCAGCAGCAAGCCAAGCAGACCTTGCACCTGCTGATCCTTGATCAACGCCCGACGGTTGCCGCGCAACGTGGCGACGTACAAGGTGAACGGCAGGCTGCCGAGGATCATCACCACCACCGCCACCCAGTGCACCGCCGGTTGCTCCCAGTGGGCCAGTGACTGATCGGAGGTGGAGAAACCACCGGTGGAAATCGCCGACATTGCATGGTTGATCGCGTCGAACAGGCCCATACCGGCCCACCAGAACGCCAGGCTGCCGAGGATGGTGATGCCCACATACGCCGCCACGATCAGCCGCGCCACCATATGCGAGCGCGGCATGACCTTTTCCGAACGGTCCGAGGATTCGGTCTGGAACAGACGCATGCCACCAATGCGCAGCAGCGGCAGGATCGCCACCGCCATGCCGATAAACCCGATGCCCCCCAGCCAGTGCAGCAGCGAGCGCCACATCAGGATGCCCGGCGACATACTGTCCAGACCGCTCAGCACCGTGGACCCGGTGGCGGTGATGCCGGACATGCTTTCGAAAAACGAGTCGGTATAACTGATGTGCTGGGTCAGCAGAAACGGCAACGCGGCGAACACGCACACCACCAGCCAACTGCTGACAGTGAGCAGGTACATGTCCCGCGGGCGCAGGTGCACCTGCTCGGGGCGACCGGGGATAACCAGCGCCAGGCCGGCGACAAACGTGATCAGGCTGGCCCATAAAAAGGAGGGCAGGTCGCTGGTGCGTTCGAAAATGACCAGAGTGGCCATGGGCACAACCATGGCGATCGCAAGGGTGATCAGGAAGATGCCGATGATGAATCCGATGATGCGCAGGGTCGGCAACGCCATGAAGTTCGCTCGAGATAGGGCAGAGGCGCCATTCTACCTGGGGTGCAGGGCATGTAAACCTGCGTAGCCGGGAACGCCGTGACTCAAATGTGGGAGCGGGCATGAACCCCGATGTCGGTGGATCAGCCGATACCGCCCTCACTGAAACACTTCCATCGGGGTCAAGCGCCCTCTCACATGGTTTTGTGTGGCTATAAAAAAGGCGACCCGAAGGTCGCCTCTTTCAACTCGGCACTGATCAGAACTCGTGATCGGCGCTATCCGGGTTCAGGTCGCTGATGCCCAGCTTACCCGCTGCGGCTTCGATCGACCCGGTTTGCTTGACCAGGGCGGCGATGGCGTCGCGCACGATCTGGTTACCGGCGTCGTTACCGGCGGCGATCAATTGGTCGTAGTGCTCGCCCTTGTTGGCGTGGTCGACCATGACCTGGATCTTCGCTTCGGTGGCCGCCAGGTCCGCTTTCAACGCGGTATCGGCAGCCGGGTCGGCCTTGGCCACCAGGGAGGACAGGCTAGCGCCGGTCATCTTGGTACCGTCGACACGGGTGTACTCGCCCAGATAGACGTTACGGATGCCCTTGGCGTCATAGAAGTGCGAGTTGTGGGTGTTGTCGCTGAAGCAGTCCTGCTCGTCTTCCGGCGAGTTGGCTTCCAGGGATACTTTCATCCGCTCGCCAGCCAGTTCGCCCAGGGACAGGCTGCCCATGCCGAACAGCATTTTGCGCAGGCCGTCGGTGGCCGGTTCTGCTTCCAGCGTGGCGCGGTAGTTGTCTTCGACGTTGGGTTTCCAGTTGCCGACCATTTCTTCCAGATCGCTGACCAGCAATTGGGTGACCGCGCTCAGGTAGGCACGGCGACGCTCGTTGTGGCCGCCGGTGGCACCGGCACCGGTCAGGTAGTCCGAGGCCGGGCGGTTGCCGGCGCCTGGGCCGGTGCCGTTGAGGTCCTGGCCCCACAGCAGGAATTCGATGGCGTGGTAGCCGGTGGCCACGTTGGCCTCGGAACCGCCCAGCTCATTGAGGCTGGCGAGTTTTTCCGGGGTGATGTCTTTCACATCGACCTTGTCTTCGCCGACCTGAACCTGGGTGTTGGCGATGATGTTGGCGGTGGCGCCGGGGTTACCCAAGGCGTGCTCGTAGGACTTGTCGACATAGTCGATCAGGCCTTCGTCCAGGGGCCATGCGTTCACTTGGCCTTCCCAGTCGTCGATGATGGTGTTGCCGAAGCGGAACACTTCGCTCTGCAAGTACGGTACGCGCGCGGCGATCCAGGCGGTGCGCGCGGCTTTCAAGGTTTCATCGTTGGGCTTGGCGAGGAACGCGTCGATGGCGGTTTGCAGGGTTTTTGCGGTGGATTCGGCATCGCTGTACACCGCGAACACCATGTCGGCGTAGTGCGCGACCACCGCCTTGGCGGCGGCTTCGTCGACTTTTGCGGCAGGGGCGGCCGCCGCTGGCGCGGCAGTGCTGGCCGCCGGGGTCGGCGCCTGGGGCGCGGCGGCTTTGTCTTTACCTTCGCCGCAGCCGGCGAGAGAAATGGCAATGGCCAGCAGACTGGCGGTGGCCAGGGGCATACGAATCATGGCGAACATCCTGCTTCGGTTGTTGAGAGGGCGCGCGGGGGGTGCGCAAAACTGCAACATAATGCGAAAGATTTGCATTTTGTGTAAAGGGTTATACGCGGGAAATATTCAGTATCGTTTCGCCAGGTCAAAGAATGGCCGCGTTATTGCGCTCGACTTGCTTCAAAAAAACCGCCAACTCCCGCGCCGGCAGGGGTTTGCTGTAGTAGTAACCCTGACCCTCGTGGCAGCCCTCGGCGATGATATAAGCCTCCTGCTCGGCGGTTTCCACCCCCTCGGCGATCACCTGCATGCCCAGGCTCTTACCCAGTTGAATGATCGCCCGCACGATGGTGGCATCGTCATCATCGTCCAGCAGGTCCTGGACGAAGCTCTTGTCGATCTTGATCTTGTCCAGCGGCAGGCTTTTGAGATAACTCAGGGAGGAATAACCGGTGCCGAAGTCATCGATAGCGATCAAGGCACCGGAGCGCCGCAGGCTCAGTAGGTGCTGGGCGGCAGTGCTGATGTCTTCCATCAGGCCGGTCTCGGTGACCTCCAGCTCAAGGCTGCGTGGCGGCAGGCGGTAGATTTGCATCAGATTGTTGACCACCCGTGGCAGCTCGGCGTGGTGCAGCTGCACCGTCGAGAGGTTGACCGCCATGCGCAGTTGGGTGAAGCCCTGGTCATGCCATTCGCGCAATTGCCGGCAGGCGTGATCCAGCACCCATTCGCCAATGGGAATAATGGTGCCGTTCTGCTCGGCCAGGGGGATGAACAGGTCCGGCGGTACCAGGCCATGCTCGGGGTGCTGCCAGCGCAGCAAGGCTTCGACGCCGACCACCCGTTGTTCGCGATAGCTGACCTGCGGCTGATACACCAAGTGAAACTGCTCGCGGCTCAGGGCATCGCGCAGGTCTTTTTCCAGCTCGCGGCGCCGGCGCATTTCGCTGTCGACGCTGGCGATATAGAACTGGTAACGGTTGCGTGAACGGCTCTTGGCCAGCGTCATGGTCTGCTCGGCTTTTTGGAGCAACTTCTCCGTGCTGTCGCCATCTTCAGGGAACAGCGTGATACCGATAGTGGCGCGCAGACGGATTTGTTCGTGCTCGAAGGCAAATTCCGCTTCGAGGTCATCCAGGATACTTTGCGCCAGTTCGGCGGCCTCGTAGGGCTGGTCGATATCGGCCTGCACCAGGGCGAACTGATCGCCCCCCAGGCGGGCCAGGGCGCCGAGCCGGCCGCTGTGGGCGCGCAGGCGGTCGGCCAGGGCCAGGAGCAATTTATCGCCGGCCTGGTAAGTGAACTGCTCATTGACGCTTTTAAAATCGTCCAGCCCCACACACAGCACCGCGACACGGCGCTGACGACGGCCGGCGTCGATCAGGATTTTGTCCAGCTGCTCCTGCAGTTTCTGGCGGTTCGGCAGGCCGGTGAGAAAGTCATACTGAGCCATGCGCAGCAGGCTGGATTCGGCTTCGTGGCGCAGGTGGGTGTTGCGTTCGATGGATTCGAGTAACTGATTGGCGGTATTGATCCACAACCCCAGTTCGTTGCGTTCGTGGCCCTTGAGCTGTGGGATTTTGTGTTCGCTGGGCCGGTCCGGGTTGACGGATGTGAGGTGCTCGATAATCCGCGACAGCGGTTTGGTCAGCAACCAGTGATAGACCAGATACAGCACCAGCCCCATGGCCAATGCGCGCAGCACCCCGGAAATGAAAATAATCACTGAATTGACGATAAATCCCTCACCGTAGGTGGCGGTGTCGAGGGTGATGCTCAGATCGCCGTAGTACTCACTGTAAGGGCCCTTGCCCACCAGGGGCGTGGTGAAGGTGCGTTCCTGGCCAAGAATGAGGTCGGTCAGCCAGCGGCTTGGGGCATGCTGCAACGCGCGGCTTTTTTCCGCCAACATGGTTTCGTTGGGATGGCCGATGGAGGCCATGCGCACCGCGTCGTCCTGAAACAGCCCCTCGATTACCTGCATGCCCATCTCGCGGTCCAGGCTATACACGGCCTGCGTAGAGGGGTCGCGAAACATATCGAGGATACGCTGGGCATCGCTGGCCACGGCCTGGCGCGTCTTGTAGGCGTCATACACGATCTGCGCCACGCTCAGCGCCACGCCCACGACCAACGCCGACAGCAGCACAACCCGTAGCAACTTCACCGACAAGCTGTTCTTGAGTTCCAGCTTCAAAGGGGCATTCCTTGTCTCATGCGGGTGGCCTTCAATATGCCATGAGTATTGGCAATCTGGTGATGGCAGTCAAAGGGACATTCGGGCAAGTGCGAAAACCGACAAGGTTGCGGAACCGGACGGTATCGATTCGCCACGTAGGGTGGGAAAGGAATACGCCTTTCATACAACGTTGGAGAATCAACTTATGGCAGTAGCAGCAGCATCACTAGCAGTAGCAGCAGCCCCAATATTGATTCCATTGGTTAAGCCGGTGATTGATACGGTCGCTAAGCCGATCATTGATCAGGCTGCCAGCACGGTTGGGCGTGTCGGTGAAGAAGTACTATCTAATCTGGCCGGTAATCTGCCGGGGCTAAGATACTAACGCTGAAATCGTCCTTCGAGCGCGAAACAAAGTGGGCGGGGCAACCCGCCCGCAGCGTTGTTTGTTCGCCGTGTGTAATTTCCTTTTTGCCTATGGCGTTGCTGACCTCACCTCGGAAGGAGCGATGGGGGCAGGCGGATTGACGTCCGCCTGCCTCAACCCACGCTTTACCGACCACTGCGAGGACGCAGGGGGGGCGAGTCCGTTTACCAAGTGATAGTCAAAGTCTTTTTTTCAGGTTCTGGTGTGAGAGAAAACTCGATGGGCTTTGACGCGCTTTCTTCGTCGCCGGCAATCTTCTTTGCCGCCGCGTCAGCGAATGGTTGAAGCAAGGGTGCAATTGCCTTGACCAGTTCGCCCATCACCGGAAGTGCCTCTTTAAGCACATCGCCTATCAAAGGAAGAGCTACTTTTGCGTCAATAGTCATCGTGATTTCTCCGGCAGGATATCGGGATAAATTCCCTTCACTGATTGCGTGGCAAATCAGCACTGCACGGTTCCTGTCCTGATCGGGCAGGGGATTACGCCCTGTTTCCAGAATTTACCCTGGAAAAGCAAATGCCCCGACAAGTCGGGGCATTTGCTATAGGCCGGTGCTCTCGCGGCGTTGTTTACGTCGCCTGGGGCACCGAGCGCTTTATAACCGCAAGCGGTGCTCAGGCAGTAAAGGTCTTGCCTTCGAACTGCTCGGCGACGAACTTCCAGTTGACCAGGTTCCAGAACGCTTCCACATACTTTGGACGCACGTTGCGGTAGTCGATGTAGTAAGCGTGTTCCCACACGTCGCAGGTCAGCAGCGGGGTATCGCCGCTGGT
>Ga0302347_1002959_pt1 | contig 16016 bp, 14 predicted proteins | sample PhyWR1_FD_202178 | JGI IMG/M metagenome (GOLD analysis project Ga0302347, IMG submission 202178) | Leaf surface microbial communities from wheat plants in UC Gill Tract Community Farm, Albany, California, United States - DLSL W.R1 (v2)... | ecosystem: Host-associated > Plants > Phyllosphere >...
TGCCCGCAGAAACCAGGAACTCGGCGGCGCGGTACTCGGCGTCAACAACTGCCATTTCGCCGCACTGAACACCAACAAGAACATCTGGTGGTTCGATATTCCGTTGGCCCGTCTGGCTGTCGGCCAGTACGAATGGGTGCATCTGTTGCTGCACACCCCAAGCACCGACGAATTGTTGCACCTGAAGGTGACCACTGCATTCCTGCGTGAAAAGCGCGAAGGCATGGTAGTACGTGCGACGCACAAGCGTACGCCGACCATGAGCCTTGAGCTGAGTGCGGACAAGGACTCTTACCTGCAGGACGTACGTCCGACGGGTACAGGCGTAAATTTCGCGCAGTTTATGCTGTAGTCGCTGCCGAAGGCTGCGAAGGTTCGCACAGCAACCTTGACTCACTTGATAGACCGCGCTGCCTGCATCGCGAGCAAGCCCGCTCCCACAAGTTTTGTATCAAATACAGATTTTATGTACGCCCGCGAGTCTGTGGGAGCGGGCTTGCTCGCGATAAAATCGACTCGGTCAGTCAGATAGACCGCATTGCAAGTATCAAGAAAGTTGCAATCACAACAGGTTTTCGGCGTGTTCAAAACGAAAAAGCCCCGCAATGCGGGGCTTTTTCGTTTCCGGGAAAACTACTTTTTCAGGCCCAGTTTTTTCAGCTCTTCATCACGCAACTCACGACGCAGGATCTTACCCACGTTGGTAGTCGGCAGACTGTCGCGGAACTCGACGAATTTCGGAGCTTTATAAGCGGTAAGATTGGCGCGCATATGCTTCATGACATCATCCTTGGTCAGAGTCATGCCCGGTTTGACCACGATGAAGACCTTGATTAGCTCACCGGTCTTCTCATCCGGAATACCGATGGCCGCCGACTGCAATACGCCAGGCAAGGAAGCCATCACGTCTTCCAATTCGTTGGGGTACACATTGAAACCCGAGACCAGAATCATGTCTTTCTTGCGATCGACAATCCGGATATAGCCATCAGGCTGAATAACCGCGATATCACCTGACTTCAACCAGCCTTCGCTGTCCATGATCTCGGCAGTCGCGTCAGGACGCTCCCAATAGCCTTTCATGACCTGCGGACCCTTGATGCACAACTCGCCAACCTCACCCAGCGGCAGTTCCTCACCGGCATCGTTGATCACTTTGCACAGGGTCGAAGGCACCGGAATGCCAATGGTGCCAACCTGGATGGTCTGGGCCGGGTTTACCGTGGCCACCGGGCTGGTTTCGGTCATGCCATAACCCTCGCAGATCGGGCAACCGGTCACGGTTTTCCAGCGTTCAGCCACTGACAGTTGCAAGGCCATGCCGCCCGACAAGGTCACCTTGAGGGCCGAAAAGTCCAGCTTGCGGAAAGCTTCGTTATTGCACAGCGCCACAAACAGGGTATTGAGGCCGACAAAGCCGGTGAACTTCCACTTGGACAGCTCTTTGACCATCGCTGGCAGATCACGCGGGTTGCTGATCAGTATGTTGTGGTTACCCAGCAACATCATCGCCATGCAGTGAAAGGTAAAGGCGTAGATGTGGTACAGCGGCAGTGGCGTGATGAGAATTTCGCAACCTTCTTCAAGATTGGAAGCCATCAGCGCCTTGCACTGCAACATGTTGGCGATCAGGTTGCGATGGCTCAGCATCGCGCCCTTGGCCACACCCGTGGTGCCGCCGGTGTATTGCAGCACAGCAACATCACTGCTCGCCGGGCTGGCTTCCTTGACCGGCTGGCCCTGCCCCTTGCGCAGCACATCGTTGAACTTGATTGCCTGAGGCAGGTGATAGGCCGGGACCATCTTCTTCACATACTTGATGACCGTATTGATCAGCACGCGCTTGAAAGGCGACAGCATGTCGGCCACTTCGGTGACGATCACATACTTGACTGAAGTCTGCGGTACGACCTTTTCGGCCAGGTGCGCCATGTTCGCCAGGCACACCAGCGCCTTGGCGCCAGAATCCTTGAACTGGTGTTCCATTTCCCGCGCGGTGTACAGCGGGTTGGTGTTGACCACAATCAAGCCGGCGCGGATAGCTCCGAACACAGCGATCGGGTACTGCAGCAAGTTGGGCAACTGCACGGCGATGCGATCGCCCGGCTGCAGATCAGTGTGCTGTTGCAACCAGGCGGCAAACGCGCCGGACTGCTCATAAAGCTCACCGTAGGTGATGGTTTTGCCGAGGTTACTGAACGCCGGTTTGTCGGCGAACCGCTGGCAAGATTCCCGCAGTACCGTCTGAATATTTGGATATTCATCAGGATTGATTTCAGCAGCAATCCCAGCTGGGTACTTATCCTTCCAAAAGCCTTCAATCATGGAAGCCCACTCCTCAGCGTCGCGAATTCTTCACCGCATTGGCTGCGGTTCTTATTTGTTTGATTTTTATAATGGACAGTTCTGACTTTACTTAACTCAGAAGTCACAAAGCGCGCCGAGAGTAGCAGCTTTGCCAAAGGCCGCCTAGAGCCAAAAACCGGGTTCCTAGTCACCAACCTGACTGTAGGACAATCTGAAGTCATCATTAGTGCAAAAACTCTATTTATTGTAAAACCCCTCTATATCAGGTGTTACAGGGCGCTGGCAGGGATCTGGAATAATTATCAGGCATTAAAAAAAACGCCCGCAGCTTTCAGGCTGACGGGCGTCTGTCGCCGAGTTGAACGAATCAGGTGATATCTCGTAACTCGCGACGCAGGATTTTACCCACCGGGGTCATGGGCAAGGAGTCGCGCAATACGATCTGCTTGGGCACCTTATAGCCGGTGAAATTGTCCTTGCAGTAGGCCTTGAGTTCTTCGACAGTCACGCCGCCTGCGCGCGGCACCACAAACAGTTTGACCGCCTCCCCGGTACGTTCGTCCGGCACGCCGATCACTGCGCAGTTGGCCACTTTAGGGTGGGCCATGACGATGTCTTCAATTTCGTTGGGGTAGACATTGAAACCCGAGACGATAATCAGGTCTTTCTTGCGATCGACGATGCGGACAAACCCATCGGGGTCAATCACTGCGATATCACCGGTTTTGAACCAGCCCTCAGCATCCAGCACTTCGGCCGTGGCTTCGGGATTCTGCCAATAGCCCTTCATCACTTGCGGGCCTTTGACACATAACTCACCCCGCTCGCCCAGGCCCAGATCGACGCCGTCATCGTTGATCACCTTCATGGCCGTGCCCGGCACCGGCATGCCCACCGTGCCCAGCCTTGCCAGCAACCCGCACGGGTTGGCACTGGCCACCGGCGAAGTTTCGGTCAGGCCGTAGCCTTCGACGATGCGGCAGCCCGTGAGTTTTTCCCAGCGCTCGGCAGTGGCCTTGACCAGCGCCGTACCGCCCGAGTTGGTGATTTTAAGCCCGGAGAAATCAACGTCCTTGAAGTCCGGGTGGTCCATCAGTGCGACAAACAGGGTGTTCAGGCCCAGAAAACAGGTGAACTTCCAGCTCTTGAGTTCTTTGATAAAGCCCTTGATATCACGCGGGTTGGTAATCAGGACGTTATGGTTGCCGGTAACCATCATGCCCATGCAATTGGCCGTAAATGCATAGATATGGTAGAGCGGCAGCGGGCCGATCATGATCTCGCGACCGTCCTTGAGCATCGGCTGACCATCGGGCCCATGCTGGGACAGGCACGCGCGCAACTGCTGCATATTGGCGATCAGATTGCCGTGAGTGAGCATCGCACCCTTGGGCAGGCCGGTAGTACCACCGGTGTATTGCAGCACCGCGGTGTCATCCAGCGCTACCGTCAGCGGCCGGATAACCCGCCCCGCGCCCCGGCGCAAAACGGTCTTGAAAGAGATTGCCTGGGGCAACTGATAGGCCGGCACCAGCTTCTTGACCTTGTCGACCACCAGGTTGGTGATCCAGCCTTTGACGGCAGGCATCATGTCGCCCATTCGGGCTTCAATCAGGTATTCGATTTCGGTGTCTTCCAGTACTTCCTGCACGCGTTTGCCGAACATGTTCAAGTACACCAGTGCACGAATGCCCGCGCTCTTGAACTGATGACGCATCTCGCGCGAGGTGTACAGCGGGTTGGTATTGACCACCACCAGCCCGGCGCGCATCGCACCGAAAACGGCAATCGGGTATTGCAGGGTGTTGGGCATTTGCACGGCAATGCGGTCGCCAGGCTTGAGGTCCGTGTATTCCTGCAAGTATCCGGCAAAAGCGGCACTGTGGCGTTCAAGCTCGGCATAGGTGATGGTCACACCCAGATTGCTGAACGCCGGGCGATCGGCGAACTTCTTGCAGGAACGTTCAAACACATCAACAACCGACTTGAAGGCCGTCATATCAATATCCAGCGGTACACCGGCAGGACGTTTATCATTCCAGAAATCGGCTTGCATTATTTTTATCCTCGTACCTGAGCGTGCCTGGCCGCCTCTTTCACTCAATGAACAGCTTCAATGAACAGCGGAATGTGCGGACGTTAACAGTTATAAAGTTGTAGGCAAATACAGCGATCTTCGCCATTTACATCTTGAATCTTATTGGTATGTGATTACCCGTGAAGCGGCCCCTGTGCAAATGCGCTATACACTGCTACGACAACAGATAAAGGAATGGCCATGACCGCTGAGACTTTTTGGCTGGAAGCGAATGACCGCAGTGGTCTTTTCGTTAACCAGTGGCTGCCTGCTGGCACGCCCAAGGCCATGGTTTTATTGGCTCATGGCATGGCCGAACACAGTGGCCGTTATGCCCGCCTGGGCGAAACCCTGGGCGATGCTGGTTTTGGTCTATACGCTCATGACCAGCGTGGCCATGGCAAAACGGCCGAGCGTGGCACCTTGGGCTACTTTGCCGACAACGATGGCTGGTGCGCGGTAGTCAGCGACCTGGCCAGCCTGAGCCGGCATATCGGTCAGGCCCATCCCGGCGTGCCGATATTCCTGCTGGGCCACAGCATGGGCAGTTATATCGCCCAGGCGTACTTGATGCATCACAGCGCCAGCCTGCAAGGCGCCATTCTCAGCGCCTCCAATTTTCAGCCGGTGGCACTCTATCGCGCCGCCAGCCTGATAGCCCGCTTCGAACGTTTACGCCAGGGCCCCAAAGGTCGCAGTGCGCTGATTGAGTGGTTGTCTTTCGGCTCGTTCAACAAAACCTTCAAGCCCAATCGCACGGCCTATGACTGGCTCAGCCGCGACCCGGTGCAGGTCGATGCCTACGCCAGCGACCCCTTGTGCGGCTTTCGTTGCACCAATCAACTGTGGATCGATCTGCTTGGCGGGTTGCAGCAAATCAGCAAAGCGTCCAATCTCGCCCAGATAGATCCGGGCCTGCCTTTACTGATTATGGGCGGAGAATGTGATCCGGTAAGCGAAGGCAAGCGTCTCACTGATCTGGCCACGGCTTTGCGAAAGGCCGGCAACCGCCAGTTGCAGTTGAATCTGTACCCGCAAGCGCGGCATGAACTCTTCAACGAAACCAATCGCGACGAAGTGATGGCAGATGTGATTGAGTGGCTCAATCAGGCATTAAGCCGCAATCGCCCGTCGCACAGCGAATAAGCAGTATGGCTTTTTCATCTAAAAGGTTTTTAAAATCTTTTAAAATCATGGCTTTAAAACCAAACACTCGTCACAGGACATGCGCTAGATGACCCAGGTTACCAACACCCCGTACGAAGCCCTCGAAGTCGGCCAGACCGCCAGCTACAGCAAAACCGTTGGAGAGCGCGACATTCAGCTTTTTGCGGCCATGTCTGGCGACCACAACCCGGTGCACCTCGACCCTGAATTCGCCGCCGCCACCATGTTCAAAGAGCGCATTGCCCACGGCATGTTCAGTGGCGCGCTGATCAGTGCCGCCGTGGCTTGCGAGTTGCCTGGACCGGGCACCATCTATGTCGGCCAGCAAATGAGCTTTCAGAAACCGGTAAAAATCGGTGACACCCTGACTGTGCGCCTGGAAATCCTGGAAAAGCTACCCAAGTTCCGCGTGCGTATTGCCACCCGCGTGTTCAATCAGCGCGATGAAATCGTCGTTGATGGCGAAGCTGAAATCATTGCCCCGCGCAAGCAGCAGACCGTGACATTGCCGGTGCTGCCAGCGATCAGCATTGGCTAACACGTAACGCACAAGTGGGAGCGGGCTTGCTCGCGATAGCATCACCTCGGTCATTCTGACCAACCGAGTTGTATGCATCGCGAGCAAGCCCGCTCCCACATTAGTAGATCTACATGAGAACTACTGCATCGAGCTGGTTATGCCCGAGCGCGAGCCTGATTGCGCAAGGCCTTGACCTGATCGTGGTTGCGTTGCACACCGTGATACTGACGCTCTACCAGATCACGAATACCGACCAGGTTGTGCTTGCTGATTTTTTCCAGCGCTTCTTTGTAAGCCTTCAGCGCATGGTCTTCGCCGCGCTCGGCTTCGTTGAGCACAGCCTCTTCGTCCTTGCCGGTAAACACCGATTTCACGTCGACCCAACGGCGGTGCAGGTCACCGGCCACGCTGGTGCTGGTTTCCGGATCACCACCCAAGGCACGCACCTGAGCCTGCAATTCGGCGGCGGCGGCGGCGCAATCGGCGGAGCGCTTGGCAAACAGCGCCTTGAGCTCCGGATGCTTGATATCTTCGGCGCAGGATTTAAACCCCTCCTGACCGTCTTTGCTGGTTTCGATCAAATCGTTCAGGACGCTAATGGCTTCTTTATTGAGGTCAGTCATTGTTCAATTCCTTACAAGGTTGAGGATCGTGCAATAGAGATTGCAGGGCTCGTGCCAGTTTTAGAATTAAATAAAATCGTTATATATCAACAAGTTAATAAAACACAAAAAAACTGTATCCGGTTTTTCTGCATGATCTGTCAATTGGCCTTCATGCAAATTGCCTGTATTTTCAATTCCACAGCTTTACGCATCTGAAGGCCGTTGCATGAACCCCGAAAAACTCGAACTGCTGCTGACCCGCGAAATGCCCTTCGGCAAATACAAGGGCCGAATCATCGCCGACCTGCCCGGCCAGTACCTCAACTGGTTTGCCCGCCAGGGCTTTCCCCACGGTGAGTTGGGCGGCTTGCTGGCCCTGATGCAAGAGATCGATCACAACGGCCTGTCGGACCTGCTCGACCCGTTGCGCGCCAAACACGGAAAACCCAACCCCCGCCATTGACAGAGTTGACCCATGCCAAGGATTGAAGACAACGCCCGCGACGAAAACTTCTGGCACACCATTGCCGAGCGCTATGACTTGGCGCCCGGCCCGATCAATCTGGAAAACGGCTACTTCGGGCGCATGACCCGCGACGTGGCGCAGGACTACCAGCGCAATATCGACTTTATCAACCGGCACAACGCGCAGCCGGTGCGCCAGCACTTCGATACCACGCAAAATATCGAGATCCGCGACCAGCTTGCCGACCTGCTGGGCGTTGACCCGGCTGGTGTTGCACTGACCTGCCGTGCCTCCGACGCCTTGCAGTCGTTGATTCGCAACTACAACGGCCTGCAGCCCGGCGATCAATTGCTGATCTGCGATCTGGAATACCACAGCGTAGAATACGCAATGCGCTGGGTGGCCCGACAACGCGGGCTTGAAGTCATTGAAATCACCCACAAGCACCCGGCCACTTTCGACAGCCTTATAGACAGCTATCGCGAAGCTTTTGAGCGCTACCCGCGGATCAAGCTGATGGCCCTCACCCATGTGACCCACCGCACCGGGCTGGTGCTGCCCGTGCAGGAGATTGTCGCGGCGGCCAAAGAGCATGGTGTCGATGTAATCCTGGATGGCGCCCACGCCCTGGGCCAGATCGAGTTCGACCTGCCGGCACTGGGCGTGGCCTTTGCCGGTTACAACCTGCACAAGTGGATCGGTGGGCCCTTGACCCTGGGCTTTATGTATATCGACCCGCAGCGCCTGGCTGATATTGACCCAGACATGGGCAGCCAGCACTACCCCGAGCCGGATATCCGCAACCGCTCGCCCTATGGCACACCCAATATCCCGGCGTGGCTGACCCTGCCCAAGGTACTGCAAGAGCACAAGGACATGGGCGGTACACGGGCCAAGGGCGCCAGGCTGAACTACCTGCGTGATTTGTGGGTGAGTGAGGCGCGAAAAATACCGGGGATTGAAGTACTGATAGAGGATGACCCACGCCTGCGTTGCGCGATTACCTCGCTGCGCTTTACCCATTTGAAGGATCAGCAGCCGATGGTTGATCGCCTGCTCAAGGAGTACAACCTGTTTACCGTGGCGCGCAGTGGCGCAGCTTGGGGCAGCTGTATTCGCATTACCGTGGGGTTTGCCACTACGCTGGATGAGATCAATCAGCTGGTCAGGGCGTTGCGCGTACTTTCACAAGCTTAAGCATGACCCCTGTGTGAGTGGGTGATGTGTTTTGCAGGCAAAAAAAAGGTGCGCCGACCAAGCGCACCAAAAACCGTAGAACACACAACAAATTCGTGACTAAAACATCAATCCAGCAGCGCCAGCGCCTCGGCGGTGCATTCCTGGATTCGGGCCCAGTCGCCGTTCTTGATCCACTCGCTGTCCAGCATCCAGCTACCGCCCACACACATCACGTTTTTCAACGCCATGTAGTTGCGGATATTGGCCGGGCCAACACCGCCGGTCGGGCAGAATTTAACGTCGCCAAAAGGGCCGCCCAGCGCCTTGATCGCAGCCACACCGCCGCTGACTTCAGCCGGGAATAACTTGAAGCGACGGTAGCCCAACCCGTAGCCTTCCATGATTCCCGATGCATTGCTGATGCCCGGCAACAGCGGGATATCGCTGGCAACGCTGGCCTGCAGCAAGTCACGGGTAATGCCCGGGGTAACAATAAATTGCGAACCGGCTTCTTCAGCCGCCGCCAGCATGTGGCGATCGAGCACGGTACCCGCACCGGTCACCAGCTCTGGCCGCTGATCACGCAGAATGCGGATGGCCTTGAGGCCGAACGACGAGCGCAGAGTCACTTCCAGGGCCGTCAGACCACCGGCCGCCAGCGCATCCGCCAACGGCAGGATGTCTTGTTCGCGGGCAATGGTAATCACCGGCAGAATTCGTGCTCGCTCACACAGGCTGTCGATCAGGGCGACTTTATCCGCCATCGATACGTTCGCAATTGTTGTTGTCATGGCAGCTGATCCTTGGCTCATGGGCACCAGTAAATCTCTAACGTAGGTTGCAGAAAGGCACGAATCGGCAAGGCGGCAACATCTGTACCCCCCAGCGCTTCGTTAAGGGTGTTCAATTTGGACGGCCCCTGGATCGACAGCACCTTGTGCTTCGCGCTCGCCAGCAGGCTGCGGCTCATGCTCAAACGCTGATGGGGCACGGTCGGCGCCAGCATCGCCCAGCAACGGCGCGGGTTGTCCAGTTGCAGGGCTTCGCTCAGGTTCGGGCTGTTGGGGAACAGCGACGCGGTATGGCCGTCATCACCCATGCCCAGAATCAGCACATCGATCGGCGGCAGTTCGGCCAGGCCCTGATCTGCTTCCAGCGCAGCCTTTTCAACCGTGGCTGCGGCGTTATACAAACCGACAAAACGGGCCTTGGCGGCCGGGCCTTGCAGCAGATGTTTTTTAAGCAGGCCAGCATTGCTGTCAGCATGCTCCACGGGCACCCAGCGTTCATCAGCCAGGCTGACAACCACTTTCGACCAGTCGACCGGTTGCTTGATCAGACTCTGAAAAAACGCCACCGGGCTGCGCCCGCCGGACACCACCAGGGTGGCAACGCCCTGCTCGGCGATAGCCTGGTTCAATTGCCCGGCAACCTTGGCTGCCAGCCCTTCGGCCAGCAACGCCGGGTTCTTGAAGGTGTGCGCATTGACCCCTTCAGGCAGTTTCAAATCAGATATCGCCATACCAAGACCTCCCGTCCCGCGTAATCAATGCAATGGAACTCATCGGTCCCCAGGAGCCCGCCGCGTACGGCTTGGGCGCATCACCGGACTTCTTCCAGCCGGCGATCAACTGGTCGCACCATTTCCATGCGGCTTCAATTTCGTCTTTGCGGACAAACAGGTTCTGGTTGCCGCGCATAACTTCAAGCAACAGACGCTCGTAGGCATCCGGAATTCGAGTGCTGCGGTAAGTGTCGGAAAAATTCAATTGCAACGGACCGCTGCGCAACTGCATGCCTTTATCCAGGCCCTGATCCTTGGTCATCACCCGCAGGGAAATACCTTCATCCGGTTGCAGGCGAATAATCAGCTTGTTGCCGATTTGCAGACGCTGCTCGGGGGCGAAGATGTAGTGCGACGGTTCCTTGAAGTGGATGACGATCTGCGACAGTTTTTGCGGCATGCGCTTGCCGGTGCGCAGGTAAAACGGCACTCCCGCCCAACGCCAGTTGCGAATATCGGCACGCAGGGCAACAAAGGTCTCGGTGTCGCTCTGGGTATTGGAGTTTTCTTCCTCCAGATAACCTGGCACCGACTGGCCTTCGCTGTAACCGGCAATGTACTGGCCGCGCACCACTTGGGTAGTCAGGCCTTCGGCACTGATCGGGGCCAGGGCCTTGAGCACTTTGACCTTTTCGTCGCGAATGCTGTCGGCCGACAGGTCCGCTGGCGGGTCCATCGCGATCAGGCAGAGCAACTGCAACAGGTGGTTCTGAATCATGTCGCGCAGCTGACCAGCCTTGTCGAAATAGCCCCAGCGGCCTTCGATGCCAACTTTCTCGGCCACGGTGATTTCAACGTGGGAGATGTAGCGCTGGTTCCACTGGGTTTCGAACAGGCTGTTGGCAAAGCGCAGGGCGATCAGGTTCTGAACGGTTTCCTTGCCCAGATAATGGTCAATGCGATAGGTGCGATTCTCGGGGAAAAACTGCGCCACAGAATCATTGACCTTGCGCGAGGACTCCAGGTCCGAGCCGATGGGTTTTTCCAGCACCACACGGGTGTTTTCAGCCAGACCGACGGCGGCCAGGTTCTCGCAAATGGCGCCGTACACGGCTGCCGGTGTGGCGAAGTAAGCGATCAAACGCTGCTCTGTGCCGGCAAGCTCCGCCAGCGACAGGTAATCTTCAGTCTTGAAAAAATCCACATGCAGGTAGCTCAAGCGAGCCAGGAAGCGGTTTAGCGCTTCAACTTCGATTTCCTTCTCGCCCAGATACTGGCGCAACTGGCTGTCGATATGCGCCAGATGCGTGGCGGCGTCGCCAGGCTCACGGGCCAACGCCAGAATGCGTGTGTCGGCATGCAGCAGACCGGCGCGGTCCAGTTGGTATAAAGCAGGAAACAGCTTGCGCAAGGCCAGATCGCCAAGGGCGCCGAACAAGGCAAAGGTGCACGGTTCAACCGTAATCGAAGGCATGATGTTTGTTCTTTTATCAAGTTAAGCTACAAATACCTTTTTTCAAGGCATCACTCAAGGAAAAATGTAGTAATAAACACAACATTTTCTCAAAATACAGATTCCTGCTAGTGGTCATCTCAGGCCACCAGTAGGATAGGCCACCTTGCGAACCGCTTTAGTCCGGTTCTTGCATCGCTGACCCAAGGATCATAAATGGACCGCGTGCGAAATTTACTCGAACAGATCAAGGGCCGCCTCGAAGACCTGAACAAGGCCGAGCGCAAAGTGGCTGAAATCATTTTGCAGAACCCGCAGCAGGCGACCCGGTTCAGCATCGCCGCGCTGGCCCAGGCAGCCTCGGTCAGCGAGCCGACGGTCAACCGTTTCTGCCGCTCGTTTGGCGTCAGCGGTTACCCCGAGCTGAAGCTGCAACTGGCACAAAGCCTGGCCAGTGGAGCAGCTTACGTGAGCCGCGCGGTTGAGGCTGACGATAATCCGGCCGCCTACACGCAGAAGATTTTCGGCAGCGCCATTGCCTCGCTGGACAGCGCCTGCCAGGCACTGGACCCCAACCTTATCAGCCGTGCTGTCGACTTGCTGATCCAGGCCCGGCAGATCCACTTTTTTGGCCTTGGTGCTTCAGCCCCGGTGGCGCTGGATGCGCAACACAAGTTCTTCCGCTTCAACCTGGCCGTCACAGCCCATGCCGACGTGTTGATGCAGCGTATGATCGCCTCGGTGGCGCATACCGGTGAGTTGTTTGTGATTATTTCCTACACCGGGCGTACCCGCGAGCTGGTAGAAGTGGCACGTATTGCACGGGCCAATGGTGCTTCGGTGCTGGGCCTGACGGCGGAAAACTCGCCACTGGCCAAGGCCAGTACTTTGAGCCTGAATATCCCGCTGCCCGAAGACACCGACATCTATATGCCGATGACCTCGCGCATCATCCAGCTCACCGTACTCGATGTACTGGCCACCGGCATGACCCTGCGCCGCGGGGTGGACTTCCAGCCGCACCTGCGCAAGATCAAGGAAAGCCTCAACGCCAGCCGGTACCCGGTCGGGGATGAGTTTAACTAGGTTAAAAACGGCCCATCAGGCGCTGCACAAACCCGCCCGCGCCTGCAAGCTCAAATGCGCTTGCTCGCCCGGAGCTAGGGCCTGGTTGTGGGTGCCGCCGCTGGTGGATTCCACACAGACAAAACCCATGACCTCGTTCCAGCTCACGCCCAGTAACGGCCTTTTACCTGGATGCCAGACTACCGTATTGGCATGATCGCCCGTGTCGATGTTCAGCGCCCTTTGCCAGGCGTGATCATTGAGTTTCATTTCTCCATCATGCTGGAAGACCCGCTGGCAACCGCCCGCCACCCGCAACTCACCCTTCTGCTGGCAAACCTCACGGTTCAACTGGTCATAGCCGTGGACACCGTCCAGACCGGACAGCGCTACCTCCGCTACATCACCAATACGCCAGTAAGCGCGCAAAGCCTGAGTTAACTGGCAAGGTTCATCGTCCTGATGCTCGGTGCTCAGGCGCAGCTCCATTTCTTCACCCAGGCGCGCATGCAAATCCACCTGCCAGTCGCATAACTGCAAACGCCAATGCAGGGTCACGCCCTCTTCGTCGCTGCTGCTGTCGAGCAGTTTCCAGTCGATCAAGCGTGCCCAGCCATGGGATGGCCATGCGTTTTCACTGGGGTGGCGGCCATACCAGGGCCAGAAAATCGGTACTCCACCGCGAATCGCCCCCACCTGCGGCCACTTGGCTGCACACCACAACCAGGGTTTTTGCCCGGTCGGTTTGAAATGCAGCAACTGCGCGCCCTGGCGGCTGAACACCGCCTGGCAATGCGGATGGTCGATCACCAGCACGTCGCGCTGCTGAAAGCGCTCCCACTGGAAGACCGGCTGCTCGCGCCTGGATTTGAAAAAACGGTGAAGCGGATGCTCATGCATGTGCCGCAGTCCTGAAAATCATGCGCCGAGGTGTGCAGCCCCGAAAAAAAGCGGATAGCCAAGGCTATCCGCTGGAAAAGCAAGGAGCTTAGCGCATTTAGAACGTCGACTGAATTTTCAGTCCGGCTACCAATGCGTTGTCGACCTTGTCCACACCACCCGGGTGAGTGATGTACTGCAGGTTTGGACGCACGGTAAGCCAGTTGGTCACGTGGATGCCGTAGTTGAGTTCGTAGTTGTACTCAGTGGAGCGCAGTGGCGAGTACAGCGGATCGCTGTAGTCGGTGGCACCAATGGAGGCGTTGATCTGCTCGGCGCTTTTCTTCACGTCATCGTTGACATGGATACGGGCGGCACCGATACCGATGTCATCCTTGGGACGGGCATCGAACGGGCCTTTGTACACAAACATCAGCGACTGGTAGTTGTCGACGATATTGGTGGCCTTGTCATGGAACGTGGCGTTGGCCGCGACATGCAGGCCGCGCGAAGCATCACCGTTGTGGCTGGTCAGTTGCTGTTGTACGACAAACCAGTAACCGTGCTTGCTGTCACGTACACGATAGTCCTGACCGTCATTGGTGATGTTTACCTTCACGTCATCGGCAGGCGCAGTGCTCTTGTAGTAACCGACACGGTATTCGCCCGGCAGGTTGTTGACCTTCGGCGACCAGACCAGCTCGACCGGCAGCACGGTGCCCTTGGTGCCGCTACCGCTGAGTTTGAAGCCGTTGCCGTGTTCCAGTTGTGACGGGTTCTGGTTGTACGCGCCGATCTGCGCATAGAACTCGGGGGTGATGTTGTACTTCACCCGCAGCGCCGCCTGGCTGACCGGCCAGTTGTACCAGACGTTGGTGGCCCAGTTGCCCACCTGGGAGCCGCAGAACGCCAGGTTCTGGAATTCGCACGGGAAGGTGTTGAAATCCTCGCCTTCGCCGAAGTAACCGGCCTTGACGTCCAGTTTGCCGTCAAGGAACTGGTGCTGGATCCACAATTGGGTCAGACGCACCATATGGCCACGGCCATAGACTTCCTGGGAAGAACTGAGGGTACCGGCACGCGGGTCGCCAACACGATCATTGGAGATGTTCTGGCCATTACGGTTAGTCAACTGGATCTTGGCCTGGGTGTTATCCCAGCCCCACAGTTTTTGCAGATCCAAAGCCACGCCCAGACCGAACTGGTCGCTGTAGCGCGCGGTCTTGTCGTTGTTGTATCCGCCGTGCAGGTTGGCGCCGACTTCACCGACATAATCGGCCTTGATGTCGATACCCTGCTCGATCAATTTGGTCCGCTCGCCGCCCCAGTCGCCGGTCATCCATTTCGAATCGGCACTGAACGCTTCGTCCGCGTAGACACTGCTTGCCCCCAGGCTCAGCGCGATAATAGCCGATAGCTGGCAGGCCAGACGGGTGCGGGTCATTCTGTTAGTCATCCCTTTAATCCTCGTTGTCTTCTTATTGGCTTTGTTTAACGCGGCACCACTCAAGGAGGCCCGGTAACAGGCTCCCTGTTGACTTAACGACCCTTGAATTGCGCCACGTTATCAGCCCGGCCTTGAGCCAGGGGCGAACTCATCGCTCCCAGGCGCTCACCCGTATTCGCATCAAACAGTAGCACCTTGGCTGGATCGAACTGCAAATTGAGGCTCTGGCCGACCGCTGGCGCATCATCAGGGGCCAGGCGGCAACACACCTTGATACCGTTAAGGCTGACAAACACCAGGGTGTCCGGACCGGTCGGCTCGACGACTTGCACTTCGGCGCGAATCATTGGCAAGCCGTTGGGCTCGGCCGGGGCCAGCACGATTTGCTCGGCGCGAATACCGACAATCACATCACGGTCCTCAAGCCCCGCATCCTGCATGCCCAGGGGCAACTCGCAACGCGCCTGGCCGCTGTCGAGCACGGCCAGCAAGCGGCCATCGCGACGCTGCAAACGCAGGGGGATAAAGTTCATCGGTGGCGAGCCAATAAAGCTCGCCACGAACAGGTTGGCCGGGTCGTTGTAGATCTGTTTGGGCGTACCGAACTGCTGAATGATGCCGTCCTTCATCACCGCTACTTTGTCGCCCAGGGTCATGGCTTCGATCTGGTCGTGAGTCACGTAGACGGTGGTGGTTTTCAGGCGCTGGTGCATCAGCTTCATTTCAGTGCGCATCTCGACCCGCAGCTTGGCGTCGAGGTTGGACAACGGCTCGTCGAACAGATAAATCTTCGGCCGCCGCGCCAGCGCCCGCCCCATGGCCACGCGCTGTTGCTGGCCACCGGACAACTGGCCGGGCTTGCGGGTCAGCAGGTGCTCGATTTGCAGCAGCTTGGACACCCGCGCCACTTCTTCATCAATCGCCGCCGCACTCATCTTGCGGATCTTGAGGCCGAAAGCGATGTTGTCGCGAACGTTCATGGTCGGGTACAGCGCGTAGGACTGAAACACCATGGCGATATCACGGTCCTTGGGGCTCATGCCGCTGATATCGGCATCGTCCACCAGAATCGCCCCGCCGCTGATGTTCTCAAGCCCGGCAATGCAGTTCATCAGGGTCGATTTACCGCAGCCCGAAGGCCCCACCAGAATCAGGAACTCGCCATCATCGATTTTCAGTTCGATGTTTTTCAGCGTATCGGGCAAGCCCTTGCCGTAGGTTTTATTTACGTTGCGTAATTCGAGAGTCGCCATGCCTTACCCCTTGACCGCGCCGGACGTCAGCCCGCGCAGAAAATACTTGCCCGCAAAGATGTAGACCAGCAGCGTCGGCAGCCCCGCGATCATG
>Ga0302347_1002961_pt1 | contig 16006 bp, 16 predicted proteins | sample PhyWR1_FD_202178 | JGI IMG/M metagenome (GOLD analysis project Ga0302347, IMG submission 202178) | Leaf surface microbial communities from wheat plants in UC Gill Tract Community Farm, Albany, California, United States - DLSL W.R1 (v2)... | ecosystem: Host-associated > Plants > Phyllosphere >...
CTGCCTCAAGCTGGCCAAGGACAGCAAGAAAATCGACTACCCCAAGCCCGACGGCAAGCTGAGCTTCGACAAGCTGAGCTCGGTGTTCATCTCCGGTACCAACCATGAAGAAGAGCAGCCGTGCCACCTGAAGCTCAAGGACCCGAGCATCCCGATCGGCACCAACCTGCCGCTCTACGATGAACCGGCGCAGCGCTACTGCCCGGCCGGCGTGTATGAAGTGATCACCAAGGAAGACGGCGAGAAGCGCTTCCAGATCAACGCCCAGAACTGCGTGCACTGCAAGACCTGTGACATCAAGGACCCTTCGCAGAACATCACCTGGGTCACGCCGGAAGGCGCGGGTGGGCCGACTTACCCGAATATGTAAGCCGACTGAAGGCTCCCAATTGGGAGCCTTTTTTATGGGTGAAGCTCGGTCAAATGTGGGAGGGGCTTGCTCCCGATAGCAGTGGGTCAGCCAGCAATTCTTTATCTGACCCACCGCTATCGGGAGCAAGCCCCCTCCCACATTTGGATGTGGGTTTTGCCTGAAATACCTAGGCAGCCCGCTCTTCGCCCGGGTTGCGCTCGAAGTAGCGCTTGTACTCCCGACTGAACTGCGACGTACTCTGATACCCCACGCTGTGCGCCGCCTGCGCCACACCCATCCCCTCCACCAGCAGCAACTGCTGGGCCTTCAACAGCCGCAACCGCTTGAGGTACTGCACCGGCGACAACAAGGTGCAACGCTTGAAGTGTTCATGAAAGGTCGACGCACTCATGTGCGCATAACCGGCCAAGGTCTCGATATTCAGCGGTTCGGCGTAATGGGCATGCAGATGACCCAACGACGTGGCGATCCGCGAGAACTGCCCCTGCTGTTCCACCAATGCACGCAGCACATCCGCCTGCGGCCCGCGCAACGCGGTGAACAATAATTCACGCACTCGCGCCGGGCCCATGATCCGGCTTTCCAGCGGATCGTGCAGGCACTGCAACAGGCGTTCCACGCAGCCGCGCATGGCGTCATCGAGCACCACCGAACTCATCGACTCCAACGTCTGCGCCGTCGGCGGCGGCCCGGCTTGCATGCCCATGGCCATCACCAATTCGCCGAGCACCACACGGTCAATGCCCACCGTCACGCCCAGCAGCGGCGCGCCGGGGGCCATGGCAAAGGTCTCGCACTCGAACGGCACCGGCATCGCCTGGATCAGGTAATGCCCGGCGCCATATTCCAGGGTGCGCGGGCCCAGGTACGCGACCTTGCTGCCCTGGGCCACGAACATCAGGCTCGGCTCATAGATCTGCGGCCCGCGCGCCACGTCGCAACTGGCGCGGAGCACTTGCACGCCCGGCAGGCTGGTTGGCGAAAAACCGTCGCAGGGCGTGAGCCCCTCAATCAAGGAAACCAGCGTGGCGTTGGCGTCGAGATGGCGGGTCAACAACATGGCAAAAAACTTCGCAAAAAAGGGATGACAGCATCATCGCAGGTCTGGCCGCCAATAAATCCAATCCCGGGGCACTCCCGGACGAATAGGCATGAGACTCGGAGCAATCACCATGGCCGCGTCAACGCTCGGCGCGCAAAATTCGCGGCCTTTCCCGTCCAAGCTTTTGCGAGGTTTTCCCCATGTACACTGCCATCGGTTATGCCGCCCAGTCGGCCACCACTCCCCTCGCCCCCATGTCGTTTGAACGCCGCAGCCCGCGCGCCGATGACGTGGCGATCGAGATTCTCTACTGCGGCGTCTGTCACTCCGACATCCACCAGGCGCGCAACGAATGGGGCATCGCCGTGTACCCGCTGATGCCGGGCCACGAGATCGTCGGCAAGGTCACCGCCGTCGGCGCCAACGTCAGCGCACATAAAGTCGGCGACCTGGTCGGCGTGGGCTGCATGGTCGATTCGTGCCGTACCTGCGACGCCTGCAAATCGGACCTGGAGCAATACTGCCTCGAAGGCCCGACCATGACCTACGCCACCCCCGACCGCGTAGACGGCAGCAACACCATGGGCGGCTACTCCGACAGCATCGTGGTCAGCGAGCACTTTGTGGTGAAGATCCCAGCCAGGCTCGACCTGGCCAGCGCTGCGCCGATCCTCTGCGCCGGCGTGACCATGTACTCGCCGATCAAGCACTACGGCATCAAGGCCGGCGACAAGGTCGGTGTACTCGGCATGGGTGGCCTGGGCCACATGGGTATCAAGCTGGCCAAGGCGATTGGCGCTGAAGTCACGCTGTTCACCCGCTCCGCGAGCAAGGCTGAGGAAGGCCGTCGCCAGGGCGCCGATCACGTGATCGTGTCCACCGATGCCGAGCAGATGAAAGCCGCAGCAGGGCATTTCGATTTCCTGCTGGACACCATCCCGGTGCAGCACGACCTGAACCCCTACCTCGACGTGCTGCGCTTTGACGGCGTGCACATCCTGGTCGGTCTGATCGAACCGGTCGACCCGCCGGTGAATGCCGCCAAGCTGATCATGGGCCGCAAGGTGCTGGCCGGTTCGCTGATCGGTGGCATTGCCGAAACCCAGGAAGTCCTGGATTTCTGCGCCGAGCACGGCATCAGCTGTGACATCGAAATGCTCGATATCCGCAACATCAACGAAGCCTACAGCCGCATGATCGCCGGCGATGTGAAGTACCGCTTTGTCATCGACATGGCGACCCTGAAGGCCTGATCAGCCCTTGGCGCCCAACTCCGCTGACAGCCGCGCTGCGACCTGTTTGACCACAGGAATCAGCTCGGCCATTTTCTCCAGCGGCATGTAGGGCACGGTACTGGCGATGCTGATGCCGGCGACGATTCGCCGGCTGGCGTCGCGCACCGGTGCCGCCACACAACGGATCGACGGTTCGTTGTCTTCCAGATCGAACGCGTAACCGCCCACCACATATTCACGCATGCGCTGCTCGAACTGCGCCCAGGACTGCTCCGGGTGTTGCGGCCATTGCAGGTTTTTCCCACCGGCCGGCTGGCTGACTTCGTACAGGCGTTGCCACTCCTCCACCGTGTCGTCCAGCAACAACGCCTTGCCGATCCCGGTGCGCGCCAACGGCATGCGATGGCCGACCCGCGAGCGCATTTCCGGGCCATTGCGGCCGGGGTTCTTGTGCAGGTAGAGCACGTCGTCATATTCGCGGATGGCCAGGTGGATGGTGTCACCGGTCAACGCCGACAACTCATCCAGGTACGGCACCGCCAGGGTCACCAACGGCAGCTCTTCGCGCGCCTGAAACCCCAACTCGATCAACTTTGGCCCCAGCAGGTAGCCGACTTGCGGCACCACGCGCAGGTAACGCTCGTCCACCAGACAACTGGCCAGGCGGTGCGTGGTGCTGCGGGTGGTGCCGATGCGCTTGGCGATCTCTTTCAAGTCGCGCGCACCGGCCGCCACCGCCTGCACCACGCCCAGGCCACGCAGCAGGGTCTGGGTGCCGGTGGGCGCGGCGTCTTTGACGGGGGGTTGGGCGTTTTCCTGCATATCGGGCCTATGTGGTGGTACGAAAACGGCGCCATTATGGCAAAAGCTGAACTTCAATACTGTGCAGATCCAAATGTGGGAGGGGGCAAGCCCCCTCCCACATGTGGATCTCTACATGGCCTGGCATTAACGCTGCTTCATACGGTCGATGATCACCGCCAGCAACAGGATCGAACCGCGGATCACATATTGGTAGAAGGTGTCGATATTCTTCAGGTTCATCGCATTCTCAATGATCGCCAAAATCAGCACCCCGGCAATCACATGCCGAATCATGCCGATGCCACCGCTCAACGACACCCCACCCAACACGCAAGCCGAAATCACCGTCAGCTCAAACCCCTGCCCAATCATCGGCTGACCCGAGGTCATGCGCGACGCAAGGATCACCCCGGCCAGCGCGCCAATCAGCCCGTGCACGGCAAAGATGATGATCTTGGTGCGGTCGACGTTCACCCCCGCCAGCAGCGCCGCTTCCTGGTTGCCGCCGATGGCCATGGTGTTGCGCCCATAGGTGGTGTAGTTGAGCAGCCAGCCGAAGAACACAAAGCACAACACAGTGATGATGATCGGCACCGGCACGCCCAGCAGTTGGCCGTTACCGAATACGAAGAAGCCTTCATCCATCACGCCCACGGCCTTGCCGTTGGAAAAGATGTAGGCCAGGCCGCGCACGATCTGCATGGTCGCCAGGGTCGCGATCAATGCATTGATGCGTAGCTTGGCAATCACGATGCCGTTGATCAGCCCCACCACCAGGCCCATGGCCAAGGCGGCGGATACGCCGAGCACCACGCTGTCGGTGTCGCGGATCACAATCCCCGCCACCACACCCGCGCAGGCAATCACCGAGCCCACCGACAAGTCGAAATGCCCCGATGCCAGGCAGAACAGCATGGTGCACGCGGCGATGCCCACGGTGGAAATCGCCAGGCCCAGGCCGCGCATGTTCAGCGGCGAGAGGAAGTTGTCGATAAACACCGCGCTGAGCACAAAGATGCTCAACGCCGCCAGCAGCATCACCCAGTCATCGAGGAACTTGCGCTGGTTGAAACCCGGCCAGAAGCCCTTTGCAGTTTTTACCTCAGACATAGCCAAACCCTCTTATTCTTCAAGCCCGCGAACGCGGGAGTGCCAGTTGCAGCAGGCGTGCTTCATCGGCTTGGTCGCGGGTCAGTTCGCCCGTCAGGGCGCCCTCGCTCATCACCAGAATGCGGTCGGAAATGCCCATCACTTCCATCAGGTCGCTGGACACCACAATCACCGCAATGCCGCTGGCGGCCAGGTTGTGGATGATCTGGTAGATCTCCGACTTGGCACCGATATCGATGCCACGGGTCGGCTCATCCAGCAGCAATACTTTCATCGGCATCGACAGCCAGCGGCCAAGAATGGCCTTCTGCTGATTGCCGCCGGACAGGTACATGATTTTCTGCTCGGCGTTCGGCGTTTTGACCTTCATCGCCTTGATCTGCCGATCGGCGTTGCTGGCCTCCCAGCCTTCACGCAGCAGCCAGCCAAAGGTGGAGTGGGCGCCACGCGCGCTGATATTGATGTTCTCGGCCACGCTGGACAGTGGAATGATGCCTTCCTTCTTGCGGTCCTCCGGGCATAGCAATACGCCGGCGGCGATGGCATCGCGAGGCGAGCGCAACTGCAGGTTTTCACCGCACAGTTGCAGGCTGCCGGCACTGGCACGCGTCAAACCACTGAGCAAGCGGAACAGCTCCGTGCGCCCCGCCCCCACCAGCCCGAAAAGGCCAAGAATCTCGCCCTTGTGCACCTGCAGGCTGACCGGCTCACGCAAGCCCGGGCCCAACAAACCGTCGACCTTGAGCGCCACCTCGCCCTGCTCGCGTGGCCGATAGTCGTAGATATCCTGGATATCGCGGCCGACCATGCAGGTCACCAACTGGTCGTGACTCAGGCTGCTCATGTCGTCAAAGGTGCGCACGTAACGGCCGTCCTTGAACACCGTGACCGCGTTGCAGATACGGAACACTTCCTCCATGCGGTGGGACACGTACAGCACCACTTTGCCCTCGTCGCGCAGGCGCGTGATGATCGCCATCAGCCGGTCGATCTCGCGCGCCGACAAACTGCTGGTCGGTTCATCGAAAGCAATCACATGGGCACCACGGGACAGCGCTTTAGCGATTTCCACCAGTTGGCGCTGGCCCAGGGACAAGCGCCCGAGCTTCTCGTCCGGGTCGATTTCATCGGCCAGGCCTTTAAGGCACGCCAGCGCCTGCTTGCGCAAAAGGCCGCGATTGACCACGCCAAAACGCGTCGGTAAGTGCCCGAGAAACAGGTTCTCGGCCACGGTCATTTCCGGCACCAGGTGCAGCTCCTGGTGGATCACCGCCACGCCGCTGGCAATGCTGTCGGCGGCGGACTTGAAGTCCATGGTCTGCTCGCCGATCTGCAGCGTGCCGCTGCTTGGCAGGTAGGCGCCGCCGAGGATCTTCAGCAGCGTCGACTTGCCCGCGCCGTTCTCGCCCATCAGCGCGTGCACTTCACGCGGCCGCGCTTCAAAGCTGATCTGCGCCAGGGCTTTTACACCGGGAAATTCCTTGCCGATGCCATTGAAACGCAAGGCCGCGCCGGTCATTTCCACAGCCCGATTTTGCTCAACTCTTCCTTGAAGTTGGCGCGGGTGATGAGGGTCACTTCGTCCATTGCGGTGTACTTCGCCGGCTCTTTACCGGTGGTAACCCACTCGTACATCGCCAGCGCCGTGTTGTAGCCCTCGATATGCGGGCTTGGCAGCATCGAGCCGAAGAAGCCACTGTCGGCTTTCTTCAATTCGCCGATGGCGTCGGTGCCATTGATGCCGATGCCGATCACGTTGGCAGCCTTGAAGCCGGCACTTTCAGTGGCTCGCACGCCGCCGAGCACAGTGTTGTCGTTCATGCCGCCGATGATCAGGTTTTTCGCGCCGCTGGGCAGCTTGACCAGCGCCGAGTTGGTGGCGTCCATACTGCCGGGGACGTCGAGCGTTTTAAGCGCGGCGGTCAAGATGTGGTCTTTGGGAATACCCGCCTCTTCGAGGGATTTGATCGAACCGTCAGTGCGCTTCTTACCCGTGTCGAGTTCGTTATAGGTGTTGATCACGGCGTAGGTTTCTTTCCAATCCCAGCCGCGTTTTTTCGCTTCGTCAGCCATGGCGGCACCTTGCTTCTGGCCTACTTCGAAGGCGGCCATGCCGAGGTACGGCACGTCCTCCATGAAGTTGCCCTTGGCATCCACGAAGCGATCATCCACGGCCATTACCTTCAGGCCATTGACCTTGGCTTTGGCCACAATGGCCGGGCCGAGGGACACGTCCGGCGGGCAGATCACAAAGCCCTTGGCGCCGTTGGCCGCCAGGCTGTCGATGGCCGAGAGGGTTTTTTCACCATCGGGCACGGCGATCTTGATCACGGTAAAACCATGTTCATTGCCGGCTTTTTCGGCGAAGGCCCATTCGGTCTGGAACCAGGGCTCTTCGGCCTGTTTGACCAGAAAGCCGATCTTCACTTCTTCGGCCGATACAAAACCGCTGAAGGCAACCGCGAGCGCCACGGCGCCGAGTGTTTTCTTGAACATGAACCACCTCTGATTGTTGTTAGTCGTGGTACATCACTGAACGCCCGCCATCGATCATCAGGCAGGTTGCGTTGATAAAGGGCGCCTCGTCGGTCGCCAGAAACAGTGCCGTCATCGCCACCTCGACCGGCTGGCCGATGCGCTTGGGCGGGTGCAGGTCGAACGCGCGCTGGCGCTCGGCGTGGGGGTCGGGGAAACCGTTCCAGTAATCGACGTTGAGCTGGGTTTCGATATAGCCCGGCGCGATGGCATTCACGCGGATGCCCTTGGGCGCGTACTCGATGCCGAGGGCCCGGGTGAGGCCGAGCAGGCCGTGCTTGGCCACGGGGTACGGGAAGCAACCGGGAATGATGTGGCTGGAATGGGTGGAGGCGATATTGATGATGTTGCCGATGCCCTGCTCGATCATGTGCGGGAGCACCGAGCGGCAACCGTACCAGGCGCCGTCGAGGTCGATGGCGAAGCAGCGGCGCCAGTCTTCGTCGGTCATTTCCAGGGGGTCGCGGAACACATTGACCCCGGCACAGTTGACCAGTACATCCACACGCCCGAAGCGCTCGATGGCCACATTGACCAGCGCCTGCCATTGCTCTTTTGAAGTGATATCGACGGGTTGCGCGTAGATTTCAGCGCCGCGTTCGCGCCAGTGGGCAGCGACTTTCTCGACCTTGTCGCCCTGGATATCCGCGATCACCAGGCGCGCCTGCTGGGCCTGGAAACACGCGACGATCGCCTCGCCAATGCCTTGGGCGGCGCCGGTGATGATCACCACTTTGTGCTTCAGCCGCTCGCCATAGGTGGGCTCGGGCACGGCGGGTAACGACAACGGTTGGGGCTGCATCGCTTCACCTGTTTTATTTTTGGTAGTGAGTGCTGATGCAGGCGACTATAAACCCATCTTTTGAAATATCTCAATATATAAATTTGCATCCCATATAGTGAGTAAAAATCAAAAAAATGTGGGAGGGGGCTTGCCCCCTCCCACATTTGGACTTCGTTGTTGATTTAACCCTGGGCAAAATCCCGCAGCGCATCGCCTTCCATGCGGTAGCGCACCCACTCTTCCTGTGGCTGGGCGCCGATGGATTTGTAGAAGGCAATTGCCGGCTCGTTCCAGTCCAGCACGCTCCACTCGAAGCGCCCGCAACCGTTGTCGCAAGCGATCTTGGCCAAGTGCCGCAACAGCTTCTTGCCCGCCCCGCCGCCGCGTTGCTCGGGGTTGATGTAGAGGTCTTCGAGGTACAGGCAGTTGCTGCCCAGCCAGGTGGAATAGCTGAAAAAGAACACGGCAAAGCCAATCGGCAGACCATCGCGCGAGCAGATCAGGCCATGGGCGGTGGCGCCCTCGCTGAACAGGCTGCGTTCGATGTCCACCACGCTGGCGATCACTTCATGCCGGGCCTTTTCGTATTCGGCAAGTTCGGTGATGAAAGTCAGGATCTGCGCAGCATCGCTGGGCACGGCGGGGCGAATCTCGATGGACATGGGCGAGCCTTGGGCAATTTCAAAGCCGACATACTAAGGCGGTTTCGTGACGGATTGCAGCACACAAAATCTTACAGGTAACCCACGACCGTTCGTCGCCATCAAGGCACGAACGCGCGAGCCGGGCGGACCAATAGAGGGTAAGGACATTAATCATATGGAGACACCCTCATGAAAAATTCCAAGTTTGCTGCTCTCGCCCTCACCGGTCTGTTGTCTGCTGCGTCGCTGAGCGCCTTCGCCGCCAGCTCGACCACCGGGCCTACCGATCCAACCCCTGACGCCACCACCGAGTCGCAGAAATCCATGGGAACCGGCCTCGACACCAATGGCGGCGCGATCATTCAACCGGGCGCCGACCCGCGCACCCAGGGCAACGATACCCAGCGCCAGGCGCCCGCTGCCGTCGGTAACGGCAAAATGGGCCCAGCGATCAATCAGCCCAATATCAACAAGGGCGATGACTCCAACGTCCCTGGCGCACCCAAACAGCCTGCTCCTTGATCCACCGACAGTAAGACAGACACCCGATCATTCCCCAGTGAAGAGGTACGCATGAACGTCGATAGAAACCTTGAAAAAGAAGTCCTCACCCGCCTGCTGCACGCCCACCCGCACGGTTTGGGCAAGGAGGTGCTGGATAACTACCGCGGTGAAAAGGTGGTCGCCAGTGTCTTGGCGTTTCTCCAGGACCGCGGGTTGATCAAGGATGGGCATGTGACCACCGACGCCGCCGGTGAATATTCGTTGAACCTGCCGATCAAGCTGACCGCGTCGGGTGTGGATGAGGCCCGCAAGCTGGAAGGTGAGACCAGCCAGTAGCCTAAATGCTGTAACAAATGTGGGAGGGGGCTTGCCCCCGATGGCAGTGGGTCAGTCAGTAACTCTTTAGCTGACCCACCGCTATCGGGAGCAAGCCCCCTCCCACATTTTGTCCGGTGTTTATTCAGAGACTAAGGCGTCGACTTCATCGGTGCCAGGCGAGGTCGCCGGCCCCCAGCGCGTCACCGCCAACGCCGCCGCCGCATTCGCTCGGCGTGCCGCATCCGCAGGTTTCAACCCCTTGGCCAACCCGGCGATAAACACCCCTGCATGGGCATCCCCCGCGCCATTGCTGTCCACGGCCTGCACCTTGAAGCCGGGCACATGCTCAATCTCACCCACACGCCCTACCCAGCAGCCATTCGGCCCGTCGCGCACGACCAGCAGCGTCTCGGCGGGCAAGTGACGGTTCAGTTCGGGCAACGCGGATGCAATATCTGCCGCGCGGGTGAACGCCAGGGCCTCCGGGCCGTTGCTGGTCCAGATGTCGATGCGTGGCAACAACGCGCGCATCAATGCCGAATCCGGCGCCTTGACCAGCGGGCCAGGGTCGAACACCACCACGACCTGGCGTGGCAAGGCCAGCAGCCAGTCGATCAGCGGCTCTGCCTTGCCCTCCAGCAGCAGGCTGTAGCCACTGACGTACACATAGTCGTCCAGCCGCGGCACCACGCCGGCCAAGTCCTCGGCGCTCAGTTCACCCTCGGCGCCAATGTGGGAAATAAAGGTTCGCTCAGTGCTGGCTTCGGTCAGCGACACACACAAACCGGTGTCCTTGCCGCTGCTGACGGCCAGGGCCATGTCGATGCCTTCAGCCTGCATCGCGGCGCGGGCCAGGTCGCCGAAACGTCCCTCGCCGTGGCGGCCCAGGTAGGCCACCGGCAGGCCATTACGCCGTGCGGCGGCCATCACATTGAACCCTCCGCCAGCTTCGAAACTGGCGGATTGCGCCAGCACGTCGCCGCCGGTCGCGGGCAAGGTATCCAGGGCCATGACCAGGTCGACGATGACCTGGCCGGTGTGCAGCAATCTAGACATTAGCGCTCTCTACCAAAGCCGGACGACGGTCAGCCGCGCCGCCGAGTACCGCATAAATCCCGCCGGCCACCAGGAAGGTGACGATCCAGCCGAGGCCGTTATGGCCCAGCCAGGAGTCGGACAGCGGCCCGGCGAACCAGATGTTTTCGGCGGTGGTGCCGATGGTGGTGAAGCTGAAACCCAGCACGATCGCCACGGCCCAGGCGCCGAACGCACGCCATTCCACGCCGCCGCGGTACCAGTAGGCGCTGCTTGGGCTCACGTCCAGCAGGTCTTTGGGGCTGTAGTAGTGGCGATGGATCAGGTCGACCACAAAGATCCCGACCCACGCGGTGATCGGCACCGCCAGCAACGAGATGAAGGTGATGAACGGGCCGTAGAAACTGTCGGCGATGAGCATGAAGTAAATCGAACCGGCGAAGATCGCCACGATGTCGACGATCACTGCGTGCACGCGCTTGACCTTCAAGCCGAGGGTCAAGGTGGTGAGGCCGGCCGAGTACACCGACAGGTTATTCGACAGCAGCAGCCCGCCAAACGCGGTGATCAGGTACGGCACGGCCATCCAGGTCGGCAGCATGTCGCGGATCGCGATGATCGGATCGGTGGCCGACGCCAGGTCGTTATTGCCCACCGACAGCAGGCCGCCGAGGGTGATCAACAGCACCAGCGGAATCCCCGCGCCAAACGCGGCGGACGCCACCAGGCGCACGGCCTTCACGCTGCGGTGCTGGTAGCGCGACATGTCGGCACCGGCGTTGGCCCAACCAATGCCGGTGCCGGCCGCCATGGTGCCGACGCCGATGATCATTGCGCTCAGCGGCGCCGGGGTGGCGTTGAACACCGCACTCCAGTCGATGGTGGCGCAGAGGAAACCGCCGACCAGGATATTCAAGGCGCCGAACACGTAGGTGGCCCACTTCTGGATCACCAGCAAGGTGGCATGGCCCAGGCCGGAAACCGACAGGGTCAACAGTACGAAAATGGCGATAAAAATCAGCGTGAGTACCGGCGCGCTTTTGGCCTCGACCGGCGAGCCGAACAGGATCGAGCACAACGACAGCAACACAAACGCCGCCGTGGTGGTGTTGACGGTTTCCCAGCCCAGGCGCGACATCAGCGACACCAGGGTCGGACCGATATTGCCGCGCACGCCGAAGATGGCGCGCGACAGGGTCAGGCTCGGCGCACGGCCACGCCGGCCGGCAATCGAGATGATGCCGACCACCGCGAAAGAACCGGCGGCGCCGAGAATCGCCACGATGATCGCCTGCCAGATCGCCAGGCCGCGAAACGCCACCAGGGTCGCGCCCAGCGGCAGGCCGAGGATGCTGATATTGGCCGCGAACCACACCCAGAACAGTTGCAGCGGGTGGCCGTTGCACTCGCCTTCAGGGACCGGTTCGATGCCGCGTGTTTCCAATTGCCCGGCGCTTTGGCCGGAAGACGTGCTGCTCATGAGGGGGTGCTCCTGGTGCCTGTATTGTTGTGGTTGTGGCAGATCTGCAAATAGAAACTCTTACGCGGTCTCCATGACTCGACACGATCAATTGTGGGAGGGGGCTTGCCCCCTCCCACATTTTTGCCTGCGGCGCTTAGCGCATTGCGAGCAACCCCTGGACCAGCGGCTGCAAATCCAGGCCGTTCACCTGTTTGACCTGTTCAATCATCGCTTCCGGCCAGCACTGCATGCCCAGGCACGCGCCCAACATGGCGCCGAGAATCGCCGCGATGGTGTCGGTGTCGCCGCCCAGACTGGCGGCCAGGCACAGGGCTTCGAAGGCGTTCATGTCGCCGACCGCCACTTGCTGGGCCAGGGCAAACGAAACCACCACCGACTCCTGGGAGGCGACGGAAGTCCCGATCAGTTCGTACAGCAAGTCGGCAAACAGCGCCTTGTCGCCGCTGCCGACGCTCAGGGTGCGCGCCCAACTGATGCGCGTGGAAATGCGCCCACCGGCAATCCAGTGGCCATGGCCTTCGGCCTGTTGCGCGATCTGCGTACCGATATTCAACGCTTCGCCAAGGTCCACACCGTTGATACCGGCCGAGACCACCGCCGCCACCGCCGCCGCGCTGGAGATGCCCAGCGTGGTGTTATGGGTCACCTGGCACGCCTGGATCACCGCCTGGATAAACCGCGCCGGGTCGCTGACATCGGCAGCGATGCCCACCGGGGTGATGCGCATGGCGGCGCCGTTGGTGGTGCCGTAGCGTCCCGATTCTTCCGGGGTGTGGCCGGCGAGGATCATGTCGATCGCACGCTTGGTGGACGGGCCGAGCAGATCCTGGGAGCCCTTGGCGCGCATCACCGCTTCCCAATCGATCAGCCGTTGGGCGAGCACGGTGGGTTCGATGCTGCCTTGGCCTTCGACCAGCAACTCGCCGACCAGAATCGCCTGTTCGGTGTCATCGGTAATCGAGCCGGCGGGCATGTTGGGTGCGATGGGTTGATCGGCGTCGGCATCTTCCAGTGCGGTAATGGCACCAAAACGCTGCTGCACCTGCTCACGGCTCAGGGACTGGGTGGGCATGCCCAGGGCATCGCCCAGGGCCAGGCCGTAGAAAGCACCGAGGGCGCGGGTATTCGGGGTCATTTCGAAGATCCAAACTGCAGGTGCAGGCGAAAGTGCAGAGGGTCGAGCAAGCTTTCAACGTATTCCATGAAACGCTCGCGCCGGTCGTAGGTGGTGCGCGACGCCTTGAGAAATACCGTGCCGGTCGGGCGGCCAAGCAGCTCGGCGTCTTCATCGCTGAGGGGCTCGGCGCCGATCCATTGGTCACCTTCGGCGCCCACGTAGCCGTAGGCGGCCAGGGTGATGGTCAGGGAATTGTCGATCAGGCCTACGCGGGGCAGGCTGTCGAGGCCGCCGGCGGCGGGCATCAGCGAACGCTCAAGGGACACAGCGATGCCATCGGGCGTGCGGCGCAGGCGGTCGAGGGCGATAAATTGGTCGCTGCCAAAACGGCTGAACAGGTCCGGGCGGGTCACCGCTTCCAGGCGCAGGATGTCGGTGGTCACTCGCGCGCCGGTATCGGCCAGCGCCTGGGCCCAGCCGCTGCGCTGGTCGAGCGCCATGCCGTCAAAGGTGACGATGGAGCCGACGCCACTTTGGGTGGCGATGTAATTGCGGCGCTTGAGCTCGGCGAGGGCTTCGCGCAGGGTGCCTCGGCTGACCGCAAATTCTTCGGCCAGTTGATGCTCGCCCGGCAGCAGGAAACCGTCGGCCATTACCCCACCCTCGATACGGCGGATGAGCTCGTCGACGACGCGTTTTTTCTTATCAAATCGGACATGTCTAATCATGTACAAATTGATAACCGAAAGGAGCCGTTTGCAGCAAGCGAATTATTTCAGGGAAATGAAAAAACCGGCCTCAGGGCTCCAGCCCGATGCGGAAAAACTCCCCGCCGCTCCATACGCCCAGCCAGTTCTGACCGTTGATCGGGCGGCTCACCGCCAACTCCACCAATTGGTAGAACACGTTGCGATGTACGAGGGCTTCGAGGTTGGTGCGCACCCGCAGGTAGGGTGACGGTTCCTGGGTAACCGGGTCGATGACCACCCGCAGCGGGTGTTCGAGGCCGGCCTCGACCTCTTCGTCGACATTGGTGGTAAATCGCAGCAGCTGGCTCTCGCCCTGCCCCTGCACATCCAGGGTAACCGCCACAAATGGCGCATCTTCGACGCTGATCCCGACTTTTTCCACCGGGGTAATCAGGAAGTAATCATCGCCATCGCGGCGGATGATGTTGGAGAACAACTTGACCATCGGCTTACGCCCGATCGGCGTGCCCTGGTAGAACCAGGTGCCGTCGCGGGCGATGCGCATGTCGATATGGCCGCAGAAATCCGGGTTCCACAAATGCACCGGCGCCGGCCCCTTGCCCTTGGGCAGTTGCGCCAACAGATCATTGGCCTTGGCGGAATCGGTCATGGGGATCTCCCTTTTGGTTACTGATCACTCATGCCCAGCAGGCTCCGGGCGTACTGCGCCAGCGGACGGGCGACCAGGTCTTCTGGCTTGTTGTCGTGGAACGTCAGTAAACCGCCACGACTGCGAATGCGTGCAGTATCAATCAAATACTGTGTGCTGGTCTCGATCAACATGATCTGGATGACCCCGTTGTCCAGGCCAACCCGGTCCAACGCCTCTTGGTCAGCCCACTCATCGGCGTTGCCGATGCGGTCATCGGCCTTGGCGAAGCGGCAATACAACAGGTAGTGGGCGCCCGCCGCACGGGCTTCGGCCATCGCCTGCTCGAGGCCTTCAGGCTGACGGGCACGGCGCACCATGGGGAAATATTCGACGAAACCGTTGAAGGCTTCTTCGGCCACCACGTTCGGGCGTGGGTAGGCGCTGCCCGGTGGCACGAATGTGCCCTGGGCGATAAACACAAAGGAGTCCGGCTGTATGCGCACCGATGCGGTACGGCGGGTATCACTGTGGTCGAGCAACCCGGCGTCGCTCATCTGATAGCGGGTGCCTTCGGCCATATCGCTGACGGTCATGCAACCACTCAGCGTCAACGACGCCAGCAACAAAACCAGACTACGCATCCTAATCCTCCAGAGGCCGGTGACGGAAAACCGGCGAATGGGCGTGAGATGCAGAATCCGCGCCATTCAGCAGCGCCTCCCACATTGGTTGATGTGTAATCCTAGCCGCCGATGATTTTCATGATGGTGGCACCGCCGGAGAAGGCGACTTCCTGCTTATCGCCCAACGCCTTCATCAGCAAGCCTTGCAACGCCGGCAACGCCTGGTGACGCGGTTTGTCCAGCAGGTCGCCAACATAGTGTCGATTGCTCGACGACAAACAGCCATGCAGCCAGCCGGTAGACGACAAGCGCAGCCGCGAGCAGGTACGGCAGAACGGCACGCTTTCATTGGCGATCACGCCAAAGAAGCCTTTGCCAGGCACTTCATAACGCACTGCGGTGGCATCCACCGGGGCATTGGCTTGCAGGTATTCGTGGTGTTCGCCAATCAGGCTGAGCAGTTGTTGCAGGCTGACGAACTGTTGCAGGAACGCATTGGAATCCTTGGCCAGGTGGCCCATGCGCATCAGTTCGATAAAGCGCAACTCGTAGCCACGTTCCAGGCAGTATTCGAGCAGCGGCATCACCTGGTCGAGGTTCTGGCCGCGCAACGGCACCATGTTGACCTTGATCTTGATCCCGGCGGCGCGGGCCTGGTCCATGCCGTCGAGCACGGTGGCCAGGTCGCCGCCACGGGCGATAGTGCGAAAGGCGCCAGCATCGAGGGTGTCGAGGGAGACGTTGATACGCCGAATTCCGGCGTCCACCAGCAGCGGCAGTTTGCGCGCTAGCAGTTGGCCGTTGGTGGTCAGGCTGATATCACTGAGGCCCATCTGCCCCACGGCGCCCATGAACGCTTCGAGCTTGGGGCTGACCAGCGGCTCGCCGCCGGTGATGCGCAAGCGGTCGATGCCCGCCGCTTCGATCAGGTATTCCACGCCACGCGCCATGGCCTCGGCCGAGAGCTCGTCCTGGGCAGCCACCAGCCGCTTGCCGTTGGGCACGCAGTAGGTACACGCGTAATTGCAGGCTGAGGTCAGGCTGATCCGCAAATTGCG
>Ga0302347_1002963_pt1 | contig 16001 bp, 15 predicted proteins | sample PhyWR1_FD_202178 | JGI IMG/M metagenome (GOLD analysis project Ga0302347, IMG submission 202178) | Leaf surface microbial communities from wheat plants in UC Gill Tract Community Farm, Albany, California, United States - DLSL W.R1 (v2)... | ecosystem: Host-associated > Plants > Phyllosphere >...
ATCGAAGCCCTTTTCCAGTGACATGCCGCCCCACAGGTAGGGGATGCCCAACAAGGTGTGGGCGCGCTTGATGACCCGCTTGACATGCAAGGGCGAAGAATCATGTTTGACCGATTGAATGGCCCAGCTGTAAGGCTTGCGAAGGTCGGTTGCGGACGCAAAGTTGGCGCCGGTGAGCGTAAGCAATATTGCCAGAGGGATGACTTTAGACACAGGTAACCTTCCGTTTTATGGGGGTACTTGCAGTCTAAAAGTGAGGTCCTGCCGGGTATGTGGGGTGTTTCCTACATGAATTAAGGTATTAATCTGAACCCGACGAACAGCAGTAGCCATCCTGAAAAGTGCATCTCACATGCAGGATTAATTGCGCATCCTCTCCCGCAGGAGAGGGGCGCGCGAGGGTCTTAGAAGTAATAACCAATATTGACGTTGGTGCGGTAGTACCACTGATTACTGCCGATCGAGCTGGTGTTGGTAAAGCCGCTGCCGTTTTCGGCACCGCCATACGGGTTGGCGTTTTTCGCCCAGGTCAGGTCAATCCAGGCCATCACGGGCAGGGCAAAAAACTGCGCGCCCACGGTGTACATCTGCGAGTCATCCCAGCCGCTTTTGTCTTTCATCAGGCGACTGTAGTCGTTGTACAGCTTGACCTTTTTCAGCGGGCCAAGCGTGGGAGTGAGGATGTCGTAGCTGACGTTCAGCGCTGCCAGGCTGGCTTTGGAAGCGATCAGGTAGGCCGGTGTCAGGCCGTTACCGCCCATCAGCACCGAGTCCTTGCTGACGCCGTCCGGGTTCTTGGGGTCGAATGCATAGCGGATGCCTTGACCGGTTACTGTCCATTGCCCTGCATTGATGATCGCGTGTACCCCGCCGGCCCAGTAGTCGCCGTCGTCGCGGGTGGTGGCGTTGTACAGGTGTGCGGTGGCCACCGATGCGCCGACCTCGGCTTTCCAGCCATCGTTGACAAAGGTGCGCGCCAGCCGGGCGTTGACCTGATTGCGCTTCTCGTTGTTCTGACGTGACTGGATGGCCGCGATGGCATTGTCCTTGAGGTCGGCATAGCGGCCGATCTCGGGAGCAAAGCGGATATCGCTTGGTAGCATGCGCGGGAAAAAGGCCAGTTGCACATCCCAGTCCTGGTCCTTATAGCTGTATTTCAAGCCTGACGCCGTACTGGAGCCGTAGCCCATGAAGAACGGCAGGTGATAGCTCCAGCCAAACTGCGGATAGGGCTCCAGGCCAAACGGTTTGAACGGTGCGCCCAATTGCAGGCTGGATTTCTCGTTCAGGCGATAGCCCACGTAGCCACGATCCACGGCGCGTTTGCCGTCATCTTGAAACCAGTTGCCGACATCGCTGAAAAGGTTTTTGTAGGTTGCCTGCACATCGAGACGGAAGGTGTCGAACAGAAAACGGTTGTTGTTTTCGCTGGTATCCCAGTGTTCGTCGCGAAAATTGGTGCGCAATGCGCCGCCTATATCCAGGCTGCTCTGGCCGTCATCACTGCGCCAGGCAATATGTGGGAACGGCTTTTTGACCACGGCTGCCGCCAGTACGGGTTCGGCGGCAAAACTGAGGCAACTGCTTAACATCAGGCCCAGGCTTATAACGGACTTATTCATGTTTGACTCCCCCTGCGAAGTGGTACTTTGAAAAGTGTCAGGCAACACTTTCCCGTTTGCCTTGAGTCGGGCAATTGGCGAAATGGCGTTGTGGGTGCGTGTATTGTTTTATCGGTGGTACGGCGTCTTCTCTATAAACGTGACAGGGCTGGAGCAGGAACTGTGCCAAGTGATCCGAAGATGCTTCGGTGTGATAAATATATAAAAAACAATGATTTATATATAAGACAAGCTTTCTTGTATTGCTGATGAAACAGTCATATCAGGGAGTAACCAAAGTGCACGTTGTTTGTGCTTATATATGTCACCTGCACAAAAAAGCCGACGTTGGAGTCGGCTTTTTAATTACGGTGTCAGCACTATAAGTCGAGCACCAGGCGCTGGCTCTTGCAGCCCGAAACACAGACCATCATTGAGTTGTTCGCTGCCCGTTCGGCCTTGGTCAGCACGCCGTCCCTGTGGTCGATGTCACCTTCTACCACCCGCGTCTCACACGACCCGCACACGCCTTCGCGACAGCTGTGTTCAATATCGCAACCGGCTTCGAGCAACACATCCAGCAAGCTCAACCCCGCTTCAACCGACAATGTTTTGCCGGATTTTTCCAGCTCCACGCTGTAGCGGCTTTGCGCATCGGCAGACGGCGGCAATTGGGCCGCCGCGAAGCGTTCGATATGGGCGTGCGGGTACCCCAGGCTTTCGCAGGTGCGTTCAAATGCATCGAGCATCGGTGTCGGGCCACAGCAATAAAAATGTGTATCGGCGGGCTGGTCGGCGAGGTACGCCGCCAGATCCGGCGGTACGCCTTTTTCATCGTTGAAGTGGTAAACCACCCTGGCCCCCAGCCCGCTGAGTTCTTCCACCAACGCGGCCTCCTGACGCGAACGGGCGCAGTAGATCAGCTCGGCGGATTTGCCCAGTGCCAGCAGTTGGCGAAACATGCAGTAGATCGGCGTGATGCCGATACCGCCCGCCACCAGCACACTGTGGCGGGCGCTCACGTCGAGGGCGAAGTTATTACGCGGCCTGGATATGCCCAGTTGCATGCCGACCCGCAATTGACCGTGCACATACTCCGAACCACCACGGCTGTTGCGATCGCGCAGAATACCGATCACATAACGACCCTGGTCGCTCGGCGAGTTGAGCAACGAGTAGCTGCGTACCAGACCATTGGGCAGATGCAGGTCAATATGCGCACCGGCGTCAAAGGGCGCGAATACGGTGTCGCCGTAAGGGCGCAGTTCGACACTGATAATGCCTTCAGCCTCAAAGCGCAGGGTATGCACGCGTGCGGTGATGGCGGCGTTCATGGCAATTGCTTCGCGTCGATCAGCTCCAGTTGAGCCTTGGCCGCGTTTTTCAGGTAGCGGCGCAGGCGCACCACACCCAGGTCGTGCTGGTAGAGGTTCTCGCGCTGGTTGGCGTCCGGCTCCATGAATTCGAGTAACACCCGGTCTTGCTCCAGCACGGCCCAGTGGCGAGCTTCCAGACGGTTTTTGTAGAGGAAGCGCCAGGTGTCACGCTGCCAGCCGGTCAGCGGTCGGCAGCGCCAGTGGAACACGGCCGACAGTGAGCGGCTGCTCGGTGTGTAACTGCCGATAATGGTGAAGTTGCCGCCCGGGCCACCGGTTTTCGGGTACGGAATTTCCAGGCGCAGCCAGTGACAGCTGTCGTCCATGAACTCGGTCCAGTCGAAGTTCACTCCGCGCTGGCCTTCTTTCTCGAAGAAGAAGCCCTTGTCGGTGTCGCGGGTGACGAACCTGGCAGTGGCTTCACCTTCGCTCATGGAGTGCGACATCTTGTGCAGGTAGGTGCCGTGCATCGGGTCCATGACGTTATCGATCACATAGCGGTAATCGCCTTGCCACTCGGCATAGCATAAAAAGCTGCTCCACCCGGGCGAAGTCAATTGCTCCGGCAGCACCAGTTGCGGCGGGTGTTCTTCATGGGCCTCGACAGCGTTGTAAAGAAAGATTGCGCCAGCGGCTTCACGCGCATGAAACATGCGCGTCGGGCGGCTGCCTTCGAGTTTGCAGCCCGGGCTGCCCGGCACTTTGGTCACGGTACCGTCACAGCGCACTTCAACGCCGTGGTACGGGCACTGCAGGCGGTCACCGAGCACCGGTCCCTGGGACAACGGCGCGCCGCGATGCGGGCAGTGGTCTTCGAGGGCGTGGACGCTGCCATCGTTATCGCGCCACAAGGCGATCTTGTAGCCCAGGCGGCGGATCGATATAGGTTTTTCGCCCAGATGGTCGCTGGGCAACACGGGGAACCAGAGGTTTTTCAAACCATTGGCAAGGAGGTTTTCTACAGGGTCGACGGTTATGTGCATGTTCATTGTTCTTATACCTTCAGCGACTTATTCGCCCAGCCGGGCCATCAGGTTTTTATAAGCTTCAGGCGTCCACTCGCCGCTGGTCAGGGGGCAGGGTGGCCCGGCGCGGTTGAGGTGGGCGAGCAGGTCGGGCAGTTCGTTCACGCCATTGCCGAAGGCGCGCTCGATGGAGTCGCCCAGCAGCTCCTCAAACTGGGTATTGGGACGTTTGCGGGCCTGATGCGGCTCGACATAGGGTTGGCTGGTGCTCATGTCATTGACCTCTGTTGGGTGCCCGTGGGGGGATTCAAGCAGCGCTCGGCGTGGGTACGGTCCAGGCGTCATAGCCGTAGACCCAGTCGGCATTGCCACCGTCCTTGAGCCATTGATTGCCCCGCGAGCCAATCTGGATCTGGCTGGTGCGTTGCAGGCGGGCGTGCTGATAGGCGAGCAGGGCGCCGGCAATTTGCGTGGTGTCGCTCAGGTCTTGCAGATGACGGGCCAGTACCACCGCATCCTCGATGGCCTGACCGGCTCCCTGGGCCATGAACGGCATCATCGGATGGCAGGCATCACCCAGCAGGGTCATGCCGCCCCGCGACCAGAACGGCAGCGGGTCGCGCTCGTACAGGGCGGTCTTGAGCACATCGCTGCAGGGATCGAGCAGGGCGCGGGCATCCGGGTGGAAGTCTTGATAGTGGCTGCGCAACTCGTCGGCATCACCGGCACTGGTCCAGGACTCTTCATGCCAGCTGTCTTGTGCGGTGGTGGCGAAGATGAAAATGTCGCGCCCCTGGTTCAGCGGGAAGGTCACGATCTGGCTTTGTGGGTTTGGTCCCCACCACTTGGTGAACGCCTGAATGTTCGGCACATGGGCCACGCTCTCTGCGGGCACCACGGCGCGATAAGCGACCACACCGGTAAAGCGCGGTTGCTCGTCACCGAACAGCGCATTGCGCACCACCGAGTGAATGCCGTCGGCGCCGATCAGCAGGTCGGTAACGTGGCGGCTGCCATCCTTGAAATGCAACTCGATGCCCTGTTCGGTCTGTTCTACCCGCTCGGCGCGTTTGCCGAACTGTACGTTTTCAGTGGGAAACACATCGGCCAGCGCGGCCAGCAAATCGGCGCGGTGGATGGTCAGCTGCGGTGCACCGTATTTTTTTTCGGCGGCATCGGACATTTCCAGGCGCGAGGTTTCTTCGCCGCTGTCCCACAGGCGACTGATGCGGTGGGTCGGGCGGGCTGCTGGAATCCGCACCGCCGCGCCGACCCCCAGGCCGTCAAGGGCGCGCACGGCGTTGGGCGTCAGGTTGATGTCGGCCCCCACGCGCAAAAAGGCCCTGGACTGCTCGAATACGGTGACGTTGTGGCCTGCACGCTGCAGGGCAATAGCGGCGGTGAGGCCGCCGATCCCGGCACCGGCAATGGCGATATTCAGTGAAGACATGGGCGACTCCTGCTCAGGGTTTCGGTTTGTCGGTAAGGAACTTGCCTTGCGGTGCTTCAACATGTTGCTGGCGGCGGGTATTGCCATCGATGCCGCCTGCGATCGCCCATTCGGCAAAGACCGTCGGGCCGGGTTCGAAGGTGCGTGGTTGCCATTCGCCGGTCAGTTGGTCTTCGTCTGCGTAGTACTCCACCAGCGCCCCGGCCGGATTTTTGAAGTACCAGAAAAACGCTGAAGACACCGGGTGGCGACCCGGACCAATTTCGGTGGGCCAGCCGCTGCGCGAGACATGCATGCCGCCGCCGAACACTTCGTGGACATCGCGTACGGTGAACGCGACATGGTTCAAACCGGCTCGCGGGGCGGGCAGTTGCAGCATGAACAGGTCATGGTGGCCGCCTTCTTCGGCGGTGCGCAAAAATGCACCGCGATCCGGGTAACGGTCCGAGGCCTGGAAGCCAAAACGCTGGTGATAGAACGCTTCGCAGGCATTTACATCCTTGACGAAAAACACCACGTGGCCGACTTCAATGGGCGTGGCGCGCTCGTAGATCGGCGCCGCCTTGTTGATCCGCCCCTTGGTCTGCCAGGTGTTGTGGCCGCTGCATTCAAGGTGCAGTTCGCGCTTGCGGGTAACCTGCAAGCGGATGGCCAGGCCATTGGGGTCGGTGCAGCCGATGCGGCCATTGCCTTCGACAAAGCCCGGGTCGTTGCTGATGCGCTGGCTGTACAGCGCCAGATCTGCCGCATCGGCCACGCCCCAGACCACTTCGCGCACGGTCGACCCAGCTTCGATGGCGGGCGGCAAGCCAGCCTTGTGGATATCAGCCAGGACCACGCGACAGCCGTTGAGGGTTTCAAAAATCACCTCATCGGCTTGCTCGCTGACCTTGCTCAGGCCCCAGTCGCTGAAAAAACGTGCGCAGGTGTCCAGATCCTCGACACCGTAGGTGACTTCATCAATGCCTAAAACGCTCATAACCCACCTTCATGTGTGACACCGGCCCAGGCCAGTGGCTGTTCATTCATGCCCCAGTAAAGGCTTTTCTGTTCCATGTACTGCAGGATGCCGAGGCGGCCTTTTTCACGGCCCAGACCACTGTCGCGCCAGCCGCCGAACGGGGTGGAAATCGAGAACTGCTTGTAGGTGTTGATCCACACCGTACCGGCCTGGATTTGCCGCCCCAGGGCCCAGGCGCGTTTGTAGTCGCGGCTCCAGATACCGGCAGCGAGGGCATACAGGCTGTCGTTGGCCTGCTCGAGCAATTGCGCTTCGTCATCGAACGGCATGGCTACCAGCACCGGGCCGAAGATTTCTTCCTGGCACACTTGGTGGTGGTTGCCCAGGCCTTCGAGGATGGTCGGCGGGTAGAAGTAACCCTGGTCATACGCGCCACCGTGCAAGCGTTGGCCGCCCAGCAGCAGACGCCCGCCCTCGGCCAGCCCCAGGGCTACGTAACGCTCCACTGATTCGCGGTGCGCGGCGCTGATCAGCGGACCCATTTGTGTGCGCTCATCGGCCGGGTCACCGACCCGCAATCCGGCAGCTGCCGCCACCAGTCGCGCCATGAACGGCTGGTACAGGGAACGTGCAACGAATAGGCGCGAGCCAGCGATACAGGCTTCGCCCGAGGAGCTGAAAATGCCGTACAACACCCCGGCCACGGCGTGATCGAGGTCGGCATCATCGAGCACGATGGTCGGTGACTTGCCGCCCAGCTCCAGTGACACCGGCATCATCTTGTCGGCGGCGATATGGGCAATATGCTTACCGGTCCTGGTCCCGCCGGTGAACGACACACGCTTGACCAGGGGGTGGCGGGTCAGGGCATCTCCGAGCAGCGAGCCTTTGCCCGGCAATACGCTGAGCAGGCCTTTGGGCAGGCCCGCCTCTTCGCCGATACGGGCCAGTTGCAGGGCCAGCAGCGGGGTGATTTCAGCCGGTTTGATCACCACCGCATTACCGGCGGCCAGTGCTGGCGCGACTTTTTGCGCTTCGCTGGCGATCGGCGAATTCCAAGGTGTAATGGCGGCAATCACCCCCATCGGCTCGTAAACACTCAAGGTCACGTAATCCCCACGGGAGGGCGTGATGGTCTCTTCGAGGGTTTCGCAGGCCGCGGCGAAAAACTGGAATGTACCTGCGGCGCTGGCCACCAGTGCCCGGGTTTCACTGATCGGTTTGCCGTTGTCCTGGCGCTGCAGCTGCGCCAGTTCTTCGCTGCGCTCGCGGATCAGATGGGCCATGCGATACAGCACAGCGGCCCGCTCGTGGGGTTTGCGCTGCGCCCAGCCGCTGTGCAAAAAAGCCTGGTGGGCGCCCTGTACGGCGTCTTCCACGTCTTCGAGACTGGCCGCGTTGAGCCAGGCAACCACTTCGCCAGTGGCGGGGTAGCGGGTGGCGTAGCGTTCACCGCGACCTTGGCGCCACTGGCCGGCAATGCAGATGGGTAGAGTTTGTTCAAGAGTCATCACAGTCCCCTAAATCGAAATCACGTGCGCGTGGTTGCCCAGGGCGCGCACAACGCTGTAAACGGTCAGCGCCGAGGTTTTCGGGTTGGCCAGCAACGGCTTGCCGCGCAAGCTCATTTCAAAACCGCCAAAGGCTCCGCGGGCTTCGAAGTGATGCACGTTCTCGTCGCTGGCCGGGTCGGCAATCAGGGTCACCAGGGTGCGGTCCAGCCCGATCCCTGCCAGGGACAAGGTGGCAGCGACGTTGGCGTTTTTCGGGTAAAGCCGCGCAGCCTCGCGGGCGCTGCCCTGAAAAATCACCGTCGCTTCGTTGATGTTTGCCAGGTCGCAAACCTGCTCTGCAGGGGTGTTTTGCCAGGCCTTGGCCGGTTTGCGCCCGGTGTAGTTGACGGCGTCCAGCCCGCCCACCTTGGCTGCCGACAGGGCGTCAATGCCGCCGATGGCGCCGGGCAGCAACTGGATATAGGTTCGGCCGCGAGCGGCGGCGGCCTCCAGGCGTTCCACCAGACCGACTTCGGACAACGCGCCCACCGAGACAATCAGGCACGGGATGCCACGCTCCAGCGCTGGCAGCACATGTTCTTCGATGGCGCGGTGGCCGGCGCACTCAACCAGCAGGTCGGGGCGGGCATCGACAGGCACTGCGTTCAGCACCTGCGGCGGCTGTCTGAAACCCGCCAGACGCTGGCGCACCAGATCCTCTGAGCCGCTTGAAGCGATAACGTAATCGACACACATCTGCGCATCGCTCTCCAGCAACTGAAGTACACCGACGCCAATCGCGCCGCAGCCGACCATGGTGATATGCAACATGACGAAGTCCTCAGACCGTGGCTTTTTGCGCTTTGGTTTCGCTGTTCGGCGGACCGGCGAACTGGGTGGCAAAACTGCCGACGCTGAGCATGTCGACTTCCAGCAGGAAGGGTCCGGGTTGCCCCAGTGCCACGTCGACTACGCTGGCGAAATCCTTCAGGTCAGTGACCCGTGCATGGCGCAGGTTCAGCGATTCGGCCAGCATGGCGTAGTCCGGGGTGTGCAGGTCGACATAGCAGTGGCGGCTGCCATACACCGCGTCCTGAATATTGCGGATCACCCCGTAGCGCTGGTCGTTCATCAGCAGCATCACCACATTGGCGTTCTCCTGCACCAGGGTCGCCAGCTCGCCGAGGTTGAGAATGAAACCGCCGTCACCGGCCAGGGCGAACACCTTGCGGGAAGGGTCATTCTCGGCCGCTGCTACCGCCGCACCGATGGCCATCGGCATGCCCTGGCCAATACCGCCGCCCAGGGCGTGAACCCCGGCGCGTGGGTGGTACAGGGTCAGCAGGCGATTGCCCCAGATGCTGTTGGACAGGGTCACGTCGCGCACCCAGGAAAAATTGCGCCCGGTCATTCCTTGCAACTGCTCGACCATCGCCGAGTAAGGGCCCAGGTCGGCGAGCAGTTGGGCGCGGGACTGTTCGCGTACGGCCTTGAGGTCGGCGAGGAAGGTCGGATCGATGTGCAGGCGGCCTTGCAGGCGGTCTGCCAGGCCATCAAGGGCCAGTGCTGCATCCCCGCAAATAAACAGTTCGCTGTTGTAACTGCGCCCTTCGATGGCCGGGTTGGCGTCGATGCGTAGGGTGTTGCGCGGCAATTTCAGCGCGTACTTGAACGTCTCGTTGCTGCGCAGGCGCGATCCGGCGATCAGCAGGGCATCACAGCTTTGCAGAAACTGTTCGACGCGCTTGTTCTGTGAAAAGGCCCCCAGGCAACGCTCGTCGTCTTCGTTGACCACGCCCCGACCCTGGGTCGAGGTGATCACCCCCATGCCCATATCCAGCAGGCGTTTGACTTGTGCCCCGGCGTGTCGCGCGCCACCCCCCAGCCACAGCAGCGGGCGGCTTGCACTGGCCAGCCGTTCGGCCACCAGATCCAGGGCTTCGGGCGCGGGTACGGCAACCGGCACCGGCAAGGGTGAGAGATCGCTGGGCATGGCGATAAAGGTCGACTGGATATCGATCGGGATCTCGACGCTGACTGGCCCGGTAGGCGCGGTAAGGGCCGTTTGCACGGCCAGTTTCAGGGTGCTGATTGCCGTGTCGACGCTGCGCACGCGAAATGCCGCCTTGGACACGGCCTTGAGCATGGTCAGTTGGTCGCGGGCTTCGTGAATGTAGGCGAAGTCCTGATCCAGGTACGGCGTTTCGATCTGCCCGGTGATATGCAGCAGCGGCGTGCCTGCGGTCAGTGCTTCAACCAGGGCACCGGCGGCATTGCCTGCCGCGGTGCCAGTGGACGTCAGGCACACGCCCAGGCCGCCGGTGGTGCGGGCGTAGGCATCGGCCATGTTGGTGGCGCCGGCTTCACCCCGGGCCATGACAAAGCGGATATTGCCCCGCGCAGCGAAGGCGTCGAGGATCGGCATGTTGTGGATGGAGATCACGCCGAACGCGGCCTTGACCTCGCACTGCTCCAGGAACGCGGTGATGGCGGCGCCAACGGTGACTGTATGTTCATTACGCATGGCGGGACAGACCTCCAGAAACATCGATATGGCTGCCTGTGGTGTACGAGGACAGAGGCGAGGCCAAAAACAGGATCGCGCGGGCTGCTTCAATCGGCAGGCCCAGGCGCCCCAAGGGAATGTGTTTGTGTTGTGCCAGCCGGGCGGTCCATTGGCTCCAGTCCAGTGCCCGTTCTTCGCGGGCCTCGAAGCGCCGGCGCCATTGACCGGACTCGACCAGGCCAATCAGGATGCCGTTGACCCGAATGCCCTGCGGGGCAAATTCGCTGGCCATCGACCGCACCAGGTTCATGACCCCGGCGCGGGCAGCCGAGGTGGCAACCATGTGCGGCTCCGGCTGCCTGGCCAGCAACGAGTTGACGCAGACAATGGCGGCCCCGGGCTGGCTTTGCAGCTGGGGCATAAAGGCTTGGACCGGGTTGATCACCGAAAAAAACTTCAGGTTCAACTCGTCGGCCCAGGCGCTGTGCGTGGTGTCGGCAAAGGTCGAAACCCGACCCTGGCCGGCGTTGTTGATCAGGATGCTGGCCGGGCCCAGTGCCGCGAGGCTGGCGGCGGCAAAGGCCGTTACCGATTCCTCGTCCAGCACATCGCACACCCGGGCCAGCAGGCGTGCTTGCGGGAAGCGCTGGCGCAAGTCCGCTTCGGCGCTGCGCAGGCGCTCTTCGTTGCGTCCACACAAGGCTACGGCGGCCCCGGCTTCCAGCAGCAACTCGACACAGGCCAGGCCAATGCCTGAAGAACCGCCCGTGACAATCGCGGTGCTGGATTGCAGTTGATAAAGGCTCATCTCAATCCCTCATCAAGGCAGTGACGCGGTTGTGACCATCGTTGGCCGCGCCGCTGTTGTAGTTGAGCAGCCGTGAAAGCTCGTCGGCGCTGCGGCGTACTTGCAGCAGCAACTCGTTGAAGTTGACGTGGGCAATCTGTGCGGTGGGCACGGTCACCCCCAGCGCCGCAACGATCCTGCTGGACTCGTCGCGCACCGGCGCGGCTACGGTCGAGATCGACGATTCGAAAAAACCTTCGCCGCTGACGAAACCGCGCTGGCGGTCGGCCTGCACCATGTCGAACAGCTCCAGTGCGGTTTTCGGTGTGCAGGGTGAGTGCTGTTCCAGATGCTCTTCGGGATACAGCTCGCGCAATTCGCTCAGCGACAGGTCTTCGAGCAGGATTCGTCCCAGCACGGTGGCGTGGGCGGGCAGGCGGGTGCCGACGTTGACGGCACTGGAAAACACCGAAGGCGGCGAGACCTTGGCCACATAAACAATCGAGCGGCCATCGCGCACCACCAGATTGCTCGGGTAGTTGACCCGGTCACACAAACGGGCCAGCAGCGGTTGCCCCAGCTCGGTCAGCTCCAGTGACGCCAGGTACTCAAAGCCCAGGCGCAGCACCGACATGCCGAGGCGGTACTCATTGCCGCTGCGGGTCACGAAACCCATGGTTTCGAGGGTGGTCAGCAGGCGGAAAATCGTCGAGCGCGGCAGGGCCAGACGGCGGGCCAGCTCCGGCGCGGTGAGGGTGCGGTTGCTGCGCGTGAACTCGCACAACAGCAGCAGGCCACGCTCCAGGCCCGGCACGATGTATTTGTCCTGAGCGTCCTTGGGCAGTTCTGAATCTGTCATAGCGATGCACCTGTCAGGGAGTGTTCGATGGCAAGGGCCAGCCGGCCCGCCACCGCGTAAGGTTTTTCGATGGGGCTGGCATGGCCGGCGCCGGTCATCAGGCTGAAGCTGGCGCCCAATGCCCGGGCCAGCAGTTGGCAGCTGTCGGGCGTGGTGATGCCGTCGGCAGCGCCGCAATGCACGTCACACGGCATCGACAGTGGGGGCTGGCGCAACAGATCCTCGCCGCACAGCAACTCGATGGCCTGGCGATAACCTTCGGGGTTGAGCTGCGCCATGTTCCAGCGCACCCAGGCGTGATCCCCGGGGCTGGCGCCAGGTGACAACATGCAGGCGCTGCGTTGCCTGGCCATTGCCTGGATGCCGGGATGTTCAAGATCGGCCAGGCGCTTTTTGCGTACAGCCCGGCCCTGGGCCTGCCGTGACGGATGGCCATAGCCCTGCGCCGGGCTGATCAGCACCAGCCGGCTGACCCGCTGTTGCTGTGCGCCGCTGGCGAACGCGGTGGCGGTGATTGCGCCAAGGGAATGACCCACCAGCACACAACGCCCGACACCCAGTGCGTCGAGCATTTGCCCCAGGCGCCCGGCATAATCCGAGGCGTCCGGGGCCAGCGAGCGTAGCGGCGAAGATTGGCCGTAGCCGGGTGCATCCCAGGCGATGACGCGGGCCCGTTGCCCCAGCAGTTGCGCCACCGCCAGCCAGGACGCCGCGCCCGAGCCGATCCCGTGCAACAGCACGATGGCCGGCCCACGCCCGCATTCACGCAGGGCCTGCTGCCCGCCCGCGAGGTCCAGCCTGCGCAGGGGAAAATTCAGGCCCAGCTGTGCCTCAAGGTCAGCCGTAAGGCGCGGGTCGAGGGGGTCGGTGGTCTGCAGCATGGGCTTATCCGCGCTTGATCGAGGCCAGAGGGTGCTCTGGCGGGTAAGTCGGGGTCAGCGGTTTTTTCGCTCCGAGCATCACGCACATCAGCGCATCTTCATCGCCGATGTTGATCTCTTCGCGGTACACCCCCGGCGGCACGGAAATCACGTCGCGGTCGGTGAGGATGGTTTCGAAGCGTTCGCCGTCTTTTTCGATCACGACCTTGAGCGTGCCGCGCAGCACGAAGAACACTTCTTCAACGTCGGTGTGCAGGTGTGGCGGGCCTTCATGACCGGCTGGAATCACCATGGTCGAAAAGGTGAAGTGCTCGGACGGGATGGTGTTCATGTCGGTGTTGACGCCGGTGCCACCGGTGCCGATGTAGCGCATTTGCGCCCGCCGGAACTTGGGGTCGTAGTCGGCCTGGAACTTCAGTGCGTTCCAGTCGTACTGGCGCGTTTCGTAGCGGGCGATGCGGGTTTTCATCCAGCTGGCGAGGTCGCTGCCGGCGGGTTGTTCCCAGCTCTTGGCGGTGGTTTGTACGGATGCAGATAGATCGGTCATGGCTGTCTCCAGTTCAAGGCATGACGAACCCGCCGTTGACCGGCAAGGTTTGTCCAGTGATAAAGCGGGCAAGGTCGGACAGCGCGAACAGCACGGCGCCGCTGACATCCTCGGGCAGTTGCGGGCGTTGTATGGCCCGGCGATCGTTGTACAAACGGTGGCGAGCTTCGGGTACGTAGGCCGTGGCCTCGACCAGGACCAGGCCGGGGGCGATGGCATTGACCGTGATGTTGTCGGTGCCCAGTTCGCGGGCCAGGCTGCGGGTCATGGCGATGATTGCGCCCTTGCTTGCGACATAGGCCAGCAGGTTCGGGGCGCCCCACAGCGGCGTGTCGGAGGCCAGGTTAACCACCGCACCGTGGCCACTGCGGCGCAGGGCAGGCAGGCAGGCCCGGGTCATCAGCCAGGTACCGCGGACGTTGACCTGCATGACCTGATCCCAGGTATCGATGTGCAGTTCTTCGCACGTCTTGCCGCCCGAACTGGTGATCGAAGCGTTGTTCACCAGACCGTCGAGCCCGCCGAGCAGGTCGAGGCTAAGTGCCACGCAGGCGTCAATCGAAGCGGGTTGCGCCAGGTCGACCGCCACCCCGTGTACATCGAGGCCTTCGCCAACCAGTTCGGCGGCTGACTGCTGCACGCGCTCGGCGAGAATGTCGGCGATCACCACCCGGGCACCGGCCCGGCCAATGGCGCGGGCAAAGGCATAACCCAGCCCGCGGGCACCGCCGGTGACCAGCACCCGGCGCCCTTCCAGTAACGACGTATTGGCGCTCATCATTGAGTACTCAGCATGGCTTTGGGCATGTAGTGCAACACGCGTTTTTCGGCCCAGACCACGGCGCCGTAGGCCAGCACGCCGATCAGGGTGAGCATGACGATGGCCACGAACACGCCAGCGGTATTACCCTGGCCTTCGGCATCGACCAGCAGGAAGCCCAGGCCCTGATTGCCCCCCACCAGTTCTCCGACGGTGACGCCGATCACGGCCAGGGTCGAGGCGATACGCAAGCCGGAGAACAGCGCGGCCATTGCGGACGGGAACTCCACCAGGCGGAAAATCTGCCAGCGGCTGGCGCTCATGGTGCGCACCAGGTTGATCATGTCCGGGTCCACGGTGCGGATGGCCGACAGCACGTTGATCATCACCGGGAAAAACACGATCAGGATGGCGATCAGGATTTTCGGGTAGATGGTGTAGCCCAGCCACATCACGAACAGCGGAGCAAAGGCCACTTTGGGGGCAATTTGCAACGCCAGGATGTACGGCGAGAGCATGGCTTCGGCGCTGGGCGACAGCCCCAGCGAAACCCCGATGGCCACCCCGAGCAGCGCGCCCAGGGCAAAGCCGACGACGATTTCAAAAGCGGTGATCAGGGTGTGTTGCAACAAGCCGCCGGTTTGCCACATAAGCACGCCTTCCTGGGCCACGCGGCTCAGTTTGGGCATGACGAACTCGGGCATACCCAGCAGCCCCGGGCCCCATTGCCAGAGCAGCAGAAACAGGAGCAGCAAAGCAACGCTGCCGGACACGGAGTTATTAAGGTTTTTCATCGTATGCGTACCTTGTTGTCACTGGCCGTTATTGCGTGGCTGTCGGGGTGTCGATGAACTGGTTGGTGTAGAGCTCGTCGAGCTTGGGTTCGCGGGTGACGATGCCCTCGCTGACATAGAACTGGCGCACGGCTTCGAGGCGCGCCGGGTCGATACGGCCCAGTACCGGCTGGTTGGCATACACATGCTGGACGTAGAGCCTGAAGATTTTTTCCAGCTCGTCTTCCTTGCCGGCATAGGCCGGTACGGCCCTGGCAAAGGTCACGGCGGCGGCACGCGCGTCCTGGATAATGTCGCGCATGCCCTGCAGCGTGGCCTGCACCGTACCGCGGACAATTTGCGGGTGATTGTCGATGGCGTCATCGGAGGCGATGATCGACTGGGCCATGCTTTCGAAAATCTGCTCCTGGGGGATCAGCTTGACCTTCAAGCCGGACGCCTGGGCCTGGACTACCCAGTCCGGCACACCGGCCATGGCCTGGGCCTTGTTGGCCGTGAACAACTGCCAGACCCCGGACGGGCCGGCAGCCTGGATATTCACATCGGTCTTGCTCAGACCTGCTTTGCGCAATGAGGCGAGCAGGGCGTAGTAGGTGGTGTCCGAGTAGGACATCACGGTCATGGTCTTGCCTTTGAGATCGGCAACCGAATTGATGTTGTCGGCGGCATTGGTCGCGATCATGGTTACCCCGCCTGCGCCCAGCACCGCGACGGCGCGCACCGGAATGCCGTTGGCCCGCACCACAATCGGTGTGTCGCCGATGGCGCCGCCGAGCATGGCGTTGCCGGCACCGATCTGCTTGGCCACGTCCACACCGCCTTTGGCTGCGATAAAGTTCATGTTCAGGTTCCGGGCGCTGTAGTAGCCCTTTTCCTTGGCAATGATCCACGGGGCGAAGGCCGGCAGGCTCGGTGGCGCGGGCAGCAGATAGGTGACGTCGGTGGGCTGCGCGTGAGCGGCGAAGGCCATGCCAAGGCCCAGGGCAAGTGCGCTGGCCTGGCTGAAACGTTGAAACACAGA
>Ga0302347_1002964_pt1 | contig 15997 bp, 17 predicted proteins | sample PhyWR1_FD_202178 | JGI IMG/M metagenome (GOLD analysis project Ga0302347, IMG submission 202178) | Leaf surface microbial communities from wheat plants in UC Gill Tract Community Farm, Albany, California, United States - DLSL W.R1 (v2)... | ecosystem: Host-associated > Plants > Phyllosphere >...
ATCATTGTTTCAACCTCTCAATCGCTCGATGACCTGATTAACCCAGGCTGATCTGCACGTCAACACCGGCAGCCAGATCCAGACGCATCAGAGCATCAACGGTTTTTTCAGTTGGCTCAACGATGTCAACCAGACGCTTGTGAGTGCGGATTTCGTACTGATCGCGCGCGTCTTTGTTAACGTGCGGAGAGATCAGAACGGTAAAACGCTCTTTGCGGGTCGGCAGCGGGATCGGACCACGGACCTGCGCACCAGTGCGCTTGGCAGTCTCGACGATTTCCGCGGTTGATTGATCGATCAGACGATGATCAAACGCTTTAAGACGGATACGGATTCTTTGGTTCTGCATGAGACCAGAAGCTCCAGTTATTTATAGACGAAAAAAATTACTCCTCACACCCATTACGATTGATGGGGGAGTGTAATCGTTCTTACGTAGCCCCCTAATTGGGAGCATTGTAGACAACAAAATGCGTTGCCTGGGTTCATATCGAACCAGCCGTCAATAATGACAGGCCCGCGCATTATACGTATTTACAGACTTAATGCAAGTGAACTGACTCGATAATAACCAGTATTTCAGGCAAAGTGCTACTGCTGGTCGATTTCAGCCATTGCCTGCTTTACCCTCGCCTTTAAGTCGGCGTTAGCGCCAGGTTCTTGCGCCTCATCTGACGGCCTGGTGCTGGTGCCGTCATCGGCTGCATCCTCTATGTCAATTTCTGGCAGCGGCCTCTTCTTATAGATGAAGTGCTCATTAGACAGATGGTAGCTTTCTGCGACATGTTTCGACTCTACTGCTGCGTGTCGGATGTATAGGCTATGTACATAAAATCCAATTATTAAAAAAGCAACGCCATACACCAGCCAGCCAATTGCCATCCCTGAACTACGCCATAATGTGAATGGCATATTCGGCTGGTCAAAGCGCTCATACGCGGCCAAAACCTCTTTCCTTTCCATATTCATGGCTTTCCTCTGTCCTGTAAAAGTCCGGGACTTTCGTCCAGCGCCTGCCATAGACGGATAAGCGACAACCGTCCTGCAATGCCGTCGACCTGAATGTTATTTTGTTTTTGAAACTGGCGGATTTTTTCAGTTAGTAAAGGGCTCCACTCTCCCGTACCTTCTGATTCGACATTCAACACACGGCTGAGCATGGTATCAAGCCAAAGAATATCATCCGGTTCACTGCGCTTAGTAATGGCCGGGTTGCCTTCAGGCGAAGGTTTCCACATCAACCTGTAATTACCGTCCCATACGCTGGTAAACCACGCTTTATCGATGATCCACGTATTTACACCGGACAGTGCAGTTAGCGTCTTATCATCTGCGCCAATGATTACCACCGGCACACGGGCATTATTAATGTTCAGCGTAGCAATCCAGGGAAGCCCCTGTGCCTGAAGCGATACCAGCGTATCTGAGCCGGACAAACAGACCATTCCAGCCCTGAAAGCCTGATCGCACCACGCATCTTCTTTGTCAACTTCATATCCCCAAACGCTATAAAGCAGGGCGAGAGAATCATTGGCAGACATAATTTCGGAAGTTAATTCGGGAGATGCGTGCACAGGGGCCTGTAATGCGGTGGATAACAGATTCGCCGACATTAACCAACGTGAGAGTGGCTGATTGAACGTCCAGCCGCCTCCCGCAAATAATGCAGCCATCATTATTAGCGCAATACTGGTGACAACTTTTCTCCCCGGAGCAGGTAAACGACGTAATACATCGCGTTGCCTGGCCAGGTTGATAGCAACGTCCTGCCCGCCTTCTTCCGGGCTATTATCGCTACATTGTAAATAACGCCCTGCTCGCGCTACCAGATGTAAATCCCCCCGACACCGTTTCATAATGCGATGAATAAACCGGTCCGGAAGTGAGTCCGCAGCATCTTGCTTAAGGGCTGCATAGAAAGCGATGACTGTACGACAGTCATGATGATCAGGCGCAGGTATATTGAGCCACAACGGATGCATCTGGCGTAGCTGACGCTGTTGACGTCGATTGAAGTTGCCGGTTAGCAACAACCGTGCATTCGGCATTATTGCGAGAAACGTCTTAACGATAGAAACAATTTCCTTTATTAATGTGTCGGCGTCCTCAAGGATAAATAAAGGCATAGCGCCTTGCTTATCACCCATTGCGCGCAACATGCTGCGCCAGAGCGCCTCAAAAGACCATGACTGTCCAATAAAGTTGTCGGAATGTTGAGTATCGGCGGTAATGATTCCCTCCCATTGATAGCCTCTTCTTTGCACCGGGCTTATCATCACGACCCGATGTGACCAGGCATCCAGGACGCCGCGGGCAACTCTACTTTTTCCCGTACCTTTATCGCCATGTAAAACCAGCCACTGCTCTTGTAGTAATGCGGAAACAATATTATCCCGCAACAGGTAATGGCGGGCAGTATAAAAATTATTGAACTCATCCATGAATAGTCGTATTTTCCCAAGATGTTATTTCTTTCCTGAAGCAGGAAAACATTTTATCAAACCTCTTGTCGCTTGACAGCAACCAATTATACTATTGCCAACAGCAACAAGAAATAGATTCATTGTTCAGCCGCATACAATTATAAAATTATGATAACCAATTTACGCATATTAAAAGGCGCGTTACCCTGCTGGATGATATATCCGATTATTATATTGACCAGCATTATAATATCATTTATTTGCATTCATTCCGGATATAACAAGTGGAGAGTGGGCGCATCACTTCAGAAAAAAGGAAATTATATTCACCGGATAGATAATCTGGATGCAAAAAATAAATGGCATCTATCAACCACGCCACTTAATCAGCCTGGCATTCCTGTATCGTCGGCAGAAAAAGTTGATATACTGCCCACTATTACTGTTAGCGGAATTATTAATAGTTCAGATAGATTAACGTCACGTGCCATTTTGCTGGAGGGTGAAGATCAGAATGTCTATGCCATTAATGATGTTCTAAAATCTGCTGCCAATACGCGCATTACTGATATTACTCAAAATGAGGTCACTCTGAGGTCGGGCGCGCAGACGCAACGCCTTTCGCTGCTGGCCGAACTGCCGTCCGGAGCAACTGCACCCGAAGGTGCGCATCATACGGCAGTATTATCCGACTTTATTGAAACCAAACCGGTAAGTGGTAATAATGTTTTACATGGGTTACGTATTTTCCCACGCCAGCAGGCTGAACGTTTTACCGGCTCTTCTCTTGAACCTGGAGATATGGCAATTAGGTTAAATAATATCTCGCTGACCCAGCAGGATAACATCATTAAAGCGCAAGAGGCGCTTAGACATCTTCAGACAGCTCAGTTCACCGTATTACGCAATTCATCACCGCGATTAATTAACATCTCAGTTCAGCAATTCCAGGGAAAAAAGGAAGATTAAATGGGATGCACCACGCTACATCGGCAGTTGAAAGGTTTGTCATTGTTATTTTTATTAGCCGCGCCCTGTAAGCCAGTCCTTGCGGCTAACTACACGGCTAATTTTAGCAATGCAGATATTCAGAGTTTTGTGAGTATTGTCGCGCAAAACACCGGTAAAACTATTTTGATCGATCCTGACGTCAAAGCGTCAATTTCTGTCAGAAGTACAGATACTTTCAACGAAGATGAATACTATCAGTTTTTCCTGAGCGTCCTCGATCTCTATGGTTTCTCAATAGTTACACTTGATAATGGATTATTGAAAGTTGTTCGTTCAGAAAAGATTAAAACGCTGCCTGGAAAAGTCTCAACTGGAACACAGCCCGCTAAAGGCGGAGAGTTAGTCACGCATATTGTCTCGCTGGAAAATGTGCCCGCCCGGGTATTATCCCCGTTGCTTCGCCAGATGCTTGATGGTGAAAGCGTGGGTAACGTTGCCCATTATGAACCCTCAAATGCGCTGATTATTACAGGTAAAGCGTCGACGGTTAATCGTCTGCTGGAGGTCGTCAAGCGCGTAGATGTTATGGGGGATGCCGCAGAACAGATTTTCACGCTGAAGTATGCTTCAGCAACCGATCTGGCCGAGGTTCTTAACAATCTCTCACGCGAAAATGGTAAAGAAGCAAAGCCTGCCACGTTACAAGCCACAGTCATTGCTGATAAACGCAGCAATGCACTTATCGTCAGCGGTTCTGAACGCGCGCGGGCACGAATGGCACGCCTTATCTCCCGCCTTGATACGCAGGAACAAGGCCAGGGTAATACGCGTGTCTGGTATTTGAAGTATGCAAAAGCGGACAAACTGGTTGATGTACTCACCGGCGTCACGCAAAAAATGAAAGATGATAAAAACAATAATTCGAAATCGTCTGTCAGCGGTAACAATAACGACATTTCGATTACGGCGGATGAGCAGACTAACTCTCTGGTGGTGACCGCAGATCAGGGCATTCTTCAACAACTGGGAGATGTGATTGCAAAGCTGGATATCCGCCGTGCACAAGTGCTGGTTGAGGCCATCATTGTTGAAGTTCAGGACGGTAAAGGGATCAATCTTGGGGTCCAGTGGATAAATAAAAATGTGGGTATGCAGCAGTTTACCAAGACTAATCTCCCCATCTTTAACGCCGCTCAGGGAATTGATGAGTTCAAAAAACAGGGCGGTATGACCAGCGATAATCCTGCTTATAACCTGTTTAGCAATTTTAACGGCATGGCGGCTGGTTTCTTCAACGGCGACTGGGGAATGTTACTGACAGCACTGAGCAGTAACAGTAAAAACGATATTCTTTCAACTCCCAGCATCGTCACGCTCGACAATAAAGAAGCCTCTTTTAATGCCGGACAAGATGTCCCTGTCCTCAGCGGTTCACAAACGACCTCAGGTGATAATATTTACAACACCGTTGAGCGAAAAACCGTGGGTACCAAGCTTAAAGTCACACCTCAAATCAATGAAGGTGACTCAGTATTAATGGAAATTGAGCAGGAAGTTTCCAGCGTCGACTCGACGGCTACCTCCTCTTCACTCGGCCCAACCTTCAATACCAGAACGATTCAAAATGCGGTGCTGGTGAAAAGTGGCGAAACAGTTGTGCTGGGCGGATTAATGGATGATGCCAGCAAGCAAGAAGTGTCAAAAGTGCCAATTCTGGGCGATATCCCGCTGATTGGACAGCTGTTCCGTTACACCTCGAACGAAAAAAGTAAACGTAACCTGATGGTGTTCATCCGTCCCACGATTATTCGTGACGATGACGTTTACCGCTCGTTGTCACGAGATAAATATACCGGCTTCAAAGCGATGCAGGAAGATAGAGCCCAGAAGCAAAATAGTACGCTTCTTAATGTTGAGAGCATCGAGCAGCTCAATGACAGCGGGTTTAAGGATAAAACTACTACCTCAGCTCATCCGGAGGCTAAACACCCCTTCATCAGTGGAGGGAAAAAATGACCTCATTTACATGGAAAAAAGCCCAACGTTATGGCGTTGTCATACATCAGGGAGAGCTTATTTACACTGAAAATACGTCGATTGAGCACATGCTGGAAGTTGCCGCTGCAGCGAATGATTGCGATCGATTCAGCCGACTTTCTTCTCAACAATTTGAGGAAAAACTGGAGCAGATATATCAACAACACAGCGGTAGCGCCCAGCTGATCGCTGAGGATATCGATAAATTCGACGATCTCAATATACTTTCCGAAGAGATCCAAACGAATGAAGACCTGCTCAATGAACAGTCTGAAGCCCCTGTTATCAGACTGATTAATGCCGTTCTCAGCGAGGCGATCAAAGAACATGCCTCAGACATTCATATTGAAGTTTTTGAAAAAACGATGGGTATTCGCTTTCGGGTGGACGGTGTGCTCCGTCCGGTCGTGCAGCCAAATAAGAAGCTGGCAGCATTGCTTATCTCACGAATAAAAGTGATGGCAAAGCTGGATATTGCCGAAAAGAGGCTGCCGCAGGATGGTCGCATTACGCTAAAAATAGGTCAGCGAAATGTCGATGTCCGCGTTTCTACGCTTCCTTCACAGCATGGTGAGCGTGTCGTGTTACGTTTACTCGACAAAACCAGTCTGCGTCTGTCGCTGGAAAGGCTGGATATGTCAGTGGAAGATACGCAGGCGCTGAAAGATCTGATTGCCCTTCCCCACGGCATTATTCTGGTTACCGGTCCCACGGGCTCGGGTAAAAGTACCACGCTTTACGCCATTCTTTCTGCGCTAAACAGTCCTGAACGCAACGTCCTGACAGTTGAAGATCCTATCGAGTATGAACTGGAAGGCATTGGGCAGACACAGGTCAACAGCCGGGTGGATATGTCCTTTGCCCGCGGGCTGCGCGCCATTTTACGTCAGGATCCTGACGTGGTGATGGTAGGTGAGATACGTGATGCTGAAACAGCTCAAATTGCCGTTCAGGCCTCGTTAACCGGACATCTGGTTCTTTCAACCTTGCATACTAACAGCGCCAGCGGCGCAATAACGCGGCTGCGGGATATGGGTATTGAATCGTTCCTGCTCTCATCATCGCTGGTGGGCGTCATCGCTCAGCGCCTGATAAGACGGTTATGCGATCGGTGCAAGGTGCCCTATCCCGTTACCCATCAACAGCAGCAACTACTGCTTGCTCAGGGGATAAACGCGTCCCAGCTCTGGCAAGCAGAAGGCTGCCCAATATGCAGACAGAGCGGGTATCAGGGGCGCCTGGCAATCCATGAACTTCTCAGGGTCACGCCGGAACTGCGCGAGGCTATTCATACAGAAGTTAATGAGCAGCAACTGGAGCAAATCCAGCGTCGTCATCACCGCAGCCTGCTGGCCAATGGCCTTCGGGCGGCGGCAGAAGGTATGACGTCGCTGGAGGAAGTACTACGAGTCACATCGGAAGGGCAAGCAGCCACGGAGAAATCTGCATGAAATTTAGCTGGTCGGCCACCGATGCAAAAGGAAATCGTCATACCGGCGTTAGCGATGCAACGAGTGAACGAGAGGTGGTCGCGCAGTTACGACGTCAGGCGCTGCTACCCGAAACTATAAAATTTCAGCGGGCCAGGCCAGCACTAAATCCCTTCCCTAAACGGATAAGCCACAGTGAACTGACGCTTTTTACACGTCAGCTCGCAACACTTATCGCCGCGGCGTTGCCGCTGGATGAGGCGCTCGCCGTCGTTCAGCAACAAAAAGAAAACAAGAGTCTGGCTGAAGTCATCAACGCCCTCCGTCTGGCAATCCTCGAAGGTCAATCTCTTTCTACGGCAATGCAGGGCTATCCTCGCCTGTTTGATGCGGTCTTTTGCACGCTGGTGAAAGCAGGTGAAACCGTTGGCCAGCTCGGCGCGGTTCTTGAAAAGCTGGCGGATTACAATGAAGCACGGCAGCGAATGCGTAGTAAACTGACTCAGGCTTTAATTTATCCTTTCCTGCTCACGACAGTCGCCATTCTGGTCGTGATTATTTTGCTGACGACGGTGGTCCCTAAAGTTGCAGCGCAGTTTATCCACCTCAAACATGAACTTCCGCTTACCACCCGAATCCTGCTCGCTATCAGCCACTTTTTTTCTACCTCGGGGCCGTGGATCTTGCTGGTACTTCTTTGCACGGGGGCGGCATTTTCTTTCTGGATTAGGCAAAAAGGGAATCGACATCGTTTCCACCGCTGGCTCATTCAGTTCCGATTAACCGCACCCCTGGTGTGCGCGGTTAATAGCGCCCGCTATTTACGCGCCCTGAGCATTCTTAACGGCAGTGGCGTTCCCCTTTTACAGGGCATGTCGCTTTCCGCTGAAGGGGTGAGCAATCAGGAAATACGCCAGCGGCTAAGTGAAGCGGCTGAAAGCGTTCGCCAGGGAAATAGCATTAACCAGTCGCTGGAAAGAACAAACATTTTTCCCACCATGATGATCTACATGATCGCTTCGGGTGAGAAAAGTGGTCAGCTTGGAGAGCTTATGCAAAGGGCAACGGAAAATCAGGAGGTTCAACTACAAAATCGTATTACTTTGACGCTGGCCATTTTTGAACCGGCATTGATTGTCGTAATGGCCATGATCGTGTTGTTCATCGTCGTATCGGTTATGCAACCTATTTTACAACTCAACTCTTTAATGAACTAAGGACGGTTTATGAATCTGCGCACACCAGTAACAGAACGTGGTTTTACGCTGATGGAATTGATGGTAGTGATCGTAATCCTTGGGGTGCTCGCCAGTCTGGTCGTACCTAATCTCATGGGTAATAAAGATCGTGCAGATAAGCAAAAAGCAGTGAGTGATATCCTGGCGCTCGAAAATGCTCTGGACATGTACAAGCTGGACAACCACCGTTATCCCACTACCGAACAAGGTCTTGAAGCGCTCATCACGGCGCCAGAGCTGTCACCTCGTGCCGAAAACTACAATCCTGATGGCTATATTCGCCGTCTGCCAGACGATCCGTGGGGTAACGGCTATATCCTGATAAGTCCGGGAGAGCATATGGTGATTGATATCAGTTCCGCAGGCCCCGATGGCGAGCCGGGCACAGCAGATGATATCAATAATTGGGATAACAACAAAAAACCACGCTAATTATGACTCATCAGAAAGGATTCACACTGCTGGAAGTGCTGCTGGTGATCGTTATTATTGCCGTTTCAGCGGCAGGCATTGTAGCAATGCAAAGCGAGCGACTGGGACCATCAGGAAAGCTGCGCCAGCAAATTGAAATATTCACTCAAACGGTCGAGTTTGCCGCAGATTTGGCACTGCTGGAAAAGCATGTTGTCGGCTTACGGTTGACGACTGACGGTTGGCTATTTTATCAACCGGTCCGGGATCCTGCTCATGGATGGCAATGGGAAGAAATGGCCAATAGCGATAACTTGCCCCTGACAGGACAGTGGGGAGCATCCGTAAAACCCGACGTAGCCCCACCACCTGAGCGCGCGAAACCACAAGTTATTATTCTACCGGATGGTTATGTCACGCCATTTGCGTTGAGGTTCAGCCATCAAAATGGCGCCGCGATGTTATCTTTACGCTGTAACGGCTCATTGCCACTGGATATCCGTCTTCCAGAGGAGCCTCAATGAAGCAACAAAGCGGCATGCTCCTTCTTGAGGTTCTTCTGGCAATGGCGATCTTTGCAACAGCCGTCGCAGGGCTGACCGGCAGCATGCAATGGCAACTGACGGCCCTTGACACCCTCAAAGCTGAAACCCTGGCACTATGGATCGCTGACAATACGCTAGCCAGTGCGCTTACTGATGCAACCGCCACGGGCAAAGGACAATCCTCTCAGCTTAATGAGACCTTCGTCTGGCAGCTCTCTTCAGGGCCGCGAAGTCAGCGCGCCATAATACAAAAAAAGGTCAGCGTCACCTCAATGAGTGGGCGAAAACTGAGTCTCTACGCCTGGGCACCGGGCAGTCAAACGACAGAGGCCAAACATGAGTAAGCTGTCACAGGGCTTTACGCTGCTGGAAGTCATGCTGTCTATCGCTATCTTCTCCACGCTTATTTTTCTGGCTACGCTCATTTTTTCACAGGCGACAGAACAGCATCAGCGTGCAAAGCAGACTGCCAATGATTTTGATGCCGTTCAGCATACAATGCTAATGCTGGAAAATGATTTAATGCAGTATGTTCCGCGGAAAAACCGTCAAACCGCTCAGTCATTTTCAGGTGAAAAAGACGGCGTGATCTTTACCACTCAGGTACGTGATCCCGCGCTTCCCTTCAGAGCCGCGTTTATGATGGCAACGGTTCACTGGTATATCAAAGACGGGCGCTTATTTCGCGCAACCAGACGCGTTCCTGACGGCAAGGAGGAGAACAGACCGCAGGTTTTTCTGCATAATGTGGCTCATTTCACAGCAACAATGGTACCGTCTGAAAATAACAGCGCTTACGCAATTGCTACCATTAGTCTGGAGCGTGAAAACAAGGATCAGCTTACCCGACGTTTCATTTTGCCCGGCGGATCCATGCAAGAACAGGCGATCGCTCAGCAGTCAGGGGCAGCAAAATGAGCGTACAAAAAGGATCGGCTTTATTAGTGGTTCTGATGATCCTCGCCCTGATGGCCGCTCTGGCGACAGATATGACCATCAGCTTTCAAACTCAGCTTCAGCGTAGCCGTCGTATCAATGACAGCCTGCAGGCTAAATATGCCTTGCTCTATGCTGAAGCGCAAGCCGCCGCCAGTCTCCAGAGCGCAGCAGAAGTTTCGCCGTCAACATCACAAGAGACGCTTAATGAATCGGAAGAAGTTGATGAAAAAACTACGGTAAGCTGGAAAACAGAAGATCGGCAAAATTGTTTTAATTTAAATTCCTTAAAAGATATGCCGATCGACATTCTGGAGGATGTTCCCTACAAAATTGGCGTCTTTGAGGCCTTACTGGAAAAACGCGGGGTTGAAAAATACCGTGCGGAGGAAATTGGCCAGTCGATAGCAGATTATATTGATAACGATACCTCCCCGCGCATAAAAGGCGCAGAAGATGATTATTATCAGCACCGACCCAAAAAATATCTCACAGCTGGGCAAAATATCTTTTTACCTGCAGAAATACGCGACGTCAAAGGAATGACTGAAGATATCTATCAAAAGCTATCGCCTTTTATCTGCGCTACGTTTAGCAATGAACTCGCTATCAATATTAATACGCTTACTGAACAGCAGGCGCCTTTGCTGGCGGCCCTCTTTCTTAATAATATTAGCGATTTAGATGCCGCAGCACTCATAAAAAAACGTCCTGATGACGGCTGGAAAACGGTAGATGCTTTTCTTTACCAGGCTCAGCGCGACTTTATTGCCACTAAACCACTGGTGGATTCGCTAAAAAAACAGCTAACCACTCGCAGTAGCTATTTTCTGATTACGTCTACGGTTCGCCAGGGTGAAATGACCTTAGGTATGCGCACCTTTCTTTTATATGACGAAAAAAATAAAACCACCAAAATTTATTTACGACAGCTTACGGATGGCAGTAGTGAAGACTAAAAAAGTTACGGATATCTCGTCAAAACTGTTAATTCGCCTTCCAGCCGAACGGCGAACGCAGGTGGAATGGACGCAATGCAGTGAAAGTGATTGCGGAGACATTCAGCATCTGTCGTTTGAGCATTTAGCGCAGCTTGCCGCCCTTCCGGCAGCAAAATGCACCCACGTGCTCGTACCCGCCCACAAAGCAATATGCAGGGTACTGGTGATCCCTGACGAGCAATATGAACTTACGGAACAAAAGCTTCAATGGCTGGCTGACGCCACCCTGGATGAAGAAATGCCCGCCTTACACTGGACCGTCTTTTCTCGTCAGGAGACGCGTATCTCGGTCGTTGGTATAGATGCCGACTGGCTTGAGTCCCAGTTGCGTTCCCTTGCAGATGCAGGGTTAACCGTTAGGTTTGTTACATTCGACGCCTTTTGTTTACCGATAACGTCAAACGGCTGGACGATCTTTAAGGACACGACTGGATGGCTACTTAACACTCAGGATAGCGGCATTTCCTCAATGACGCAGGCATTCCTTTCGCATCTGCTGATCCACTTCCATCCCGGGCAGCTTACCCATTATGGAACGCTACCTGAACCCTGTACCTCGGGAAACATGAAAGAGGAGTGCCCTATTATGGCGCTGTATCCCGGTAGCGTGCCTCCTAATCTGCTGCATGGCAGAATGCGCACACGCCTGCCGCACTCAGCGTCAATCGTCAATCTTAAGCGGGCGGCGGGCCTCAGTATTGCTCTTACCGCGGGGATCGCACTATGCACTCAGGGCGCGATCTACTGGCATTCTTATAATATGCAACAACAACTTAGTCAGGAACTGACCCACCAGTGGCAACGCTATATTCCTGAAAACCGACACCGCAGTAATTTGAAAACTTACCTGCCAAAGCAGCTATCGCAACTTGCCCCGGCCCCGGCCTTGCTTCTGCCGCGCCTTAAATCTCGTCTGGCCTCTTTTCCAGGGCTGGCGCTGGAAGGTGTGAACTATAACCCGGTGGATAAATCGCTGCAGCTTTTCCTCTACGCCAGCGATGAAAGTCAGATTCAGGCTTTCATAAAAGAAAAGATCTACGGCCTTTCATTAAAGGTCGATAAACATGAACAGGGATTGTGGACGCTACGAAATGATTGAACGTATCCGGATGTGGTTTGAGCAAAAAGATCCTCGTGAGCAGCGAGTCGTTGTCGCATTATTTATGAGCTGTCTGGCGACTTTTTTCTGGTTTGGGTTATACCGGCCAGCAGAGCAGGCTATTGATTCCTTACAATCCCGCTGTAATAAATTGCAGCAGGACCTTCAGTGGCTTGATCAACAAGCCCTGGCGGCGGGAAGGATTGCGCTGCACACCCCAGCGCAGTCACCAGAAGCGCTGGTCAAAAACACCCTAAAAAAAGCGGGCTTTACCGCAACGGTAAATCAACAAGACGGCGACAAACTCAGCATTACCTCATCCGCGATTAAAATTGACGACTTTGTCCGCTGGCTTACGCTACTACAGCAAGATTTCGGCCTGCGCATTGTGGCACTCGAGTTTCATGCCAGTAAGCAGGATAGCGACAGCATTACTCTGACCCGGTTGATCATTGAGGCAAAAAAGCATGGATAGCGGTGGAATAATGCTGTTTCTGTTTATCGGACTGGTGGCTGGAAACATCATCGGAACCATCACCTGGCGTCTGCCATTAACGATTTTACAGCCGATACCGGCTGATCAAACCTCACCTCGCCTTCCTCTTTGGCTGCCAGGAACGCGCTGCTGCGAATGTGAGACGTCGCTGGCATGGTATGACAATATACCGCTATTCAGCTGGTTGCGTCTGCAGGGCAAATGCCGCCATTGCGGACATCCCGTCTGCTGGCATTATCTGCTACTCGAAGTAATATGCATAGCGATGGCCGTTTTATGCTATGCGTTACATCCTCAGGCAATCCTGCTGGCGCTGGCTCTGTTCCTGTATTTCTGGTTTGCTCTGGCGCTAAGTGCGATTGACATAAAACACTATCTTTTACCCGACAGACTGACGCTTCCTTTGCTGTGGCTGGGGCTATTATTTAATACCTGTACGGGTATGATTCGCTGTGAGGACGCTATCGCCGGTGCCGCAGCAGGATACATCATCCTGTGGTTGATCTACTGGGTAATCAGGCTGATATGGCATAAAGAAGGGCTGGGTTACGGGGATTTTAAAATGCTGGCGGCGGTCGGGGCCTGGAGCGGCTGGCAAAGTTTGCCGATAATCCTTTATATCGCCTCAATTGCAGGCGTTATCTACGGTCTTTTACTGTGGTTAAAAAAGGGACGACGCGGAGCACCGATACCCTTTGGGCCAGCGCTGGCATTGAGCGGTTGGGGTTATTTCTGCTGGATCAGCCTGTAAGAGATCAGGAAGGAACAGCGCCTTCCTGATATCGCCAGCTATTTCTCTTCGCGGATTTGCGCCTGCAGATAATTTTGAATACCCATTTTATTAATGAGATCCAACTCGGTTTCCAGCCAGTCGATATGCCCTTCTTCATCAGCCAGAATTTCAATCATCATGTCACGGCTGACATAATCAAATACGCTGTCGGCGTAAGCGATAGCCTCACGCAGATCTTTGGCACCTTCCAGTTCTAACCGGAGATCGGAACGCAGCATCTCTTCAACATCTTCACCGATACCCAGCCTGCCAAGATCCTGAAGATTGGGGATACCTTCCAGAAAGAGAATACGCTCAATATATTTATCGGCGTGCTTCATCTCGTCAATGGACTCATGGTACTCCACGTCATTCAGACGCTTGAGCCCCCAGTTTTTGAACATTCTTGCATGGAGAAAATACTGATTAATTGCGACAAGCTCATTTCCCAATAACTTATTGAGATAATTAATTATCTTAACATCACCTTTCATTATATAGTCCCTCCGCTTCCACACTTAGAGCGTAGATCGGACTCGCGGGATGTCAAAGAAAAGAGTGTGACTCAGGCGATCTCTTTATATTCTGGCATCTGCATTAACTCTTCCTGCATAACTTCCCGCGCAGCGCGAATACATTTACCGCATTGATTTCCAACAGGAATAAATTTACGCAACTGCTGAAAAGATTGCGGATGGAACTGGCGTACTGCCTGGCGAATTTTTTTATCACTGATGCCGTTACATAAACAGATGTACATACGCACTCCCACTCAAATCGTGGGATGATATTAAATGAGAATGGTTTTTATTACAACTACGGTAATTAAAAAGGCGCAATATTTATGCGCCTTGTTAGAAACTAATACAGATCGCTATTGCAGATTAAAAATCAGTTGGCTGGTGTATATGACACAAATTTCTGTGAAATGTCGCTTGCATCGCAAGCACGCATAGTCACAAAGTTATCTTCCCCCACTGACATACAACGCTCAACGCCTGTCATCAGACTTTTGAGCTGCCCATCTTCAAACTTCCAGTTTTGGTTAGGATTTTTATTGCTGTCAGAATGGCATGTATAGGAGATAACTGGAACGCCCTCTACATTGTAGCCATCTTTAATATCAAGGCATTTGTTCGTATTGCCAATCTTGAGTTTTACCTCGTTGAATGGCATAAAGACCTGATTATTTGCTCCCTTACTGCATGAATAAGTCATCAGACGATCGCCATCGCTCATTCTTCCATTTTGAATGTCGAGGCACTTATCTGTTTTAACTGATTTAAACATTCCACTATTGGCAGCCGTTGTATGAGTAAACGGTGCAAACACATCACTAAATGCATACTGCGGCGCCTGCTGTGCGGTTAAGCCACTGTGCTCAGGCGAAACCTGCTTAGCCACGCCCGGCTGATCGCGCATGATTGACCAGATGCCAATCATGCCCAGGTTGCGATCAGTCGCATCCTGCATCACCAGTTTTGCATCAGACATATAGAACGCTTCACCCTGAACATCGTTATAACCGATCATTGGGGTAGTCCCCATCATCGCATCGATTTCAGCATCACTCTTATCGGTAAAAATCTGCTTCATCTGGCTGTGCAGGTTTTCAATTGCAGAAGTTGCACACTTGCCGTGGATATTTTGTCCTTCGGTACCATCTGACTGACAGATACTATTGCCGTAGTCCATGGTCATCACGTTCACACCTGACAACTCTACGCCTTTAGCTTTGGCATCTTCCAGCACGTAAATGCCTTCTGGGGTCAGGCCGGTCGGCAGGATCGGCAGGGTATACCAGATACCCACTTTACGTCCTTCTTGATTCCATTTGTCCTGAACAACTTTGACGGCTTCGTTACGACGGTTAATGGAATCGTGATCCGCAACCCATGTACCTTCAATGTCGAAGTCCAGAACGTTGAGGTTCAGGTTATCAACGATGTCGTAGTAATGCTGTTGCAGATCGTCGATATTTTTACAGGCAGCTGCCAGCGGTGAGTTGCTGGCACCGCCGATTGAAACCATGATATCGCCACCTGCTTCACGCAGTGCTTTAATCTTGCTGTACTGTGTATAGTCGTTAATGTTGTACGCGGTACCCCATGTTGGCAGACAGGTCTGTGCGTCTTTACTCACCACAAAAGCCATAGTGAAGTGATTTACATTGTGATTCTGCGCCAGGCTAACCATATCGGGCTGAGAGTTCAGCGTAAAGTCGACATAGGGCGCATAAACATGGGCAGGCCACGGCGATTTTGGTGTACCTACTTTTTCTTTGGTTCCGGTCCAGTCAATAAATACGCGCCACGGGTTTTTATCAGTCGGAGAAACTTTCTGCACTTTAGTTTCTGACACGTAGTTTTTTCCGTTATAACGAATCAAGGTACCGCTTTCATATATTTTAGATCCGTCATATACCGGCGCTTTACTCAGCTGGTCCTGAGAATAAGAGACAACCGCACCCAGTACTTTCCATGGCCGACCGTTAGAACCCGTTGGGTTTTGGTTCGCCGCCAGCGATGGGTCGTCTCCAATAGTATAGAAATAAGCTTCATATTCCTGGCCGTTTTTCTGAACGCGATCGCCTTTATTATAAACAGTAGAGGATGACCATTGTGGAATTTCGGCATAAAGCATCCACGGATTACTTTG
>Ga0302347_1002965_pt1 | contig 15986 bp, 13 predicted proteins | sample PhyWR1_FD_202178 | JGI IMG/M metagenome (GOLD analysis project Ga0302347, IMG submission 202178) | Leaf surface microbial communities from wheat plants in UC Gill Tract Community Farm, Albany, California, United States - DLSL W.R1 (v2)... | ecosystem: Host-associated > Plants > Phyllosphere >...
AATAGCTCTTTAAAGTTACCGGAACACCTGTTGCCGAAACATTTAAATTGGTTTGCATGTCTTTTCGTTCTCCAACATAAAACACATTTAAACCTGCGTACCATTGTTTTGTAATATTTACATCAAGATTTGAACTCAATTTCATCGAAGGTAAATTCCATGCTTCTAAACCATCTGTTTTATAACTATTAAAAGTTCCGTTGATTCCGAAAGAAACATTCTGAGAAAAATCGGCTTTTAATTCTGCGTAGAAACGTAACGTTCTTACATCATCATAAATAACCCCAAAAGAGTTTCCGAAAGCATAATTCTGGTTCGAAAAATCTTCTGTATAATCGTTGATTCAGGTTATAACTAACATTATTGGCCAGTTTACCTTTCAAACCTGCAAAAACATTATATTGTGTGCTGCTTGGTCTCATGCTTAAAGTTGGTGACAAAAACGGGTTATCAGTCACAAAATCAGCATATGAGTTTTGATTTAAAGTTCCGTTTACTCCTGTATAAAAAATCATCAAATCTCCAACCAGTTTATACGAAGCATTTACTTTTGGATAAATATAAAATTTGTTTCCGCTGTTTTCAGAATCCAATGCATAAAACAAACCAGCTCCCAATTCCAGAGTCCAGTCATTTTCATGAACGACAAAACTTGGCTCAATACCAAAATTAGTTAAACTATATTTTACCGGTCCTGTATTGGTTAAAGTATAATTATTTTCGAAAGAACCACTAACATGATCTACAATAATATTGGTGTTGATGGCCTGATCCATAACATCAACCTTAAAAGTTGGTTTTAGGTAAAAACGATTTTCCGAAGAAGAAAAACTATCCGAAAAATGCGTAAATCGGGTTGAAATTTTACTAAAAATTCCTTCTGTAAATTCAGCGTTTCCGCCCAAAGAAATCGTATTATAAGAATGATTAGGATTAATTCCTCTAATTAAATCTTCCTGAGTCGCAGGCAGCAAAGTCATCCCGAAATCTGTTGGCAAACCGTACCAGTTATAAATCTGATTTTGATAACCTAAATCTACTCCCCACGATACATCACGATTGTTGGCGCCATAACCTACATTTAATGCTGTATCATAAAATTCATCGTTTAGGTTTACATCTTTAATACCGCCTTGCGAAGAATGATGACTAAACATTCCTGCCAGATAATCATTGTTTCCTAAATCCTGTGTTACAAACAATTCAGCATTTAAAGTTCCGTAATTACCAACTCCCAAAGTCGCATAATTATTAAATAATCTTTCTTTTTTAGATTTATCCACACCTTGTGCATTTCCTTTAGAAGGCGTAAAAGTCGATGCCACCGGAACAGACAAAATACTATATTTAATAGTTTCTTTTGGCTGATTTCCAGAATCGTCAAGCGAAGGAGTTTCTTTCACTTTAAAAGCATCTGAGATTGTTGGCGAATAAGGTTTTACCACATTTACAGTTTCAGTCCCGATGTTTTCATTTTTCTTTTGAGAAAACGAAAGCTGACCAACCAATAATACGAGTAAAATGATGATTTTATTTCCGCAGTTTAATTTCATATTTCTTTTATTTTGTAAAATATATTCTTTGTGAAATGTAAGTTGTAAAATATCAGATGCTTTACGACTTACTTTTTACTTTTCACATTTTACATTATCTATTTTTCTAATTCACTAATTATTAAGCTTCCCATTCTCCCTTAGCCACAAATTGCGCTTTTCCTCCAATTTTAATATCAAAATCGTTCTCATTCAATTTTCCTCTAAAATAAATCTGAGACGGACGCCCCATATAATCTCCCTGATAATTGATCAATTCAATTTCCGGTTTATGATATTTCAAAAGAGAGGCTTGCAAACAAGTACTTGCACTTCCGGTTGCAGCATCTTCTAACAACACATTATTTTCAATATACATTAATCGGCTAAACAATTTTGAACCTTCGAGATAATAAAAATACAAACCTCTGTGATCTGTTTTGCAATTGTTTTTCATCCATTGATCTGCCTTATCTTTGTCTAAAACCAAATTCTCTAAAGCTCGTTTACTACTTAACGGAATCATGACAAAGGCGCTTCCGGTAGTAATTTCCTGAATTGGAAACTGGTTTTCAAAATCCTCTATTTTCAAATTGCTGATTAATGTCAAATCTATTTTAGAAAAAATATCCCAAAATTTAGGTTGCGCCGCTTTTAACCAAATTAAATCTTCAGACTGATGAATTGGAATTTTCCCAATCGGAACATTCAATGTTATATTTTCAGGAGCATTTTCGAATATCTTATTAATCAAAACCCACGAAGTCCCAATTATTGGATGTCCGGCAAACTGCATTTCTTGTCCCGGCGTAAATATTCTAATTTCTGCACTATTATTTTCTTTATCAAGTTTGGTAATAAATGTGCTTTCTGCAAAATTAATTTCGCGGGCAATTTGCTGCATTTCTTCCGAACTCAAATGTCCTGCATCTAAAAAAACAGCCAACTGATTTCCGGCATATTTTTTATCTGCAAAAACATCAACTATATAAAATGGTAAACTCATTTCTTTCTTTTTTTAGAGAATAGAGGAAAGAATAAAGAGATAGACTTCAAATCGTTGCTTTCAATCTATTTTCTATTATTTTCTATTATTTTCTATACTCTTTTTTTCTTATTTATTAATCGACGAATTTGTTTTAGACTCTTCTAACTTAATCGCACTTAATTCTCTTTTTGCTTCTTCTACAACATCCGGATAATCTGTAAAGTTGTTGATTACGTTATCTAAAATATAAGTTGCCTGATAACTGTCTTTTAATCCGTAGAAATTTTTTGCCATCAAAACCAAACCTTTTGCTCCGTAATATTTGTAAGCAGAATAGCTTTTTGCTAATTTTTGAACAGCAGTATTCGACGCATCATATTTTCCTTCTTTTGTTTTAAAATAAGCATCATAATACAATGCCTCAGCAGCCAATTCACCTTTAGAAGTCGTTGATAATTTTGCATAAGCTGTTTTAGCTTTATCCTCATTTCCGGTTTGCATCGCAGCGCGGGCAACGATAATTTGAGCATCCGCTTTTACGCCTGAATCAGCTTTTGGGTTTTCTAAAACTTTATCAGCATAAACGACTGAATTGTCATAATCTTTCTTGTCATAATAACATTTCATCAGGTTTGCCTGAGCGAAGTTTTTATTTTGGGCAGAATCAGCACTGTTTTCTAAACGTAGCAAAACCGGAATCGCTTTATCGCAATCTTTAGCTTTCAAATAAATCTGAGCCAATCTGTTTAAGGCTTGTTCAGTAAATTCACTTCTTGGCTGATCGATTACGTATTGATAATTTGAAATTGATTTGGTTTCAGAACCTTCACCATAATACAATTGTGCCAAATAATAATTTGCCTCTAAAGCATGTAATCCCGAAGGAAATTTACTCACATAACCTGCAAAACCAGTAATTGCCAGTTTGCTGTTGTTTTGGCTATATTGTTTAAAAGCGGCATCATAAGTATCATTATCCAATTCAGCATCGGTAACAGAAACGAAATCTAACGTTCTAACCCAAGTTGCATATTCGTCTACTTTTCCTGAATCAACATAAATTAATCTTGCTGTCGAAACGGCTTCAAGCGCTTCCGGAGTTTTTGGAAACTCAGCCGCCACTTTTTTGAATTTTGTTAAAGCTTGTTCGTCACGATCTGAATTGTAATAAATCAAACCTTGTTTTAAGATTGATTTTGAAGTAAACGAACCGTTTTTATATTCAGAAATTAACTGATCGTATGTTTTAATCGCCAGATCATTCTTTTTATCAGACACATAAGTATTTCCTAATTCGTATAAAGCATCATCACGATATTCTGATTTTTTATACATTTTAAGAAAGTTATTCAGTTCACTGATTTTCTGATCATTTTTTGACATAAAACCATACGAAAGCGCTTTTTGAAACTGTGCATAATCGGCATCGACACTTTTCGCATCCATTGCTTTTCCGTAAGCTTCGTTGGCTTGCGCATATTTAGAATTCACAAAACGAGAATCTCCTAAACGCAAATGCGAATCGTTTAAACGTGTTTTATCTGAAGGCGAATTATCGATTTGAGCCTGAAATGAATTGGCAGCCTGATCGTATTCTTTCAATTTAAAATACGTATAGCCAATATTATAATTAATGTTTTTATATTCGTCTGTACCTTTTGCAGCAGCAAGTCCGGCAAATTGTTTGTAGGTTAATAAAGCATTTTGAAAATCATCTGTAACATATTCTGTTTCTGCTTTCCAGAAAGTTGCACGAGCTGTAAACTCTGGCGTTTTTTGTTCACTTACTGCACTTTTAAACATTTTTCCGGCTTCTGTATAGTTCGATTCGTTAAACAACTCAACTCCTCTGTAAAAAAGTACTTTTTGATATGCCGCTTTATTCTCAGCAGTTCTGTTTTTTTCTAATAAAGCCAAAGCTTCTTTGTAGTTTTTAGTCGAAATATAAGAATCGACCAAAAGTTTTTCTATTTCTGATCTGCTGGAATTATTTGGATATTTTTTCAGGAAATCAAGTAAAATTCCCGGAACGGTTTGGTAAGCATTGCCAATATCATAACTCACTTTTGCATAATTTAAAGCTGCATCTTCCTGAATTTGTGCATTAAAATCCATTTCTGAAGCATTCTTAAACGCATTCAAAGCTTCTTGTTTTTTGCCCGTATTTAAATAACTTAAACCTAAATGATAATAGGCATTTTGAGCTACGAAATCTTTTCCTTCAATAATTTTATTGAATTGAGAAATTGCTTTTTCATAATTTTTCTGTTCGTAATAAGCATATCCCAATTGGTAAAAATCAGTATTATTCCATTTTCCTTTTTTACCTGCATATTGCTCTAAATACGGAATTGCTTTGTCGTATTGTTTTAAGTTGAAATAACTCTCACCAATAATTTTATTCAACTCAGATTTTTCCATTTCATTTGATTTTGCCATTGCTTTTTGGCCCAAATCAATTGCTTTTTGAAAATTTCCTAATTTAAAATTCATATCAGCCTGATAATACGAAAGCTTTTCTTTGTATTTTTCTTCGCCTGAAACCTCGTCAAAATATTTGGTAGCTTCTTTATAATCGTCGCCTTCATAAGCCATAAACCCTAAGTAATATTTGGCTTGCGAACCGTATTCAGGAGAGTTTACCACTTTATTGAAATAAGTTGTAGCTTCTTTTTTCTTTTTAGCAGTAAAATAGCTGTATCCTTTCTGGAAATTAAATTTATCCGATTCTTTTTTACTCATGTAACCTTCGTCTACACGATCAAACCATTGCAATGCTTTTGGGTAATTTCCTTGTTCGAAAAAATATTGCGCAACTTCTATATAAGCCTGATTTTGCTTGGTACTCGTTGGATAATCCTCAACAAATTTTTCCATCAAAGCATCGGCATTTACCTGATTTGTTCTAATGGCGCAATTGGCAATATAATAAGCACAGTCAGATTTTACTTCTTCTGTTACTGCTGTATTTTTTACAGATTCAAAAATATGTTGTGCCGAAGCGTATTGTTTATCGTTATATAAAGCCAGTGCTTTGTCAAAATCCTTTAAGTCGTAAGTATAAATAGCCGATTTTTGTGCCGAAACTGCGGTCGAAATAAGGATAATTTGGAATAAAAAGAACCAGGAAAGTTTACGCATTGTAGTTATATTTAATATTCAAATTTATCATTTTATACCGTTTATAACGAAACGTTTCTTGTTTTTATTATAAACAAATATTTAACATCTGACATTTTTAGGACATTTAAAAAAAGATTTTAAACCATATAAGTCATATAAGTAATTATAAGTTAGGAGCTTTACGAGCATTTATTCAAATGAACTTAAATAACTTATAGGGTTTAAATTTTCATTTCGTTTTTCTGGAACTTTTCTTAAGAAATCATTGAAATTTATTTTGAATCCAAGCGTTATCTTATTACTTTTACCATTCAAATCAACTTTACTATGTCACAAACCGTACTGTCTCTTAAAGAAGTCACTATATATCAAGAAGGAAGAAAAATTATTTCTCATATTAATTTAGATGTTCAACACGGTGAATTTATTTACATCATTGGAAAAACAGGTTCCGGAAAAAGTAGTTTCTTAAAAACTTTATATGCAGATTTACCTTTGACGGAAGGTGAAGGTCATATTGTTGAGTTTGATTTGGCAACGCTTAAAGAAAAAGACATTCCGTATTTGAGACGTAAAATCGGGATTGTATTTCAGGATTTCAAATTACTTCCGGATCGTTCGATAAAGAACAATATGCTTTTTGTTTTAAGAGCAACCGGATGGACTGAAAAAGAAGCCATGGAACACAAAATCGACGAAGTTTTGGACAAAGTGGGTATGAAAGATTTCTTAAACAAAATGCCACACCAACTTTCAGGAGGAGAACAACAACGTGTTGCAATTGCCAGAGCTTTGCTTAATGATCCTGAATTTATTCTTGCCGATGAACCAACCGGAAACCTTGATCCGCAAACAAGTTCTGAGGTTTTAGAAGTTCTAAAAAACATCAACGCAAACGGAAAAACGGTTATTATGGCAACACACGATTATGCTTTGTTGATGAAATTCCCATCTAAAACATTGAAATGCGAAGATGAAAGAATTTTTGAAGTAGTGCAAAGAAGCGTGTAATGCTTTCTATTTTAATTCCGGTTTACGATTACAATGCTTTACCTCTCGTTAACGAACTTGTAAAGCAATGCCAAATTAGCGGAATTAATTTTGAAATTCTGTGCCAGGACGACGCATCAAATTCAAAAGAAAATACTCAAAATCAAGATATTAATTCTATTTCTAATTGTAGTTTTTTTATAAACGAAACCAATTTAGGAAGAGGAAAAAACATCAATTCTTTAGCCCAAAGAGCAAGATATGATTGGTTATTGATTTTAGATTGTGATACTTTTCCGGCTGAAAACAATTTTATCCAAAACTATATTAGTTCTATTTCTGAGGAAAAAAACGTCTTTTTTGGCGAAATCATTTATGAAGCTAAAAAACCCGAAAAAAATCAAATTTTACGTTGGATTTATGGGCAAAAAAGAGAAACTTCGGCTCTTTTATCTTCCAATTTATTAATCAAAAAAACTGTTTTTCTTCAGTTCCCTTTTGATGAATCGATTGTAAAATATGGTTATGAAGATTTGGCTTTCTTTTCTATTTTAAAGAAGAATCATTTTGAAATTATTTCTATACAAAATCCCACTTTTCATCTTGATCTAGAAACTTCAGAAATCTTTTTAAACAAAACAAAAACAGCTTTAGAAAATCTGGTTTTTCTTTACGATTCTAATAAAATTGAAGCCTTAGAAAGTAAAATTATAAAAGCTTTTGAACTTCTTAAAAAATTAAAATTAGTACGTTTTTCAACTTTTATATTCCAAAAAAATCAAACTAAAATTGAAGAGAATTTGCTTTCTCAAAAACCTTCTTTGTTTCTTTTTGATCTTTATAAATTGGGATATTTTTGCCTTTTAAAAACAAAAAATTAATCGTTTTTTACTTCTGTCAGATTTTCAAAAAAATGTTTCCACTGCTCCATTATTTTCTCTGCAGAATAATTTTCAGAAGTTTGTTTTGCGTTCTCTCCAAATGTTATTCTTAATTCTTCATTTTCAATTAAGGCCGAAAGTTTCTCAACAAACAACAAATCATCACGCTCTGGAATCAGAAATCCATTTGTATTATTTTTAATTATAGCTCTTGGTCCCGTTGGACAATCGAAAGCAATACAAGGCAAACCCAGTGCCATCGCCTCTATCAAAACCATAGGAAAACCTTCTGATCTTGAAGTCATAGCATAAATTGATGCTTCTAAATATTTCTCTTCGATATTTTTTACAAAAGGACAAACCGAAACTACTTCGGTCAAACTAAAATCTGAAACAATTGTATTTAAAGCTACTGATTGATCAGTGTAAATTTCTAAAATCCAATCTGGGTGTTTTTTATAGATTTCTCGCCAAATTAACAACAACCGAATCAAACCTTTTTCGAATGAAAATCTTGCTATAGCAATGACTTTCTTATTTTTTAAAGTTGAAAGTTTTTCAGTTTTAATCCAGGATGGGTTGGGAATTACAATTCCGTTTTTAACGTCCCATTCTTCTAAATTTTCTTCAGATAAAGCCACAATTTTAGTAAACTTTCGAACACCAAAATCTTTAAATCTGTATTTTATTTTTGAAATAAACTTCGATATAAAATCAGATTTTAAAGGATTTTCTTCTATAAATTTAGAGCCATGAATTTCAAAAACAATCGGAATTTTGGTCTTAATTAAAAAAGGAAAAATAAAAGCTTTTAAACCGTTGTCGGCGACCAAAATAATATCCGGATCAATTTCTCTTATTTTTTGATTGATCTGTTTTTTATAGGCTTTTAAAAACTGAAATGCATTTCCGTTTAAAATAATATTATGAAAGATAACTTTAGAATTAAAGTTGTAAAAAGGCAAATCTTCCACTTCATTTTGAGCTAAAATATGAACTTCATAATTAAAATATTCCACAAAATAATTGGCTTTAACAGACAAAACTCTCGAAACGCCGCCAGCATTTTTTATTTTCGGAACAATATAAAGGAGTCTCATTTTTTAGAATTCAAAAAGGTTTCATAATCCCGAATATAATCGGTTTCTTCAAAAATATCTGAAGCCAAAACCAGACAAATAGCGCCTGAAGAAAAATTCTCTAATTCTCTCCAAATGCCTTTTGGCAAATGAAGCCCAACGTTTGGTTTATTCAAAAGAAAGCTTTTTTTGCTTTTTCCGTCATTAACCGTTACTTCAAAACTTCCGCTTAAAGCGATTAAAACTTCGTGCTGTTCGATATGTGAATGCCCGCCGCGAAAAGCACTGCTTGGAACATCAAAAAGATAATAAACCCTTTTGAATTCAAACGGTAAAACGCCATTTTGAATAAATGCCAAATTTCCGCTCAAGTCTTCAACTACGGGAATTTTAAGTAATTCTATGTCTTCAATTGTTGTCATATCTTATTCTGCCTGCAATAAATTTAACCATTGCTGTCCAATCTTTTCTAATAAAAATGGTTCAATACTTTGGAGTGTGTTTTCTTTGCATTTTTGATACAAATTTGTATCAGAAACGAATAAATTTAGTGCTTCGCCCAGTTTCTCCCAATTTTGATTTTCGACTAAAATTCCATTTTCAAAAGAAGAAATCATATCTCTTGGTCCAAAATCGCAATCAAATGCAACAACCGGAATTTCGCACGCTAGAGCTTCTAAAATAACATTCGGAAAACCTTCATTTTTACTGCTTAAAACTAAAAATTTAGCTTTTCTTATATATTTAAAAGGATTGTTTTGATACCCAATAAGATGAACAAAATCCTGAATTTCAGATTCTGAAATTGCTTTTTGAAGTTTTGATTTTTCGCCGTTTCCAACAATTACCAAATGAATTTTCTTTTGGGATAAATCAGATTTTGCGTAACTCGAAACCAGTTTATCAAATTGTTTTATTTCATTTTCATATTGCCCAACTGCGATTATAAAATCAAAATTCAGATCAATTTCTTCATTTTGTTTTTCCTTAATTTCCTCATGATTTAACGGATTGTGAATCATAACAACATTTTTTAAATGATGTTTATTTTCAATCAACGTTTTCATTTCTTCTGTAATTGCCACATTTGCCCAACAATGATTGTACATCAATCTTGTTAAAACCGAATTATTGGGCATATAATGATCGATCAAAAAACTATGAACGGTAAAAATTGTTTTGGTATTATAAATAAAACGTGCCAAAATGAGTTCCTGAATGATCTTGGTTCTAAAACGAAAATCGATTATAAAATCAAAATTATTTTGGTTTAAATACGTTCTTAAAGCCTTTAAACGTTTGATTTTATTGAAAAGTCCATTTGTTTGATTTTTCAATAAACCCAGATTTACCAATTTTCCCGAATACGGAAAACTAACTTCATCCAGCACAATAATAATATCTACTTCAAAACCCTGACGTTCAAAAAAAAGAGACAAATTTGCCATTACTTTATCGCTGCCGCCTCCGCTCAGACGGTAACCAATTAAAGCAATTTTCTTTTTTTTGTGAGACAATATCATTGACGTTTTCTTATTTTCGTATCAAATATAACTTTTTAAAACAAAATGCAGGATAAATCATTGGTGACCATTATTTGCTTGTGCTACAATCATGAAAAATTTGTTGTAGAGAGTTTAATGTCGACTTTAAATCAGGATTATCCTTTTATTGAAGTTATTGTTGTTGATGATTTTAGCACAGATAATTCGAGAGAAATTATTCAAAATTGGCTTGTTGATTATCCTCAAATTCAGTTTATTAAAAACGAAACCAATTTAGGAAGTACCAAGTCGTTTAATAAAGCGCTAAAATTGGCGAAAGGCGATTATATTATCGATTTGGCTTGTGATGATCTTTTGCTGCCAAATTGTGTGTCGTTGCAAATAAAAGCCTTTCAGGAAAGTCAGTTTAAAAATCTTGCTGTTGTTTACGGAAACGCTGAATTAATTTCGGAAGATGGCAAACACGATTCTTATTTTTTTCCTGTAAATGAATCTAAAAAAACAATTGAAAACCGAGAAATTGGCGCTATTTATTTAAGCGTAATTTCTGGCGGAAACAGTATTTGTTCGGTTTCTTCGATGGTTAAAAAATCGGTTTTTGATGATTTGAAAGGTTATGATGAAAATCTGGCTTATGAAGATTTAGATTTTTGGATTCGCGCTTCCCGCAAATATGATTTTGATTTTATCGATGAAGTTTTGATTCAGAAAAGAATTTCAACAAACTCTTTAGGAACTCACTTTTTTCTTAAAAATGATTCAAGATCAAGAAAGATTAATTACTCTACTTATCTGATTATCAAAAAAGCAATTCAATTAAATCAAACAAAAGAAGAGCATAAAGCTATTTTGAAACGAATGCATTTTGAAATGATTTTGGCTTTTAAAACTTCTAATTATAAATTGCTGTCAAAATATATTCTTCTTGAAGTAAAGCAACGAATTAAAGTACTTTTTTAATAATATTTGTTTAAATCTGTGTGCAAAAATAGAACACGGATAAAACGGATTTACTTCGTAAAGACGCGGATTTATACGGATTTTTATCAATTTATTTAAAAGGTAAGAGAAAAAATCCGCGTAAATCTGCGTCTTCGCGATAGCGAATTCGTGCTATCCGTGTCCCAATCAAATCGTTAGGAAATCGTCTAATTGTTGTTTTTCTCCTTGCCAATCACGAGAAATATTAGTTCTGATTAGTTTAGCCGGAATGCCTCCTATTAATATATTATTTCCCCAGGAAGTATAATCTTTATTGCAAAAACAATTGGTGGTAATGGTACAAAAATCTGGCGTTATGGTATTTTTCATTATCGAAATTCTGCTTCCTCCATAATTGTAGTTTCCTATCAAAACAGGTCCTGTTTTTTGCTGTTTTTTGCCTGTATTTGTATCAATCATATCATGAAAATTGGTATCGATGATCTGGCTTTCAGCTCCCAAACGAACATAATTTCCTAAAACAACTTTTTCAAGACAAATTAGTTTTGCATTTGAAGCCATTGAAGACATGTTTCCAAATTCGCAATATCCATTTTCGCCAATGAAAACAAAATAGTCTTTTCCGAATTGCGCCTGACCTTTAAAAACCATTTTTCCCTGAATATTGATTTCTGCAATTCCACGATGTACTGTATTCAATTCATAAGGCTGACCAAAACCAATCATTCCTTTTATGATTTTTCCGTCAATTTGAATGTCACCAGTTATAGAAGTAAATTTTACTTTTCCGTAAAAGAAAACCGGAAGTTTTTTAGCCGTTTCAAAAGGGAATTTCTTAAAATTAAAATACAACGTTTTTATCCAGTTTACTTTGCAGTAAAACCTGAATTTATGATACTTTGAACGGCATTTTCTATAACTATTCTGAATCATTTTTATCTTTTTTTCGCTGAACAAATGACGTAAATATTTCGTTTAAATTGATCTTTTTATTCATTTGATTGATGCTAAAGATAACTGAAATAAGAACTAAAAGAGCTGTCAAACCGAATTTTAAAGCTGAAATAGAAATGTATTGAACAAAAAATGCGGAAATACAAATCGCAATACAAATCGAATATATTTTATAAAATTCATTTTCAAAATAAAAGTCATATCGGTTTTTAGTAATGATTTTTAGTCCAATAAAATGAAGAAAATAATACAGGCTAAAACTAAAACCTAAGCCTTCTAAACCATAAAAATAATAGCCCAAAATATTCATTATCAAAAACAAGACATTAAAACCAATAGCCGTTTTTATGAACATTTTTGAATCGCCTTTTGCAATCAAAATAAATCCCATTGACCAGGAAACAGCACGAAACAACATTCCTAAAATACCCGCACAAATCATGGGTAAAATGGTCTCAAATTTTGTCGTGTAAATTACTTTTACAATGATTGGGCTTAAAGCCAAAAACAAAACAATTATTGGCATTATAATCAAAATTGAAACAAAGGCTTGTTGCTGAACGCTTTCTCTAATTTTTTCATTATCAGAATTGATGGCGGACAATTTCGGAAAATAATCTGTGCTCATAACCGTAAAAATTATTCCGACATAAGAATTCAACAAGGTAAATCCGGCGTTGTAAAAACCAACTTGCTCTAATCCGCCCGTTTTACCTACATATATTTGAACAAAATAAGTTGATAAAAGCGTTAAAACACTACTTATTGTGAGCATAAAGCCTAGTTTGACAATCAGTTTTCCTTCTAGTAAAAAAGCAGAATTGTGTATTTTTTCTTTGTCAATTTTAATTTTATTCGAATAATAAAATGAAAAAATTAAGGACGAAATCGAAGCTATAATAATGGTTGGAAGTATGGCATCAATTTTTAAAAAGTAATACATCGGAATTGAAAAAAGCAATCCGAAAAAGTTTCCGTATAAATTGGCTTTTGCCAAAAAACGAAAAGAACGCAAACCTTGCAAAACGGCCAATTGTCCGGAACTTAATTGTTTAAATAAAATGGTAATAGAAAGAACGGCAAAAGCAACTGTTTGATCCGGATTTCCAAAAGTCATTATGCTTAAAGCTTTAGAAAATACAAAAGTTAAAACCATTCCTAAAATTCCGGTAAAAAAGACAATCTTTTTTACGATTTGAATTGTTTTTGAAACCGTTTTTAAATCTTCGTTTTTATAGTTTTCAGAGATATTTTTTACTGCGCTGGTTTCTATTCCCAATCCCGAAATACTGCTTAAAACTCCTAAAGTCGAATTGAGCAAAGCAATAATTCCCATTCCGGCGGGCCCGATAAAAACGGCTATTAATTTGGTTCTGACAATCGAAATTAAGATCGAAAAAAACTGAACGCCGCCAAAAAGCGAAGTTGTTTTTAGAATTTGCTGATATGATTTTTTATCAGACACGAATTAGTATTGGTTTAAAATCTTGATAATAAAATCAATTTCTTCTTCCGTTAAAATCGGACTAATTGGTAAACTCAAAACTTCATTGTGAATTTTCTCGGTTATCGGAAACGACAAATTATTCCATCCTGAAGTTTGAGAAGAAAATGCCTTTTGTTTGTGCGGAGGAACCGGATAATGAATTACGGTCTGAATATTATTTTGGGTTAAATAATCTTGTAAATTTTCTCTGTTTTCTGTTCTTATAACAAATAAATGAAAAACATGATTATCTGAATAATCCCAAAAGGGCAATAGTATTTTATTGTTTTTAATTTCAGACAAATAACGCTTTGCAATCGCTCTGCGTTTCTCGTTATCTGTATCTAAATTGGGTAATTTCAGGTTTAAAAAAGCGGCCTGAAGTTCGTCTAATCTAGAATTTACGCCAATATATTCATTATAATATTTTTTCTCTGATCCATAATTTCGAAGTGAAAAAAGCACTTTTGCCAATTCAGAATCATTGGTTGTGATTGCTCCGCCGTCGCCGAGACAACCCAGATTTTTTCCGGGATAAAAACTGTAAGCGGAGGCTGATTTTGAATTATTAATTATTAATTGTTGATTGTTAATCGTACCGTGTGATTGTGCAGCATCTTCAACAACAATTAAATCGTGTTGATTGGCTATTTTATTTATTTTTTCCATTTCTGCCAATTGTCCGTAAAGATGAACTGCTAAAATGGCTTTTGTTTTTGAGGTAATTTTTTCTTCAATCAAATCGGGATTTATGTTGTAGCTTTCTAATTTCGGCTCGACCAAAACCGGAATCAAATTTGCTTGAAGAATAGCTAAAATACTGGCAATATAAGTGTTTGCAGGAACGATAATTTCATCGCCTTTTTTAAGTTTTCCTAATTCGATATAACCTTTAAAAATCAATACCAAAGCATCAAATCCATTTCCTACTCCAATGCAATATTTGATTTGGCAATATTCGGCGAAAGCCTTTTCAAATTTTTCTGTTTCTTTTCCTAAAATATACCAACCGTTTTCTAAAACCAGTTTCAGTTTTTCCTGAAAGGCAGTTTCATACGGTTCGTTTATTTTTTTTAAGTCCAGAAATGAGATCATTTTATATCTATTTTATAAAAATCCTGATTGTAAACAGTACAACCGAGTTCTTCTTTTTGTTTCAAAAGTCCCGGATGATAACCTGATTCGTTTTCTTCATTTACAATTCCCATATCAAAAAAGTGTTTTCCTTTTCGTTTGTATTTATGGATTAAGTTAATGAATAAAAAATCGAGCGCTCTAAATTCTTCTCCAATTTTAGAGGTTGCTCCGTATTGCGATTTTACGACATTTTCTGTTTCAAAAATGGTAATTCCGGCAATTATTTCTTCATTTCTGTAAACGGAAAACTGTTTTATATTTTCAGGAAAATTTTGCTTCAAAAGAGTTATTTCTTCTTTGGTATGAACTGGTTTTGTGTTGAATTTCTCTAATAATCTTGGTTCTAAAACAAATTGCCAAAACGGTTGAAAATCTTGTTCTTCGATAATATCCAAATCGAGATTTTCGATTCTTCTGAAATGTTTTAGTTTGCTTTTAGAAATGTGCAAAGGCGATTGCAGATTAATTGCCATATTCATTTCTTTTCGATCCAGAACTGCATTTCTTTTAAATAAAAAAAAGTCGATTTCCTGATTTCCTTTCGAAAAATAAAAATCTGGAATTGGTTTATAATAAAAGGTTTCTATATCATTTTCTTTAAAAAAAGATAAAACCGAATCTAAAATTGTTTCGCCTTTTTGTGCATTTAATTTTGAAGTAAAAACAAAACCTCCGTAAGTAAGTCCCTGATGAGAATGTACCGATTTTCCTTTTTTGTTTGCCGGAAGAATGGCGCGTAGTTTTTCGTTTTCAAAAATTAAAAGCGAAAAATCTTCAAAGCGATCTTTATGGTATTCCATAAAGTCACGATGAAATAAAAACGTTGCATTTTTGGCCTGATTTAGAAAATCATTCCATAATTGATAATCGGTTTTGTGGTATTTTTTTACGGTATAGTTAGACATATCAATTATTTATGATCAAACGCTTTTAGATGCCATTTGTATTTTACTGCCATTAATCTTATTATAATAATGACCAGAGAGGTAACGAGATACAAAACATCATCGTGTAAATTTAGTTTTCTTAAACCAAAAAATACGATTCCGCCCAAAATACAAATTGTAGCGTAAATTTCTTCCCTGAAAACATTCGGGATTTCGTTGCATAAAATATCTCTTATAACACCGCCAAAACAAGCTGTCATGGTTCCAAGAGCGATACAAATTGCGGGATGAAGCCCAGTTAACAATCCTCTTTCTAAACCTATTAAGGTAAAAACTCCTAAACCAATTGTATCAAACAGAAATAATGAAGTTCTAAGTTTATCAAAACTTTTTCTGAAAAGAATAGCCAGAAAAAAACCTAAAATAATTACATACACATATTGCATGTCGCGCATCCAGCCCACTGGAGTTCTTCCTATTAA
>Ga0302347_1002967_pt1 | contig 15979 bp, 12 predicted proteins | sample PhyWR1_FD_202178 | JGI IMG/M metagenome (GOLD analysis project Ga0302347, IMG submission 202178) | Leaf surface microbial communities from wheat plants in UC Gill Tract Community Farm, Albany, California, United States - DLSL W.R1 (v2)... | ecosystem: Host-associated > Plants > Phyllosphere >...
GCTATAAAAATTATATTCTGAATTGCTTACTACCTTCCTCCAGAATTCCCAAAACATCTTCAGGACTCTCCTATTTCTTCTTCGGATTCTTAAAAGAAAAAACAATTTTCCCTATCGTCTTATCAAAACTAATATATCCCTGATAAGTCTTGCCTTTTTTACTTTCCAGCCCCTTGATATAAGCAATCTCCCCTGCTTTTAATTTATCCATCTGCCATTGGCGAAGCTTAACACCCCCTGAAATGCGCAGGAACTTCCCTTTCAGAATGATATACTTCACTAAAACCAACACCTTTAAACTTATTCTCAAACAAAAACTCCACCCATTGCCTATCCGCATTGAACTGTACCGTAGCAGAAAAGAACTTTCCTTTCTTCGACACCATATTTTCAATAAACAAAGGTTTACCATCACGAAGCACCCGCTTCTGTTCCAAATCCAGTCTCACGCCGCAAAGCACATCAGTAATTCTCACAAATTCCATCCTCAAAGAAATCAGCTCATTGGTCAGCCTGTCCAAGCTTATCAATGAAGGAATTATCTCGCCCGTAGCCGTATCAATAAGATCCACCACTCTGCCCATATTCCCACAGGTCAAAAGGTTAACCTTTTCCTCTTTCGTAAACTTATGACCCTTAAATTTCTTTCTGAAATCCACTTTCTTACAAACCCGATGCACCTTAACAATCAACTCCCCATCATCATTAATCCGCAACTGCAGACGTGCATCAATTTGACTAACCGTTTCCCCATCATTAAAAAGTATCGGAATCAGCATCGGTGTCTTATACCCTTTAAACAGAGCATCCAACGCACCTATCTCTTCCAATTTTTCCCTGTCCAGCCCCATTTCAGCTATCGTGTCCCAAGGAACATCTTCTATCTGATAGCGATACTGCGAACGATTTCGGATCATAGACGACTCTTCATTTTCACCATTCTTCACAACAGCAGAATCTCTTTCAGCAGACTTCTGATTTCTGGCATTATCTACCGCTTCAATTGAAACTTCGTATGCTTTCAGATCCTGTCTTTCAACATCCGATGAATCAGTAATATATTCCTGTAAGCCTTTTGCAGTCTCCTGCGCCTCAAATTCCCGCACTTTAAAAAATGAATATTCAGAGGGGTCTTTGAGCTGATGGTAAAAATCTGAATAGAACTCCATAAAATTATGAGACGATTCAATTCGCATTACTGCATCAAAATCATTGTTGTCAGGCTGAACATCGATAAGATTGCCGTCGTTTGTGATTGCCTGAACAATTCCGACAGAATTACTGCTGTGACGAAGCACCAATAAGGTACTTGCACCTTCATTTGTTGTATTGATAGTAGTATTCATAATATAATTTGGTTTTATTTGTCTGTAACTTGTACGTTGATTGTTAGATCTTTAAAATGCTTTCTGTCAGCCGACGAAAAATGAGTTTCTGAAACTCTCGAGCTCATTTTAAAATTCAGAAGATCAGACTCAGATCATCCCCTCATCCGCAAAAGAAAAATGTGAATCCGAAGTCAGGATCACATGATCCAGCAACGACATACTCAGAATCTTTGCCGCCTCTTTAATCTGCGCAGTGATCTTAATATCAGCAATCGAAGGTTTCAAATTTCCCGAAGGATGATTATGGGAAACAATGATCCCCGAAGCATTGCAAAGGAGTGCCGCCTGCATAATGATTCTCACATCGACCAAGGTCGCAGAAATCCCGCATTCCGATATTTTCTTAATTCCCAGCACCTTATTCGCTTGATTCAGATACAGCGCAAAGAAAGATTCCCTATAATCCATTTCCTCCGCATCAAAATGCGCCCTGAAAATATCTACTGCATCCATCGACGATGATACAGACCTTTCACAATTTCCCTTTCTTGAATAGCTCAATTTAATTTCGTTCACAATATTAAAATTCATGTAGTTCGCTCCGAGTACGGCGGAGACCTGTTTTTCCCGCACTTGCCATCAAAAATCTTTTGACTGTAATTGCAGATTGAAGGAAATCTTGACCTTTTTCTATTCTTTATTTCATTGTTCCATCGGAGGAACTGGTCTAAAATAAATTGGATGAATTGTCTTATAAATAAGTTGGATGAATTGATTTATCATAAGATCAAATAAGCTTATTTATATCTAAAGAATAATAAGGATCAAAATTTCAATGAACTGCATTTGCATCTTGTGAGGTTTCTGACTTTTTCTATGCGGATAACCATTCAGGCAGGCACAAGGAAAACTGCAATCAATACCTTGAAAACAATAAGAAAGAACATTGATGAAAGCTTGAAATATTTTTGCGGAGGTTCTGGAATCTCCGATTCCGGATACCCAAAAAGATTTTTTTCCGAAGGGACCATGGAATATATTTGCTATAGAAAATCAGTTAGCCTCATATGGAAACAGTATCACAGAAATATGATGTGTTTTCTGTAATTGAAAAATAAAAAGTTGTTTCAATGAAAGTAAAGCTACAATGATAAAAAATGCACGGGGATAATATGTTAATATTGGAGATTTTAAATACTATTCGAACCACCTATTATTTTGTAATATTAATGGGTATCCAAGAATGTAGTAATTATTGGATGAGCATTTGAAACTTCCTGTTACATTCGAAACTTTAGATTTCAATTTTTAAATTGATGTGTGAGGTTAGTAAAACCCTTGTTTTATCAGAGTTGCTGACACCAACAAATAAAAGATTAGTCGATATGAAGGACTCAAAAATAAATATTTAAGCAGAAACGATTAAAGCATCAAAATAGATTTTATATTAGCTGTAGAAAAAGCTTTTCAAAATTTATATAGACCACAAAAAAACGCCTAACATCTATTAAACTTAGTAATTTTCTTCAGTTGTTTAACAGCATATAGTCAGACAACAAAAAAATTAAGTGTCCCAGAGAAAGACTTTGAGAAATTTTGGACAACTTTTAAAGATAACTATGCTTTTTTCAAATTGAAAGGGGTTGATTGGGATAGCACCTATTTGAAATATAAACCTTTGGTAACGGACAAGACAGATGAAAAAGAACTTATATCAATCTTTGGGCAGATGGTTGATCCTCTAAAAGATGGGCATATCACAATTTCAAAAGGCGAAGAAGTACTTTATAAAGTTAAAAAACCATCATATTTCCGGCAAGAATTCAAAGGCCTTGAAAAAGAATTTTGGCAGACTGTAAACAAAACTTTGGTGAAAAATAATTTCGGAGAAATAAAGGGCGTTGGTCCCGTTTTTAAAGACGAGAACTTATACTATTTTTCAGAAAATACAGAATTTGGTTATATAAGAATTTCCAGATGTTTTGCAAATCCTGAAAGCTTATTTGATGACCGTAAAGAAATTGAAGACACAAAATTAATGCTCGAATTATTTGACAGTTTGTTAAGTAAATTCTCAAACAAAAAAGCACTTATTATTGACATACGGGGAAATGGCGGCGGACACGGTGGAATTGAACTGGCAAGCAGATTTGTAAAAATTAAAAGACTCACACATTACAAAGCAGTACGGCAAAAAGGTGGCTATGATAACTTTTCAGCACTTGAACCCAAATATATTGAACCAAATAAAGGTGTACAGTTTTTAAACCCCATTATTATTTTGACCAATGATAAGACGGCAAGTTCCGCAGAAGATTTTACCATTTCGTTATATCAACAATCAAATGTAACGACAATTGGAGCCAACACTTCGGGAATGTTATCGGATATGTTTGGAGCCGACTTATCAAATAAAATTTCGTTTACACTTTCAAATCAATCCTATCTCTCAACGGATAAAGAGATTTTGGAAGACATTGGAGTTCCTGTTGAAATTGAGATTAAAAATTCAAAAACTGATATAACAAATGAACAAGACCCAGTAATAAATGCAGCAATCGAAATATTAAAAGAAAAAAAATAGGCGGTTAACAGCAGTTTAGAAAAATGGATAGTTTAATATTGAACTATCCATTAGTTTATCAATGAGTTTAGTAGTAGTAACCATTGCTGGGTACTAGATTTCGCCACTTCGTGAAGTTTATAATATTTCTAGACTTGTTGACTTGTTTTACTATAAAAGTACATCCATAAAATCTTCGAGCGTCTTGCTGAATGAGCTTAAAACTAAACCATCAAAGATATTTCAATTTTACAATGGTAAAAACTAAAGGAAAGGTAAACCAAAAACAGGTTACATAGATTTAATTAGCCAAATCATTATTTTCAATTTTTCTTCTTATACTTTTCATGTCATCTCTAAGTTTTCCGAACTTATAAGTGACATTGACACCGAATGACCGATAATAGTCCCTTATATAATTATTCTGATAGAAATCTGTTCCATTAGTTTCAGTAATTGCTTTTCTAAATTCATTAAACGGATTGTTGATATACGCTGAAAAGGAAAGCTGGTTATCCAAAATGCTTTTGCTGAAACTGAATGATGATCCTGTAAAAGCATTGGTCGAACTTTGAAGCCCGGCAGGCATTTTACTATTTAATTCGAGATTTGAATTGACGTTCCAGTTATTTTCAAACTGATAACTAGCGGAAAAAAAGATATAATAGGTGAAAAGATTATTTTCAACTTCACTACCATTCACTTTTCCATTGATGAAGAAAAATGCTGAATTTCCATTGACACTTAAAGTTAATTTTTTTGTTACTGGATAATTTAGATTGTAATCCAAACCAAGTCGGCTTGCCCTGCTAAAGTTTTCATAGGTTGTTTTGGTAATATTTGTCGAAGAATCATACGTTGAAACTTTCAGATCGATTTTGTTTGAAAATGAATAACCCAATCCAAGGTTGAAATTGATCTTATTGTTATAGGAGTAATTGGCTATCAAATCATTGTTGACAACAGGTTTCAGGTAAGGATTGCCACTAATTTGAAAATAAGGATTTGATTTGTTCACAAATGGATTCAGACGGTTGATTCCCGGTCTTTTAATCCTCTGCGAAAACCCGAAATTGATTCCGTGGTGTTCTTTCCAGTTCTTACCTATGGAAATATTGGGGAGGAGATTAAAATAATTCTGAGCAACTTCTGTATTGGTCGAGGTAAAATTGACATTCGTATCGGTATTTTCTAATCTTAATCCCGTCTGGAAATTCCAGTCGAACAAACTGAACTTTGTGGTTACATAAGCGCCATAAATATTTTGTTGGTTTAAGTATTCATCGGAGTTTAAAAGGATTTCCGGAACCGAAGCATATTGACTGCTGTTTTTCCTGATTATCGCCTTCAGACCAGTTTCCAGATAGACTTTTTTAATGTTCCTGACAAAGTCAATTTGCAAGGTATTTTCACTGTTTTTATTGTGATTATTCTGGCTAATATTACTGGAAAAATAAGTCATTCTATTCTGAAAATCCGTCAAACTATTGATCTCGTTATTATAATTATTGAATCTGTAAGATAAAGTCAAAAGCTGGCTTTTATCTTTTTTAAAGCCAATCTGATAATTTGCCGAAGCCTCAAAACCCTGTCCTTTGTTGTCAGAATTGTTGATAGAATTGATATCTTCTGCGAGATCATTCTGTTGGTGAAATTGAGAATCAAAACGATCTTTTGATGAGCTATTGGCGAAATTTGAACCCAGCTGAACATTCAAAAGATTCAGACTGTCGATTTCATAACTGGTATTGACGCTGAAATAGCCGCCGCTACCTTTGCTTGAATTTTTTCCATTTTGCTGTAAATTATTGAAAGCTGTCTGTTGTGAATTTTCATAAATGATTTCAGGATTCTTTCTAAGAAAACCACCTCCGTAAGCCGAAATTCCTAACTTATTTTGTTTAATATTCAAAGAAAATCCCGCGTTCTGTTCCTGTTTTGGAAATCTTGAACCCAGATTTACGGTTGCGTTGTAGCCATCTTTCATTTTCTTTGTTGTAATAATATTGATAACACCGGAAGCACCTTCTGCATCGTATTTTGAAGACGGATTGGTGATGATTTCGATATTCTGAATCGTGCTTGCTGGCATACTTTTTAGAACATCCTTGGGATTAGTGGTAAGAAGCTGAGTTTCTTTCCCGTTGATCAGAATTTTAAAGTTGGTATTCCCTTTAAACATGATGTTTTCGTTGGCATCCAGAGATAAATAAGGCATTTTTCTCATCATCTCCAGAAGATTTTTAGATTTGCTTTCCGGATCTGACTGAACATTATAGACCAAGCCATCAATCTTTGTTTTAATCAGTGGCTTTTTTCCATCAATGACAACTTCTGTAATAGAAGTTTCCTTTTGAGGTATTAAAGAATCTTTCACTTTTTCCTGAGCTTTAAAATTGCCTGATAAAAGGATAATGGAAAACATCGAAATTATTTTATTTTTCATAAGTTTTGTTTTGAAATTTGGACATACGAATCCTTAGAACAAAATTTTTGTTCTTAAAAAGTTGAATTTTATTATTGATTATTTAGGGAGCTACTACTTCTGCTGATTCTTCATCAGGAAGTAATAGGCAAAGAAACCGAGTGATACAGAGACAGTCATCACACCATAAGGCAGCGGCGAATTTCCATTATAAGGAACAAATTCCAAAACAATAAGCCCGATTCCGCCGAAGAACAGAATAAATCCCCATTTCAGCATTTCGGAACCAAAACCTGTCAGATTATTGAGTATGTGAAACATCTTATCATCAATATTATCTCTGTTCAAAATCTTCTTTTTAACATCATAATTTGTCAAAACTATTATTACGACGGAGATTGCAATAAGTATTGCGATCATGACTATAAAGGGTGCAATTTGTTTCATTATAAATGATTTTAACCAATAGACAAAGAAATGTAATTCAGGTTACAAAATTTAAAATATATTAGATATTTGTAACCGTTCTTAAAAATTACTGTCTAATTGAATATGTTCGACGAGGAAAAAGTCATTTCTGATATTTTAAAAGGCAACCTGAAAATTTTTCAGCTGGTTGTGAAACAATATCAGAATCTGGTCTACTCTATTTTGAACAGAATTCTGACCAATGATGAAGATATCGAAGATGTTGGTCAGGAAGTATTTATTAAAGTTTTTGAAAACCTGAAATCATTCAAAAAAGAATCTAAATTATCAACTTGGATTGCTAAAATTACTTACAACATTGCAATTAATTATCTCAAAAAAGAAGTCAAAAAAAAATATGACAATCTAGATGACAGTATCGATTTTCAGTTCTCTTCGGAAACCCCGGAATCTAAACTGATTGGGAAAGAATTTGACACATATCTGAATAAATTGATCCGTGAACTTCCATTGCAATACAGAACGGTGATCACGCTCTACCATTTGGATGAACTGAATATTCAGGAAGTTCAAAAAATCACAAAATTTCCGGAAGGAACGATAAAAGTTTATCTCCTCCGGGCTCGAAAATTATTAAAAGAAAAATTACAGAAAGATGGATATCCCTACTAATAAAATTACCGAGGAATTAAAAGATAACAATGATTACCTTAATGTCTCAGAAAATGAATTGCAAGTTTATGATTATCTTGACCGTCATCTTGAAAAAGTTCATACCAACAGTTTCTCATCAGGATTCTCAAAAAATGTTCTTAAAATAATCGAAGCTAAACAACATCGTTTGTTTAAAATCAAGATTTACACTTTCGCGATCTTTTTTGGCCTCATAGCAGTTTCGCTTTTTAGTTTTTTAATTGATTCAGAATTCATTGTAATGATATCCGCAACATTTATAAAGTATAAATCGACTGCTATTTTTGTCATCCTTATTGTTTTTTCGATACAGTTTGGGGGAAGACACGTGAATCAAAGTAAAGATATTATTTGATCATGTTGTTGCAGACTACTATAAATGTTGCTATATGCTTAGTGAAAATTAAGCAAAAACGATGTAATAGATTACATCATCTGGCTGTCTTAAATTCAAATCATATATAAATCTACACAATGTTAAAAATTAAAAAAAATATCAAAGCCGCATCTATAAAAAAGTTATTACTGATTTTTCTCCTTAGTTTTTCTTACTTGCAAAGTTTTGCGCAAGTATTTGAAGTAAGTTTTTCTCCTTCAATGTATAACGAAAAGTTTACTGGAAATATAATTGTTTACCTTTCAAAAGATAACAAAGAACCAAAAGATGGCGCGGTGGGAGTGGATTTATTTCCATGTTTTCGCAAATCAGTTAAAAATCTGAAAGCTGGAGAATCTGTTACGATTGATGATACTGCAATCTCATATCCTACCACAATTTCCAATATAGAGCGTGGAGAATATTATGTTCAAATCGTTTGGGACCGAAATCTCGGTGGCAGACAAATATCACAAAGTGCCGGAAATCTTTATAGTAAAACAATAAAATTAAATTTGACTAAAAATTACACTGAAAATTTTAAAATCAATGCTACCGAAATTGTTCCCGATTCAAAACCTTTTAAAGACACTCAGTATGTTAAAGAATTGAAAGCGCCTTCAATTTTACTAAGTAATTTTCACAAAAAACCAATGTCGGTAAATGCTGCAGTGATTTTGCCGGTGGAATATTACACAGAACCGCAAAAAAAATTTCCTGTACTATTTATAATATTTGGATATGGCGCTGATTATCGCGGCGTTGCAGGAGACAATACACCAAGCGTAGCAGTCGGAGAGATTCCATTTATTAAAGTCTATTTAGATGGAAATTGTGCTTTAGGTCATTCTGTTTACGCAAACAGTGACAATAACGGTCCTTGGGGAGACGCACTAGTCAAAGAATTTATTCCGATGCTGGAAAAAAAATACCGTTGCAATGGAGCGAATTTATTAACAGGACATAGCAGTGGTGGTTGGAGTTCGCTTTGGCTACAAACGCAGTATCCTAAAACTTTCGCAGGTTGTTGGTCTAGTTCACCAGATCCGGTTGATTTTGAAAATTTTCAGGAAGTTGATCTTTATAGACAAAAAAATATATTTTATAATGATAAAGGAGAGCTAAATTATATGGGAACCATTGCAGGGAGATTCCCGTGGATGAGCATGAAAAACTATTATCAAATGGAAAAAGTAATTTATCGGGGCGAACAGATGCATTCTTTTAATGCCGTTTTTAGTAAGATAAAATCTGATCGTAGTGCAGAAAATCTTGTTAATAATGAAACTGGGGATATAGATCAAAACGTGTTTTCAAACTGGAAAAAATATGACATCTCCGCTTATCTCATCAAAAACTGGAGAAATTTAAAAGAAGATTTAGAAGGAAAAATTCGTATTTCTGCTGGAAATCAGGATAATTTCTTATTGGATAAATCGGTAAAATTGATGGAGAAAAAAATGAAACCCCTAAATATTTCTGTAAAATTTGAATATTACAACGGTGACCATTTTACGGTTGGAACTCCAGAATATAGGGGGGATGGATATCAATTTCTAAAGGAAAAATATCTGGAATGGCTAAAGAAAAATAAATTTGATTAGTAATAAAACAAAGTTAACTGTCTATCATATAATTGAGTGGAAAGCAAACATTGGGAGAAAATATTGGTGACCTCACAGGAGTAGTTGTTGCTCACGCAGCCTATCAACTCTATCCTAAAGATCATCCAGATGAAAAGAAAAAACCTCAATTTTTTCACACCCGATCAAAGATACTTTTTGTCTTTCGCACAAGTAAACAGAAGCCTTTATACTTCGGAAGCATACAGGCTAAGTGCTGAGAAAGATTATCATGCGCCTGCCCAATTCCGGGTAAATGGTGTTGTAAGAAATGTTGATGCATGGTATCAAGCATTTAATATCAAAAAAAATGACAAGCTTTATCTTAAACCATCAGACAGAGTAAAAATTTGGTAGTGATTATGGAAAATAATTAAATTTTCAAATGTCAGTTCTTGAGAACATCATATTTACGGTATAATACAATGGCCAGCAATCGTAAATCAATTTACAGTGCTCTTGCCGCCTACCTGCTCACTGCATTGACAAAGTTAATTGCAAAATTTTAACGAACTGCAATTTCATATTGTGAGGTTTATGACTTTTTGTATACAAATTACCATTCAGGCAGGCACAAGGAAAACTAAAATTAATTCCTTAAAAACAACAAGAAAGAACATTGATTGAAGCCTGAAATATTTTTGAAAAGGGTTTGGGGTCTCCGATCACGAATACCCAAAAAGATTTTTTTTCGCAAAGACCACGGAATAGATTTATTATAGAAAATCTCTTAAGATCATATAGATCTACTGAACGTTGAGATCGCTTCCTTGATAGATTTTGAATCAATCGATACTAGATAATCAATTTCTAGGCAGGATTGAGCGTCTTAATTATTCAAAAAAAAAAAAAATAAATCATAATTTGTTTTCACTAAAACCATTGAGATCTCTATGGTATATTATCATCAATGTAACAGACTGATAATCTAAGTTGTCATTATAAGCAAAAGAATATTTTATGAAAAACTCCCTTTACATTACTCTGTTTCTGGTAGCAATTTCCTTCTCTCAACACTTATTTGGTCAGAGCCCTAGTGATAGCATCGACCTTTTCATCAAAGAGAAAATGACGCAGTTGAAGATTCCCGGGCTTCAGTTGGCAATTGTAAAAAATGGAAAGTTGGAAAAACTAAGCTATTATGGTCTTGCCAATATAGAACACAATGTACGCACAACTTCTGAAAGCATATTTTCGATCAATTCGATGACCAAAGCCTTCGTGGGAGTAGCTATTATGCAACTACAGGAGCAGGGGAAATTAAAGGTAGACGATCAGATCTCCCAATACATCGATGATATTCCAAATGAATGGCGGAAAATTTCCCTTCGTCAATTGTTGGGCAACATCTCCGGACTCCCCAACAACATCAATGAAAAAGAACAGGTTATCGGAGATGGCACAGAAGAAAACAATTGGGAGATGGTGAAAAAACTGCCAATGGAATTCAAACCGGGAGAAAGATTCAGTTACAACCAGACGGGCTATTACATTCTTGGGAGGATCATCACTAAACTAAGCGGTCAACATTTTACAAAATTTATAGAAGATAACCAATTTAAGGTTGCAGACCTGGGTTCTACACAGTTCGGTGATTCTAATGATATCATCCCAAATAACGCAGGTGCATACTCTACTATTGTCAATGTTGACGGTAAATGGATCAATGATGGAAAATTGCATAATGCCTTTGCCACTTTCCCCATATTCTTCAGAACTGCAACAGGTATTATTTCCAACTCGGATGATCTTGCAAAATGGCTGATCGCATTGCAAAACGGAAAACTTTTAAGAAATAAAACCAGCGTGAGTGAGCTGTTCACTTCTGTCAAGCTTAACGACAGTCATATTGATGGCTTTAACAAACTGACCAATGGTTATGCTTTAGGATGGCCGACAGTGGTCAGAGATGAACATCCGGCAGCAGCTCCTGTCGGCGGTATGCGTTCGGCATTGTTTGTATATCCTAACGATCAACTCTCGATCATTGTTCTGACCAATCTGCAGGGTTCCAATCCAGAGTGGTTCATTGACGAGATTGCAGGATTTTATTTTCCGGACATGAAGCTTAAAAACGGTTTTGGACTGAGTAAAAACCTTAAACAATTACGTCAGGAACTAATCCACAGCAAATTTAAAAACAGTTTTAAGATCTACTCAGACATTAAGCGCAGTAATAAAGATTATCATTTGTCTGAAGATGAGGTGAATTCCTGGGGATATCAACTCTTAGAGCAAAATAAGAAAAATGAGGCGTTAGAAGTTTTTCAATTTAATACTTTATTGTATCCTAAAAGTTCAAATGTCTACGATAGCTATGCTGAAACACTTGAATTGACTGGAAATCGTAAGGAAGCCATCATCAATTACAGAAAATCGCTTGAACTGAATCCTGCAAACAGCAATGCAAGCCAATTTTTAGAAGACAAAAAATAATTGAAGTTTAACTGTTATTCATACAGGCACAAGGAAAACTGTAATCAATTCCTTGAAAATAATAAGAAAGAACATTGATGAAAGCCTGAAATCTTTTTGCGGAGGTTCTGGGATCTCCGATCCCGAATACCCAAAAAGATTTTTTTTTCCGCAGTGACCACCGAATATATTTGCTATAGAAAATCAGTTAGCCTCACGAGGAATTATGACGGTTGAAATGATCTGTACATTACAGATCAATAAATAAGAAAGAATGTTTTTAAGAGATGCAGTAGAATATGTATTTATACAGGGTCAAGAGCGTCTTTAAAAATCACTAAAGCCCAGGGAATGAATTTAATGGTTTACTAAATCTGCCTCTCAAATATACGCTCAGAAATAAGATATTGATAAATTATTTTTCTCTGATGATGTAATAAAAAGTCAGTGATGATTGTCTTAACGTTATGAGAATCTATTTTTTACTCCTATTTCTTTCGCTACAGCTATCAGCACAGCAAACGAATCCCGGTGTTGATGAAATCATCAACCGTGAAATGAAAGAAAGAAAAATCCCGGGACTGCAATTGGCAGTTGTACAAAAAGGGAAAATTGTTTTAAGAAACTCGTATGGAATTGCAAATCTGCAGGACAATATTCCTGTACGCAATACGACTATCTTTCCTATCAATTCTAACACAAAGGTCTTTACCGGCGTTGCCATGATGCAGTTGGTCGAACAGAATAAGATCAAATTAAATGATCCAATCAATAAATATTTAAACGATCTGCCGGCTGACTGGCAGAAAATTACCGTTGACCAGTTGCTAACTCATATTTCAGGATTACCTGAAATATTGAAACTTCTTGATCCGATGACCGGGAATATAGGAACTTTAAAAACTGAAGCTGCAATTTGGGAGAAACTCAAGACACTACCTCTGGAATTTAAAACAGGAGAACAATTCAGTTATAATCAAACCAATTATTATTTGCTGTGGAAAATTATAGAAAGGCTAACCAACAAACCTTTTGCAGCCGATTTTGAGACTAATCAGTTTAGAATTGCACATCTTAAAAATACGGTATTTGGAGACTCAAGAGATATTATTCCGAACTATGCACCATCTTACCGTTACAATAGTTTTTTTGACGGTAGAAAAGGTGAAGCGAAACTGACCAATACCTTCACGGAATTTCCTGACTTCACCCGCACAGGAGCCGGCCTAAACAGTACTTCTGAAGATATTGCGAATTGGATCATTACTTTGCAAAATGGCAGGTTATTTCAAAAATCATCAACACTGGATATGATGTGGTCGCCAAGTACATTCAATAATGGAACTCCTACCAATTGGGCACGTGGCTGGGGCATTACCAAATTTAGGAAAAGTCACAAAGCGATTGGAATGTCTGGCGGAAACAGATCTGTGATAATGGTATATCCGGACGATAATTTGGCAATCATAGTATTGACCAACCTTGCAGGAAGTTCTCCTGAAGATTTTATTGAAGAGATTGCAGGATGTTACAACCCTGGTATAGTAAAGGCCGATCCGTTAACCTATTTAAGAAAAAACCTGAGAGAAAAAGGATTTGATAAAGCGATTGAATTTGTAAAAAAAGAACAAAAAGCTAATCCTGAATTTGACCCGAAAGAAGATGAACTGAATAGTTGGGCATACCGAATGATGTCAAATAATCAACAGAAGGAGGCTTTGGAGATCTTCAAACTGAATGTTTGCCTATTCCCAAAAAGTTGGAATACCTATGACAGCTATGGGGAGATCTTATTGAAAATGGGTGATAGGAATAAAGCCATTGAAATGTACAGAAAATCCATTGATCTAAATCCTGATAATGAAAACGGCAAAAAAATTCTCACTGAAATAACCGCTAAATAAAACTTTGAATACTTTCAACGTTTAGAAGAAAAAACAATGCAGCAAGTTGTCTTTTATAAATTTCTCTAGTTTTAATGCATCTTAAAAATTTCTTATGAAACAGATTTCTTTACTATTTGTCATCCTCACAATCCTTTCCTGTTCAACCAAAACTTCTGTGAAAAGTGATTTTGATTATAAAAAAATTGAACAGGTAGCTGACTCTATTCAAATTGAAAACATTACCGTCAAAAACCTATTTAAGTATCAAATATTAGCTCACCAGTCCACAATTTTTGACTCAACGATGATAGACAGAAATGTATACAAACCTCATCAAAAATTATGGGACAGCTGCTACGGTGTGATCTTCGGAGATGAGAACGGGAAAAAATTCAACAATCCTACTGGAATGATCAAATGGAACAGGACATTGCTTTCCAACGACAAACAAGATTTGATAAAAAGAACAAAGCTAATAACAGACATCAATTTAAACAAATTGATCAGGAAAAACCTGCGTAAATTCAGTCAGCTGGTCCCTTATCAACCCAAGGCAAAATTAAGTTTACTTTTTACACCGATCACAGGTATCGGTTTTGGGGGTTGCAATGCTGAACAATTTGCCCTTGAAATAAATAATCCTAGTGTCGATGTTGAGTATACCCTCACGAAAGGATTACCCCACGAATTCAATCATCTGGTTTATGAAAAATTCAGAAGTGCTGATCCGGATAGGGAATCAGCATTAAGCCAGACGATCGATGAGGGTTTTGCCTGTTATTTTACTTATGTTTTTTTCGACAGAAAGATTTCACAATACGAGGCAGTGGAAAACATGAGTCAACAACAATGGGATTGGTATATCAAAAATGAGAAGGAAATATTTAATAAAGTAAAAGAGTTCTTTTCGGATACTTCAGGGAACAATCCATTGCTCAGGAATGATAGAGTTAAATTGTTTCCCGACGCACCAAAAACTCTGAATTATTGGTTAGGATTCAGAATAGTAACCAAGTATGTTGAAAAACATGGAAAGGATTCCTGGAAGGATCTTTATACCCTGTCTGCAAAAGAAGTTTTATCAAAAAGTGGTTATGAAGAATATATTGACAACCTATAACTGCAAAAGATAAAACTGATCAAATTGAAAGATGCTGTCCAATGTCAATTGGATGAAACAAATATTTGATAAGAAAATATTTCACTAGATTGATCAAGCCTTTTTTTTATAGTTTTACAAAATGAATCCGATCTATGACGAGTACCATGTCAATCAAAGCAGAAAGGAGGCGATAGATAAACTGAATGCAGTAACAGTAAGGATTGGGTATCCGGCGGTTTGGCGCGACTACTCGTCACTAAAAGTCCATGCAAAAAACCCAATTGGCAACGAACAGCTGATCGCAAAAACTAATTGGGATTATGAAAGATCACTTCTTGATAAAAAATTCACCAGTAAGGAATGGTATCAGATGCCGCAGACTGTTGATGCCACAAGCAGTAAACTATACAATTCGATCGAATTTCCTGCCGGTATTCTGCAGCCTATTTTCTTTGATCCTTATGCAGATGCAGCGGTTAATTTCGGTGCAATAGGCGCTACCATCGGGCACGAGCTGGGACATTGTTTCGACGACCAGGGCTTTCAGTTTGACGGTAATGGTGTGATGAGGGATTGGTTGACACCGGAAACAAGAAAACAATTTGAAAATCGAACTCAGCTTTTTATTGAACAATACGACAGTTTTTCTCCTTTAGAGGGAATTCATTTGAATGGAAAACAAACATTGGGAGAAAATATAGGTGACCTGACAGGAGTTGTTGTTGCTCACGCAGCCTATCAAATCTAGCTGGAAGATCATCCGGATGAAAAGAAAAACCTCAATGGCTTTACTCCCGATCAAAGATACTTTTTGTCTTTCGCACAAGTAAACAGAAGCCTTTATACTCCGGAAGCATACCGGCTAAGTGCAGAAAAGGATTATCATGCACCTGCCCAATACCGTGTAAATGGTGTTGTAAGAAATATTGATGCCTGGTACAAAGCTTTTAATATCAAACAAAATGACAGGCTTTACCTTAAACCAGCAGACAGGGTAAAACTTTGGTAGTGATTGTGAAAAATAATTAAGTTTTTGAATGTCAGTTCTTTAAAACATCATATTTACGGCATTGTAGCAATTATTTCATACATTCATCCTAATCAATTGAGTGTTTTATCTGAACATATAAATAATACCTG
>Ga0302347_1002968_pt1 | contig 15972 bp, 19 predicted proteins | sample PhyWR1_FD_202178 | JGI IMG/M metagenome (GOLD analysis project Ga0302347, IMG submission 202178) | Leaf surface microbial communities from wheat plants in UC Gill Tract Community Farm, Albany, California, United States - DLSL W.R1 (v2)... | ecosystem: Host-associated > Plants > Phyllosphere >...
GTGTTTGCGCAGTAGCTGTAAATGCTGATACCCGCAGGTTTGTCCGCAGCGCCATTGGCCGCCATAGCCACCAGACCGTCAATGAAATCTGTGGCCTCATCCGGGATTGGCAGCGGGTTCCAGCGCAGGCGATTGGGGGTTACCGGGCCCAATCCGCCGCCGCCCAGTTGCCGCCCGAGCTTGACGAATGCCGGGTGGTTGGCTGATGGCTTGATCCGGTACATCCAGGTGCGGCGCGATTCGCTGCGTGCCATGGTGAACGCGGTACCCGACAACAACTCGGTGTACAGGCCGTAGGGGACTTGTTGCGGGGAGTTCTGGCCGACCGGCAACGCGCCGGGCAATGCTTCGCTGCTGAATTCATTGCCAAACCCGGATTGATACACGAGATCGGACAAAGACGAGTCGAGGTTCATGGCGCCTCCAGTGTGGAGAATACAGCTGACTGCGCCAGGCCCGAAAACAGCTTGCGCGTCGCTGCGTTATTTTTATCGTAATTCAATTACGCATAACGTAATTTGATTGGTATTAAGCGTCAAGCTATAAAGACGCCCATTCGTCCCGAGATCCCAGCAGCCCATGGAAAAGCCACGCAGCAGTAACGACAGCACTGGCAAACAGAAAGTGCGCTCCGCCGAAGTCGGCACTGACATCCTCAAGGCCCTGGCCGAGCTGTCACCTTCCACTTCCCTGTCGCGTCTGGCCGAGCACGTGCAAATGCCGGCGAGCAAGGTGCATCGCTACTTGCAGGCATTAATCGCCAGTGGTTTTGCCGAGCAGAATGCAGCCACCAATCATTACGGACTGGGGCGTGAGGCGTTACGTGTGGGGCTGGCCGCACTCAACAGCATGGATGTGCTGAAAGTCGCCGCCCTGCCCATGGCCGAACTGCGCGATGACTTGAATGAAACCTGCTTTCTGGCGGTGTGGGGCAATCAGGGGGCAACCGTGGTGCATATTGAAGCCGCGGTTCGCGCAGTCACGGTGGTGACCAAACTGGGTTCGGTGCTGCCCCTGCTGAGTTCGTCCACGGGGCTGGTGTTCAATGCCTTTCTGCCTGACCGGGAAACCGCCACATTGCGCGAGCTGGAGTTGCAAACCGATAAAATTCATCCGCTGAAAAAACCTGAAACCTACGCCGCAACCGGTGTACAGATCCGTGAACGGGGATTGCATTTTGTCCATGGCTTGCTGATGCCCGGGGTCGATGCATTATCGGCACCGGTGTTTGATGCCACCGGTCATGTGGCTGGCGTACTGACCGTGGTCGGGCCGGCGTCGCTGTTCCATGCCGATGAAAACGGCCCCGCAGCCAAGCGGCTGCTGGAAGCGAGCACGGCCATCAGCTGGCGGATGGGTTATCAACCGGGTTAACAACGCCTGCCGCGGTATAACGTTCGGCTTTCGACTATTGCCGAAGCGGTAACAGAGATTGTCGAAAAGCGGCCTTACTCCATAACAAGACAGCCATTATTCTTATCGAACTTTCCGGCACGGCTGCCGGTCACACGGATTGAGTCAACTCGACTCTCCCCCAGATTTACCCTGACGTTGATTTGTTGCTCCTTGATGAACGTCTTCGTTGGCCGCTGTCCTTCAGCGGCCTTTTTTATGCCCGGAATTTGCCGCGGTTCAAAGCAGCAGCATCAGCAATGGCGCCGCAAACAGGTTGAGGATCCCGGTGAGGACCATGACCAGCCCCGCCACTGACCCCTCTTCACTGCCGACCTCGCGGGCGCGGCTGACCCCCGCTCCGTGGGCCCCGATGCCGAACAGGGCACCCCGCGCCAGACTGCTGCGCAGCGGTAGCCACTTGAGCAGAATCCCCCCCAGCAGTGCGCCAAATACACCGGTAAACATTACAAACACCGCAGTCAGTTCGGGGACTCCGCCCAGGTGTTGGGCCAGGGGCATGGCGAACGGCGTGGTGATGGAACGGGGCACCAAAGACATGGTCAGCGATGTGTCGAGGGCCAGTGCCCTGGCCAGCCAGAATGAGCTGCCAATGGAGGCCACACTCCCTGCCAGCATCCCCAGCAACAAGGCGACCCAATGCCGCGCCAGCAACTTGCGCTGCTGCCAGATCGGCACGGCGAAGGCCACTGTCACCGGGCCCAATACCAGCATCAACCAATGGGTATCGCTTGAGTACTCGGCATAGGCGGTGTGTAGCGGTACGGCCACTGCGAGCAACAGGGCAGGCACCAGAATCAGCGGCGACAGCAGATAGCGCCCGGTGCGCCGGTACAGCCAGCGGCTCAGACCGTAGGCCCCGAGGGTGAGGATCAGCCAGAACACAGGCATCCATTCAAACTTCATGGCGCAGTCTCCAGCGGCATACGGCTTCGACGGTAAAGGCGGTCACCACCATGACCAACAAGGTGCTGACCCCGATCACCAGCAATATCCGCCATCCGTCATCGCGTACCAGTGCGCCGTAGTCGAGCAGGCTCATCAGCGCCGGGATGAAGAACAGCAACATTTCGGCCATCAATACCCCGGCACCCAATTGCAGGGTCGCCGGGTTGATCAGCCCCAGGGCAAATGCCAGCAGCAGCAAGACCATGCCAATCACCCCGCCGGGTATTGGCAGGTGCCACCACGCCGCGATCTGACAGCCGAGAAAATAAATGGCCAGCAATACCGCCACCTCACTGACCAGACGGGCAAAGCGTTTTACATCGAAGCGTTTCATATGGGTTCCAGTGCAGACTGGACTTCAGTTTAAAGACAGGCCTTCCATCCCTAAAACGAATTGTTAGACTGGAAGCTATTCCAAAACGGAATCACGCACATGGAATTCAAACAACTGCGCACATTCGTTGAAGTGGCGCGTCAGGGCGGGTTTACCCAGGCCGCCCATCTGCTGCATATCAGCCAGTCAGCGGTGAGTAAACAGGTGGCGCAACTTGAGCAGAACCTTGGCACGCCACTGTTCGATCGCCTGGGTTCGCAGGTGCGCCTGACGGCGGCGGGAAATGTGGTGCTGCAGCGCGCAGAAGGCATGCTGCGCCTGCACAATGAGCTGCTCAGCGAGCTGGACGACTTGAGCCAGTTGACCCGGGGCGAGTTACGGGTAGGGCTGCCGCTACTGGGCAGTAATACCTTGTTCGCCAGCCTGTTTGCCGAGTACCGGCGGCGTTACCCCAATATTCAGGTGCAACTGCTCGAAGGCGGCAGCATGCATATTGAGCAGGCGGTGATGAGCGGAGAACTGGAGCTGGGCGGCAGTCTGACCCCGAAAAACCCGCTGTTCGGCTATCAACCGTTTTGCGATGAACCGCTGGATGCGCTGCTGCCGGAGGATCATCCGCTTGCACAGGACGGCAGCGTGCGTCTGGAGCAATTGGCCGATACACCGTTTTTGCTCTACCAGCGCAGCTTCATGCTCAACGAGCGTTTGCTGCAGGCGTGCCATCAATCGGGCTTCACACCCAAAGAAGGTGGCCGCAGCGGGCAATCGGATTTTTTAGTGGCGCTGGTGGCCGCCGGACAAGGCGTGGTGCTGCTGCCCAGCGTGGTGGCCCGGGCTCTGGTACGGCCGGGGGTCGTGCGTTTGAAGCTGATCGCGCCGGATTACCTGCGCTGGGATATCGCCTTTATCTGGCGCGACGGGGCTTATTTGTCGCGGGCAGCCCAAGCCTGGCTGGAGCTGCTGCGCGAGCGGCCGGTTATTGCGTCAGTGCCTTGATCAAGTCCTGCAGCCAGGGCTCGGCGTCCTCTTCCGGGGTAACGGTGACGCTGGAGTCCAGGCGCAGCATGGGCTGCACCTCGCGCAGCCCCAGCTCTGCGAACAGCTCACGGATTTGCTCGCCGCCGCCGCAGAAAGTGTCGCCATAACTTTCATCACCAAGGGCGATCACGGCACCGGGCAAGCCACGCCAGGCGGCCGGCAGCAGATCACGGATCTCGCAGTACAACGGCATCAGGTTGTCGGGCAGCTCGCCCATGCCCGTGGTCGAGGTGACGGCCAAAAAGGCTTCAGGAGCGAAGGCCTGAATATCTGCCAGGCGGGCGCGAGGATTGAGCAAAACCTCAAAGCCGGCATCGGTCAGCAGTTGTCTGGCGTTGCGGGCGACTTCTTCTGCGGTGCCGTACACCGAGCCGGAAAGGATGGCGACTTTCATCAATCTGATCCTGTAACTGACTAAAAGTCCGGGATATTAGCAGGTGAGGCGCAGCTTTCGGTGATGGCACGTAGACTGCACCTGCGACCGGCTTAAAATGCCAGCACTTTGCCGCCCCTCCGGAGAACCCCACGATGATTACTTCCCGCTTGTTGCAACGCATGGTGGACGCGTCCCAGGACGGCATTGTGATTGCCGAACAGGAAGGCGAAGACAACATTCTGATTTACGTGAACAAGGCGTTTGAAACGCTCACCGGTTACAGCAGCGACGATATCTTGTATCAGGACTGTCGCTTTTTGCAGGCCGGTGACCGCGATCAAACCGGCCTGCAATTGATCCGCGATGCCATCGCCAGCGGCCAGCCGACTCGCCAGATACTGCGCAACTATCGCAAGGATGGTGCGCATTTCTGGAACGAGCTGTCGATCACCCCCGTGTTTAACGAGAACGATCAGCTCACCTACTTTATTGGCGTGCAAAAAGATGTCACGGCCCAGGTCAAAGCCCAACAGCGGGTTGCGCAACTGGAAGCCGAACTGGCCGGGGTAAAAGCCGAACTCCAGGCGCTCAAGGCGACGAACGGAGTTAACAAAACACAGAATTGAGGGTCTTAGTCTCACCTGCGCTGATTTGTAACGCTAATTTACGAGCCAGATAATGTCCCACGAGACCCTTCTGACTCAGGACGAGTTGGATTTTATCCAGACGATGCATCAGAACCCGCAGCTCAATCAGCGGGACGCTTCGTCGAGCCTCACGGTTAAAGGGGTCTCGCAAATACGTGATCTGCTCACCCGCCTGGCCGCCCATGAACAAGTCACGATCCAGGCGCAATTTGCCGACCAGCAAATGAGCTTTCCGTTAAGCCTGGTGGAAGACGAGTTCCATGCACAGCATTTGCAGCTGGGAGCGCCGAGCATTTTTGAAGACGGGCCCCTTGGCCGCCCGTGGCGCCTGACCCTGGAAGAACCGGTGGCACTGGAGAATATTCGGGCCAGACCCGGAAACCTGTGGGTCACCCAGGTATCGTTCAAGGGACTGCTGGTAGAGGTGCGCAACAACAGTCAGCCACCGCGTCAGTTTGCCCAATGGTTCAGCCCCGTGGGCTATGAACGGATCGCCGTACGCGGCACGCTGGAGCGCAAGACCGAATCAGGCCTGTATGCCTACCGGCTTGGCCAGCACGATAAAGGCCAGACCGAGCGTCTGCGCCAGTTCATCCTGCAACAGCATCGTCTGGCGCATCCGGCATTTCACAGCTCATAGCCCTCAGCGCCCCTTGAGTTCAGCATCCAGCTGCTGACTCACCCCAGCAGCCTGGCGCCCCAAACAGACAATCGATGTTCCCTGCAGCGCCTCTTGCGCCGTGTGCACAGCCTCACCTGCCAAAAACAGCGGACAGTTCAGGCTGGGCGCCAACCGCGTCAGCCGCCGATGGTGCGCGGCGCCCAGGGTACGCTGAGCAAACAGCACAACGGCCTGGGGCCTGATCTTCTCGCAAATCAGCGCAAGCTCGTCCAGTGGCTGCCCTGTCGCCAACACCCTGACCACCCGATCGTGGCGGCTCAGGAGCAAGCCGGCGACCAGCAGCTCCAGCTCATGACACAGCTCCGGCACTGCAACCATCACCACACACTGTGCGGCTTGTGCCGCCTGCATCTGCAGCCGGTGCTGTACCCGTGCGCGCAGGAACCCGTCCAGCATCAGCCATTCACTGGTACGGCCGAACTCATCCCGCCCCCTGAGCAGTTGCTGCCACAGCGGCAGAAAAATATCCTGGAAAACGGTTTCTGCCGGGTAACCGGAATAAATCTGCCCGTACAGGCGTTCCAGCTCAGGCTCGTTGAATGCACTCAGCGCAGCCCCTGCACGGCATTGCCATTCACGGTGCTCATTGGCGACAGGCTGCGGGCGCTCATGTGCAGAGTCGTTGGCCAGTAACTGCGCGACTTTGCTGACGGCCACCCCGCGCTCCAGCCAGCCCATGACCCGGCGCACTGTCTCAATATCGGTCACGGAGTACAGACGATGCCCGCTTATGGTGCGCGTTGGCTGGATCAGACCGTAGCGCCGCTCCCAGGCGCGCAGGGTCACCGGGTTGATGCCTGTGAGCCGCGCGACTTCCCTGATCGGATACAAGCCTTGCTGTTCAGGGCAATCGGCAGATAACGCTACGGGCTCAAGTTCAGTAATCACGGGCATTGGAGGGCAAGGACCAAGAGGATATGCAGGGGATTCTACGCCTCATCGCGTCATCTGGTGCTCAAACAGGGGCCGGGATTTTCACGATGCTTTGCGGGATCAGACTTGTCAGCGATACAAACCGGCGCAAAAGAGCTCAGGAGGAACAATCCTTGCTTGTTTTCCAGAACACGGCCCACCACCCCGGTGCTGTGTTTTGTGGCTGCCCTACCCGGGCAGCATCAGCCTTCTGGAGATACACAATGTCTACCACTCCTGTCACCTTGCTGGTTGCACGCCGTGTCGCTGAAGGCCGCTATCAGGAATTGATCGCCTGGCTGCATGAGGGTGAACAATTGGCCACAGACTTTCCCGGCTACCTGGGCTCCGGCGTTCTGGCCCCGCCTGCGGGCGATGACGAGTTTCAAATCATTTTCCGCTTTGCCGACGAAGCCACCCTCCACGCCTGGGAACACTCGGTCTCGCGCAAGGCCTGGTTGCTGCGTGGCAGTGACCTGTTTGCCCATCCTTCAGAGCGCCGCGTGAAGGGTATCGATGGCTGGTTCGGTGCCACCGGTCAGCGCCCGCCCCGCTGGAAGCAAGCGGTGGCCATCTGGCTGGCTTTCTTTCCGGTATCACTGCTGTTCAACTTTGTACTGGGCCCGCTGCTGGACGAGCTGAGTTTGCTGCCACGCATATTTGTCAGCACCCTGGCCCTGACCCCGCTGATGGTGTTCTGGTTTATTCCACTCTCAACCCACTTGCTGGCCAACTGGCTTCACAGCCTTCCAAACAAGCCGCCGGCCGGCGCAATCGCATCCCATCGCAGCTAAACCCGGATTCGGGCTTGGCCGTTACGTCGCGGACGCTGGTATAGTTTTGCTACTACGCCGCGACAGTTTCCGGCCTTACCTCACCGAGTCCGTCATGCCCTCTCCTTCTGCACCGATTCTGATCACTGGCGCTGGCCAGCGCATTGGTTTGCATTGCGCCAGGCAACTGCTGGCGGACGGTCATGGGGTGATCATCACCTACCGCAGTGAAAAACCCGGCGTACAAGCCTTGCGCGAACTGGGCGCCACGACGCTGTTTGCCGACTTTTCAAACGAAGAAGGTATTCTCGATTTTATCCAGCGCCTGAAAAGCCACACTGACTCGCTGCGGGCCATCGTCCATAATGCCTCGGCCTGGCTTGTGGATACCGTCGACGACCAGACCGCGGCCTTCACGCAGATGTTCAGCGTGCACATGCTCGCCCCCTACCTGATCAACCTGCACTGCACTGAACTGCTGGAGCGCTCGACTCCGGCGGACATTGTGCATATCAGCGACGATGTCACACGCAAGGGCAGCAGCAAGCATATTGCCTATTGCGCGACCAAGGCCGGGCTCGACAGCCTGACCCTGTCATTCGCCGCTAAACTGGCGCCACGCATCAAAGTCAACGGCATTGCCCCGGCCTTGCTGATGTTCAACCCGGACGATGACGCGGCGTACCGCGCCAGCACCCTGGCCAAGTCGGCGCTGGGGTTTGAACCCGGCGCCGAGGTGATTTATCAGAGCCTGCGCTACCTGCTGGATAACCCGTATGTGACCGGCACCACCTTGACCGTCAATGGCGGCCGGCATCTCAAATAGCCGTCCCCGAGGAAGTACTTCATGAGCGCAACACTGCCTGAGCAATATCGCGAGATCCTCATCGGTCTCGGTGAAAACCCTGACCGCGAAGGCTTGCTCGACACCCCAGAACGCGCAGCAAAAGCCATGCAGTACCTGTGTCATGGTTACGAACAAAGCGTTGAAACCATCGTCAATGGCGCCCTGTTTGCCTCGGACAGCGATGAAATGGTGATCGTCTCCGACATCGAGCTGTATTCGCTGTGCGAGCATCATTTGCTGCCGTTCATTGGCAAGGCGCATGTGGCCTATATCCCGACCGGCAAAGTGCTGGGCCTGTCGAAAATTGCCCGCATCGTCGACATGTTCGCCCGCCGCCTGCAAATCCAGGAAAACCTGACCCGGGAAATCGCCGATGCCATTCAGGACATTACCCAGGCCGCCGGTGTTGCCGTGGTGATTGAAGCCCGGCACATGTGCATGATGATGCGCGGCGTAGAAAAACAGAACTCAACCATGAACACCTCGGTCATGCTCGGCGCATTTCGCGAATCCAGCACCCGCATGGAGTTCCTGCAATTGATAGGACGGAGCAAGTCTTAATGCCACAACTTCAGCCAGGAATGGCCCGCATCCGCGTCAAAGACCTGTGTCTGCGCACGTACATCGGGATCAACGAGGAAGAAATCCTCAACAAGCAGGATGTATTGATCAACCTCACCATCCTCTATGCCGCCCAGCAAGCCGTGCGTGACAACGATATCGATCACGCCCTCAATTACCGGACCATCACCAAAGCGGTGATCCAGCATGTCGAAGACAACCGCTTCGCCCTGCTTGAGCGTCTGACCCAGGAACTGCTGGATCTGGTCATGGCCAATGGCGCCGTTCTGTACGCCGAAGTCGAAGTCGACAAGCCGCACGCGTTGCGCTTCGCCGAATCGGTTTCAATTACGCTGGCGGCAAGCCGCCAGGCACCCACCCTTTAAATGTCGGTGAATCCCATGACGCCCCAAGAACGCCTTGAACTCGAAGCCGCCGCCTTTCGTCGCCTGGTTGCGCACCTGGACAGCCGCAAGGACGTGCAGAACATTGACCTGATGAACCTCTCGGGTTTTTGCCGTAATTGCCTGTCCAAGTGGTACAAGGCAGCGGCGGACGAGCGTCAGATCGACCTCAGCCTCGATGACGCCCGTGAAGTGGTGTACGGCATGCCTTATGCCGAGTGGAAATCCCAATACCAGAAAGAAGCCAGCGCCGAACAGGCTGCGGCCTTCGCTACAGGAAAAAAGCATGACTGATTTGAATACCCTGCGCGCCAGCCTCAACAGCGGCGAGCACCTGTTCGCCGATACCCTGGCGTTTATCGCAGCGCACTACAATTACCAGCCACAAGCCTTCACCAATGGTGGTGTAGAGAATGCGGCCGGGCAGAATGAGGGCTCGTGCAAAACACTGGGTCTGGCCCTGCTGGAAGGCCTGAGCGATAAAGAAGCACTGCTGGCTTTCGGCGAGCACTATCGCTCGGTGGTGGCGACTCCGGACGGCACGGACCACAGCAACATCCGCGGGTTGATCGCCCATGGTCTGGCCGGGGTTGAATTCACCGCCCCGCCGTTGACCCTGTAGGAGCGAGCTTGCTCGCGAGCTCTTCTTTGCTGCTCTGAAAATCTCGCGAGCAAGCTCGCTCCTACAATTTGCCGCACACAAAAAAACCGGCCGAAGCCGGTTTTTTTATGTCGCAAACTGTCAGAACTGCGCGTTCTGCAGGCCGTCCAGGTAGCGCTCGGCGTCCAGTGCAGCCATGCAGCCCGCACCTGCCGAAGTGATGGCCTGACGGTAGACGTGGTCAGCCACGTCGCCGGCCGCAAACACACCTTCGATGCTGGTGGCAGTAGCGTTGCCTTCACGGCCGCCCTGCACAACCATGTAGCCATCCTTGAGTTCCAGCTGGCCTTCAAACAACGAGGTGTTCGGCGTGTGGCCGATGGCAATGAAGACGCCGTCGACTTTCAGCTCGTCAAAGCTGCCATCGTTGTTTTTCAGGCGCGCACCGGTCACACCCATGTTGTCACCCAGCACTTCGTCCAGGGTGGCGTTGAGCTTGAGCTCGATCTTGCCTTCAGCCACACGTGCGTGCAGCTTGTCGATCAGGATCTTCTCGGCGCGGAATGTTTCGCGACGGTGAACCAGAGTCACCTTGCTGGCGATGTTGGCCAGGTACAGCGCCTCTTCAACAGCGGTGTTGCCACCGCCAACCACAGCCACAGGCTTGTTGCGGTAGAAGAAACCGTCACAGGTGGCACAGGCGGAAACGCCTTTGCCCATGAACGCTTCTTCAGACGGCAGACCCAGGTAACGGGCGCTGGCGCCTGTTGCAATGATCAACGCATCGCAGGTGTAAACACCGCTGTCGCCGGTAAGGCTGAACGGTTTGTTTTTCAGATCAACGGCGTTGATATGATCAAACACGATCTCGGTTTCAAAACGCTCGGCGTGTTCGCGCATGCGTTCCATCAAGACCGGACCGGTCAGGCCATGAACATCCCCCGGCCAGTTATCGACTTCGGTGGTGGTGGTCAGTTGACCGCCAGCCTGCATGCCCGTGATCAGCAGTGGTTTGAGGTTGGCGCGGGCCGCGTAGACCGCGGCGCTGTAACCGGCAGGGCCGGAACCCAGAATAATCACACGCGAATGACGTACTTCAGACATGACTCACTCCTATGACCGCCCGTGTCGAAACCGGGTCGGAACGCCGATTGACCGGCTGGAATAAAAAGAAATCGCAAACCTGCTCAGGCAACGCCTGAAACACGCAGATCCTGAAAAATATAGGTGCAGCGTATAGAGGCCGCAGAGAGTAAGGAAATACGCAATAACAATCCAGCTCATAGCTGGTCTCTATGTAGTCAAATAGATGCCTGGACGTCTTTGTTACAGCAATTGTCGATTCTTACGCAAGACTTTCGCCCTACAGATAAAGCCGTTAAGGTCGCCCGGTTTTCCACTGCTCGGAGCACACTATGCCCGCACCCGTTCTCTCTGGCCCTCAGTACTTGCGTGAAGGCCTCAAGTTGGTCCTCAGCCCTGGCCTGCGCCTGTTCGTGCTGTTGCCACTGCTGATCAATCTGGTGCTGTTCGTCGGGCTGATTTATTTCGCCGGGCACCAGTTCAGCCTGTGGGTCGATGCCCTGATGCCGTCGCTGCCCCACTGGCTCAGCTTCCTCAACTATTTATTGTGGCCGCTGTTCGTGGTGCTGGTGGCGTTGATGGTGTTTTTCACCTTCACCATGCTCGCCAATATCATTGCCGCCCCTTTCAACGGTTTTCTCTCGGAAAAAGTCGAAGCTGTGGTGCGCGGGGTGGATAACTCGCCGCCTTTTAGCTGGGGCGAACTGATCGCCATGGTGCCACGCACCCTGGCCCGTGAAATGCGCAAGCTGGGCTATTTTCTGCCGCGGGCGATTGCCCTGCTGATCCTGTCGTTTATTCCGGTGCTCAATTTGGTAGCCGCGCCCCTGTGGCTGATTTTCGGGGTCTGGATGATGGCCATCCAGTACATCGACTACCCGGCGGACAACCACAAGCTTGGGTGGAATGAGATGCTCGCCTGGCTGCGTGAAAAGCGCTGGCAGAGCCTGAGCTTTGGCGGGATCGTGTATCTGGTGCTGCTGATTCCGGTGGTCAACATTCTGATGATGCCGGCCGCTGTCGCAGGCGCGACCCTGTTCTGGGTGCGTGAGCGGGGCGACGAAGCACTGGCCAGAACCAGAGCCTGATCACTGCAGGGGCCTCGCAATGCTCTGACGCGAGGCACCTGCAGCTATTATTTTTGCCCGCGTCATAAATCCAACATGGCGCTGACATATTGTCGACATGGCTGTACCTGACACTGAGGTCATGACAACAGCCCTGCACATAGCCCTGATCACTGAAACCTTCCTGCCCGAAATCAATGGAGTGGCCAATACCCTCAGCCATTTGAGTGACGGCCTGCGTGCGCGCAATCATCTCGTGGAAGTGGTGCGCCCGCGCCAGACTGAGGATGCCAACCAGCGCAGTACTCCGACGCTGATGCTGTGTCGGGGCTGGCCTTTGCCGGGATATCCGGGTCTGCAATGGGGCATGACGTCGACCCACAGGCTGACCAGACGCTGGCAGCAGCAGCGCCCGGATGTGGTGTACATCGCGACTGAAGGGCCATTGGGATTGTGTGCATTGCGTGTTGCCCGACGCCTGGGCATCGCGGTGGTCAGCGGTTTTCACACCAACTTTCAACAGTACTTCAACCAATATGGTTTGACCTTCTTCAGCCGCGCCCTGACCCGCTATCTGCGCTGGTTCCATAACCGCTCCAGCCTGACCCTGGTGCCCAGTGCCAGCCAGCGCCTGGAACTGACGCGCAGACATTTCGAGCGGCTGGAGTTACTCGCCCGCGGCGTCGACAGTCAGCTGTTCAGTCCGTCCAGACGACAAATGTCTTTGCGCCAAAGTTGGGGCCTGAGGGAAAACGATATTGCGCTGCTACATGTCGGGCGCCTGGCACCGGAAAAAAACCTCGGAGCCCTCAAACGTTGCCTTGATGCATTGCAAGCACGCTATCCGGCACGGCGCTTCAAGTTGATTGTGGTCGGTGACGGACAAAAGCGGGCTGCTCTCGAGGCATCGTTGCCCGAGGCGGTTTTTTGCGGGGTGCAGTGCGCAGAAGCCCTGGCCAACCATTACGCCAGCGCAGATGTGTTTTTATTTCCAAGCCTTTCCGAGACCTTTGGCAACGTGGTGCTTGAAGCCCAGGCCTCGGGGCTGGGGGTCGTGGCCTATGACGAGGCCGCTGCCGGCCAGCATATTCGCCATGGCTATAACGGCGTGCTGGCCATGCCGGGTGATGAGTATGCCTGGCTTGAAGCCGCCTGCTGGCTGCTCGAAGACCCGGAAACCCTGCGCACCATTCGTCTCAATGCCCGCCGGCATGCCAGCCGTCAAAGCTGGCAGGGCATCATCGAGCAGTTCGAAGGCCATTTGCTGCGGGCTGCCCGGGGCTGCACCGGCGCCGTCGAAGTGCCGGTTTAAGACAGGGCTTTTTCAATCGCCTGGATAACCGTCGCATCGTCCGGTGCGGTACGCGGTGAAAAGCGTTCGAGCACGCGGCCGTCCGGACCCACCAGAAATTTCTCGAAGTTCCAGCTGATGTCACCCGGGAACTCTGCCCCTTCGCCGGCCAGCAAGCGATACAGCTGATGACGCTCCGGACCGTTTACGTCCAGCTTGGCGCTCAGTTCAAAAGTCACGCCATAGTTCAGGCTGCAAAATTCGCGGATTTGCTCTTCAGTGCCCGGTTCTTGCCCGGCGAACTGGTTGCAGGGCACCCCCAGCACCCTGAAGCCCCTGGCCTTGTACTGCTGATAAAGGTTTTCCAGCGCGGCATATTGCGGGGTCAATCCACATTTCGAGGCAACGTTCACCACCAGCACAACCTGGTCTTTGAAGGTTTCCAGGAGCAGCGGCTTGCCGTCCAGTGCGTGGAGATTAAGTTCGTGAAAAGCGCTCATGACAAACTCCTGAATTCCCGGGCCATGTATAAACAAACGCCTGAAGTGCCGATTGCCATATTCTTCAAAAAGCAAAAAGGCGCCCGTAGGCGCCTTTTTCTGGCTAGCTCGCAATTGAGCGTAGCAGCAGTGATCAGTGCTGATGACCGCCTTCACCGTGCACGTGACCGTGAGCAACTTCTTCTTCGCTCGCGTCACGTACTGCAACAACCTTGACCTTGAAGGTCAGGCGCTGGCCTGCCAACGGGTGGTTGCCGTCTACAGTTACGTCGTCACCGTCCAGATCACGGATAGTCACGATCTGCATCTGGCCGTCCGGCGCGGAAGCGTGGAACTGCATGCCCACTTCCAGTGTGTCTACGCCTTCGAACATGCTGGCGCTCAAGGTGCTGACCAGTTCGGCAGAGTACTCGCCGTAAGCGTCTTCAGGTTCAACGGTCACTGTCAGTTCTTCACCAACGGCCTTGCCGTCAAGCGCCTTTTCCAGACCCGGAATGATGTTACCTGCGCCTTGCAGGTAAACCAGCGGTGCACCGCCGGCAGAGCTATCGATGACATCACCATCGTCGTTGGTCAGGGTATATTCGATGGAGACAGCCTTGTTGGCGGCGATCGTCATGGGGCGAGACCTTTTGCAAAAAAATAAGTGAGTTCGCAAGTCTAACCAAGCAATCGCCCGAAAGCGAATACAACAAAGACCAACGGATAACTTTGAAAACTTCAACGATCATTGGCTGGCGTCAAGATGAAGAGCAGCACTGGGTCGCAGTGTTGTCATGTGGCCATACCCAGCACCTTCGTCACCAGCCACCCTGGCAATCCAGGCCCTGGGTCCTTGACCCGCAGCAACGCCAGAAAAAAATAGGTCAGCCCTTTACCTGTGGCTGGTGTGCTCAAGACGCAGATAGCGCTAATCTTGGCAATTGATTCAGGCACCCGTCCCGCACATCGGACGCTGCCCTGCACTGCCACGTCAGGAAGCTCGCATGCAAACTTTCTTTATTGCCCCCACTGATTTCGGTGTGGGCCTGACATCTATTAGCCTCGGACTGGTTCGCACGCTGGAGCGCGCGGGGTTGAAAGTCGGCTTTTTCAAGCCGATTGCCCAGCCGCATCCGGGTGATATCGGCCCTGAGCGCTCGACCGAACTGATCGCCCGCACCCACGGTCTCAAGCCGCCAACCCCTTTGGGGCTGGCCCATGTGGAACGCATGCTGGGTGACGGCCAACTGGATGAACTGCTCGAAGAAATCATCAGCCTTTATCAAGAAGCAGCCATTGGTAAAGATGTACTGATCGTTGAGGGCATGGTGCCCACCCGCACCGCCAGTTACGCCGCACGGGTCAACCTGCACCTGGCCAAGAGCCTGGATGCCGAGGTGATTCTGGTGTCGGCCCCGGAAAACGAAGTGCTGACCGAGCTCTCCGGCCGGGTTGAATTGCAGGCACAGTTGTTTGGTGGCCCCAAAGATCCGAAAGTGCTGGGCGTGATCCTCAACAAGGTGCGCACCGACGAAAGCATGGAAGTTTTTTCGGCGCGCCTCAAAGAGCACTCGCCGTTGCTGCGCAGTGGCGATTTCAGACTGCTGGGCTGCATTCCTTACCAACCCGAACTCAACGCGCCACGCACCCGCGACGTGGCCGACCTGCTGGGTGCCCAGGTGCTGAATGCCGGGGACTACGAAACCCGGCGCATGTCGAAAATCATTCTGTGCGCCCGTACCGTACTCAACACCTTGCAACTGCTCAAACCCGGGGTGCTGGTGGTTACCCCCGGCGATCGCGATGACATTATTCTGGCTGTCAGCCTGGCGGCCATGAATGGCGTGCCGCTGGCCGGGCTGCTGCTGACCAGCGACACCAAGCCCGACCCGCGCCTTATGGAACTGTGCCGTGGCGCGCTGCAGGCCGGGCTGCCGGTGCTGTCAGTGAGTACAGGGTCCTATGACACGGCGAACCAGCTCAACCAGCTGAACAAGGAAATCCCGATTGATGACCGCGAGCGCGCGCAAATCATCACCGACTTTGTTGCCGGCCATCTGGACGCCAACTGGCTGCATCAACGCTGCGGCACCCCGCGGGAAATGCGCCTGACCCCGGCGGTGTTCCGCTATCAACTGATCCAGCGGGCCCAGCAAGCCAACAAGCGCATCGTCCTGCCCGAGGGCAGCGAGCCATTGACCGTGCAGGCGGCTGCCATTTGCCATGCCCGCGGAATTGCCCGCTGCGTATTGCTGGCCAAACCTGAAGAGGTTCTGGCAGTGGCCAAGGCCCACGGTTTCGAGCTGCCTGAGGGGCTGGAAATTCTGGACCCGGATCTGATTCGCGGGCGTTACGTCGAACCGATGGTGGCGCTGCGTAAAACCAAAAGCATCAATGCGCCGATGGCCGAGCAACAGCTGGAGGACACCGTGGTGATCGGCACCATGATGCTGGCCCTGGACGAAGTGGACGGGCTGGTTTCCGGGGTTATTCACTCGACCGCCAACACCATC